>Ga0256405_10001402_pt1 | contig 65891 bp, 50 predicted proteins | sample RumenRJG_02DNA_FD_189096 | JGI IMG/M metagenome (GOLD analysis project Ga0256405, IMG submission 189096) | Bovine rumen microbial communities from Lethbridge, Alberta, Canada - RJG_02 | ecosystem: Host-associated > Mammals > Digestive system > Stomach > Rumen | place: Canada: Alberta... | reverse complement strand
AAAATGAAACATACCGCGCTTGCCGCAGCGATTGCGCTGGCGCTTTCCAGTAACTTTGCCTTTGCTATGCCGAGTGGTGGGGAGGTGGCCTCTGGTACCGTTGAAGGCCTGACGAATGGCACGGTCGCCAGCGGCGGCACGCTGAAGGCGACGACGAACGCGATTATCAACTGGAACTCGTTCGATATCGCCAAGGGCGAGTCCCTGACGCTGGATACGTCGAAAGCTTTTATGCTGAACCGTGTGACGGGCAGCATGCCTACGACTATCGCAGGTATCCTGAAACAAACCGGCGATAATTCGGCCATCGTCATCAATCCCTATGGCTTCACGTTCAGCGGGACCAGCTCGATCGATGCCAATAACCTGATCGTCTCCACGCTCGCGTTGTCGGATAGTGATTTTAACAGCCTGGCAGCAGGCAAGCAGGTTACCTTCGCATCCCAAAGCGTGAATAATGGCTTGACGACGAGCGGTGACATCAGATTTGATTCAGGCGCGAAAGTCAACACGACCTCCCTGTTCGTCGTGGCTGGCAGTACGGTGACGGTAGCGGACGGTGTAACGTTCTCGGTCGATGGCGCTACGGATGATGTCATGATCGAGGATCTCGCCGCGAAGTCGTTCCAGTTCACGCCAAAGAGCAAGAGCGAAGTGCAGGATGTCATGGGGAATACGACGACGGAAGGCACGCAGGGTGGCAATATCAACTGCTTCTCCGGCAGTTTCGACAATACGAGTTCGACAGAAAACACGAACTTCCATATCGATGGCGGTTTTACGCTGGTTACCAATGCCAATATCAAAATGAATAAGCTGTCAGAGCTGTATGTCACAGCTGGGCAGATGAATGGAGATACTGGCACGGCTGCGACGAATAATATTCTGATCGTTTCGGGCAGCACGATCACGGGCGGCAAAGATATTGACCTGTTTGGCGGCATAACGGATCTGTCTGATTCCACGATCATCACGGATGCCGATACGTCCATGATCTCCGTTCTGGCTGGCACGTCCGTCAAGATGGAGCCCAATGGAGATTACAAAGAAGGCGATAGCGATGCGTGGGAGCAACTGGCGGTTGCCACGGCCGGTGAAGATAATAAGGTCACCGTTGCCTCCTCCACGTTACAGAACAAAGATGGTGAAATCACGATCATTGGCGGCGATGCGGATCTGATGGGTGCGAAGGTAACGTCCAATGATACGGTTGCCGTCGCTGCGATCAAGAAGGATTATTCCTCTATGTCGGATTTCCCCGCTAACCTGTCCACGGGGGATGTAACGCTTGAGGAGGACAAGAAAGGGAATACGACGAGCATCACGACGAATTACCTTGGTCTCTTTGGCAATACGGTTCAGCGTACCAAGGCCACGACCCTGAAATACAATGAGAAAGAGGCGGATATTGCCGATAGCACGTACAACGGGAAGACGAACTCCACAATAAAGATCATGGATGATGAGCCGACGCCGACCCCGGATCCGACGCCGACCCCGGATCCAACACCGACCCCGGATCCGACACCGACCCCGGATCCGACACCAACGCCAACGCCGGATCCAGACCCGACCCCGACGCCTGGGCCGACACCGAAGGAGGAGCCGGTCGCTGTGCCAACGCAGGTCACGACGGATAACATCGTCACCAGCGCTACGACGCAGGCTACGACGGCTACGACCAGCCTGACGGGCGACAGCACGACGAATACGGGCGCAGGTTCTGTCGCCACGACGGATACTTCGGCCACGACGAGCACGAGCAGCAGCGACAGCACGAGCGTAGCGGATGGCGTTACGTCGTCGGATGGCGCGGTGTCCTCCAATACGTCTTCGACGGGCAGTGCAGTCCCGACGATCCCGACGCTGTCCTCCGCTGTCACCTCCTCCGTCAACTCGGCCCTGATGCAGGGCAACGCGCAGTTCCAGAGCTTCGTGCAGGAGAACGTCGAGCGCGGCTATAGCGCCATGGCGGATGTGCTCACGGCTCGTACGTCGGAGCAGCGCATGGAGAAGGCGAAAGCCCTCGTCAGCAGCATCGATGAGAACAAGAGCATGGACGAAGGTGCCAAGCTCGCTCAGGCATACGGCATGATGCGCGCGGTCAACGACAATCAGCAGATGGGCGAGCAGGAGAAGTCCGCCCTGCGCAGCATGATCGCCTCCAGCTTCAAGTCTCTCTCCACGAACGTGCAGAGCTATCTCATGTCCGTGGCCAATAACGCGGCTCAGCGCAACGCCTGAGTAACCGGTAAGATGCCCTGAAAGGCATCGGTTACCTTTCCAAATAAACATGTGAAGCACAACAACCAAAGACCCCGATCTGGTACAGTTTACCGGATCGGGGTTTTTGGCGTGCTTTGCCGCACAATGTGGAAGAAAAACGATATTTCACGAAAAAACGAGGATGCGGGTGAAATTGTGCGAAAATAGGCAAAAAACAGAGAAAAACGAATATACACCAAATAATACCAAATTTGACGAAAAACGGAGCAAAACCTATAATAAAAACCGTAAGATGTGCACGAGCACAGAAAAGGAATTATGCGCGCAGCCAAATGTTTTCAGGGGTAAAGAAAGGATATGGTGAGCAATATGGGAACAAGCACAGAGACGCTCTCTGATAAGAAGATCTCGAGTGCGTTTATCTACTTCTTCGGTTCTTTCGGAGGCATCCTCTTCGGCTACGATATCGGCGTCATGACCGGTGCGCTGCCATTCCTGCAGACGGATTGGGGGCTGCAGGGCAATGCCGCGATTATCGGCTGGATCACGTCAGCGGTCATGTTTGGTGCAATCTTCGGTGGAGCGATGGCTGGCCAGCTGTCCGATCGTCTGGGACGTCGCAAGATGATCCTCATTTCGTCCCTCATCTTTGTCGTCGGCTCGGTGCTCTCTGGGTTAGCACCGGATCATGGGTCGTACTACCTGATCGGCGTCCGCATCCTGCTCGGCCTCGCGGTCGGCGCGGCTTCGGCGCTCGTCCCGGCCTATATGTCGGAGATGGCACCGGCGCGGTTGCGCGGCCGTCTCTCCGGTCTGAACCAGACGATGATCGTCTCGGGCATGCTGATTTCCTACGTCGTGGATTACCTGCTGAAGGATATCCCCGGTGACATGGCCTGGCGCCTCATGCTCGGCCTCGCCGCCGTGCCGGCCGTCATCCTGTTCCTCGGCGTGCTGCGCCTGCCGGAATCGCCGCGTTTCCTCATCCGCAACGGTGCGATTGAGGAGGCCCGCAAGGTGCTGAGTTACATCCGCCCGGCTCACGAGATTGACGCAGAGATGGCACAGATCCGTGACACCTTCGAGAAAGAAGAGGCTGCGAACCGTCAGGGTTCCATGTCCATGCTCTTCAGCAGCAAGTACCGCTACCTCGTGACCGCTGGCGTCGGCGTCGCCGCTTTCCAGCAGTTCCAGGGCGCGAATGCGATTTTCTACTACATTCCGCTGATCGTCGAGAAGGCCACGGGCCATGCCGCGAGCTCGCTCCTCATGTGGCCGATTATCCAGGGCATCCTGCTCGTGCTCGGCTCCCTGATCTTCCTCGCGATTGCCGATAAGTTCAACCGCCGCACGCTGCTGCGCGTCGGTGGCACGATCATGGGCCTGTCGTTCATCCTGCCTGCCATCATTAATGTGCTCGTGCCCAACACGAACCCGATGATGATCGTCTTCTTCCTTTGCGTATACGTCGCGCTCTATTCCTTCACCTGGGCGCCGCTCACGTGGGTTATCGTCGGCGAGATCTTCCCGCTGGCCATTCGCGGCCGCGCTGCCGGTCTCGCCTCCTCCTTCAACTGGATCGGCTCGTTCCTCGTCGGCCTGCTCTTCCCGATCATGACTTCCGTGCTTTCGCAGGAGGCGGTGTTCGCCATCTTCGGCATCATCTGCCTCTGCGGCGTGCTCTTCATCACGAAATGCGTACCGGAGACGCGCGGCCATACGCTGGAGGAGATTGAGCAGCAGGGCATCGAGCATGGCGCAGCAAAGGATGAGCGCCTGGAAGCCCGCATGAATCACTGAGAAATCGAGGTCTTAACCATGGAATTACGAGAAGCCGCGGCATATATCCGTGAGGGCAATACGGCTTTAGGCATCGAGCTGGGTTCGACGCGCATCAAGGCCGTGCTCACGGCGCCAACCTATGAGACGATTGCCACGGGCAGCTTTGCCTGGGAAAACAAGCTGCAGGATGGCGTATGGACCTATCCGCTGGAGGAAGTCTGGCAGGGCATCGCCGCCTGCTACGGCCAGCTGGCCGCCGAGGTCAGGAGCCGCTATCATGTCGATATCGAGCGCATCGGCGCCATCGGCGTGAGTGCGATGATGCACGGCTACCTGGCCTTTGACAAGGATGGCAGGTTGCTCGTGCCCTTCCGCACCTGGCGCAACGCCATCACGGAGGAAGCGGCGGCGAAGCTATCCAAGCTCTTCCAGTTCAACATCCCGCAGCGCTGGAGCATCGCGCACCTCTATCAGGCCATGCTGAATGATGAGCCGCATGTGAAGGATATCGCCTCGCTGACGACCCTCGCTGGCTACGTCCACGAGCAGCTCTCGGGCGAGCACATCCTCGGCGTTGGCGATGCCTCGGGCATGTTCCCGCTCACGGCAGACGGTGCCTACGATAAAGAAAAGCTGTCGCAATTTTCCGTGCTCGTGCACGATAAGGGGCATAGCTGGCAGCTGGAAGAGCTCCTGCCCGCCATCCGCATGGCCGGCGAGAGCGCGGGCCAGCTCACGGCAGAGGGTGCGAAGAAGCTTGACCCGTCGGGCCACCTGCAGGCGGGCGCGCTCATGGCGCCGCCCGAGGGTGATGCGGGCACGGGCATGGTCAGCACGAACGCCGTGCGGCCCTGCACCGGCAATATCTCGGTCGGCACCTCGGCGTTCTCCATGAACGTATTGGAGAAGCCGCTATCCACCTGGCATCAGGACATCGACGTCGTGGCGACGCCGGACGGCGCGCCCGTCGCGATGGTGCACGTCAATAACTGCTCCTCGGACCTCAACGCCTGGGTGGAGCTGTTCCGCGAGTTCGCGGACTACCTGGGCACGCCCGTGGCACCGGATGAGCTCTACAAGCTCCTGCTGGTGCACACGGCCAAGGGCGATGCGGATGCGGGCGGTATCGTGAACTACAGCTGCCTGTCCGGCGAGAATATCACGCGCCTCGCCAGCGGCCGCCCGCTCTGCGTGCGCACGCCGCACAGCCATTTTAACCTGCCGAACTTCATGCTCGCCCAGCTCTACGGTGCCTTTGCGCCGCTGAAGATCGGCATGGACATCCTCATGCGGGAGGAAAAGATCCGCACGGACGCCATGGTGGCGCAGGGCGGGCTCTTCCGCACGCCGGTCATCGCGCAGCAGGTGCTCGCGAACGCCCTGAACCTGCCGATTACGGTCATGGATACGGCGAGCGAAGGCGGCCCCTGGGGCATGGCTGTGCTCGCCTGGTACACGAAGCTCACCCAGGCCGGGCGGCAGCAGACGCTGGCGGATTTCCTCGACGAGGAAGTCTTCAAGGATGCCGAGGGCACGACGCTCATGCCGGAGCCTGCGGGCGTCAGGGGCTGCGAGCAGTTCATCGCGCGCTACCGCGCGGCTCTGCCCGTCGAGCAGCTGGCCACGGAGAAGCTGGCCGATACAGAGGAGGCATGACCATGCTGGAAGCATTGAAAAAGGAAGTCTGGGAGGCCAATGAGGCGCTGCCGAAACTCGGGCTCGTGACCTTTACCTGGGGCAACGTCTCAGGCATCGACCGCGAGCAGGGGCTCTTCGTCATCAAGCCTTCGGGCGTGCCCTACGAGCAGCTGCAGCCCGAGGATATGGTGGTCGTCGATCTGAGCGGGCGCGTCGTGGAGGGCAGGCTGAATCCCTCCAGCGATACCCTCACGCATGCCGTACTCTACCGTTCCTTCCCGCATATCGGCGGCATCGTGCATGCCCACTCGCCCTGGGCCGTGTCCTTTGCCCAGGCGGGCGTGCCCGTCGAGGCCATGGGCACGACGCATGCCGATACCTTCTACGGTGACGTACCCGTGACGGATGCGCTGACCAAGGAGGAAATCGAGGGTGCCTATGAGGAGAACACGGGCAAGGTCATCGTGCGCCGCTTCACGGAGCTGGGGCTGGACGCCGATGCCGTGCCGGGCGTGCTCGTGCGGCAGCACGGGCCTTTCACCTGGGGCAAGAGCCCGATGAAGGCCGTGGAGAACGCGAAGATCCTCGAGGTCGTGGCGGAGATGAACTATCACACGCTGCAGCTCACGCGTGCCGATACCCGCGTGCCGCAGTTCCTGCTCGACAAGCATTACTACCGCAAGCACGGCGCGAACGCCTACTACGGCCAGGACAACGCGAAGTCGCAGAGCGGCGCCACGCATCATTGAGATAACGACAAGTTATGATTTCAAATATAAAGGAGTAATCGATCATGCAGAACACTAACGATTATGAATTCTGGTTCGTAGCTGGCAGCCAGCACCTCTATGGCGAGGAGCAGCTGAAGAATGTGGCGCGCGACGCCGAGGACATCGTGAACAAGCTCAACGCGAGCGGCAAGCTGCCGTATCCCATCGTGTTCAAAGGCGTCATGACGACGGCGGACAGCATCACGGACTTCATGAAGGAAGTCAACTATCAGGACAAGGTCGCGGGCGTTATGGCCTGGATGCATACGTTCTCCCCAGCCAAGAACTGGATCCGCGGCGAAGTCCTGCTGCAGAAGCCGCTGCTGCATTTCGCGACGCAGTATCTCGACAAGATTCCGTACGACACCATCGATTTCGACTATATGAACCTGAACCAGAGTGCCCATGGCGATCGCGAGTACGGCTATATCAATGCCCGTCTCGGCCTGCAGAACAAGATCGTCTACGGCCATTGGCAGGATGAGGAAGTCCTGCAGGAAGTCGCAGACTGGGAGGATGTGGCCGTCGCCTACAACGAGAGCTTCCACATCAAGGTCTGCCGCTTCGGCGATACGATGCGCAACGTCGCGGTCACCGAGGGCGACAAGGTACAGGCGCAGATTCAGCTGGGCTGGACTGTGGACTACTGGCCGGTCGGCGACCTCGTGGCCGTCATCGACGCCGTGGATGAGAAGGATATCGACGCGGAGTATGCGAAGCTGCAGCAGGAGTACCAGCTGAACCCGCAGGATAACGATGCGCAGAAGTTCGAGCACAACACGCGCTATCAGCTGCGTGAGTATCTCGGCATCAAGAAGTTCCTCGATGACCGCGGTTACACGGCTTTCACGACGAACTTCGAGGACCTCAAGGGCCTCGAGCAGCTGCCGGGCCTCGCGGCGCAGCTCCTGATGCGCGACGGCTACGGCTTCGGCGCCGAGGGCGATTGGAAGACGGCAGCACTCGGCCGCCTGCTGAAGATCCTCGCGCACAATAAGCGCACGGTCTTCATGGAGGATTACACGCTCGATCTGCGCAAGGGGCATGAGGCCATCCTCGGCTCGCATATGCTGGAGGTCGATCCGACCATCGCCAGCGACAAGCCGCGCGTTGAGGTACATCCGCTGGATATCGGTGACAAGGACGATCCGGCCCGCCTCGTGTTCTCGGGCAGCGAGGGCGAAGGCATCGACGTCACCGTGGCCGACTTCCGCGATGGCTTCCGCATGATCTACTATCCGGTGGATTGCCACAAGGCCGAGGCCGAGACGCCGCATCTGCCGGTGGCGAAGCAGCTCTGGACGCCGAAATGCGGCCTCAAGGCCGGTGCGACGCAGTGGATTCAGGCCGGCGGCGGCCATCACACGGTGCTGAGCTTCACGGTGAAGCCCCAGCAGCTGCGTGACCTCGCCACGATGCTCCACTGCCAGCTCGTCGAGATTCAGTAAAAAGGCTTCGCTGCCCCTTTTGCAACAAAAATAGTAAGATCTCCAACAGATAAGCAGATAAAAATTCCCGCTCAGCCGTGCGAACTGAGCGGGAATTTTGCTATGTCTGCAACTTAGAGATTGGGCAGCAGGCGGATTTCGTTCTGCATGATGTATTGCTGCCGGTTCGGCTGCAGGCCGTTGATGAGCTTGTCGTAGACGAGCTGCATGGCCTTCTGGCCCTGCTGATGCGGGTGCTGGTAGAGCACGGCATCGATGACGTGCTGTTCGACCATTTCGCGCGTGGGCGGCGTGTTGTCGAAGGCGATGATCGTGATGTCCTGCTCGCGGTGCAGGGCGCGGATGGCGCGGCAGGTGCCATAGGTGCCGCCTGAGCTCGCGAGGAAGAGCGCGTTGATGTCGGGATGTGCCTTGAGCATGCGCTGCGTGGCCTCGTAGGCCTGCACATCGTCATCGTTGTCCTCCCAGACCGCTGCGACATGATTTTCTCCCGTCGCCGTGATGGCTTCGGTAAAGCCTTGCAGGCGCTGCTGATGGCCGAGCAGGCGGCGGGAACCGACGGTGACGCCGCAGGTGTAGGGGCCGCGGCCGATGAGCTGCAGCGGCGCCCCCGCCGTTTCGCCGCCGTTGCGGTAGTCGGGGCCGACGTAGACGTGCGCGTCCGCCTGCTCGATGTCGTTGTTCAGCGCGACGACGAAGATATCCTTCTTGATGCAGGCGTTGATTTTCTCTACGATGCACGGGTCACTGATGGGGTTGATGATGAGCGCGTTGACCTCATCTGCGAGTTCGTCGATGATGGCGGCCTGTGCTGCCACGTCGTAGCCGTGGGTGAGCCGCCAGATGACGCGCAGGCCGAAGAGCTGGTATTTTTCCTCTGCATGCTGCATGGCCGTCACCACGTCGTCGAAGAAGGCGATGCCCTCGGAAGGCATCACGATGCCCACGGTGGGATGCTTGCGCCGCGCCGTGAGCGCCTTGCCGACGGGATTCGGGCGGTAGTGCATCTTCTCGGCCATCTCCCGGATCATCGCCGCCTTGGCGGGATTGACGTTGCCGCGGTTGTTCAGCACGCGATCGACCGTCCCCCGGGATACCCCGCATAAATCTGCTAATTGTTTGATGGTGACCATAGGCTGGCCCCTTTCTTTCTGGCATTTGCTTAAATATACCATAATATTCGGCTTTTTATGCAAAAAATCCTGCCTGTATGAGGCAGGCAGGAGGGGATTCTTTAGGGAATTATTTTTTCAGCAGCTCACGCGTATGGCGGGCAACCGCCTCTGGCGTGACATCCTTGCGACGGGCAACGCCGGTCTCGATGGCGGCTTTCGCCACGGCAGCGGCGACCGTCGGCGCGACATCCGGGTTGAACGGGCTCGTGATGACATTATCTGCCGTGAGTTCCGATGCGGGCACGAGATTCGCGAGCGCATGGGCAGCGGCGGCGGCCATCGCGTCGTTGATGTCGGTGGCGCGCACATCGAGGGCGCCGCGGAAGATACCCGGGAAGGCCAGCAGGTTGTTGACCTGGTTCGGGAAGTCGGAGCGGCCCGTGCCCACGACGCTGGCACCGGCGGCTTTGGCGACATCCGGCATGATCTCCGGCGTCGGGTTGGCCATGGCCATGATGATGGGATCTTTCGCCATGGATTTCACCATATCCGGCGTCACGCAGTCGGCGACGGAGACGCCGATGAAGACGTCGGCGCCACGCAGGACCTCGGCGAGCGTGCCGGCCTCATGCTGCGGGTTTGTGACCGTGGCGATATCGTCCTTGTACGGGTTCATGCCCTCCGGGCGTCCTGTGTAGATCGCGCCGTGCGTATCGCAGAGGATGATGTTCTTGCCGCCCATGCTCTCGATGAGGCGGGTGATGGCCTGACCGGCTGCGCCCGCGCCGTGGACGACGAACTTCGCCTCCTCGAACTTGCGGCCCGTGAGCTTGAAGGCGTTGATGAGGGCCGAGACGACGACGATGGCCGTGCCGTGCTGGTCATCGTGGAAGACCGGGATATCGAGCCTGGCCTTCAGTGCCTTCTCGATGTCGAAGCATTGCGGTGCCTTGATATCCTCGAGGTTGATGCCGCCGAAGCCCGGGGCGATGAGCTCCACCGTGCGCACGACTTCATCGGGGTCCTGTGTGTTCAGGCAGATGGGGAACGCATCGACGCCAGCGAAGCCCTTGAAGAGGATGGCCTTGCCCTCCATGACGGGCAGGCCCGCACCTGCGCCGATGTTGCCGAGACCCAGCACGGCCGTGCCGTTCGTGACGACCGCGACCATGTTGCCCTTGGCCGTGTAGTCGTAGATTTTCTCCGGGTCATCCTTGATGGCGAGGCAGGGCTCGGCCACGCCCGGCGAATAGGCCAGCGTGAGGTCGCGGGATTTCTCCAGCGGTACCTTGCTCACGACCTCGATTTTTCCCTGATGTTCTTTATGCAGACGCAATGCAGCTTCCTTGACGTCACTCATGCTATATGCTCCCTTCGTATTATGGGGTTGGCGCATCAGCGCCCCTCTGTTCAAGGCCTATATTATAGCAGATTATCTTTCGCTTCTGTGTCATAGGTTACATAAATAGGTAAAATTTTTATCACGAAACCGTTTGCGTTGTATAGCAAAAGTAACGTACCTGCGGATAAACAGGTACGTTACTTTTAATCTTCGTGGATAATTGGTCAGTTGGATTTGCCGGAAGCCGTGCCGGGCGTCGGGGCAGCTGGTGCTGCGGGCGGCGTCGCCGGCGTCTCTTCGTGGCGACCGGGTTTCTCCTCGCTGCTGCTGTCGCTCGTGTTGCGCGTCTCGCTCTCGTCGCGGTTCTTGCTGCGAGTCTCGTGGCGGCTGCTGTCCTCGCGGCTGCGGTTCTTGTCCTTCAGCCCTGAGGTGTGCTGGCTGCCCGAACTGCGGCCGATGGAGGTATCGCTGGCCGGGACCTCGCGTGCCGTGGAGGGGATGGATTTCTCGTACTCATCGACGGCATCCTCGAGGCTGCGGCGGGCCTTGGCGCTCATCGTGATGCCCAGCTTGCTCGCGAGCATCGTGCGCATCTCCTTGATGTCGGGGATCCAGTAGCTGATGCCCTCGATATAGAGTGGCTTGCCAGGGACCATTTCCGTGTCGAGGCCGTTCTTCCTGGCCTCCTTCAGTGTGCCCGCGAACTCCAGCAGCTGGCGCGCCGAGAGATCTGTCTTCACGGAGTCCATGACGGAGCGGATGACCTGGGGCAGGCGCGGGATGACGGCCGGGCTCGTCAGCTTGTCCATGCAGGCCTGCATGAACTTCTGCTGGCGCTTGATGCGGCCGATATCGCCCTCCTCGTCGCGGAAGCGCACGTAGGTGACGGCTGTCTTGCCGTCCATGTGCTGCATGCCCGGCTGCAGGTCGATGACAAGGCCGCCGTCATCGTCCCAGGGATCCGTGTAGTACATGCGCTTCTCGACATTGACATCGATACCGCCGAGGGCGTCGATGATCTTGGTAAAGGCATGGGTATTGATGATGATATAGTGGTCGATGTCGACGCCGAGGAAGTTCTCCACCGTGTCCTGCGAGAGCTTCTCACCGCCATAGGCGTAGGCGGCGTTGATCTTGTCGAAGCCGTGTCCCTTGATCTTCACGCGCGTGTCGCGCGGTACGGACAGCAGCGCGGCCTTGTCCTGTTTGGGGTCGACCGTGGCCACCATGAGCGTATCGGAGCGGCCCACATCGTTCTCGCGGGAATCCACGCCCATGATCATGATCGTGGACTTGTCGTGGGCCTTCAGCAGGCCGTTGTCCACAGCCTGTTCCACCGGCTTATCGAGCAGGCTGGTGGAGGCGAAGATGGCCCCTGCGGCCGCTGCGCCCAGGAAGCAGAGAATCAGCAGGACCCAGGGCCAGATCCGCCGCTTGCGGCGCTGTCGCCGCGGTGGCATCGATGAATTTGCCAAATTTTATACCTTCTTTTCCATATCTGCACTTTGCAAAATTGTAGGTATCTACTATTATAGAGATAAGCTGTCAATGATGCAATTACTTTATGACATAGTGACAGTATACCATAAAAGTCTGAAGGGAGCAGGTAAAGTGGGTAAGGAAATTGAAAGAAAGTTCCGCGTACAGGCGGACTGGCAGCCGCAGGGCGCGGGCGTGCGCATCGCCCAGGGCTATCTCTGCGCGGTGCCGGAGCGTACGGTGCGCGTGCGCGTGCGCGGCGGCAGAGGTTATCTCACGGTCAAGGGGAAGAATGAGGGCATCAGCCGGGCGGAGTTCGAGTATGAGGTGCCGCTGGCGGACGCGGAGGCCATGCTGCAGCTCTGCGAGCAGCCGCTTATCGAGAAGACGCGCTATCTGCTGCCGCAGGGGGAGCTCTGCTGGGAGGTTGATGTCTTCGCGGGGGCGAATGAAGGCCTCATCGTGGCGGAAATCGAACTGCCATCGCCCGACACGCCCTTCGCACGGCCCGCGTGGCTGGGCGAGGAGGTATCGGATGATCCGCGCTACTACAATTCCAGCCTGCAGCGCCACCCCTACAAGGAATGGTGAATTTATCCACAAGAGATGGGGGAGATCGGGGTGGACAGAGCCACCATATCTTGTGAACAATAGGGGTTAACTGTCCATATATTGAGTTATCAACTGTTTTATCCACATTATCCACTGATGATAAGACAAAAGAGTATACACATTTTGCACGGAGTTATACACAGGCCGCGTAATATTATAGTAGGAAAGTGATTTTATCGCTGGTGTATCACCAGACTTATCCACAACTGTGGATATTTATGTGGATAATGGACGTATGGTGTCAACCCATCCAAAAATAAATTTTGTGGCGAAAAAGAGGATTTTTTCCCCACGAGAGCAAATTATACTATATTACAAAAGAAACCAGGGAAACGGATAGGAGGAAGGACTATGAATCTTACCGAACCAGTTATCGATACCATGATCAAGCATGCACTGGATGCCATCAAGAATGCCTATGTGCCCTATGGCAAGATAGGCGTTGGAGCCTGCGTGCTGGCCAGCGATGGCACGTTCTATACGGGCTGCAATATCGAGAACACCATCGGCAAGCTCTCGGTATCAGCTGAGGAAGTGGCCATGTACCGCGCTATCGCGGACGGCAAGCGCGATTTCGACGGCCTCGCGGTCATCGCGGACATGCAGCATCCCTTCATCCCGAACGGCGCGGTCTGCCAGGTACTGGCGGAGTTCAAGGTGCCGGAGGTCGTGATGGCGGATATGGGCGGCAATATCGAGCACGTGGAGCTCAAGGATCTGTTGCCGTATGGCATCTATATCAATGAGAACGGCCCATACGTCGGCGGCGAATAATTTTACTGAAAAAGTACAGATATGCAAAAGGAGCCTGCATCACGGGGATGCAGGCTCCTTTGCTATATGGCTATGGGAGATGTGGATTACTTTTTCAGCGGTTTCTTCAGGACGGAGAGGACGGCGCAGCCGACGATCGCGCCGATGAAGATGGCGACGAGATACATGAGCGGGTTGCCGATGGTCGGTACGACGAAGATACCGCCATGCGGGGCACGCAGCGTGCAGTCGAAGGCCATGGAGAGGGCGCCGGCCGTAGCCGAGCCCGCGATGCAGGCCGGGATGACACGCAGCGGGTCACCGGCCGCGAAGGGGATGGCACCCTCCGTGATGAAGGAGAGGCCCATGACGTAGTTCGTGATACCGGCTTTCTGCTCGCTCTCGGTGAAGCGGTTCTTGAAGAACGTCGTGCAGAGGGCGATCGCGAGGGGCGGTACCATGCCGCCGGCCATGACGGCAGCCATGACGTGATACTCGCCGGAGGCCAGCAGGCCCGTGCCCGTGACGTAAGCAGCCTTGTTGATCGGGCCGCCCATATCGACGGCCATCATGCCGCCCATGACGATGCCCAGCAGGATGCGGGCGTTCGGATCCATGTTCTTCAGCGTGTCGGTCATCCAGGTCATGATGCCGCTGACCGGCGGTGCGATGATGAACGTCATGATGACGCCCATGAGCAGGATGCCGAAGAACGGATAGAGCAGGACCGGCTTGATGCCGTCCAGGGACTGCGGCAGGAACTTGAAGAATTTCTTCAGCCAGTTCACGAGGTAGCCGCCGAGGAAGCCGGCGAGCAGGGCACCGAGGAAGCCGGAGCCCGTCGTGCCCGCGAGGGCTCCGCCGACGAAGCCGACAGCCAGGCCCGGACGGTCGGCGATGGACATGGAGATGAAGCCCGCGAGCACCGGCAGCATGAAGCCGAAGGCTGCGCCACCCGTATCCTTGAAGAATTTTGCGAGCGGCGTGTTCGAACCGAAGTTGCCCGGGTTCGCCGGATCAAAGGTATCGAAGAGGAAGGCGAGGGCGATGAGGATACCACCGCCGACGACGAACGGCAGCATGTGGCTGACGCCGTTCATCAGGTGCTTGTAGATCTGGCGGCCGATGCTCTCGCCTGCCGTATCGTCGGCACCCTCGACCTCATCCGCACCGCTGGCGTGATAGATCGGTGCTTTGCCGGACAGCGCGCGGTCGATGAGCTCGTCGGCCTTGTTGATGCCGTCGGCCACCTTCGTGATGACGACGTGCTTGCCGTTGAAGCGGCTCATGGCCACGTTCTTATCGGCGGCGACGATGATGCCGTCTGCCGCGGCGATCTCAGCGTCCGTGAGGATGTTCTTCGCGCCGCCGGAGCCGTTCGTCTCGACCTTGATGGAGATGCCGCGTTTCTTCGCGTGCTGCTCAAGGCTCTCGGCTGCCATGAAGGTATGGGCAATGCCCGTCGGGCAGGCCGTGACGGCCAGCACCTGGATGTGGTCGGCCGTGGGAGCAGCCGTCTCCTCCGTGGCAGCTGCCGGAGCCTGGAACCTGCCCGCTTCCTTGTCGTCGATGAGCTTCAGGAACTCGTCCTTATCCCTGGCGGCGATCAGGGCCTCCTTGAAGTCTGGATCCATGATCATGGTCGCGAGCTTCGAGAGGATAGCCAGATGCTCATCATTGGCCGAGTCCGGGGCCGCGATCATGAAGAACAGGCGGGCCGGGTTGCCGTCCATGGACTCGAAGTCCATGCCCTGCGGCACGGTCATGGCCGCGAGGCCGGCGGCCTTGACGCCCGCGCTCTTGGCGTGCGGCGTGGCGATGCCGTCGCCGAGGCCCGTCGTGCCCTGGGCTTCGCGCGCCAGGACATCCTTCTTGTACTGATCGGCATCGCTGAGGTTGCCAGAGGCATTCATGAGCTCAGCCAGCTGGCTGATTGCCGCCTGCTTGTCTTCAGGATGCGCGCCCAGCACGATACTCTCGCGCTTGAGCAATTCCGTAATGCGCATATTTTTCTCTCCTTTTTATATATGAGATATTTCAGTGGTGTGATATAGCGGAGATAGGGCTGGAACAGGGGGACCCTATCGGGCTTTCGTTTTACTGGATGGTCTTGAGCAGAGCCTCGACCTCGGGGCGCGTGGCCAGCTGGTCGCTGAACGCGGAGGCCGAGCCCGTGGCGACGCCCATGTGGAAAGCCGTCTCGAAATCGCCCTTGCTCTCCATATAGCCCGTGAGGAAGCCCGCGACCATGGAGTCGCCGGCACCGACGGAGTTCACGAGCGTGCCTTTCGGGGCCGGGCATTTATAGGTGTCGCCCTCGGCCGTGAGCAGGATCGCGCCGTCGCCCGCCATGGAGATGAGCACGTTGGTCGCGCCCTGCTCCTGCAGCTTTTTGGCGTAGGTGATGATTTCCTCGTCCGTCTTCAGCGTGACGCCGAACATGTCGCCGAGCTCGTGGTTGTTCGGCTTGATGAGGAACGGATGATACTTCAGCACGTTGAGCAGCAGGCGCTTCTCCGCGTCGACGACGATGCGGATATCGCGGCTCTGCAGATGGGCCATGATGCGCTCGTAGATGTTGTCGGGCAGCGTCTTTGGGATGGAGCCCGCGAGCACGAGCGTGTCGCCCTTGCCCAGCTTATCGAGCTGGGAGAAGAGCTCGGCCTGCCTGGCCTCGCTGATGTCCGGGCCCTGGCCGTTGATCTCGGTCTCCTGCTGCGCTTTCGCCTTGACGTTGATGCGCGAGAAGCCGCTCTCCAGCTGGACGAAATCCGTCTTGACGCCGCGATCCTTGAGCTGGCGCTTGATCTCCTCGCCCGTGAAGCCGGCGACGAAGCCGAGAGCCGTGCTCTCATGGCCAAGGTTGCCAAGGACGATGGAGACGTTGATGCCCTTGCCGCCCGCGAGTACCTGCTCGTAGTTGACGCGGTTGATTTCGCCTGCCGTGAACTTGTCCAGACGCACGATATAGTCGAGCGACGGATTGAAGGTGACGGTGTAAATCATGTTGCTTACTCCCCCTCTATAATAGTAGTATATTCGCGATATTTACGATCCTGCTCGCGCAGGCGGCCGGTGATGATGGTCGCGGCCGAGAGACGGGCGAAGGAAATGGGTGTGATACAGTCGAACTTGGAATGGTCGGCGAGCACGTAGGCGTGCTTGCAGCGGATGAGCGCCGCGCCCTTGATGATGCCTTCGGCGGAGTCCGGCGTCGAGAAGCCCGATTTCGGGCTGATGCCGTTCGTGCCGAAGAAGCCCTTGGTGAAATTGTAGTTGTCGAGGTTCGCCAGCGCTTCTGTGCCGGTGATGGCCTCGGTAAGGGCCTTGAGCTGGCCGCCAAGGATGAAGACCTTGCAGCCGCGCGCCGCGAGGTGGGCGGCATGGGAAATGCCGTTCGTCACGTAGGTCGCAGCCTTTTCATTGAGAAAGTCGATGAGGCGCAGCGTCGTGGAACCGGCGTCGAGGTAGACGAAATCGTGCGGTTTCACGAGGCTCGCGGCCTTGCGGGCAATGGCGGTTTTTTCCTCCGCGTAGAGCTCGCGCTTCGTGCTCATGTCATCTTCGGCAGCCGTGTAGCTGTTGTCGATGGCCGTGGCACCGCCGTAGACCTTGTAGAGGCGCCCGCTTTGATGCAGGGCCGTGAGGTCGCGGCGCACCGTGGATTCTGAGGCGCCGAGCGCCTGCGTCAGTTCGAGCACCGTAGCCGCCTTCTTTTCCTCCAGAATCCGGAGAATGGTTGCATAGCGCTCTTCAGTCAGCATGCCTATCACTTCTTTCTGATTTATCTCTATCATACCGCTAAAGTCCGCCAAAGTCAATCAAAATAGATAAAATAGCGGCAGGAAATTCTGAAAAAAAGCAAAAACGCGCAGATTCCGTCACCTGATACCAGTAAAGGTGTTATCTTTTGCCTTGCGCCCGGGCTATGCTGGTAATTTATGCTTTCGTTTTCTCCCGGTTATGCCTTATAATAAGGATAAGGATTGTATACGACCATAAAGGAGGCCCTATGAGCGCAGAGAAAAAGATCATCCAGCAGCACCGCAAGAAATCATTTTACGTCAAGAAGTACCTGATGATCTTCGTGGGAGCTATCATCGCCTCTTTGGGATTGGAGCTGTTCCTCATCCCCAATAACGTCATCGATGGCGGCGTCGTCGGTGTCTCCATCATGCTGAGCACGATTACGGGCATGTCCTTTGGCGTGTTCCTCATCGCACTGAACCTGCCCTTCCTCTACTGGGGCGGCTACAAGCAGATTGGCAAGAACTTCGCGATTGCGACGACGATAGCCGTCTGCTTCCTCTCGGCCTGGTCGGCGGTCTTCGAACCACTGCCGCCAGTCACGCAGGACCCGTTCCTCGCGGCCATCTTCGGTGGCATCATCGACGGCCTCGGCGTCGGTCTCATCATCCGCGCGGGCGGCTCGCTCGATGGCACGGAGATCGTCGCGATTATCCTCGACAAACGTTCCGTGTTCTCCGTGGGCGAAGTCGTGATGTTCATCAACCTCTTCATACTCTCCAGCGCGGGGCTGCTCTACGGCTGGGACAAGGCGATGTACTCGCTCGTGGCCTACTTTGTCATCGCGAAGATGATCGACGTCGTCATCAAGGGCCTCGACGAATCCTACGCCGTCATGATTGTAACCGACGAACACGAAGCTGTGAAATCGGCGCTCAATGACCGCCTGGGCCGTGGCGTCACGGTGCTGCACGGCGCGGGCGGCTACACGGGCGACCGCAAGGAGGTCCTCTACTGCGTCGTCACGCGTCTCGAGGTCGACAAGCTCAAGGAAATCGTACTGGAAAAGGATCATCGCGCCTTCGTGGCCATCAACGCCGTCCACGACATCGTCGGCGGGCGCTTCAAGAAAAAAGCTATCCATTAATACAAAGATGCAGGGAACGATCACCCTTAGGGATGATGATTCTCTGCATCTTTGTATTTCAGGAGGGAAACTTTTCTGTATACAATGATGCATTTTTTTACAAAAAAGTGCTAAAATCAGCTTGACAGATGATAGGTTTACACCTATAATATTAAGCATATAAAATATATATGCTTTACGGGAAAACTACAGTATTCAGGAAAGAGGTATTTATATGAGCGAGAACCAGAAGTATCATTTTGAAACTTTGCAGCTGCATGTCGGTCAGGAGGAGGCCGATCCGGCGACGGATGCACGTGCCGTGCCTATCTATCAGACGACGTCCTATGTGTTCCGCAACAGCAAGCATGCGGCGGATCGCTTCGGCTTGCGCGATGCGGGCAACATCTATGGCCGCCTGACGAACCCGACCGAGGATGTCTTCGAGAAGCGCATCGCGGCGCTGGAGGGCGGCGTCGGTGCGCTGGCTTTTGCCTCGGGCGCTGCAGCGATCACGACGGCGGTGCAGGGCCTCGTGCACAACGGCCAGCACATCGTCGCATCGACGAATATTTACGGCGGCACCTACAATCTCTTTGAGCATACGGCACCGGATTGGGGCATCTCCACGACCTTCGTCGATTCCACGAAGGGCCCGCAGGTTTTCGAGGATGCCATTCAGGATAACACGCAGATTCTCTACATCGAGTCCGTCGGCAACCCGAACGCCGACCTTATCGACATCGACGCCGTGGCCGCAATCGCGCATAAGCATAACATCCCGCTGGTCGTCGACAACACCTTCGCCACGCCATATCTGCTGCGCCCCATCGAGCACGGGGCGGATATCGTCGTGCATTCTGCCACGAAGTTCATCGGCGGTCACGGTACGACGCTCGGCGGCGTCGTCGTCGATGGCGGTAAGTTCGACTGGGTGAAGAGCGGCAAGTTCCCCTGGCTCGTCGAGCCGAACGCGAGCTACCATGGCGTGAGCTTCGCCAAGGACATCGGCGCGGCGGGCTACATCACCTATCTGCGCGCGTTGCTGCTGCGTGATACGGGCGCGACGCTGGCACCGTTCAATGCCTTTCTGCTGCTGCAGGGCCTCGAGACCCTCTCCCTGCGCGTGGAGCGCCACGGCGAAAATGCGCTGAAGGTCGTGGATTACCTCGCGAAGAATCCGCATGTCGCGAAGGTCAACCATCCGTCCCTGCCGAGCCATCCGGATCATGCGCTCTATCAGAAGTACTTCCCGCATGGCGGCCTCTCCATCTTCACCTTTGAGATCAAGGGCGGCGCCGAGGCGGCGACGAAGTTCATCGACCAGCTGAAGATCTTCAGCCTGCTCGCCAACGTCGCCGACGTGAAGTCGCTGGTCATCCATCCGGCCTCCACGACGCACTCCCAGATGAGCGAGGAAGAGCTGCTGGCCTCCGGCATTACGCCGTCCACGATTCGCCTCTCCATCGGCACGGAGCACATCGACGATATCCTCGCCGACCTCGACCAGGCCTTCAAGGCACTGGATTGAGTATGATGATTTCTCTCCAATGGTAAAATAAGTCAGATTTCAGGCAGCGAACTGCCGGTGTGATTTTTTCAAGTCGTGAAGAAGCAACTCGTGCTATACTATGTGTAGTGCGAGTTTTTCTTTTGGAGGTGACGATCATGCAGCGTGTGATGCCGATCGGGACGGAGTTCTTTGCCAAGCTTCGGGAAAACCATTATTACTTTGTGGATAAGACGACATTCCTGAGTGAATTTTTCCGCGGGCATGCGGATGTGACGCTCATTACGCGGCCGCGGCGGTTTGGCAAGACGCTCCTGTTGTCGATGACGCAGCAGTTCCTCGATATTGAGGGGGCAGAGGAGCATCGGCAGCTCTTTGAGGGGTTGCAGGTCATGGATGATCCCATCGCTATGGCGGAACAGGGGACGAGGCCCGTCGTCTTTGTCACCTTGCGGGATTGGGAGGCCGGTACCTGGGCCGATATGCAGACGACGGTCGCGTGGCATTTTGGCATGTTGTATGGGCATTTTTCTTTTTTGCAGGAGGATCCTATGGAGCCTACGGAGCGGCGTACCTTTGAGACCATTCTCCAAGGTGATGCTCCTATGTCTGCCCTCGGCCAGGCCTTTTCTCTGCTCAGCCACTTGCTCGCAGCACATTATGGGCGCAAGGTCGTGCTCCTAATCGATGAATATGATGCGCCGCTTCAGTGTGCCTGGTCGCATGGCTATTATGAAGAGGCTATCGGCTGGTACCGTACCCTGTTCTCTTCGGCGTTGAAGTCGAATCCTGCGCTCGACTTTTCCATTCTCACAGGCGTGCTGCGCATCGCGAAGGAGAGCATATTCAGCGGGCTGAACAATCTTGAGGTATCAACCGTCTTTCGCGGTGGTTTTGCCGACGTTTGTGGTTATACAAAGGAAGAAGTCCAAAAAATTGCTCAGGATCTGGGGATGGAGAATAAAATCCCTGAGCTTACGCAATGGTATGACGGTTATAATTTCCAAGGTACAGAAATCTATAATCCGTGGTCGGTCAATAATTATTTCAAGCAGCATGGAGAAGCGGAAGCCTACTGGGTCAACACGTCGGGCAATGATATCATCCATACGCTGCTGGCACAGGCGGACGAGGAACGATGGGAAGAACTGCGAGCTCTGCTGACAGGCGGCACGGTGCAGGCCGTTCTCCAGGAGGGTGTGATCTACAATACGATCGGGGAGAACAGCAGTGACCTTTATACGCTGCTGCTGCAGACCGGCTACCTGAAGGCCATCGGCAGCATGAAAATTGACGATACGCGTATCTATGAACTCGCTATCCCGAACCGCGAGATCCGCAGCTTGTTCCAGTCGGAGATCATGCGCGGCGTCGACCGAAGCTATGGCATGGTCTCGTTCTATAAAATGGGCCTCGCACTCCAGCAAGGGAATGCAGAGACCTTCCAGCGTATCCTGCAAGGTATTCTGCGGCGCGCGGTGAGTGCCCATGATGCGGCAAAGCCGGAGAGCTTCTATCACGGTCTGATGCTCGGCTGTGCGCTGTTCTACGAGAAGGACTATCGCGTGCGCTCGAATCGGGAAAGCGGCTACGGACGGTTCGACCTCGCCATGCTGCCGAAGCACGTCAGTCTGCCTGGCGTCATCATGGAGTTCAAGGCGGTAAAGGCTGAAGAAGAGCTCGAACAGGCCGCGCAGGAAGCTTGTCAGCAGATCGAGACGAAGGCATACGTCACTGAATTGGAATCCGCCGGCTGCCCACACATCTGGTACTACGGCATTGCATTCTGCAAGAAACACGTGCTCATTCGGATGGGCTGAGCTTTTTATTTGCCATATAGCGTAAAATCAGATCGCTGCATGTTGATGTGCAGCGACTTTTTTATAGGGGGACAGCGTGCGGTGATGTATATTTATGTATACATAAATATACATCATTGTCATGAAGACAAGTGCCTATCGTTGTGCTATGATAATAGCTGTAATATTTTACAGGACTTATTGTTCCCTTTAGACAGATTTTGGAGGTAGTGTCCATGGAATCTCTCATACCTGTACTCAACGCCATCGATACGTTCATGTGGGGGCCACCGCTGATCACGCTGCTGGTCGGTACGGGTATCTACCTGACGGTGCGCCTGCACCTGCTGCAGGTCTTCCGCCTGCCGATGGCGCTGCGTCTGATCTTCAGCGCTAAGAACGATGGCCACGGGGATGTGTCCAGCTTCAAGGCGCTCTGCGTGGCGCTGGCGGCTACGGTCGGCACGGGCAACATCGTCGGCGTCGCCACGGCCGTGAAGGTCGGCGGTCCGGGCGCCATCTTCTGGATGTGGGTCGCGGCCTTCTTCGGCATGGCGACGAAGTATTCCGAGGGCCTGCTGGCCGTGAAGTATCGCTCTGTCGATGAGAAGGGCGAGATCGCGGGCGGCCCGATGTTCTACATCCGCAACGGCATGGGTGAGAAATGGAAGCCGCTGGCGACGTTCTTCGCGCTGGCCTGTATCGGCGTCGCGTTCTTCGGCATCGGTACCTTTCCGCAGGTCAACGCCATCGTCGACAGCATGAACATTTCCTTCGGCTTCCCGAAGCTGGCGACCGACGGCATCCTGACCTTCTTCATCGCGGCCATCACGCTCGGCGGCCTGCAGAGCATCGCGAAGGTGGCCTCGAAGATCATCCCGTTCATGGCGTTCCTCTACGTGGCGGTCTGCTTCGGCCTGCTCGTGGCGAACCTCAGCGCCATTCCCGATGCGGTCGGCCTCATCGTCGAGAGCGCCTTCACGGGCTCGGCGGCGGTGGGCGGCTTCGCCGGCTCCACAATCATGATGGCCATGCAGAATGGTATCGCGCGCGGCGTGTTCTCCAATGAGTCCGGTCTCGGCTCGGCGCCGATTGCCGCCGCCGCCGCCAAGACGAAGTGGCCGGCGGAGCAGGGACTCATTTCCATGACGGGTACCTTCATCGATACGATCATCATCTGCACGATGACGGGCCTCACGCTCGTGCTCACGGGCGTCTGGCAGGGCGACCTGGCCGGTGCGGCCATGACGAGTGCGGCTTTTGCCAGCACGTATGGCGGCGTGGGCAGTGCCCTGCTGACGATCTCCCTCGTGCTCTTCGCCTTCACGACGATTCTCGGCTGGAACTACTACGGCGAACGCGCCTGCATCTACCTCTTCGGCAATCGCGGCGTGCTGCCCTATCGCGTCATCTTCATCCTGCTCATCGCTTCGGGTGCTTTCCTGAAGCTGGAGGCAATCTGGATCCTCGCCGATATCGTCAACGGCCTCATGGCCATCCCGAACCTCATCGCTCTGCTGGCGCTCTCGGGCGTCATTGTGGCCGAGACGAACAAATATCTCAGCCGCAGGCCGGATGAGGAGTAATTTTACAGAAAAAAGGATAGCAAAAAAGCAGCCAACGCACGGCTGCTTTTTTGCTGTATCATGGGCTTTAGGTTTAGGGGGAAAGAATAGGGGAAATGGAACCTGACGAATCAGAGGGCAGCTTTGAGCTTCGTGATCATCGCTTCGTATTCCTTAGGGGAAAGGAATTTCTGCTGGGGATTCATAGCAAACGTGCCACCCCACTCAAAGCCATCTTTGTACTTGGGAACGATGTGTACGTGGCAATGCTTCCCCGTATCGCCATACGCGCCATAGTTCACCTTGTCTGGCTGGAATGCCTTGTGGACAGCTGCGGCGACATGGCGGACGTCGCGGTAGAAGGCATTCATTTCATCCTCGGTCATGTCGGTGATTTCACTGACGTGCTGCTTTGCGGCCACGATGCAGCGCCCGGGATGGCTCTGCTCCTTGAAAAGTACCAGGATGCTGGCCGGCAGTTCGCAGACAAAGATACCGAACTGGTCCAGCAGCTCGTTCCGCATGCAGTACGCGCAGTTTTCGTCTTTCATACAAGCACCTCTGAGAATTGATAGCCTTGAGGGTCGCTGTCTTAGCGGTTCCCTTGATTCGATATTATTGTAACGCCGATTACCGGTTCTGTAAAGCGCTTACAACGAAGAAGTAAAAATATCTAAGCCTTTTTGTAAGATTTTAACGACTTACGCATTCCGTCTACATCGTATAAATTTTACCGAAGGCTAGTGTCATGGAGCACATTCGATTCAATATCACGACGAGCAAAAATCAAGTACGCAAGGCACAGGCCGTTGCTAAATGGCAATCTGATTTAGACTGGGTGCGTAATTACGGCATGAAAAATCAATGCAAAGTTCGGTTGAATAGCATAAAGCGCGCTTATTCATAACCTAACTACGTAAAACACCGTAGGCTCAATCATTGGCTTACGGTGTTTTACATATGACTGATGTTTCTTTATATCATTGTACTGGCTGAAGATTCTGTGAGCGGAGGAAGCTCCGAACCTGATCTGCAGTCCAGTCTGTTGCATCCATCATGTCTGCGACTTTTTTTCCCTTGTGGAAGAGACGCAGAATAGTACTCTTTTGTTCAGCCAGCCGCGTCTCTGCGCGGTCTTCTTCCATGAGTTTTTCCATTGCTTCACACATCTTCATCACCCCATGTTCGTCAATCTTGAAATATTTGGAACGCTCGGCCAGCTCTGAGTAGTACATGTCATCCGGATTCTCGCAGAACATATCGTGCATCAGGCGGCCGAGGGCACTGTCATCTTGATAGCTGGCATTGACGTAGATGACGTCGGCATGATCTTCAAGGCGCTGGTGGTCCAACTCGGCAATCGTGCGATAGGCGTGATAGATAGGTTTTCCGCCACCGAGGGTGTCATGTTCCGTGATGAAGATGACGTGCACGGGCGGCAGATGGTCTTTTCCCCACTTGAAGCCTTTTTTGACGGACATCGTATCCATCATACTGCTGTTGAACCGTGCTCGTTCCGGCGTGGCCCATGCATCGCAATCCCTCCATTCGTCCCTTATATTTATTATACCATAAACGCATGTCTTTGCACCATGTATAACCTATGAGGAAGTTATGGTAGTGTACCGGTTATGCCGGGGGCTTTGTTGCCGCAGCGGGGAGGATGCCGGCCATGCGCAGCAGGTAGCGCGCGTTCGTGGTCTGGCAGCGGCCGGGGCGCACCTTGAAGTCAAAGGCGATCTTGTCCCCTTCGTAGTGCTCGGTGAAGTGCAGGTTGCGCACGGGCCTGCCGTCCGGCGTCTGCAGGTCGCAGAGCTCGAAGTCGTGCGTCGTCACGAGCGTGAGGCAGTGGGGCCGCGAGAGCTGCGTGATGGCGGCGCGGGCGCCGACGATGCGGTCGGCAGAGTTCGTGCCCTTGAAGATTTCATCGATGCAGAGCAGTACGGCAGTGCCCTTGCGGCTGGCCGCGATCATGGCCTTGATGCGTAGCAGCTCGGCGTAAAAGGTGGAAATGCCGTGCTCGAGGTCGTCGGCGATGCGCATGGAGGTGTAGACGGGCATGGGCGTGAGCGCGAAGTGCGCGGCGCAGACCGGTGCGCCCGCGTAGGCGAGGACGGCGGAGAGCGCCAGCGTGCGCAGGTACGTCGTCTTGCCGCTCATGTTCGAGCCCGTGATGATGCAGGTGCCGGCGGCGAAGTCCATATCATTGGGCACGGCCTGTGCCTCGGGCAGCAGCAGGGAGATGACGCCCCAGCCTTGTACCTGCGGTCGTCCATCTGGCAGCAGTTCGGGCAGGCAGGTGTGCTGGCGCGTGAAAAAGGGCGTGCTGAGGCTCGCGAGCATTTCCCAGCGCGCAAAGGCCACGAGCCAGTCTGCGAGGTCGTGGCGGGCGGCCTGCCGCCAGCGCAGTGTGCGCGTGCAGCAGTGGACATCCCAGAGCAGCGCGGCGTTGGCGAGGATGAGAAAGGCGAAGTTGCGCCGCGCGCTCACGGCACTGGTGAGGCGGGCGAGCATCCGTAGTGACGCTGTGGCTCCGGGGTGTCCTTCGTGCGGGCGCAGGCGGGCCTGCAGCTCCTGCAGCAGCGGTGCCTGTGGCGTGGTCTTTTCCAGCTGCTCGAAGATGGCCGCGTAGGGCTGCAGCGTGTCCTGCAGGGCCGAGAGCGGCGCGAGCACGTCCTCGTGCCGGTGGTCGAAAAGCTGCGTGAGGGTGAACTGCCAGAGCACGAGCAGGCCGGGCAACAGCCAGCTGATATATCCTCCGGCGGCCAGCAGGCAGCTGACGAGCAGGCAGACGGGCAGCAGGAGGGCCAGCTTCTCCCAGAGCGGACTGATGGCGGGGAACTCCTGACGCAGGCTCTGCAACAGCGGCTGCGTGTCGTGGTTTTCGGGCAGCAGGGCGGCGCAGGTCTGCACGGCCAGTACCTGCGCCCCCTGCCTGCCAAGTTCTGCAGCGGCCTGCTGGCGGGCGAGGATGACGGCACGGGCGGGCGGCACAGGCGAGAGGGCGGAGGCCAGCTGGTCGCGGCCCATTCTGGTGCGCGCCTGGCAGAGGTATTGGAAGGCGGAAGCGTGGCCGTAGAGGTTGAGGTCCTCCGCCTGTGGCTTCTCTGCACGGCGATAGCTCTCGCCGCTGGCGGCGAGCTCCTTCCAGCCGTCGTCAAAGCGGCTCAGCCAGTCCGCGAGCACGGCGAGACGGCTCTCTGTCAGGAGCAGCGTATGGCGCACCCGGGCATGCGCCCGCACGAGCAGGCAGAAGCCAGCCAGAAGCAGTGCGGCCAGTACCCAGCCCAAGGCATGGCCGTCCCAGCCTGCCGCCAGCGCGAAGACGAGCGCGAGAAACGCCGCGCCGCGCCCCAGGACGAGCCGGCTGTCTTTTTGCTTTAATATCCGGGCTTGCGTCAGCGCCGCCTGGCGCTGTGCCTGAAAGAATTCCTTTTGCATATCATTCGTCCTTTATGTGTGGCTGCCATTTCAGGCAAAAATAAGCACCAGCCCCCAGCGCTGAGGACTGATGCTCAATATGACCGGTATGGGCTTATTTGTCGAGGGCCGTGATGCCGAGGGAGGGGAAGCCGGTGAGGAGCTTCTTGAGCGCCTGCTTGATTTCCTTTATGCCGCCCTCTTTGCGGCTCTCGATATTGAGCGGCATCTCGGAATCGTGCAGGGACATGCGCAGCAGTGCCCAGCCATGCGGGAACACGAGGCGCACGCCTTCGTAGTTCGGCTCGGCCAGTTTGATGCCATCTGCCTTAGCGCGGCTGCCGACTTCCTCGATGACCTTCTGGCCGTAGGCCTGCGGGTCATCCTCACCGCAGATGCTCATGCGGATTTCCGCCGTCTCTGCTGGCTCGCCGAGCTTGGCGATGAGGTTGCCGAGTTTGCGGCCTTTCTTGTGCAGCTGGGCGGCCGCGATGATGAGCTTCACCGCGAGGTAAGCGCCGTCGTCGAGGTAGTAGTTCTCGGAGAGCGCGCCGTGGCCGGAGGTCTCGATGGCCAGCGGCGAGACGGTGCCCGCCTTGTTGAGGCGGATGCACTCGTCGATGACGTTGCGGTAGCCGCGCATGTAGCGGTGATGTTTCAGTCCCAGTTCCTTTTCGAGGAATTCCGTGAGCTCGTCGCTGGTCACGGAGTCCGTGACGATGGTGCTGCCCGGATAGTCCGGCGCGAGGATGGCGGCCAGTACGGCGATGAGGTTATTGCGGTTGATTTCCTTGCCGTTGGCGAGCACGGCGCCCATGCGGTCCACATCGGTATCGAAGATGAGGCCGAGGTCGGCGTGGCTGTCGAGCACGGCCTTTTTGATGGAGGCCATGGCCTGCTTGTTCTCCGGATTCGGGATATGATTGGGGAAATGACCATCCGGGTCGAGGTAGACGCTGCCCGTCGTATTGGCACCGAGGCGTCCGAGTACCTGCGTGACGAAGAAGCCGCCGTTACCGTTGCCTGCGTCAACCACAATATGCAGACCCTTCAGCGGATCGTCCTCGACGCCGAGGGCCTTGCGGATCTTCTTGCGCAGATGGTGGCCGTAGCGCTCCATGAGGTTGTATTGCTGTACCTTGTGCAGGTTACCCGCCTGCTCCGGGATGCGGCAGGCCGCCTGGAGGATGGCCATGATGTCTTCATGCTCGACGCCGCCCTCCGTCGTGAAGAACTTCAGGCCGTTGCGGTTGGCGGGCAGATGGCTGGCCGTGATCATGATGGCACCGTCCATGGCCGTCTCCGGGAATACCGTGGTCATGAACATGGCCGGCGTGGAGGCGAGGCCGCAATCGACGGTCACGACGCCCGCGGCCGTCAGGGCCTCCAGCACCGCGAGGCGCAGCTGCGGGCTGGAGACGCGCGCATCGTGGCCCACGGCGATGCGCAGGGCATGGCCCTTGCGCCCCGTGCGGCCCTGCAGGAAGTCGACGAAGCCGCCGGTGATGCGGTTGGCCGCCTCGGTCGTCAGGGTCACGGGCTCGTCGGCCACGCTGGCGATAGCCACACCGCGCACGTCGCTGCCGTTGGCGAGCTTCATTATGTCTTTAGCAGAAATCATGAAAAAATCCCCCTCATTGTTGGAATATTGCGTCATAGCTTTATTATACACTATTCCATATCGTGAGGGGGAATTCCTTCTTGCTTTATTTACGGAATCTGTCGTCGGGCGGCTGGATATCCTGGATATGTGGCTTCTCAGCCTGCGGCGTCACGTCGATGATGTCCTGCTGGCCGCGGTGCTGCTGCTCGCGCATGGCCGCCTCGTAGCCTGCACGGTAGTCATCGTCCTGGCGGCGGTTGCCGCGGAATTTATGCCAGAGCCACTTGAGCCCCATGACCACGGCGAAGATGAGGACGACGTTTGCGAGCATGCCGAGGATGTCGGCGAGCATGCCGGATCCCATGCCGAAGAGGCTCGCGAGCATGGAGCCGAGGAACATGCCGCCCGCGAAAATGCCGATGCCGCGCAGGATGGAGCCAAAGCGGCTGCCGCTCTGCTGGTTGGTCGTGCTCTGCTTGTTCGTGACGTTGTTCTTCGTCTCCGGGCGCGCGTTCTGCTGCGTGCCCGCATTGCTGCCAGACTTGTTCGCCTCGGGGGCCGTCTTGGCCGGAGCCTTTGGCGCCGCTTTCGGCGCAGCCATCTTCACGCCGCCGCCCTTGGCCTGCGCCGTAGCGCAGAGGGACGTGCTCACCGCTGCCGGTACCACCGGCGCCGCCGTCAGCACCAGCGCTCCCGCCAGCGCCGCGGCCAGTAATTTTTTCGCTTGCATAACATTTTCTCCTTCTCAAACTCTGACTTTTTGATGTTTGACTCTATTCTACGGAATCTTATTGGAAAACAGCTGAAAGCAGCTGTTAGACAAAGGGATACAGATAGATGGGTAAACAGAGAATATCTGTATCTTTGTAAAGGTCTTTCGTATAGACCAGATAGCGCTGTCCGATGCGCTGGGAATACTTCACATAAAAAGCGTCCAGCGAGGCGTGGGTCTTATAACTGGAGGATTTGACTTCGATGGGGCATAGCTTGTTATGACGTGTCAGCAAGAAGTCAATTTCATAGTTGTGTGCGCCGCTTTTCGTCGGGAAGGTGTAGTAATACAGCGCATCCCCTTTGGCGGCCGTCATCTGGGCAACCATGTTCTCGTAGAGATAGCCGAGATCCGTATGCTGCTTGTCACTTAGCAGCCTGGCATAGATATCGTTATCCGTAAAAGCTTTGTCTCCGTATACCAGCGTTACGAAGAGGCCAGTATCCAGCAGGAACATTTTGTAGAAGTCGAGATTCTTGGTCAGGGCCATACCAACATCGGGATTGTTCGCATGATAGGACAGAAGAATGGTGTAGGAGTTCTCCATATTGGCCACCAATTCGGCTACGTGGCTGCGTTTGGCGTGGGGAACGGCTGCGGCAATCTGGTAGCGGGCGGCGTTGCTGGATAGCTGCGCGGGAATGGCGCGGAAAAGCTGTCCAGATGTACCAGAGGCATCGATGCGCTGGAAGTCGTCGGTATAAAGATCGAGAATCTGTCGCTTCACCGTATCGACGGCACGGAAATTATTTGTGGCCAGATAGGACTCCACCGCTTGCGGCATTCCACCAACCAGCATGTACAGACGAAAATTTCGCATCAGCTGGTGATGTACGGCATTGCCCAACGGCCTTTTGGCTGCCCATACCTGCTGCAGCAAGGGGAAGGTCACAGTGTCGCCAGTTGCCCAGAGAAATTCCTCGTAATCCAGTGGAAACATGTTGATGCGATGCTCTTCACTGGGGATGAGGATATCCTTGATGTTCTGGCGGATGGACAGCAGTGAGCCAGTCTCGATATAATCGTACCGATGGTCTTTGATGAGATGCTTTATAGCCTGCCGGGCTTTGGGGCAGAGCTGTACTTCGTCAAAGATAATCACCGATTCCCGCTCGTGCAAATCGACACGATAGGTCAGCTGTAACTGCAAGAAGATATAATTCAAATCGGAGGTATCATCAAACAGGGCACGTGTATTTTGGCTGGCGCGGGAGAAGTCAATGAGAATGTAGCTCTTGTATTCCTGTCGGGCGAATGCCTCGACAATCGTCGACTTGCCCACGCGCCTGGCCCCTTGGATCAGCAGGGCCGATCGTCCCTTTTCCTCGTTTTTCCATGTCAGCATCTGCTTGTATATCTTTCTGCGGAAGATCATCTCCCATCCTCCCTTCAGTGCAAAATCCGTAATCTCAAAATTTATATAGCTATATTATACCATAATCTCAAAATTTATTTTACCTAATATGGCGATAATCTCAAAATCTATTAGCTATGAAGGTCTGATGGCAGCGGAATGGCTGCTGAAGCTTGAGAGCCCTATTAGATGAAGCCGTGCGGGGTGGTGAGGCGGTTTAGTACCTGCTGGCAAGACAGGGTATGAGAATCATGCTATAATGTGGGTTAGCCTAAAAATCAAATGGTCATAGGACTGTTTGCTATGGGAAGGAAGATTGCATGAAAGAACAGCGGGTGACGCCCCTGACGGAAAGCGGGCTTCTGGCCGCTTTGCTGGTCGTATTGGGACAGGCCGCCGTTTATCTGCCGGTATTGGGCATGGTGGCGACGCTTTGCTGGCCGCTGCCCCTCATCGTGCTCGTCGTGCGCCATGGCATGCGCTGGGGCGTTCTCGGTCTGCTGGTCGCGGGCGTGGTGATGGGACTGCTCATCGAGCCGACGCTGGCCGCGCGCATGGTGCTGGCCTTTGGGCCAACCGGGCTGATGCTGGGGCTGGGCTTTCGCCGCCAGTGGAGTGGGACGAAGGTCTTCGGCGCGGGGCTCGCGGGCTCCATCGTCGCGAAACTAGCCTCTTTGGGCCTGCTCTTCGCCCTGACGGGCATCAATCCCTGGGATGCGCAGCTCTCGCTGCTGCGGCAGTCCTTTGAGGAGTCTTTTGGCCTCTACGGTCAGCTGGGCGTACCCGAGCAGGATATCGCGACGAGCCGCACGCAGATCGAGGCGGGCCTTCAGCTCGTATCCGTGCTGCTGCCGCTGGTCGTGCTGGTCATGGGCCTGCTGGACACGACGGTGTCGTACTGGCTGGGCGGACGCGTGCTGCGCCGACTCGGGCACAAGGTGACGGCGGCGTTCCCGCCTTTCCATGCCTGGCGTCTGTCGCGCGCCTTCGTCCTGCTCGCGGGCTTTGGCCTCGTGGGGCTGTACTGGGGCGATTCGCGCGCCGTCGGCGTGCTCTACCATGCTTCGCTCAATGTGTTGCTCGTGTCGCTTTTAGCCGGGCTCGTACAGGGCCTGGCGCTGCTGAGCGCCATCATGCGGCATTTCCATTTAGGGGGCTTTGCGCGGACGCTCATCTATGCGCTCGTGCTGTTCAATGGACTGTTCTTGCAAATCGTGGCCCTGACGGGCCTCTTTGATATGTTCTTCGATTATCGCCGCCGCTTTCATATCGGCGCACCGCCAACGGGCGATGGCGGCGGGAAATGAGGTGAGTGCATGCCGCGCAATATGTCGGCCTGGATGGATCTGACGTTGCAGCTGTTCATCATGCTGGTCATGATTTTCCTGTTGGCGTGCTATAATCGCATCCTCGCGGGGACGGTATTCCTCGTCTGGATCTGTCTGGCACTGTTTGCCAGGGAGCGCTGCCGCGACCGCTCCCGCCGCTTCGAGCGCTACTGCCGCAACGTCGTGCAGCATATCAGCGCTTCGGCTATGTATGCCATCGAGTCGCTGCCGCAGTCCATCATCATCGTGAGTCAGGACGAGCGCCTGCAATGGTGCAACGATCGTCTGGGCAAATGCCTGGGACAGAAGCCGGAGCAGGGCATCGATGTGCATGATTTCTGGCCGGGACTCATCGTCGCGCCCATCTGGGGCACGGAGGGCGAGTACGTATTCTCGCATGAAGGCCGCTATTACAAGGTGCGCCACGTCCCCATTTCCCTGCCACCGCACGCGGAGCCTCTGATGGTGCTCTACGTGCAGGATGAGACGATCTATGCGCAGCTGAAAAATGAGTACCAGCAAAGCCGCACGGTGCTCTGCTATATCCAGATCGATAACTACGACGAAGTTATGCAGGGACAGACGGAGGCTGAGCAGGCCTCCATGCTGCTGGCTGTGAACCAGCAGGTTGGCAACTGGCTCAAGCATTTGGGCGGCTTCATGCGGCATGTCTCCGACGACCTCTACGTGGCCGTGCTTGACCGGCACGGACTGGATCAGGCCATGCAGGAGAAATTTGACGTGCTCGATAAGGTGCGTCAGATCCAGAGCACGAACCGCCTGCCCGTAACGCTCTCCATGGGTGTGTCCGTCTCGGACACACAGTCGCTGACGGAGCTCGGGCAGCAGGCGAAGGCCGGCCTCGACCTCGCGCTGGGCCGCGGTGGCGACCAGGTGGCCGTGAATATCGGCGGCAAGACGCAGTTCTTCGGCGGCCGGGCCAAGGCCGTGGAGAAGCACACGCGCGTCAAGGCGCGCGTGGTGGCGCATGCGGTGCGTGAAATCATGGAAGGCGCGGACGAGGTCTACGTCATGGGCCACCATAACGAGGACTTCGACAGCCTGGGCGCTGCCGTGGGCATCGCGCGCATGGCGCGCCAGCTGGAAAAGCCCGTGCATATCGTGCTCTCGGATATGAACGAGGGCATCGACAAATTCCTGGAACTCATGCAGGGACGGGAGGGCTATCAGGATATCTTCGTGCACGAGGACGACCTGATGAATCTCACGGCGCTGCATCCGGTGCTCTTCGTGGTGGACACGCACATCCCGCATCTCGTGGCCGCGCCGACGCTGCTGGAGCGCATCCAGCAGGTCATCGTCATCGACCACCATCGCCGCAGCGAGAGCTTCATCAAGAATCCGCTGCTCGTCTACATCGAGCCGGCTTCCAGCTCCACGAGCGAGCTGGTGACGGAGCTCCTGATGTACTTCAGCGACGACCTGCAGCTCACGCGCATCGATGCGACGGCGCTCTACTCGGGCATCGTGGTCGATACGAAGAACTTCGCGGTGCAGGCCGGCGTGCGCACCTTCGATGCGGCCGCTTACCTGCGGCGCAGCGGCGCAGATCCCGTGATGGTGCGGCACCTCTTCCGCACGGATTATGAGACGACCGTGGCGCTCGCGCGGGCGGAGGCGGCTTCGGAGTACTATCCGGGCGGTCTCATCGTCAGCGAGATCCGCGGCGTGCGGCCGAACGTCCAGGTCATCGCGGCGCAGGCGGCCGATGCGCTGCTGCGCATCGAGAACGTGCAGATGAGCATCGTCGTGTTCCAGCTGAATGAGAATACGGTCGGCATCAGCGCCCGTTCGACGGGCGAGATGAATGTCCAGGTCATCATGGAGGCCCTGGGCGGCGGCGGCCATCAGAATGTGGCCGGTGCCCAGGTCCGCGATGCAGATCTGGACGAGATCAAAGCCAAAGTTATTGCATTGAGCCAACAATATATCGAGGAGAATGAGCAAAATGAAAGTGATACTGCAGCAGGACGTTAAGAAACTGGGCAAGAAGGGCGAGATCGTCGAGGTCAATGAGGGTTACGGCCGCAACTTCCTTCTGCCGCGCAAGCTGGCGGTGGCCGCGACGGCGGCCAACCTGAATGTGGCCCAGGCCCAGGCGGGCTCCAAGGCGCGCAAGGCGGCGATGGAGACCGATGAAGCCCGCCTCATGGCGAAGCAGCTGGAGAAGGTCGAGGTCACGGTGCCGGTGAAGATCGGCGGCAATGGCAAGCTGTTCGGCAGCGTCACGGGCAAGGACGTGGCGGAAGCGCTGAAAAAACAGCATATCGATGTGGACCGGCGCAAGATCAGCCTGAAGGGCGAGGTCACCGGTGAGGGCTGCTACGAGGCCATCATCAAGGTGCATCCGTCGATTACGAGCACGATCAAGGTGCACGTCAAGGCAAACTGAGCAGGCTGTAGGCTTACCTTCCCCCTTTGCGCGGGCCGCAGAGGGGGATTTCGTGATGTTGCGGGTCCGATTGGGAACCATGCAATTGGCAAGGAATAACGTTTTTGACGTTTTGAAATAGAGGGTATCTCATGAGTTTTATTACGAATTTCATTCGGCGCTGCTTTCGCGGGCAGGGTGACCCGCCGCAGGCAGCAATGCAGTCGCAGCTGCAGGTGCAGCAGCCGGAATCGCTGCTGCTCGACAAGGAAATCGATGCGCTCTACGGCCTGCTGGAGGACATGCTGGGGCGGGAGAAGCTCGTCCTGAATGCGGGGCGCATGCAGTCGCTGTACCTCATGCGCTCGGAGAACCGCTGCGAGCGCGTGCTGGGCTTGCAACGCCTGATTCTCGGCGATCCGCTGGTCGCTCCCGTGCCACAGGAGAGCCAGCTGCCGGGCATCATCTCTGAGCTGACGGACAAGCTCGCGGATATGCAGGTGCGGCGCGAATTGCGTCATAACCTTGAGCAGAAGGTCAACGACCGCATGGAGCAGGAGCATCAGGATTACGTCAGGGAACTCAAGAAGGAAGTATTCAAGGAGGAACACCCGAAGGCGGAATCGCCGCAGGCGGCCAGCAAGCGAAAGAAGCTGGACAAGCTGGAGAAAATCCATCTGACGGAGTCCGTGATGGATCTGCTGCGCCCGCAGTCTCTTGCGGAAATCGTGGGCCAGGAAAAGGCGGTCAAGTCGCTGCTCGCGAAGCTGAGCTCCCCCTATCCGCAGCATCTGCTGCTCTACGGCCCGCCGGGCGTCGGCAAGACGACGGCCGCGCGGCTCGTACTGGAGGTAGCGCGCAAGAAGGCTTCCTCGCCCTTTGCGGAGGATGCGCCTTTCGTGGAGACGGACGGCACGACGCTCAGCTGGGATCCGCGCAACACGACGAACCCGCTGCTGGGCTCGGTGCATGACCCGATCTATCAGGGCGCGCAGCGCCTGCTGGCCGATTCCGGTGTACCGGAGCCGAAGCCGGGCCTCGTGACGGATGCGCACGGCGGTATTCTGTTCATCGATGAAATCGGCGAGATGGACGAGATGCTGCAGAACAAGCTGCTCAAGGTGCTGGAGGACAAGCGCATGCATTTCGAGTCCTCCTACTATGACCCGGACAATCCGAAGGTGCCGCCCTATATCCGCCACCTCTTCGAGCAGGGCGCACCGGCGGACTTCGTGCTCATCGGTGCGACGACGCGCGATGCTCAGCACATCAATCCGGCCCTGCGTTCCCGCTGCGCGGAGATCTATTTCGAGCCGCTGACGCCAGCGCAGATCGAGACGATCGTGCGCCAGGCCGCGGCGAAGCTCAAGGTGACGCTGACGGATGAGGTGACGAAGCTCATCGCGAGCTACACCATCGAGGGCCGTAAGGCTGTCGGCATCCTCGCCGACGCCTACAGTCTCGCGCTGGAGCGCGTCGTGGACCAGCTGCCCGACAAGGTAGATGCCCGGCATCTGCCGGAGAACGTCGAGGTGACGGTGGACGATGTCTACGAAATGGCACGCGTCGCCCGCCTCACGCCCTATGTGACGAAGAAAGCTTCGCACACGGCCGTGCAGGGCCATATCTTCGGCCTCGGCGTGGCCGGCTTCATCGGCTCCGTCATCGAGATCGAGGCCGTGGCCTTCCCTGCCCGCAGCAAGGGCAAGGGCCGCGTGCGCTTCAACGACACGGCGGGCTCCATGGCCAAGGATTCCGTCTTCAATGCGGCCTCGGTGCTGCGTCAGCTCACGGGCAAGGATATCGCCGACTACGACGTGCATATCAACGTCATCGGTGGCGGTAACATCGACGGCCCGAGCGCGGGTACGGCCATCCTCGCCTGCATCGTGAGCGCCGTGACCGGCCGCCGCATCTGGCAGGATGTGGCCGTGACGGGTGAGATTTCGCTGGCGGGCCGCGTGCGCCCCGTGGGCGGCGTCATGGAGAAGGCCTATGGCGCGAGCCAGGCCGGTATCCGCACGATGGTGATTCCACAGGAGAACGCCGAGGATCTGGCGCAGGGGCATCTCGGCCTCGACATCCATCCCGTCGAGACGGCGGAGCAGGCCTTTGCCTATATTTTCGCCGATGCGGAGGCACCGGAGCATAGCGAGCACAAAAGGAAGGAGAAGGACGGATGCCACTGACGGACCGCGTACCACCGCAGAACCTCGAGGCCGAGCGCTCAGTGCTCGGCGCCATGCTCATCCGCAAGGAAGCCATCACGGAAGTGCAGGAAATCCTGCGGGCCGATGACTTCTACCGCGAGTCGCACAAGATCGTCTTCGCGGCGATGGAAGAGCTGGTCCGGCGCAGCGAGGCCGTCGACCTCGTCACGCTGGCCGAGGAACTGCGCAAGGAAGAACAGCTGGAGAAAGTGGGCGGTATGCCCTTTATCACCGACCTCGCCAACGCCGTGCCGACGGCGGCCAACGTGGGCTTCCATGCGAAAATCGTCAAGGAGAAGGCCGACCTGCGCCGCCTCATCGACGCGGCCACGCAGATTGCGGGTATGGCCTATGAGGATGCGCAGGACGTACCGGTCATCATGGACGAGGCGGAGAAGCAGATCCTCGCCGTGGCCGACACGCAGCAGCAGAACGGCTTCGAGCCGCTGAAGCGCATCCTCGTGCGCACCTTCGAGCACATCGACACGCTCTACGAGTCCAAGGGTGGCCTCACGGGCCTCTCGACGGGCTTCCATGACCTCGATGCCATGACCTCGGGTCTGCAGGCCTCGGACCTCGTGCTCGTGGCGGCGCGCCCGTCCATGGGCAAGACGGCCTTCACGCTGAATATCGCGACCCACGCGGGGCTGGAGGGGCACACCGTGGCCTTCTTCTCGCTGGAGATGTCGAAGGAACAGCTCATGCAGCGCATGCTCTGCTCCGAGGGCGGCATCGATTCGCAGCGCCTGCGCACGGGCCAGCTGCAGGACGATGAGTGGACGAAGCTTGTGGAGACGGCCGACCGCCTGAATCGCGCGCCCATCTACATTGACGATACGGCGGGCATCACGGTCATGGAGCTGCGCTCCAAGGCCCGCCGCCTCAAGGCGGAGCATGGTCTCGATCTCATCGTCATCGACTACCTGCAGCTCATGCAGGGCAAGCCGAGCAAGAATAGCGACAACCGCCAGCAGGAGATTTCCGAGATTTCCCGTTCGCTCAAGGCACTGGCGCGCGAGCTCAATGTGCCGGTCGTGGCGCTGTCGCAGCTCTCGCGTTCCGTGGAGTCGCGCCAGGTGAAGAAGCCGATGCTCTCTGACCTGCGCGAGTCCGGCTCGCTGGAGCAGGACGCCGATATCGTCATGTTCCTCTACCGTGAGGACTACTATGACCAGGAGACGGAGAACAAGAACATCACAGAGATCATCATCGCCAAGCACCGCAACGGCCCGATCGGCCATGTGGATCTCTATTTCCAGAAGGAGTTCACGAAGTTCCGCGACCTCGCGAGACAGGGATAGTTGTCCTTATTTCGAAAAAATAAGAATAAATCTGTAAAAAACCGTTGACAATGTCGGCGGTTTATTTTATTATAGAACATGTGAGAACGGTCTCACACAAAAGCAATCATAATCAGCCAAATTCTGTAAGAGAATCTTTTTCAGGGGTAGAGAAAGGGGATAAGAACATGCAGGACATCAGACTGGACAGCCCGCTGCAGGGCGAGCTGATCCCGCTCAGCGAGGTCAAGGATCCGGCGTTTGCCAGCGGCGCGATGGGACGCGGCGCAGCTGTGAAGAATCCGGCCGGCAAGGTCTTTGCACCGGTGGATGGCGAGGTTACGGTACTCTTCGACACGCTGCACGCCATCGGCATTCACAGCGTGGACGGCATGGATCTGCTCATCCACGTCGGTCTCGACACGGTCAATCTCAAAGGTCAGCATTTCAAGGCTCACGTGGCCCAGGGGGATACGGTCAAGAAGGGTCAGCTGCTCCTGGAGTTCGATCCGGAGGCCATCAAGGCGGCCGGCTACGACACGACGACGCCGGTGCTCGTGACCAATGCGGGCGACTACGGCAAGATCACCGTGGCGCTCGGCGCACAGGAGATCAGCTCCGATAACGGCGCGTCTGAAGAAGCTGCGCCGGCGGCAGCGGCCGATGATGAGGCTGAGCTCGCGGGCCTGCCGAAAGAGGAGCGCGTGGCGAAGCTCATCTGGAAATACGTCGGCGGCCGCGACAACGTGCGCAGTGCCGAGCATTGCGCGACGCGCCTGCGCCTCATCCTGAACGACAAGGATAAGATCCAGGACAAGGCCATCGAGAACATCGACGGCGTCAAGGGGCAGTTCTTCGCTGCTTCCCAGTATCAGATCATTCTCGGCACGGGCTTTGTCGACAAGGTCTATGATGCGTTTGTCGCTGGCACGGATCTCGCAGGCACGAGCAACAACAAGGCGGAAGCCTACGCACAGATGTCGACGGTGCAGAAGATTTCCCGTACGCTCGGCGATGTCTTCGTGCCGATCATCCCGGTCCTCGTGGCCACCGGTCTGTTCATGGGCCTGCGCGGTGCCTGCCAGGCCATGGGCCTCGAGTTCAGCAAGAACGTCATGACGATGAGCCAGGTGCTCACGGATACGGCGTTTATCTTCCTGCCGGCCCTCGTCTGCTGGTCCACGATGAAACGCTTCGGCGGCACGCCGGTCATCGGCATCGTGCTCGGCCTCATGCTCGTGGCACCGCAGCTGCCGAATGCCTGGGCGGCGATTCCGGGCGGCGCGCAGCAGCCGCTGATGATGGATATCCTCGGATTCCAGGTGCCGGTCGTCGGCTATCAGGGGTCCGTCCTGCCGGCCCTCATCCTCGGCATCGTGGCCGCGAAATTGCAGGCCGCGCTGAAGAAAGTCGTACCGGATATCATCGACCTCATCGTGACCCCGTTCCTCACGCTCTTCATCTGCATGCTCTTAGGCCTGCTCATCATCGGACCGATCATGCACGGCATTGAGAACGCCGTCTTCGGTGCGGTCGCCGCGTTCCTCGCCCTGCCCTTCGGCATCGGCGGCTTCATCGTCGGCGGCCTCCAGCAGGTCATCGTCGTGTTCGGTGTGCATCATATCTTCAACGCCCTCGAGGTTCAGCTCCTCGCGACGACGGGTGTCGATCCGTTCAACGCGATCATCACGGGCGCGATCGTGGCTCAGGGCGGCGCAGCCGTCGCTGTGGCCATGAAGACGAAGAACGAGAAGAAGCGCGCACTGTACTTCTCCTCCGCGGTTCCGGCCTTCCTCGGCATCACCGAGCCGGCTATCTTCGGTATCAACCTCCGCTTCATGAAGCCGTTCATCTATGGCCTCGTCGGCGGCGCTTGCGCCGGCGGCATCGCAGGTTTCCTGCATCTCGCCGGTACGGGCATGGGCATCACGGTTCTGCCGGGCACGCTCCTGTACCTGAACAACCTGCTGCCGTACATCGTGGTCAACGTAGTTGGCTTCGCCGTAGCATTCGGCCTGACCTTCACGTTCTTCACGCCGGAAGAGTAATACAACAAAAACATAACGGGTAACAGATCGGGCGGCAAGCAGCTGTAAAAGTCAGGTGACAGATAAGTCTTCAGGCGGACAGCGGCTTGCCGTTTCTTTGATGGAGGTGTACAAAGGATGGAGAAATTCGATAAACAGGCCATCGACGCGAAGCTGGCGGAGAACCTGCCCTTCCGTCATCGCTGGCATAACCGGTTCCATTTGGAGATGCCGTTCGGACTCATCAACGACCCCAACGGGCTCTGCTTCTATGACGGTGAGTACCACATTTTCTATCAGTGGAATCCCTATGGCTGTGAGCACAAGAATAAGTGCTGGGCTCACGTGCATACGCGCGACTTCGTGCACTACAGCACGCCGGAGCTCGCGCTCTGGCCGGATGATGCGCATGACAAGGACGGTTGCTACTCCGGCTGCGGTTTTGCGGCGCCTGAGGGAGTGCGCGTGTTCTACACCTGCAATGCCAAGGACGCGCAGGGCGTGCGCACCTCGTCGCAGCGCTTCGGTACACTGCAGGCCGACGGCCATGTGAAAAAGGAAGAATTTGCGCTGTCCACGAATCCGCCAGGCTACACGGCGCATTTCCGCGATCCGTTCCTCTTTACGCGCCACGGCCGGCGTTATTTCGTCATCGGCGCGCAGGCGGACGAGGACGCGCCGCGCGGCACGGTGCTCATCTACGGCGAGACGGACAAGGGCTGGGAGCTGCTGGGCGAGCCCGCGACGCGCCTCGGCAATTTCGGCTATATGTGGGAGTGCCCGAATCTGTTGCAGTTCGGCAGCTACGATGTGCTGGCCTTCTGCCCGCAGGGGCTCCCGGCGCGCGAGTTCGACCGCCAGAACCGCTATCAGGCGGGCTACATCACGGGCCATCTCTCCCTCGATGGCATGGCGATGCTGCAGCACAACAAGTTCTGCGAGCTCGACCGCGGCTTTGATTTCTATGCGCCGCAGGTCATGGAGCACGAGGGGCGTCATATCCTCTTCGGCTGGATGGGGATGCCGGATGAGGACGCGCAGTATCCGACGCGGGAGCAGGGCTGGCAGTACAGCCTCACCATGCCGCGCGAGCTTACGCTCAGGCAGGGCCACATCTACAGCCAGCCTGCGCGCGAGCTGCAGGCGCTGCGCATTCAGGAGACGACACGGCAGCTGGAGGACGGACAGACGAAGCAGCTGGAGGCCGACCTTTTCCCCGGCAGCGAGGTGCTGCTCAACATCCGTCTCGGCAAGGCGCAGCAGGTCGATCTCACGCTGCGTTTCGGCCTGGAGACGACGGTGCTGCACTACGACCGCCATACGCAGGTCATGCGCATCAGCCGCGAGGGCATGAAGCTGGGCGCGCGCGGCGTGCGCCAGTTCCATCTCTATGTCGATGAGGTGCTTTCGCTGCAGCTCTTCATCGACCGTACGGCCATCGAGGCCTTCTTCCAGCACGGTGAGGAAGTCGCGAGCTTCTTCGTCTTCCCGGAGAAGGATATCGTGCCCGGTCTTGAGCTCACGGCCGATCAGCCCATGGAGGAGGTCAGCGGCCAGGTCTGGCAGCTCGATGCTTTCCGCTATGGCGTGTATTAAGCCGTGCAGGATGGTCTTTCCCTATATTCGGCGCCCTGTCTTTGCCCTACGGCATAGGCAGGGCGCTGGTTTCGTTCAAAAATTTTTTTAAAAATGTGTCGAGCGGCAGGAAGAAACCTGCCTGCCAGCAAATATACAAATAGGATAAAACGCATGTAAAGAAGATATCCTTTTGCTTTGGTTCAGGGGTAGGGGGAAAGGATATGGGGAGTTTTGGGAGGGAAATTTTATGAAAATCAGGCAAAAGTTTATCCTGCTGGCTGGCGTCATCGGCGCACTGATGGCCATCGTGTCCATCATCGGTTACTATACGGCCAACAAAAACCTCAATGAGAGTGTGGAGCAGGAATTGACCGCCACCATGAATAGCTAGGCCAACGATCTTAGCGGGTGGCTGCGCGAGAAGAAAGCGGCTGCGACCTACGGCGCGACCGTGCTTTCAGGCTATAATGGTGACATGGCGAGGATCCAGGATCCGAAGGCCTCTGCCCTGCATGTGAACGACAAGGATATTCTGGAGTTCACGGTCGGTACGCCGAGCTACAACCACAGCTACTACGCCGGTGATGGCTCGAAGCCGGCGCCCAGCCGTCCCTGGTACCAGAAAGCCGTCAGCGAAGGCAAGACGGTGTTCACCGAGGTCTATGAGGACAGCAATACGAAGAAGCCGGTCGTCTCGGCGGCCGCGCCCATCAGGAATGGCGGTGAGACCATCGGCGCGGGCTGGGTCATTTGCCTCTCCATTCCCTACGAAAAGGTGTTTGGCGCAGTCAGCGGCCTGCGCATGGTCTACATCGTGCTGACGCTCATCGGCCTCGCCCTGGTAGTCCTCGCCTGCGGCATGTTCTCACGGCGCATCACGGTGCCAACAGCGAAGAGATCGGCACGATCGTCGACGCCATTTCCAGCATCGCCGAGCAGTTCCAGAACATTCTCGACATGGTCAACAACATCCACACGCAGATGGGCGATATCAACAACTCGGTGCAGACGGTCTCGAACGGTGCGAACAACATCGTCGAGGCAGTCGATGCCATCGACACCATCAGCCGCAAGACGGCGGACAGCACGCAGACGATTTCGGCCGCGACGGAGGAGCAATCCGCCTCGAACGAAGAAATCGCCGCCGCCTCCCAGTCTCTCGCGAAGATGGCCGAGGACCTGCAGAACACCATCAGTCAGTTCAAATACTGATGGTCGACGAATACGTATGATCAACTACGCGTTTTGATGTCATTGGAAAAGGGACGATTGCAGGGATGACTGCAACCGTCCCTTTTGCCAGTTATGGGCACATTTGGATCTGTACGTATTTCTTGCAGAAGGCGATACCGTAGCACCAGATGGGCCTGGTGCCGGCGGCCTGCAGGTCGGTGAGATAGGCTTTCTGCTGGATCTGCTGGCAGGCGGCATCGACGGCGGCGGGGAGCTCGTTCTCAGTCTTTACGGCCTTGAACTCCATGATGATGCCGGGGAGAGCGTCCTGTTGCGGGAAGAGGGCGAGGTCGAAACGGCCGTAGCCGCTTTCGCGGTTCGAGGCGATGCGGAACTTTTGCCCCAGCCAGATCGTCATGCCGAGCATCATGCCGTGGTAGAAGCTTTCGGGATGGGCGGCGTCGTGGACGCTGACGGCGCCACGCAGGATTTGTGCGAGATAGGACTCGAAGAGGCTGGCGTCGCCGTCGAGCATGGCGTGCATCATGTCGCGCAGGACGGAACGGCCAACGTAGCCGCTGAGGTTATCGAGAATCTCGCGGCGATATACCGAACGGATCTCGCGGTTGGGGATGGAGAGCTCGTAGGTTTCGTCATCATCGGTTTCGACGTCAATGGACGCAGATACTTGCTTGGCGCAAGCAACAAAAATGGACCCGGAATCATCAGGTGACGATTCCGGGTCCATTTTTTTACATGCCGCAAATTCTGCCTGCACCTGAGGGTGCAGAGCAAATTATTTGTTGACGATGCGTTTTTCGTTGGTGTCCGTCAGATCTACCCGGCGCACGCGCTCGAAAGGAATTCCTTCGAAGGCGTAGCGGATATCCAGATAGGTATCCGCGCGGCGGAAGGTCACTTTCTTCAGCGTGAGTTTCGTGGACTTTTTGATGCGATCAATATAATACTGCGCGTCTTCGGCAGTGAAAGGTCCATTTTCCAGGGTAACACGGACGTTGTCGATCATCATAAGGAGGCACCTCCTGTTCGAGATAGAAAACGTTTAACTGTAAGCATGCTAATGCTGAAATCAATTCCCTTTTTCTTATTCGGCGACATTATACTATACTCTCACCACTTTGTGAAGGACTATTGGTCCTTTATAGAACGAGATACGCATCTTGTACCGCATATACGAAGCTGTAATCGCGGTTCAGCCCTGTTCAAGGCGTCAAAATGCAAAAAAAGGAGCAAAAAAAGGCCGCCTGGCGGTTGCCGAAGGCGGAAAAAGAGTACGTATACCCGAAAGTCCTATAATAAAAACAGGAATTTGGCTCGTGTACAGTGCCTTAGCGTGTAACGGCTCAGATAAAGTACATGAAGTTGTCGGCGTTGCTCTGGGCATCGAAGGCCTGCAGGATCTTGTCGAGGGTCGCGGCACTCAGCGTGTCCTTAATCGCTGTATCAAGCGGTGCGTAGACGGCTGATTCCATGGCACGGTCGAGCTCGGGCAGCTTGTCCGGCGCGGCGGGGGCCGTCTGCTCCATGAGGGACAGCTCGATGGCCGAAAGAATATCGAAGGCCGAGATCTCGTACGGTGCCCGCGTGAGCCGGTACCCGCCCTGGCTGCCCTTGATGGAGTTCACGAGGCGGGCGCGCTTGAGCAGGGAAAAGACCTGTTCGAGGTAAATCTTGGAAATGCCCAGCTTCTCGGAAATGGAAATGATGGTGATGGGGGCGCCAGCCTGATAGTGGCGTGCCAGATAGGTCATGGCCGCCATACCATAACGCCCTTTGGCTGAAATCTTCATATTATATCCCTCGCAATTTACGTCATCAATTATATACTAAATATATATGGAATAACTAAGAATGTCAATGACCTATGTTCTTGATATGAATGATAAATTTTGTTTAGGCGTATTGACAAACGGGCTGAGAGTGATTAAAATATAAACATATAAGAAATATATGCTTTATAAATAGTCACAGAACATAACACATAGTATGGAGGTTTTGATTATGGCAAAGATTTACCAGAGCGTCACGGAACTCATCGGCCACACGCCGCTGCTGCAGGCGAATAACTTCGCCAGGGTCAACCATCTCAAGGCCAATATCCTCGCGAAGCTGGAGTATTTCAATCCGGCCGGCTCGGTCAAGGACCGCATCGCCAAGGCGATGATTGAAAAGGCAGAGCAGGAAGGTAAGATCAAGCCGGGCGCGACGCTGATCGAGCCGACGTCGGGCAACACGGGCATCGGCCTCGCAGCGGTCGCCGCAGCGCGTGGTTACAAGGCTATCCTCACCATGCCGGAGACGATGAGCATCGAGCGCCGCAAACTGTTGCAGGCCTATGGCGCGCAGATCGTGCTGACGGACGGCAGCAAGGGCATGAAGGGGGCCATCGCCAAGGCCGAGGAGCTGGCCGAGTCAACGCCGAATTCCTTTATCCCCTCCCAGTTCACGAACCAGGCCAACCCGGCGGCGCACGAAGCCACGACGGGCCCGGAAATCTGGCAGGATACGGACGGGCAGGTCGCGGCCTTCATCGCCGGTGTCGGCACGGGCGGTACGCTTACGGGCACGGCGCGCTACCTGAAGAAGCAGGATGCGAACGTCAAGGCCATTGCCGTCGAGCCGCAGACCTCGCCGGTGCTCTCCGAGGGGCATGCCGGCCCGCATAAGATTCAGGGTATCGGCGCGGGCTTCGTGCCGGAGACGCTGGACACGAAGATCTACGATGAGGTCCTTCCCATCAGCAATGAGGATGCGTTCAAGTACGGCCGCCAGTTCGCGCACAGCGAAGGCGTGCTCGTCGGCATCTCCGCCGGTGCCGCCCTCGCCGCCGCCGTGCAGCTCGCCCAGCGTCCCGAGTACGAGGACAGGAACATCGTCGTGCTGCTGCCGGATACGGGCGACCGCTACCTCTCCACGGAGCTTTTTGCAGAGTAAGAAAGTAATTTTTGCGGTCTGTTGATTGAAACAGGACGTAGGGTGTGCTATACTTGACGTAGGCAAAGCGATTTGGGACATTACGCAATGCGTAACGAACCCCCCTGCATGTATTTTAGCGTTCATGCAGGGGGGTTCTTGCACATTAAGAGCTGTGTTATGCTCAGGCTAGTTACCCATGAGGAAGGCTATTACCCCGTCTAGCCATTTGCAAACGTAGTAGGCGATTACGCTTGCCATGACGGAAAGCCAAAAGCGGTATTGGGACACGCAATGCACCCCCTTCTGTTGCCAGTATAGGGGTGGGCAACAATTGTATTATAGACTGTTCCCTCTATATAGACAAGTGTTATGATAAAAGTTTTGATTCATTCGTGCAAATGGTCTTTGCTGTGGTATAATGCTAGGGCGAACTAATGGACTTGAGGTGATATTTTGCGTATTGTGGTTGTAGGTGCGGGCAAGCTGGGGTACAGCATCGCGGACTTGCTCTCGAAGGAGCAGTTCGATGTCATCGTCGTGGATCACGACGAGCACCAGCTCGAAGCGGTGAAGGACACGCTGGATGTGCTGACGGTCTTCGCGAACGGCGCGAGCCCGATTACGATGAATGACCCGGACATCCGCAACTCGGACATCCTCATCGCCGTGACCGCCAGCGATGAGGTGAATATGGTCTGCTGCATTCTCGCCAAGAAGCACGGTATCAGGCATACGATTGCGCGCATCCGCGATATGCAGTTCATGAGCGAGGCCAAAGACTACCTGAAGCAGAACTTCGATATCGACCTCATGCTCAACCCGGAAACCATCACGGCCCACGAAATCAACCGCATCCTCATGACGCCGGCGGCGCTCGATGTGGAGGATTTCGCCCAGGGCAAGGTGCGGCTCTTCGAGACCAAGGTGCACCGCGACTCTGCGCTGGCCAATATCCCCTTCAAGGACATCGACATGCCGGCCGGCGTGCTGGCCGCGATGATTTTCCGCGATCACCACATGATTATTCCCCATGGCGACGATTGCCTGAAGCGCCATGACAACGCGTACTTCGTCGGCATCCCCTCGGCCATCGAGCAGTTCAGTGCGAATTTTGTCCAGCGCGACGCGCACAAACTGCACAACGTGATGATCATCGGCGCGGGACGCACGGGCCGTGCGCTGGCCGTGATGCTGGAGAAACAGGGTGTCATGGTCAAGGTCATTGAGCAGAATAAAGAGCGCTGTGACCTGCTGGCCAGCAAGCTGACGCGCGGCTTCGTACTCTGCGGTGATGGCACGGACATCGACCTGCTGATGAAAGAGGACGTGCAGGGGGCCGACGTCGTGGTCTGCCTTACCGAGGACGATAAGCTGAACCTCATGCTGGCCCTGCTGGCGCGCCATCTTTCGCAGAACAAGGCCAAGACGGTCGTGCGCGTCACGCGCAACGAGTACGTGGAGCTCATGGAGAAAGTGGGCGTGGATGTCGTACTGTCGGCGCGCCTGCTCTCCGCGAGCGAGGTACTGGCCTTCGCGCGGCGCGGCGGCGTCGTCTCGGTATCGTTGCTGGAAGGCGCGCGGGCCGAGGCCGTAGAGGTCATCGTGCAGGAAGGCGCGCCCGTGGCGGGTAAGCGGCTCATGGATGTGAAACTGCCGCGCGAGTGCCTTGTCTGCGCCTATGTGCGCGGCGAGGAAACGGTCATCCCGAATGGTAATTCGGTGCTGCAGCCGGGCGACCAGACCATCCTGATCGTCCAAACGCAGTTCTCGCAGAAAGTCATGCGCTACTTTAAGGGGAAGAACTGATATGCGCCATGGTATGGAACTATGCTGGCGCCTCTGGGGCTGGCTGTCGCTGGCCTGCATGCTGGCCTTGATGCCGCCGGTCTGTCTCGCGGCACGGCAGGCGGCGCCGCTATATCCCTTCATCCTGCCCGCGTTGCTGGCGGGGCTTTGGGGCATGGTCTGCCTCACGCTCGGCGGGCGGCGCGTGCAGCAGCTGAAGTTGCGCGAGAGTGCGTACTTCATGCTGGGCAGCTGGGTTGTATTGGGTATTTTCGGCGCGCTGCCGTACTGGCTGGGCGGTGTGACGACGAACTTCCTGTGTGCGCTATTCGAGAGCCTGGCGGCGCTGACGACGACGGGCGTGAGCTGCCTGCAGGCTTTGCCGACAGATCCCGCTTTCGTGCTCTGGCATAGCCTGCTCTGCTGGCTGGGTGGTCTGAACTTCATCGTGATTCTCGTGACGGCGCTGCCGCAGGTGAGTGGCTGTTTCGGCCTTACGCTCTCGGCGCGGCAGAGCATCTTTTTCAGTCCCGTCTGGCACAAGATGGAGGAGTCCATTGGGCAGGCCACGCGCGTTTATCTCGTGCTGACCGCCCTGGCCGTAGGGCTTTTTGCGCTCGCGGGGCTCGATGGCTTTATGGCGGTCACGCAGGCATTGATGGGCGTCGCTTCGGCGGGGAGCGCGGGGGAGATGCTCTTTCTGCGGCAGGATTCGCCGTATCTGGAGTTCGCAGCGTCCGCCGTGATGCTGCTGGCCTCGCTGAATCTCCTGCTCTGCTGGAAAGCCTGGCAGCGCCGCAGCCTGCGCCTGATCGGCGGGGATATGGAGCTCAGGACTTTCCTGCTCGTGCTCGGCGGTGCGGGGCTGCTCATCGCGGGCAGCCTATGGCATCAGGGGTACTACGATCTGCCAGAAAGTCTGCGCTACGGCTTTTTTCAGGCCCTTTCCTTTCTTTCGACGAGCGGCTATGTTTCGGCCGATACCGTGTCATGGCCGCCCTTCGTGCGCTATCTGCTCTTCCTGCTGGTCTTCATCGGCGGCTGTATCGGCTCGACGACGGGCGGCCTGAAGGTCATGCGCCTGCTCGTACTGCTGCGCATGATGACGGCGGAGTTGCGCCGCACGCTGCACCCGCAGCTTGTCATCAGCCTGAAAATCGATGGCCTGCCCGTGTCCATGCATATTGTCGGGCGCATCCTGAGTTTTTTCTTTCTTTATATGCTCTTTTTTATGGTATTTGCGCTGCTGCTGACTTTATCGGGCATTACGCTCATGCAGGCCATGGGCGTGGCGGCGGGCTGCCTCTCCAGCAGCGGTTCGACGGCGGTGCTTTTCGCGGCACCAGCGTTTGCCTCACTACCCGGCTGGGCATTGGGGCTTTGCGCGCTGTTGATGGTGCTGGGACGCATCGAGATTTTCGCTTTTTTGCTGCTGCTCGATATGGGCCTCAGTAAATTGCGGCATCAATAGGAGGTAGCTGTCAATGGATATGCGTGTTGTCGCATTCGTCCTGAGCAAGCTGCTGCTGGCTGAGGCCGTCATCCTGCTGCTGCCGCTGGGCTTGTCCCTTGCGGCGCGGGATGGCATGACCTGGGTTTTCTCGGTGGCTGCCATGCTGACGGGGCTCGTTGCTTTTGGCTGCAAAACGTATGGCCACACGCATGCGGCCAGCCTCACGATGCGAGAGGGCATCGCGATCACGGGACTGGGCTGGCTGCTGGCCGTGAGCATGGGGATGACGCCATATCTTCTCGGTGGCTGGCTCGGTCCGCTGGATGCCGTCTTTGAGAGCATATCCGGTTTTACAGGCACGGGGGCTACGGTGATGACGGGACTGGATTTCCTGCCCCCCAGCTTGCTTTTCTGGCGTATGATGACCAACTGGTTCGGCGGTCTCGGCATCATCGTCATCTTTATTGCCATCCTGCCGCAGACGGGGCAGAGTACCGTCTATATGTACAATGCGGAGACCACGGGGCCGTCGAAAGACCGCGTGCTGCCGCGGTTGCGGGATATGACACGTATCCTTTTTTCCATGTATGTCTGCTTTACGGCGATAGCAGCGGTTGTTTTCCTGCTCTGCGGGATGTCACCGTTGATTGCCGTTATGCATGCGATGAGTGCAATCAGTACATGTGGTTTCTCAACTTTTGACAGCAGTGCCATGAACTTTGACAACTGGCCGCTGGAAACCTGTATGACGCTTTTTATGATTCTTGGGGGAGGCAACTTCGGTCTTTATTACCGTGTCTGGCATAAGGGCTTGTGGGTGCTGCGGCAGAATACGGAGTTTCGGGCGTATCTCGGCATCGAGCTGGGGGCGATGCTGCTCATCGCGGCAAATCTTATCTTTGCGCTGGATATGACGCCGTCGGAGGCTTGGCGCTATGCTTCCTTTCAGGTCAGTTCAATCTCTACAACAGCGGGGTTTGTCTCGGCTGACTATGAGCGATGGCCGATTTTTTCACAAGGCATTTTACTGCTGTTGATGTTTGGCGGTGGCTGCGCCGGATCTACGGCGGGCGGCATGAAGATCGCGCGCATCGTCTTGTTGTTCAAGCAGGCATGGCGGATTGTTCATCAGAAGCTGCGTCCGCAGCGGATTCTTACCGTGCACATGGATGGACAATGTGTGGATGATGAGACCTTGCTGCGCGTCGGTGAGTTCTTTTTCCTCTATATGGTGTTCATTGTGTTCTTTGCGCTGCTCTACACCTGGGACGGGCTGGAGGTGTTTGATGCCATCGGCGTCAGTGTCTCCGCCATTGGCAACGTGGGGCCGGCCTTCGGCATCGCGGGCGCGACGCAGAACTTCGCGGCGCTGCCCGACTTCACGAAGTTTGCGCTCTGCTTCGAGATGCTGATGGGCAGGCTGGAGATCTTCACCTTTATCGCGCTGCTGCGCCCGGCGTTCTGGCGGCGGCGGAGCGGCTGGTGATGCCGGGGAAACAGCGTTGACATGCTCGGCACTGCATGATATGATAACAGAGGGAAATAAGGTAAGTCTCCAAGACTCGGGAGGCGTTTCTCCAAAAGATGGGAGAGATGCGCTCCCGGGTCTTTTTCGTGTTTTCACTTCCGCGGTGCTGTGACGCCGCCAGGAAAATGAGGAGGAAATCACTAATGATCGAACGCTACACTAACCCGGAGATGGGCCGCCTTTGGACGGACGAGTACAAATGGCAGCAGGTGCTGAATGTGGAGATGGCTGCCTGCGACGCAGCTGCAGAACTGGGGCAGATCCCGAAGGAAGCGGCGAAGAACATTCGCGCGAAAGCGAAGTTCGAGGTGAGCCGCATCCATGAAATCGAGAGTGTGACGCATCATGACCTCATCGCCTTCCTGACGAATGTCGCGGAGCACGTGGGCGAGGACTCGAAATATATCCACAAGGGTCTGACTTCCAGCGACGTGGAGGATACGGCGACCTGCCTGACCATCTGCGAGGCCGCGGACATCCTGCTCGATGACCTGCACAAGCTGCACGAGGTACTGCGCCGCCGCGCGGCGGAGTTCAAGCATACGCCGTGCATCGGCCGCACGCATGGTATCCATGCCGAGCCGATGACCTTCGGCCTGAAGTTCCTGCTCTGGAGTGCCGAGGTGGAGCGCGACATCGAGCGCCTCGAGCATGCGAAGAAGATCTGCCAGGTCGGCAAGCTCTCCGGTGCCGTGGGCACGTATTCGAATATCGACCCGCGCATTGAGGAAATGGTCTGCAAGAAGCTCGGTCTCACGCCGGTACGCCTCGCGACGCAGGTCATCCAGCGCGACCGCCACGCCGAGTTCGTGACGACGCTGGCCCTCATTGCGACCTCCTTCGAGAAGTTCGCGACGGAGATTCGCAACTGGCAGCGCACAGACATCCGCGAGGCCGAGGAGTATTTCTCTCCTGGACAGAAGGGCTCTTCTGCGATGCCGCATAAGCGCAACCCCATCAACTGCGAGCGTATCAGCGGCATGGCACGCCTCGTGCGCGGTAACGCCGTCGCGGCCATGGAGGATGTGACGCTTTGGCATGAGCGCGATATCTCCCATAGCTCCGTGGAGCGCGTGATCCTGCCGGACAGCACGATCAACGTGGACTACACGGCACGTCTGCTCACGCGCATCGTGGACAAGCTGCTCGTCTATCCGGAAGCCATGCTGCACAATATGGAACGCACGGGCGGCCTCATCTACAGCCAGCGTATCCTGCTGACGATCGTGAGCAAGGGCGTGCTGCGCGAGGATGCCTATAAGTGGGTGCAGCGCAACGCGATGAAACGCTGGATGGAAGGCGAGGACTTCCGCACGAACGTAGAGCAAGACCCCGATATCACGAAATACCTGACGAAGGAAGAAATCGACGATTGCTTCGATTATAAGTACTTCCTGCGCCATGTCGATAATATCTTTGAGCGCTTCGGTCTCTGAGCCGCTAGGGCGCCAGATTCAGGAATGAGGGCAGCGCGGGCTGCGCGCCGCCGTACAGAAGGAGAGACTTTTTATGTCTACAGTAGTAGTTACCGGTACGCAATGGGGCGATGAAGGCAAGGGCAAGATTGTCGACTATCTGGCACAGCAGGCCGATACGGTCGTGCGCTTCCAGGGCGGCAGCAATGCCGGCCATACGGTCGTCGTCGATGGCGAGGCATACAAGCTGCGCCTCATGCCTTCGGGCATCCTCTACAAGGGCTCGCACTGCATCGTGGGCAACGGCGTGGCCTTCGATCCGAAAGTCATGCTGGAGGAGATGGACAATCTCGCTTCCCGCGGCATCGACCTCAGCGGCATCCGCATCTCGAACCGTGCCCATGTCGTGCTGCCCTATCACTGCCTCATGGACGGTCTCGGTGACGAGGCCCGCGGCGAGAGCAAGGTCGGTACGACGCACCGCGGCATCGGCCCCTGCTATGTGGACCGCGACAACCGTATCGGCATCCGCGTCTGCGATCTCATGGACAAAGATGAGTTCGCACGCCGCCTGAAGGAAAACCTCGAGCAGAAGAACAAGGAGCTGAAGCTCCTCTACGATCATGAGCCGCTTGATTACGAGGCTATGCTGGAGGAGTACAACGGCTATGCTGACCGTCTGCGCCCCTATGTCTGCGATACGATTGCGCTGCTGAACGACGAGATCGAGCAGGGCCGCAAGATCCTCTTCGAGGGTGCCCAGGCTACGATGCTCGACATCGACTATGGCACGTATCCGTATGTCACGGCCTCTCACCCGATTTCGGGCGGCGTAGGCGTCGGCTGCGGCGTGGCACCGCGCAAGATCGACAAGGTCGTGGGTATCGTCAAGGCCTATTGCACGCGCGTGGGCGAGGGCCCGTTCCCGACGGAACAGCTCAATGCAATCGGTGACAAGATCCGCGAGGAAGGCCACGAGTACGGCGTCGTCACGGGCCGTCCGCGCCGCACGGGCTGGCTCGATGCCTGCGTCGTGCGCTATGCGGGCATCCTCTCGGGCATCGACTACATGGCCGTCACGCGCCTCGATATCCTCGATAGTTTCGATGAGATCAAGATGTGCACGGGCTACAAGTATCAGGGTAAGCTCCTGAACGAGATCCCGGCCAGCCTGAAAGTGCTCGCCGAAGTCGAGCCGGTCTACGAGACCTTCGAAGGCTGGAAGTGCGACATCACAAAGGTGCGCAAGTACGAAGACCTGCCAGAGAAGGCACGCAAGTACCTCGAGCGCATGGCCGAGGTCACGGGCATCGAGCTCGGCATCGTCTCCGTCGGCCCGAACCGCGACGAGACCATCGTGCTCGCTCACGATATTTTCTAAGTTAAAAACATCAACGCAGGCCCGCCTGGAGTGCAGCTTCAGGCGGGCTTTTTCGAAAGAGGGATTTGCCAATGTATAAAATGATTGCCTTGGACCTCGACGGTACGCTGAACAACGACCAGCGCGAGATTACGCCGCGCACGCGCGATGCACTGCTGGCGGTACAGGAGATGGGCGTGACGGTGGTGCTGGCCTCGGGGCGGCAGGCACCGGGATTGCTGCCTGACAGCGAGGCCCTGCAACTCGAAAAACACCACGGATTGCTGCTCTCCTATGGCGGCGGCCGCATCACGGATGCGACGACGGGCGAGGTCGTCTTTGACAGCAGCATCGACAACGAGACGGCGGTCCGGTTCTTGCGCCATCTCGAAGCGTGGCCGGAGCTCTCGCCGATTGTCGATGACGGTCACGATATCTACACGACGGATGCCAGCCGCCACAAGGTCTACGATGAGAGCCACAACAATCAGCTCGGCGTAAAGATCGTGCCGAACATCGCCGATGCCGTGACCTGGCGTCCCTGCAAGATTCTTACGGCTGCACCGAACGAAATTCTCATGCCCCATCTGGACGACATCAGCCGTGGTTTTACGGACAAGATGTCCTTCGTGCAGAGTGCGCCCTGGTTCTACGAGGGCATGCCGAAGGGCACGAGCAAGGAAGGTTCGCTGGCGAAGGTCTGCGCGCAGCTTGGCATTGAGCCGGCGGAAGTCATGGCCTTCGGCGATGCGCAGAACGATATGGGCATGGTGCGTTTTGCAGGCCATGGTGTCGCCATGGGCAACGCCTGCCCTGAGCTCAAGGCCATGGCCGATGAAGTCACGCTGACGAATAATGAGGACGGCATCGCGCATACGTTGGAACGCATCTTTAAGCTTTGATCGTCTGGCCGTCATTGTTTGCGATATTTTGCTTGCCATGTGGGACGTAAGTAGTGTATGATGCTTGCAGGACTTTTGCAGGATAACGGCACATCGTGAGGGTGTGCCGGATTTTGGATTGTGATGGTGAGTGATATACGATGAGGAAAAGGCTGGCGAGATGGAGCAGGCTGCTCGGTTCGCTCTGTCTCGCACTGGTGCTGCTGAGTGGCAGTGCGCTGGCGGAACGGCCGGTCATCCGCGTGGGCTACGTCGATGACCCCTACCTGATGACGCAGAATGCCGACGGCACCTACAAGGGCGTGCTCTACAATTTTCTGGAGATGGTTGCCGCTTATGCAGGGGTGGAGATGGTCTATGTCCAGGGCGGCATTTCGGAGAACTACACCCGGCTTGCCGAAGGTGAAATCGACATGCTGCCCGGCGTGATGGCCGGGCGGACGACCCATAAGGGCAAGTCGTTCATTCTGTCGAAGCACAGCATGTCCGAAACGACGATGCAGGTGGCGATGCGTGACCATACGGCCATCGATAACGGCCAGAAGCTGCGTATCGGCTACTATGCGCCGAGCGTGAATCTGGCGCCGCTTCGCCCCTGGCTGGAGCACCAGATGGAGGACTATGGGCCGGGCTATGAGCTCGTCCCCTTCACTGTACCGGGACAGCCGGATAAAGAGTACATGGCCGGGAATATCGACGGTGTAATCACGAACACCATGCATCCGGAGCCCGTAGTTTCAGATACCTATTCCCTGCTGAACGAGAAGACATATATCGCGTTCCGCCCGGAGGATACGGAGCTGGCGCGAAAAATCGATACGGCCATGGAGGATGTGCTGCTCTCCGTGCCGGATTTCTCGCGCACGCTGCAGCGGCAGCTGGAGGTCAGCTTCACGCCGGCCGAGCGGCAGTACCTGTCCGGTCTCGATAAGCTGCGCGTGGCCATCTCGCCGGGCCAGCGGCCCTACACCTGGTTTGAGAATGGAGAGGCGTGCGGTGTCATCGCGGATATCCTTGAGTTGCTCAGCGACGACCTTGGCGTGTCGATGGAAGTAGAGGAATACGGCAGCAATAAGGAGATGTTCCAGGCTTTTGCCAACGGCGAAGTCGACATCATCGCGGACTTCAACAGTGATCCCAACTGGGCGGAGCAGCATCAGGCGGTCATAACGGCACCTTATCTGCAGCTGAACTACGTGGCGGTGACGCGGCGCAATGATCCCCTGCCGGAGCATCCCATGGTGGCCTGCGTGCGTGGTCATCACTATACGCAGGAATTTGTGGAGCCGCGCTGTCCCGAGGAGCAGCGTGTCTATTTCAATACGGTCAAGGACTGTCTGCAGGCCGTCAGCAAGGGAACGGCGGACATCACGTATGAGAAGGCACTCACGGCGCAGTACGATATCGCACACGGCGATTTTTACAACCTGACGACGACGGGTAACGTGGAGTTCACGCACGGCGTCAGTGTGGCGCTGCATGACAATGTTGACCCGCGCCTGCTGCGCATCCTGAACAAGGCGGTCACGCACCTTAGCAAGGATAAAGTTGAAGGTATCATCAACAAGCATCTGATCAATCAGCCGCAGCCCCGCAGTCTCGGCGAGACCATTCTGCGCAATCCGGTGGCGGCCATCCAGTCCGTGCTTGTCGGCTTTGTGGTGCTGGCCCTCGTACTGGGCGGATACCTCCTGCTGCGTTACCGCTATATCCGCAAGCTGCGCCGCCTCGCCTATATTAACGAGCCGACGGGGATGCACACGCTGAACTGGTTCCAGCCCTTTGCGCTGGAGGAAATCGAGAAACGTGAGAAAGCGCGGCGGCAAGGACGTCTCTGGCTCGCGATCATGGGCGCGCAGCGCTTCATGCTCATGAAGGAGAGCTACGATTTCGAGTTGCTGGTCGCGGGCATCCGCAAGTTGATCGAGCGCGCGCACAAGCTTTTCCCGTATTTCTGCATGGAGGCAGCCAATGCAGAGAATACCAGCGTCTATGCCCTGTGTGAACTGCCGCCTGACGTGACGCCGGAATCCCTCGTGCAGGATATGCAGGCGCAGATCAGCCACATCGATATCGGTGCGGTCAGGACGTCGATCAATTTCCGCACGGGCTTCTGCCAGATACCGCGTCACAGCATCAAGGAAGCGGACCTTACGAAGCTGCTGGAGTGGACGATGCTGGCGCAGGACGAGGCGAACAAGCGCGACCAGCCCTGCATCGTCTACGACAATACCCTGCGCGACGAGGTCATGCAGCAGCAGCAGATCGAGCACTATATGCACAAGGCCCTGCAGAACCACGAGTTTCAGGTCTGGTTGCAGCCGAAATACGATATCCGCACGCACCGCACGGTGGGCGCGGAGGCGCTCGTGCGCTGGCACAGCCCCGAGCTTGGGCTGCTGCCGCCGGGGCGCTTCGTGAAGCTCTTCGAGACGAACGGATTCGTCGTCGATCTCGATTACTACATGCTGGAGCAGGTGCTGCGCATCCAGCAGCTGCGCTGCGATCAGGGCAAGCGCTTTGTTCCCATTTCGGTGAACCAGTCCGGCTTGCATATCAGCGAGGAGGGCTATCTCGATCGCATGCGCGAAATGCTTGCGAAGTTCGATCTGCCGCGCGGCGCCGTCGACCTGGAGATCACGGAGACGGCTTTCGTCGACTACACGACGCAGGGCAGCCGCACCAATGCCACGGACATTGTGCGCGAACTGCAGCAGATGGGCTATCTGATCTCCATGGACGATTTCTGCACGGGGTATTCCTCAATTGCCATGCTGCGCAACCTGCCGATGGATATAATGAAGATCGATCGCAGCATGCTGCTGGCGGCGGAGGAGGATCCGCGCGCGGAAAAGATCCTGCGCTACGTCATCAACATGGGCGATGCGCTGGGCATGCAGGTGCTCTGCGAGGGCATCGAGACGCTTTCGCAGGAGCAGCTGCTCTTGGACAACGGCTGTTTCTACGGCCAGGGCTACCTCTTCGGCAAGCCAATGCAGCTCGATGACTTCCTCGCGAAGCTCGATGCTGAGGACGCTGCGGCGGCGCGCCAGCAGCCGCAGCTGGCCCACTGAGCCCGTTGTAACAAATGTTGTTGACAATTATTTGGAAAGCACATACAATAAGAATCGTTAATCCCGAGTATTTTACTAAGGTATGATACGCCGGGGCGTACGATTCTTATTTTTTGCAGATATGTACCGCGCAGGGTACAAATAGAAATACTATAGGAGAGCGAGAAAATGTCTGAGCAACTTCTGGCCATCAAAGACCTTCACGCGGGCGTGGAGGGCAAGGAAATCCTCAAGGGCCTGAGCCTGAATATCGGCAAGGGCGAGGTGCACGTCATCCTGGGACCGAACGGTTCCGGCAAGTCGACACTCATGAACGTCATCATGGGCCATCCGAAATACGAGGTGACGGGCGGCAGCATGACCTTCGAGGGCGATGACCTCAAAGATCTGCCGACCTTCGAGCGCGCGCGCAAGGGCCTGTTCCTCTCGTTCCAGACGCCGGAGGAGATCCCGGGCATCACGCTGGGCACGATGATCCGTACCTCCATGCAGGCTGTGACGGGCAAGAAGGTCAAGGTCATCCCGTTCCGCAAGGAGCTCAAGGCGCGCCTCGAGGAGCTGAAGATGAAGCCGGAGTACGCGGAGCGCTACCTGAACGTCGGTTTCTCGGGCGGCGAGAAAAAGCGCGCCGAGATTCTGCAGCTCCTCATGCTGAACCCGAAGCTGGCGCTGCTCGATGAGACGGATTCCGGCCTCGATGTCGATGCCGTGCAGATCGTGTCCGAGGGCGTGGCGAAGTTCCACAACGACGAGAACTCCTGCATCATCATCACGCATAACACGCGCATCCTCGAGAAGCTCAAGGTCGACCGCGTGCATGTGCTCATGAATGGCCGCATCGTCGAGGAGGGTGGCCCGGAGCTCGTCAAGCAGATCAACGAGCACGGCTTCACGCATATTCAGGCTGAGAAGTGAGGCGGTCAGCATGGCAGAAAAGAAAAAGACCTATGTCGAGGATATCGAGCGCACGCTCTACGATATTCGCAATGAAGACCACTCCATCTACAAATCCCAGTCCGGCCTGACGGAGGATGTTGTCCTCGATATTTCGCGGCGCAAGCATGATCCCGAGTGGATGCGCGACTTCCGCCTGAAGTCGCTGGAGATTTACAACCAGCTCGCACTGCCGACCTGGGGCCCGGACCTCTCGGAGCTGCACATGGACGATATCGTGACCTACGTGCAGCCGGATGCGAAGATGACGGGCAATTGGGCTGAGGTGCCGACGGACATCAAGGATACGTTTGACCGGCTCGGCATCCCCGATGCCGAGCAGAAGAGCCTCGCGGGCGTCGGCGCGCAGTACGACTCCGAGGTCGTCTATCACTCCCTGCAGCAGAACATGGCCGATCAGGGCGTCATTTACACCGACATGGAGACGGCCGTGCGCGAGCATGAGGACATCGTGAAGGAATACTTCATGACGCTCGTGCCACCGAAAGATCATAAATTTGCGGCCCTGCACGGTGCGGTCTGGTCGGGCGGTTCCTTCGTCTACGTGCCGGAGGGCGTGCATGTCGATATCCCGCTGCAGTCCTACTTCCGCCTGAATGCGGCGGGCGCAGGCCAGTTCGAGCACACGCTGATCATCGTAGAGCCGGGAGCGAGCCTGCATTTCATCGAGGGTTGCTCGGCACCGAAATACAATGTGACGAACCTGCATGCGGGTTGCGTCGAGCTCTTCGTCAAGGAGGGCGCGCGCCTGCGCTACAGCACTATCGAGAACTGGTCGCGCAACATGATGAACCTCAACACGAAGCGCGCGCTGGTGGAGAAGGATGGCATCATGGAGTGGGTCTCGGGTTCCTTCGGCTCCCACGTCTCCTGCCTCTATCCCTGCACGGTGCTGCACGGCGAGCACTCCCGCTGCGAGTTCACGGGCGTGACCTTCGCGGCCAAGGGCCAGGACCTCGACACGGGCGCGAGCGTCATCCACGCGGCGCCGCATACTTCCGCGAACATCAACACGCGCACGATCTCGAAGGACGGCGGCAAGGCCACGTACCGCTCCGCCGTCAAGGTGACGAAGAACGCGCCCTATGCGAAGTGCTCGGTCAACTGCGAGTCCCTGATGCTCGACAATGCCTCGCGCAGCGATACGCTGCCGACGATGGACGTGGAGGGCGACGAGGCCGATATCGGGCATGAGGCTAAGATCGGCCGCATCAGCGATGAGGCCATCTTCTACCTCACGAGCCGCGGCATCGAGGAGAAGGAAGCCCGCGCGATGATCGTGCGCGGCTTCGTCGAGCCGATTGCGAAGGAACTGCCGCTGGAGTATGCGGTCGAGATGAACAATCTTGTCAACATCGAGCTCGAAGGCACGATGGGCTAAGGGAGGAGATAGAGAAATGGCAACCGCAAATACAGCAAAACATATCTTCTCTGAGATTCCCATGCGCACCTGGCGCTGGCTGGGCGTCAATGAGGTGCCGGAGCCGGAGAATGTGGCGGGCCAGCTGCAGCAGACAGCGCTGCAGGTGGACGCCGGCAAACAGGACGAAGTGGTCTACGTGAATCGCGGGGGCGGTGCGCAGGATCTGACCATCGATATCGCCGCGGGGGCGAAGCTGCATCTCATCAACGTGCAGCTCGCGCCGGTGGACGCCGCCTATACGAGCCGTATCAAGGTGCATGTCGGCGATGACGCGCAGTTCATCTATACGGTCGTGGAGGGCGGTTCCCGCCATACGGCGAGCGAGCTGACCGTCGAGCTCACGGGCGATGACAGCCGGGCGGATGTCTGGGGCCTGTATTTTGGCGATGGCGAGCAGAAGATCGACCTCAACTACATCATCCGCCAGCAGGGCAAGCGCACGGACGCGAACATGCAGGTGCGCGGCGCACTGCTCGGCCACAGCGAGAAGACCTTCCGTGGCACGCTCGATTTCCTCGAGGGGACCAAGGGCTCCGTTGGCCGTGAAAATGAGGAGGTCACGCTGCTCTCCGATGGCGTGCGCAACCGCAGCGTCCCCATCATGCTCTCGCATGAGGATGACGTCGATGGTCATCATGCCGTGTCCATCGGCAAGATGGACGAGGCGAAGCTCTTCTATCTCATGAGTCGCGGCCTCGACCTCGCGGAGGCACAGCGCCTCGTCGTCGAGGCTTCGTTCAATCCTGTGCTCGACCGCATCCATGATGAGGCGCTGCGCACGGAGATCGATACCTATCTGAAAGGGAGGCTGGCAGACTGATGGCGAACGCACAGGACTATATCAAGGACTTCCCGTTGCTGCATACGCAGATGAACGGCAAGCCCATCGCCTATCTCGATAACGGCGCAACCACACAGAAGCCGGAGCAGGTCATCAAGTCGCTCTGCGGCTACTACGGCGGCTGCAACGCGAACCCGCACCGCGGTGCCTACGAGCTCTCGGTAAAGGCCACGGACATCTACGAGAACGCCCGCGCCCGCGTGGCGAAGTTCATTCACGCGCCGCGTCCCGAGACCATCATCTTCACGCGCAACGCGACGGAGTCGCTGAACCTCGTGGCCTATAGCTACGGCCTCACCAATGTGCAGCAGGGCGATGAGATCGTCATTACGGTCGCGGAGCACCACAGCAACCTCGTGCCCTGGCAGCACGTGGCGCAGGCTAAGGGTGCGACGCTGAAATATATCTACCTCACGGATGATGCGAATCTCTCCGATGAGGATATCGAGACGAAAATCACGGAAAAGACGAAAATCGTCGCCGTCACGCAGGTCTCGAATGTGCTCGGCCTCGTCAACGATGTGAAGAAGGTCGTCAAGAAAGCGCACAGCGTCGGTGCCATTTGCGTCGTCGACGGTTCCCAGTCCGTGCCCCATATGAAGGTGGACGTGCAGGACATCGATGCGGACTTCTTCGCCTTTTCGGGTCACAAGATGCTCTCTCCCATGGGCATCGGCGTGCTCTACGGCAAGTATGAGCTGCTCGACGACATGCCGCCATTCCTCATGGGTGGCGACATGATCGAGTACGTGGAGGAGCAGCACACGGACTTCGCCGAAGTGCCGGCGAAGTTTGAGGCGGGCACGCAGAACGTCGGCGGTGCGACGGGCCTCTCGGCTGCCATCGACTATCTGGAGGGCGTAGGCTTCGACACGGTCGAGGCCATCGAGAAGGACCTCGTCGACTACGCGCTGCCGCAGCTCCGGGAGCTTCCCTATATCGAGCTCTACGGCTGTGACAGCCGCCGCGATAACAAGACGGGCATTATCACATTCAACGTCAAGGACGTGCATCCGCACGACGTCGCGACGATCCTCGACAGCTACGGTGTGGCCGTGCGTGCAGGTCATCACTGCGCGCAGCCGCTCATGCAGTATCTGGGCCAGAATGCGACCTGCCGCGCGAGCTTCTATTTCTACAACACGCGCGAGGATGTCGACCGCTGGATCGCCGCGCTGAAACAGGTAAGGAAGGTGCTTGGCTATGGGGCTTGAACAGATCTATACGGAGGTCGTGAGCGAGCACGCGCGCGAGCCGGAGAACAAGCATGATCTCGATTGCGCGACCTGCTCCCTGAAGGGGCACAACCCGAGCTGCGGCGACGAGATCGTGCTGCACCTCGACGTGGAGAACGGCATCGTGAAGGACGCTTCCTTCACGGGTATCGGCTGTGCGATTTCGCAGGCCAGCACGGACATCATGATCGACCTCATCCGCGGCAAGCAGGTGGCCGAGGCACGCGACCTTGCCAGGAAGTTCATCGGCATGATCAAGGGCGATATCACGGATGAGAGCGAGCTGGAGCCCCTCGACGAGGCCCTCGCGCTTAAGGATATCCGCCACATGCCGGCTCGCGTCAAATGCGCGGTGCTGGCATGGCACACGCTCGACATGGCGCTCGACGACAAAGGAAAAAAATAGGGTTCCCTTAGGGAAAATGACTTGTATTTCCTTTGCAAATCGCCTATAATCAAAGTGTAAATGGAGGTACCCGAAGGGCTCTGCCGCTAACAGAGCCCTTCGGGTCGAACACAGTCCGACGGTTTACCTCATGGCCTCGGCAAGTAGGGCTATGGCACTGGCCATAGCGAGGATGAACTTGCCAGAGACGAAGAGTTCAAGGGCTTTCGTCTTCAGGTACATGGGTATCACCTCCTGTATTCAGTTTTGCGGTGAGACGGGTTCAAGACGTCTCGCCGTTTTTATTATACACAAAGCAATCGTTTTAGTATATACTGTAGGAGGTCAATATTTAGAATATTCAGGGGAAAAGGGGAACGGAATCATGCGTTTGGAGGAGATTATCAACAAGTATCGCCAGAATCTCAATGATACGGATATGGTGATTTGGAAGTACATTTTACAACATCGGGCGGCGGCGCGGCACATCTCGATCCACGAGCTCGCGCGCGCCTGCGCGGTGTCGAGCACGACGATCGTGCGCTTTGCGCAGAAGTTGGGCTTCGATGGCTTCGGCGAGCTCAAGGCTGTGCTGAAGATGGAGACGCCGGCACCCACGGACTACAGCAAGGATGTGCTCAATGATCTCGGCACATTCTATGATACGACATGGCACAAGCTCATCACGCGCAACTATGATGAAGCGAGCCGCCTGATGCACGAGAGCAACCGCATCTTCGCCTTTGCCTCGGGCTTCGTGCAGGAGAACGTCGTGCAGGAGCTCAAGCGCCTCTTCTTTTATGATGGCGTGCTCATCTACAACGTACAGGGCCGCATGGAGATGGAGAGCATCATGCGCACGCTGACGCCCGACGATCTCTTTATCTTCGTCTCGCTCTCAGGTGAGACCTCGAGTGCCGTGGAGTCGGCGCGTGAACTGCGCCTGCGGGATGTGCCCATCATCTCCATTACCCAGCTGCACGACAACACGCTCGCGAGCCTCTCGACGACGAATCTCTACGTATCACCGGCGCTGTTCCAGCTCTACAGTGCCGATGAGGAGCGCACGCCGTACAAATCCATGATGCCCTATTTCATGCTCATCGAGCTCTGGTACGTCAAGTACCGCCTGTACCTGCAGGAGCAAAAGGATAAGGCCGAGAACCGCTGAAAATCGCATAACTACGCCGCATTGTACCAAGATACGGCGGATGTACTACAGTACGCAAAGGGGCAGAAATGCCTGAAAGCCGCGAAACTATTGAGTTCGCGGCTTTTTTTGGTACAATAAGAATCAAGAAAAGATGAGTGCAAAAGCAGATAGCACTTATAGAAATTGGAGGTAATTCCTATGAAGTTCAATAAGGACGTGGCGATGCAGGGCATGCAGCGCTTCGGTGGCGCGATGTACACGCCGGTCATCTTGTTTGCCTTCTTCGGCATCATGGTGGCTCTGTCCATCGTGTTCAAGAATCCGGGTATCGTCGGCAGCATTGCCGACAAGGGTACCGCCTGGTATGATTTCTGGTTCGTCGTCGAGCAGGGCGCCTGGACCGTCTTCAGCCAGATGCCGATCCTCTTCGCCATCGCCGTGCCGATCGGCTTCGCGAAGAAGGAACCGGCCCGCTGCGCCATGGAAGCATTTGTCATCTACATGGTGTTCAACTACTTCATTTCCGGGTTCCTGACCCTGCACGGGATGGACTGGTTCGGTGTGGACTACAGCCAGAAAGCCGGTGCCGGTACGGGCCTCGCGTTGATCGCGAACATCAAGACCCTCGACATGGGCATGCTCGGCGCCATCTTCATCGCCTGCGTGTCCGCCTGGCTCCATAACCGCTACTACGACACGGAGATTCCGGATTGGCTCGGTATCTTCAAGGGCCCGGCCTTTGTCGTGGCCGTCGGTTTCGTGCTGATGATTCCGCTGGCTTTGATCTTCTGCTTCGTCTGGCCGATGATCCAGCATCTCATTATGCAGTTCCAGTTCTTCCTCAAGACTTCGGGCATCGTCGGCGTGTGGTGCTACACGTTCTCCGAGCGCATCCTGCTCCCGGCCGGTCTGCATCACTTCATCTATCTGCCGTTCATCTTTGGCCCGGCCGTCTGCGATGGCGGCATCCAGCAGTATTGGCTGCAGCATCTCAATGACTTCGCGACGAGCGCGCAGAGCCTGAAAGAGATGTTCCCGGAGGGCGGCTTTGCCCTGCATGGCAGCTCGAAGGTCTTCGGCCTGCCGGGCGCAGCCCTCGCCATGTATGTGTGCGCGAAACCGTCCAAGAAGAAAAAGACGGCTGCACTGCTGATTCCGGTTACGATTACGGCGATGCTCACGGGCATCACGGAACCGATCGAGTTTACCTTCCTCTTCGTAGCGCCGCTGCTGTACGCCGTACATGCCGTGCTCGCCGCTACGCTTTCCTCGACGCTCTATTTCTTCGGCCTCTCCGGTAACTTCGGCGGCGGCCTCATCGACTGCTTCGTACAGAACTGGATCCCGCTGTTCCAGTATCATGCCGGCACCTACATCATGCAGATCATCGTCGGCCTCTGCTTCACGGCGATCTACTTCTTCGTGTTCCGCTATCTCATCCTGCACAACGACTACAAGACGCCGGGCCGCACGGATGATGATGAAGACGACAAGCTCTACTCCAAGGCCGAGTTCCAGGCCAAGAAGGAAATGGCGGAGAGCGGCCTCGCAGATAACCCGCAGGCGCTGAAAGCCCGCGTATTCCTCGATTGCCTCGGCGGTGCTTCCAATATCAAAGAGGTCACGAACTGCGCGACGCGTCTGCGCGTGACAGTTGCAGATCCCGATAAGGTAAAGGCGGCCAGCAAGTTCACGAAGGCCGGTGCCTTCGGCCTCGTGAAGAAGGGTTGCGCAATCCAGGTCATCGTCGGCCTCTCCGTACCGCAGGTACGTTCCTACTTCGATGCGTTCCTCAAGGGCGGCGACGGGCCTCTCACGGTTGAGCCCGCTGCGGAAGAATCGCAGACGACATCCGAGAGCCTCGACAAGAGTCTCGCGATGAAGCTCACGGCCTGCGTCGACGGCAAGGTCATCGATATGACCGAGGTGCCTGACCAGATGTTCTCCCAGAAGATGATGGGCGATGGCGTGGCCGTGGAGCCGACGAGCGATACGGTTGTCGCTCCGGCGGACGCTGAGGTCACGATGATCATGGCGGATTCCCTGCATGCTATCGGCCTGCGCTTCGCGAATGGTGCAGAGCTGCTCATCCACATCGGCATCGACACGGTCAAGCTCGGCGGCAAGGGCTTCACGCTGCTGACAGAGCAGGGTGCCAGGGTCGCGGCCGGTACGCCGCTCATCCGCTTTGACCGTCAGGTCATCGCTGATGCCGGATACAAGGATACGGTCGTGATGGCCGTGACGAACAGCGGCGAGTATCCACAACTTAAGAAGGCTACGGGCGAAACGGCTAAAGCCGGTGAGACGCCGGTCATGGCTTTCTAACCCTTTTGTATCTCCTGATTTCCCTATTTCCCCTTTATCCCGTTTCTTTTCTATCCCTTTCCCTGAAGGATGATTTTTATGCAGCAAAAGTGGTGGCAGAAGACCGTAGTCTATCAGGTCTATCCCAAGAGCTTTCAGGACACCACGGGTAGCGGACAGGGTGATATCCCCGGTATCACCCGCCGTCTCGCCTATCTGAAGACGCTGGGAGTCGGGGCAGTATGGCTCACGCCGGTCTACCCCAGTCCTATGATCGATAACGGCTATGATATAGCCGATTACACAGCCATCGATCCTTCCTATGGCACGATGGCCGATATGGAGGAGCTGATTGCTGAGGGGCGGCGTTGCGGCATCCGCATCGTCATGGACCTCGTATTCAATCACAGCTCCGACCAGCATCCCTGGTTCCTCGATTCGAAATCCAGCCGCGACAATCCTCATGCCGATTGGTACATCTGGCGCGATGCGAAGCCCGATGGCTCGGCGCCTACGAACTGGCGTGCCATCTTTGGCGGCTCGGCCTGGACCTGGTGCGAGGAACGGCAGCAGTACTACCTGCACACCTTTGCCAAAGAACAGCCGGATCTTAACTGGGAGAACCCCGCCGTGCGCCAGGCGCTCTACGATGCCGCGAATTTCTGGCTCGACAAGGGCGTGGGCGGGTTCCGCATCGACGCGATCGTCTACATCAAGAAGCCGGCCTTCATCGACGGCGAGCCCGATGGCGAGGACGGCATGGTGGGCATCCATGAGATGACGCACGACACGCCGGGTATCCTCGATTTCCTGCATGAGTTCAAGGCGAACGTCTTTGACGGCCACGACATCTTCACGGTGGGCGAGGCCAACGGTGTCGCGCCGGATGAGCTCAAGGACTGGGTCGGCGAGAATGGCGTGTTCTCGATGCTCTTCGAGTTCAGCCACATGAACCTGAACTTCCCGGTCAGCGAGAAATGGTACGAGGCCGAGGACTGGCACCTGAGCAAGCTCAAAGGCGCGCTCACGGCCAGCCAGCAGGCCACGGCCACGAACGGCTGGTACCCGATTTTCTTTGAGAACCACGACC
>Ga0256405_10001401_pt1 | contig 65992 bp, 52 predicted proteins | sample RumenRJG_02DNA_FD_189096 | JGI IMG/M metagenome (GOLD analysis project Ga0256405, IMG submission 189096) | Bovine rumen microbial communities from Lethbridge, Alberta, Canada - RJG_02 | ecosystem: Host-associated > Mammals > Digestive system > Stomach > Rumen | place: Canada: Alberta... | reverse complement strand
TTGCGGGTTCTTAGGGCAGCGCCCTAAGCCCTCGGAGAGCCTTCCGTTTTCAATATCTACAGATTTTCAAGGTTCGTTAGAGCCTTTTTCTTTGGCTCTGGTTTTTCATAGGTCACTTGACACTACCCATACATGCGTAGTCCGGAACATGGGATGCGCCGGAACTGCAAGGCTCATATTGCAAGATGCACGCATGTGCATCATGAAAAAGGACTGCGCTGAAAGCGCAGTCCGGTTCGCACTTCCTATTAGGAAGTATTATACAAAGAATTGGAGAAGATTGCGATGAAAAATCCTTGCGATCGATCGCGCAGAAAGCGGCCGGCGATAGACCTATGCCTCTGAAACCGGTGTTTCCACAGCGCCTTTCCATGGTCCGTTCCTGTAGAAGCGGAGCGAGAGGACCGTTGAGATGGACCAGCCGACAGGCCATGCACACCAGATGCCGACATATCCCAGCGCAGTGCGGGATAGGACGATGGCCAGCACGACGCGCAGGATCAGATCCGTGAATGTGGCCGCCATGAACTGCTTCATCATACTGGCGCCGCGAAGGACGCCGTCTGCCACAAGCTTGGCGGAAATGACAAAGTAGAAGGGCGACAGGATGCGGAGCAGCATCATGCCCGACCGCATTGCATCCGCCGAAGGATCGTTCAAGAAAAAGAGCAGCAATCCTTTGCCAAAGGCACAGTAGAGAACGATGAGCGGGACCGAGAGGATCCAGACCATTCTGAGTCCTGCCTGAAAGCCCTCGCGAATGCGGGTCAGTTTTCCGGCGCCGAGGTTCTGGGCCGTATAGTTGGAGATGCCGTTGGCCAACGTCGTAAAGGAAGTGATCACAAGGTTATTGAGCTTGATCCCTGCTGAGTAGCCCGCCATGACGCCGGGGCCAAAGCCGTTGATCACGCCCTGGATCACGATGTTTCCAATCGAAATAAAGCTCTGCTGCAAAATACTGGGGACCGCAACCCTGGCAAATCGCTTGCAGATATCCCAGGAAAAGAGCGGCGCGCGCCCCTTCATTTCGACAGCGGCAAGGCGTCTGAATACGAATACCAATGCCAAAATACAGCTCACGCCCTGGCACAGGAATGTAGCCCAGGCAACGCCCGCTACACCCATGTGAAATCCTGCCACAAACCAGATGTCCATGGCAATATTGCTGCAGGAGGACACGGCCAGAAACAGGAAGGGCGTCCTGGAATCTCCCAGTGCGGAGAAGATCCCGTTGGAGATATTGTAGAAGAATACAAACGGAAGACCCCAGACGTAAATCCGCAGATAGAGGGCGGAATCGGCGAACAGGATCTCCGGCGTTTGGATCATGGACAGGAGACTTCCGCAGAAGAGGAAGCCGATCAGCATCAGGACGGCACAGATCACGCCGCTCGCGATCATGGAGGTGGAGACGGCCGTCCTCATTTCCTTAAATCGTTTGGCGCCAAAAAACATAGAGACGATAACGGAGCAGCCGATATTGCAGCCAAAGGCGAACGCGATGAAGATGAGTGTAATTTCATAGCTGTTGCCGACTGCCGCGAGGGCATTCTCGCCGATGAATTTGCCGGCTACGAGACTGTCCGCAATATTATAAAGCTGTTGAAAGAGAATGCTTCCGAAAAGAGGCAGGCAGAACTGCCAGAGAACGGTTTGTGGTTTCCCGCAAGTCAGATCTTTGTTCAAAATATAGTACTCCTTTGCTGTGCCTTTAATGAACGCCATTATTATAGAACCATTTTGGCGAACGCGTAACGTGGAATATGTGCCGGATTGTTCAAGATGGTGAACAATCCGCCGCCTGAATAAGCAGAAATGACTGGTGACAAGCGTGACTTCGGTGTACAATTTTCTTTACATGAGCGTTATGAAAGAAGTGGAAAGGGGTTCACAATGAAGGAAACGATCAGCCTGCCGGGACGATTGATCGCCGTGGTCCTGGCAGCTGCGCTTGCGCTGTTTACAGTCATCACAGAACACGTCAGGAGGTCCGGCTCATTTGGGCTTGGAACGACGGCGGAGTGTGCGACGACGGCAATGCAGGTGGTATTATATATTGTATTTTTTGTCCTGGGCTGGAAACTGATCGACTGGTTCGACAAAAGGGCCGTCAAGGCGGCGCCATCCCGGCATCTGCTGTGCAGTTGGAACGGAAAAAGCGTGCTCCTGACAGCACTTCTTCTGTTTGTCATGTTTGTGCCGTACCTGGTCGTGTTTTGCCCCGGCGTAGCCAGCAGGGATACCTACAACCAGATCAAGGATTTTGTCACCGGCACCATGCCGATCGAGATCAATTGGAACGCCGGAGAACCGATGATCAGCTGTTTTCTCAATGATCATCACCCCGTCGCGGATACGCTGCTCTTCACCTTTTTTACGGAATTTGTAGGGGGGCTGGCCGGCAGTGCCGCCCGCGGCGTCATGATTTACTGTGGTCTGCAGACCGCGCTGACCGCGCTTTTCATGTCTGTGATGCTCTGCCGCATGGAGAAACTGGGAATGCCCTATCTCTATCGCAAGGCAGGCGTGCTTTTCCTCGGGCTTTCGCCTTTTGTCGCGCTCTATGCGATCGGCATGCTCAAGGATTCTATTTATAGCTTACTCTTTATTGTGTACTACCTTGTCTATGTTGTGATCATACGGGAGGAGGCGACTGGCGGCCGAATGCTGTGGCTGATCCTGCTGTCGGTCCTACTTGCGCTGACCAAAAAGACAGGCGTATATTTTGTCATCCTATGTAACATAGCGCTGCTCTTTGTGCCGGGCGTCCGCCGCCGATGGGCGGAGTGGCTTGCCAGCTTGGCGCTTCCGGCGGTCCTTTTGTTGGTCCTTCTGCCCAAAGTCCTGTTCCCCATGTTCGCCATTTTCCCCGGCGGCAAGCAGGAGTCGATCGGATTTACCATGCAAATGAGCGCGAGGACTTATCTGGACCACAAGGACGCGCTGTCCGACGAGGAACTGCGGATCCTCGGCGAAGTGATGGACCTCAAAAAGGTGGAAGAGGACTACAGCAGCTACAATTACGACGAAGTGAAAAAGCTGTTCAATTTCAGTGCGACAGAGCAGCAGATCAGTGCCTACAAGCGCCTGTGGCTGCGGCTCTTCGTCCGTTATCCGTTTTCGGGCATCCGGGCGCTACTTGGCACGGCAGGCGGCTTTTTCACGCCGACGGAGAGCGCGCGGGTCTACTATGAGTTCCCAAGCGGAGAATATGTCAAAATACAGAATGCGCCCCGTTTCGCCTTCCTTCGTGCAGCGGTGCAGAGTGTCTACAAATGGCTCTGCGCATTGCCGGGCACAGGCCTTCTCCTGCAATGTGTTCTGTATATGTGGTGGCTGCCGCTGGCCGTACTCCTGCGGGTCCTCCTTCTTCCGAACTTCAAGGGAAGGCGCATGAAGACGCTGGGATGTCTGGTGCCGATCGCTGTTTCCGTGCTGGTCTTGTGGGTCAGTCCCTACTCCATGGCGCGCTATGGACTGCCGCTGCTGTACACGCTGCCGCTCGTGATGGGGCTTGGAAGCAGGACATGGGAGCAGGGCCTGGAAAGCGGGGAATAGTTTGGAATACAGTTAGGAATGATAGAATTTTTTGGCTTGTATTTTCAATATCAAGTGTTATAATCGAATGGTTCTACGGGACTGCCAGGATGGACATGTAATGCTCATGACCTGACTGGCAGTTTTTTGCGGCATTGGCTTGGGAAATGAATACCGCACTCGCATAATCAGACATTTGGAGTATGCAAATTAGAGAGGAAACACTATGCGTTTATTATTAGAAACCGCACTGGCATTGTTCGCAGGTCTTATGATGACCCGTCTGTTCAAGAAAATGAAGCTGAACTTTCCTGACGTCACGGCGTATCTGATCGCCGGCGTGCTGGTGGGTCCCTTTGTTCTTGGCAGACTCGGCATCCACGGGATCGGATTTGGCAGCATGGAGGAGCTGGAGAGCGTCAGCGTTCTCAACAATGTGGCACTTGGATTCATCGCCTTTGATATCGGCAATGAGTTCCGCCTCGGACAGCTCAAGACAACGGGCAAAACAGCGACCGTGATCGGTATCTTTCAGGCAGCTCTGGCGGCCGCACTGGTAGACGCCGTTCTGATCGTACTGCATTTTATTCTTGGACCGGATGTCCTGCCGGTTCCTGTGGCTATCACGCTGGGTGCGATCGCATCTGCAACAGCGCCTGCTGCGACTTTGATGGTTGTCAGACAGTATAAGGCCAAGGGACCTGTGACAGATCTTCTGCTGCCGATCGTCGCATTGGACGACGCAGTAGGCTTGGTCATTTTCTCGGTATCCTTTGGTATCGCACAGGCCATGCAGGGAGGAACCATCGATTTGGTCTCCGTCATCATCAATCCGCTTTTGGAGATTGTGTTCTCGCTCATTCTCGGCGCCGCGATGGGCTGCCTTCTGACAGAACTGGAAAAAATCTTCTTCTCCAATACCAACCGTCTGAATCTTACAATTTCATTTGTGATCATGACGATTGCTATGGCTTCAAGAGAATTTGAGCTGGGCGGCGGTGTGAAGATTGGATTTTCTTCCCTGTTGGTATGCATGATGCTGGGCACCATGTTCTGCAACCTGAGCGAATATTCCGTGGATATCATGAGCCGTTCCTCCAAGTGGACATCGCCGCTCTATGCGATTTTCTTCGTACTGTCCGGTGCGGAGCTGGATCTGGGAGTATTCCGCTATCCGGCCATCATCCTGATCGGTATTGTGTATATTCTTGTGCGTTGCCTCGGCAAATACTATGGCGCGAGAATCAGCAGTACCTTCATGCACTGCAATGAGACCGTTCGCAAATATCTGGGCATTACGCTGTTCCCGCAGGCCGGCGTGGCACTCGGCATGGTTGTCACGGCGCAGGCTTTGGGCACAGAAATGGGCAGCATGATCCGCAACATTGTCCTGTTCAGTGTGCTTGTATATGAGCTGATCGGCCCGCAGCTGACCAGAATGGCACTGACAAGCGCCGGTGAGATCAAGGCCGGTGCGGATGACCAGAAGAACAGGGCTCGTTTCCAGAAGAAAGAGAAGATCGTAAGATAATCAGGCATCATATTGAATAAAAAGGCCAGCCTCCTGAATATCAGGAGGCTGGCCTTTGGCTTATAGATTATGAATTATTATTTGAGGAATCCGTTAACGATCTGCTCCTCTGCTTCCTGCTCGGTCAGACCGAGCGTCATGAGCTTGATCAGCTGATCGCCGGCGATCTTTCCGATGGCCGCCTCGTGGATCAGCGCGGAATCGGTGCAGTTGGCCTCCAGCTGCGGGACTGCGAGAATGCGTCCTTCGTCCATGATGATGGAATCGCACTCGGTGTGGCCGCTGCAGGCTGCGTTGCCGTTGATGCGAAGATCCAGCTTCTGATAGGACTTGTCACGCGCCACAGAGCGGGAGACGATGTCCGCGCTGGAGCCGTCGCCGTCAAGGTCAACAAAGTATCCGCTGGATGCGGTCTGCTCGCCGTGTGTCATGAGGCGCTCCTTGACGATCAGGCTTGCGCCGGCAGCAACTTTGGCGACCGTGTTGCGGTCTGTGGAATCGACGCCCTTGATCTGGACCATTTCCATCTCTACGTGGCTGCCTTCTTCCATATAGACCTCGGTGACCGGATTGAGGATCCTCTTGCCGGTGCCGTCGCCTTCGCCGTAGTGCTTTTCAACATAACGGACCTTGGCGTTCTTTCCGACATAGAAGCGGTGGATGCCGTCATGCTCGGAATCCATGCCGCCGCAGTTGCTGATGCCGCAGCCGGCGACGATGATGACGTCGCAGTCCTCGCCGACATAGAAATCGTTGTAAACGACGTCGTGCAGTCCGCTCTTACTAAGGACAACGGGGATATGCACGCTCTCGTTCCTGGTGCCGGGCTTAATATGAATGTCGATGCCCGAGCCGTCCTCTTTGGAGACGATCTCGATATTGGCGGAGTTGGCACGCCCTGCCAGCTGTCCGTTGCTTCGAATATTAAAGGCGCCCTCCGGAACGGTGTGGAGGTCTGCCACTTCCATGAGAATTCTCTTCTGGATCTCGTCTAATTTCTTAAATTCCATCAGGCTTCTCCTCCTTGCAGTGTATTCTTGGGAATGGGATTTCCGTTCTCGTCCACAGGGATCTGGGGAACCTGCGCGGGCTTTCCGCCGAGAGGTACGCAAGCGCCCACAGCGCTGGTCGTGCCGATCAGGGACGGCAGGATCTCATCACGGGAACCCTGACGCTCGATCTTTCCGTCTGCTACGACGATGATCTCATCCGCGATCTCCAGGATCCTCTCCTGGTGGGAGATGATGAGGATGGAGCTGTCCTTGATGGAGTCTCTCATCTGCTCAAATACCTGGATCAGGTTCTGGAAGCTCCACAGATCGATGCCCGCCTCGGGCTCGTCGAATACGGAGAGCTTGGTGCCGCGCGCAAGAACCGTCGCGATCTCAATTCGCTTGAGCTCGCCGCCGGAAAGGCTGGCGTTTACTTCGCGCTTAATATAATCCTTGGCGCACAGTCCGACTCTGGACAGGTACTGACATGCGTCGGCCACAGACACCCGCTTGCCGGCCGCAAGTCGGAGCAGATCCAGGACCTGGATGCCCTTAAAGCGGACGGGCTGCTGCATCGCATAGGAAATGCCCATGCGCGCGCGGTCGGTGATCGATTTATCGGTGATATCCTCTCCGTCGAGAAGAATGGTTCCGGCCGTAGGCTTCTCAATACCGGCGATCAGTCTTGCAAGTGTGGACTTGCCGCCGCCGTTGGGGCCCGTCACGACAACAAACTTGTTGTCCGGAATGGTGAAGCTGACGTCCTGAATGATTCCAATTTCTTCATGGCCTTCCTGAACGTCAAATCGAATGTTTTTCAGTTCCAGCATTCTATATTCTCCTTCGCTGTATCTACTATATGCGTTGTGTCAAAACACCGTATATTCAAGTATATTAAGAATTTCTGATATTGCCAACTACATTTTTGGCTTTTTGGACGAACAGTGTTCCAGCTTTCGTCAAATTGCTAACAATGCGCAAAAACTATGGAAATTTGTTGTGCACAATAGAGAAGAATTTTCGAGTAAGAGAGAAGAAAATTCAATGTTTTTATAAAAGGCCAAAATCTACAATGTGAACAGTAACGGCGCAGTATGCGCACAACAAGTAACATTATTTGTAGGAGGATGAAAATGTTCAAGAAAGTTATTGCTATCATGACAGCTTCCATCATCGCAGCTTCCATGCTGGTAGGTTGCGGCGGAAGCACAGGCGCAGCATCTTCTGAGCCCGCAGCTGAAGAAGAGACTGTTGAAGAAGAAGCAGAAGCTCCCGCAGAGGAAGCTGGCGACGCAGCAGCAGAGGCAGCTGGCGGCGATCTTGCAAGCAAGAAAGTCGGCGTTTGCATCTATCAGTTCTCTGATAACTTCATGACACTGTTCAGAGGCGAGCTTGAGAGATATCTCATCGAGCAGGGCTTCGCAAAAGAGAACATCACAATCGTTGACGGCGCAAACGATCAGGCTACACAGTCCGGTCAGATCGACAACTTCATCGCTGACGGCGTTGACGTTCTGATCATCAACCTGGTTAACTCCTCTTCCGCAGCTACAGTTACCGATAAGGTCGTAGCAGCTGGCATCCCGCTGGTTTACATCAACCGTGAGCCCGATGCAGATGAGCAGCAGAGATGGACAGACAACAATTGGGATGTCTGCTATGTAGGCTGTGACGCACGTCAGTCCGGTACTTTCCAGGGCGAGATCATCGCTGACCTTGGCCTTGACGCAGTTGACTTCAACAAGAACGGCAAGATCGACTACATCATGATCGAAGGCGACCCCGAGAACATCGACGCAGCATATCGTACAGAGTTCTCCGTTAAGGCTCTGACAGACGCCGGTTTCGAAGTAAACTGCCTGGATGATCAGGTTGGTATGTGGGATCAGGTTAAGGGTGCTGAGCTTGTAGCGAACTCCCTGTCCCAGTACGGCAACGACATCGAAGTTGTTTTCTGCAACAACGACGCTATGGCACTTGGCGCTCTGCAGTCCATCCAGTCCGCAGGCCGCACAGTTGGCAAAGATATCTATCTGGTAGGCGTTGACGCCCTGACAGAAGTTGTTGAGAAAGTTATCTCCGGCGAGATCACCGGCACAGTCTTCAACAACCACTTCGCACAGGCTGACGGTGCAGCAGATGCAGCGATCAACTACCTCAACGGTGCAGGCAACGAGCACAACATTCAGTGCGACTACACAAAGGTTACTGCTGAAAACGCACAGGAGATCCTTGATTCTCTTCAGTAATTTCGTGTAATTCGTAAACAATTTGTTTACCGTCTGATCCGACAGGTGCGGCATGCGCCGCACCTGTCGCTCTTTAGTGATTAAAAACAATCCCGTTTTTTCTGTTTTGAAACAAAGGGAGAACTAAAAAAGGAGATTGGCATGGCAGAATTTTTTCTTGAGTTGAAGGGTGTATCCAAGTCTTTCCCCGGCGTTAAGGCTCTGGATAATGTTTCCCTTTCGGTCCGTCCAGGCACTGTCCATGCACTGATGGGGGAAAATGGCGCTGGTAAATCAACACTTATGAAATGCCTTTTCGGCATTTACAAGATGGACGCCGGCGAAGTCTATATTAATGGCGAGAAAGTGACCATCAACAATCCTGATGAAGCCATGAAAATGGGTATTGCCATGGTGCATCAGGAGCTTCAGCCCGTACTCCCCAGAAGTGTAGCTGAGAATATGTATCTGGGCAGATTCCCTACCCATAACTATGGTCCTCTGAAGGTCATCGACCACAAGAAGATGTACGAGGACACTGCCTACTGGCTTAAGCAGGTTGGTATGGATTTCGATCCCAAGGCTCCGCTTTCCGATCTTTCCATCGGACAGATGCAGTCGATCGAAATCGCCAAGGCGGTTTCTCACGAGGCCAAGGTCATCATTTTTGACGAACCTACATCCTCTCTTTCTGACAAAGAAGTTGAAGTACTGTTCCGTATCATGAACGATCTTCGTGATAAGGGCGTTGCTATGATTTATATCTCACACAAGATGGATGAGATCAAGCGGATCTCCGACGATATCACCATCATGCGTGACGGCACCTATGTCGGCACTTGGCCGGCAGCAGAAATGACCACGGACCAGATCATCGCGAAGATGGTCGGCCGTGAGCTCACAAATGTATATCCTCCGCATCCCTGCACGCCTGGCGATGTCATTCTGGAGGCCAGAAATGTCAGCTCGATTCATGAGAAATCCTTCCAGGATTGCTCTTTCCAGATCCGCAAGGGCGAGATCGTCGGTTTCGGCGGACTTGTCGGCGCCCAGCGTACAGAGCTTATGGAAGCGATCTTCGGTATGCGCGGTATCGCATCCGGAGAGATTTATGTAAATGGCAAACAGGTAGATACGAAGACGCCTCGCAAGGCCATGAATGCCGGTATCGGTCTGATCACAGAAGACAGACGTGGAAACGGTATTCTGGGCTGCCTGTCCATCAAGGACAACACAGGTATTTCCATTTATGACAAGAACCTGAAAGCAGGCTTCGTACTGGATCATCCCAAGATCAACCAGATCGTCGATGACAGTATCAAGAAACTGTCCATCAAGACGCCGAACGCACAGGAGGCGATCGCAAACCTGTCCGGTGGTAACCAGCAGAAGGTCATCATCGCCAGATGGCTGGCCAACGATCCGGATGTCCTGGTCATGGACGAACCTACCAGAGGTATCGACGTCGGTGCTAAGCACGAGATCTATGAGATCATGGTCGAACTGCAGAAGCAGGGCAAAGCGATCATCATGATATCGTCAGAAATGGCAGAGCTGCTCGGCATGTCCGACAGGATTTATGTCATGTGTAATGGCCATATCCGCGGTGAGATCACAGATCCTGCAGATATGACCCAGGAGAAGGTCATGCACTATGCAACTATGTTCTAAGCAGCATGTACACCTATGATCTCAGTTTAACTAGGACACAGTTGCTTTGAATCAAGTGCTCTTCAATACGGAGGATTCTAATGAACAAAAAAGCTTTTAATTTAAAGGATTTCCTGATCAACTACGGCGTTATCCTGATCATCATCATTCTGGTTGCGTTTACAGGAATCAAGTCCCCTAACTTCCTTTCCCAGTCCAACCTGATGAACCTGCTCCTGAACATGTCCGCACGTCTGGTCATCGCGCTGGGTATCGCCGGCTGCGTTATCACCGCAGGCTGCGACCTGTCCGCAGGACGTATCATCGGTCTGGGCGGCTGCCTTGCAGGTATTCTTCTGCAGAAGGCTGATTATTCCGGCCGTTTCATTCAGGGCGGAAAGCCTATGAATGTTATACTCGCTGCCATCGTTGTCATGCTCGTATGCGCATGCTTCGGCGCAGTGACCGGCTCCTTTATCGCATTCCTCAGCGTTCCTCCTTTCATTTCCACTCTGGCTATGATGGAGATCGTCTATGGTCTGAACCTGATCGTTACCAATGCGACCCCTCTGGGCGGCTATGTAACTGCTTATACGAATCTGGCATCCGGCAGATTCCTGATGATCCCCTATCTGGTATGGATCGCAATTCTGATCGCAGCGATTTCATGGTTCATCTTCAACATGACCCGCCACGGCAAATATATGTATGCCATCGGTGCAAACCCGCAGGCAGCAGAAGTAGCCGGTGTTCCGGTTAAGCTGACCATGGTCATGATCTATGCGAAGGCAGCTGCTTTCTATGGCCTTGCAGGCTTCATGCTGGGCGCGAAGTCCGGCGGCGCTTCCGTTAACCTTGGTCTTGGTTACGAGATGGAAGCAATCGCAGCTTGTACGATCGGCGGCGTCTCCGTTACCGGCGGACGTGGTAAAGTTTCATCCGCTATCATCGGTGTCGCGGTCTTCGAATTCCTGAAGGCAGCACTGCAGTTCCTGGGCGTCAACGCGAACGCACAGTGGATCGCACTTGGTATCATCATCTACATTGCGATTTCTCTGGATATCAGAAAGTACGTCGCGAAGAAGTAATTTCGCAGCAGGGTTACTTTAAAACTGCAATGGAGTTGCTGTAAAATGAGCGAGAGGTCTTATCCCGAAAACAGTTGAAAGATTTGTTTTCCAGGGGAAAGGATCTCTCGCTCTTGTATACAGATACAAAATCATGGCGCAAAAGGGAGAAAACTATGCTGGGACAGATCATGGAACAGGCTGGAATTCCGATTCTGATCGGAATGGTATGCCTATATTTTGCATACAGGGTATTGATCCTGAAGGATATCAAGGCAATCCGCGGGAAGGATAAACCGGATCCGGAGGACAAGGAGGGCTACTGCCGGGATATAGGCAGGCTGCTTGTGTTTTTTGGCCTGGGTTCTTTCCTGATGGGGATACTGGAGACGGTCCATCCGATGGCAGCGCTGATCCAGACAGTCGTATGGGTTGTGGTCACGTTCATTCTCTGGAAGAGAGTCGATAACAAGTACTTCTGATACAGAAGGCGAAAGAGTGCTCCTGCATACAGGAAATGCGAGAGCACTTCTGATGCAGGAGAGAACGAATAAAAGATTTGCGTGCGGGAGAGTGAAACGATGAGTTTGTACACGGTGCTTATGGTGGACGATGAGGAAAACGTCATTCGCGCCATGCAGAAAAAGATTGATTGGGAGAGCATTGGCTTCCGGATCATGGGATACGCGCACAATGGAATCGAGGCGCTGGACCTGGTGGATCAGGAGACGCCGGACGTTGTGCTGACGGATATTAAAATGCCCTATATGGACGGCCTTGAACTGGCCCACAATTTAAAAGCCATGTATCCGGCGGTGCGGATCCTGATCTTCTCGGGATTTGATGAATTTGAATATGCTAAAGAAGCGATCCGCCTGGAGGTAGAAGAGTATATCTTAAAGCCGGTGGATGCGGACGAACTGCAGCGGATCTTTGTAAAGCTTAAGGCGTCGCTGGACCATGAAATGGACGAAAAGCGCAACGTGCAGAAGCTCCGGGACTACTACATGGAGAGTCTGCCGCTTCTGCAGGAGAACTTTTTTGCCTCCCTGGTGGATGGCAGCGTGCCGGAGCAGGAGATTACCCGCTTTCTATCGGACTACCAGATCACGATGGACAGTCCTATGTATACGGTGGTCGTGGTCCATACCAGTACGACGCAGCTGCCGGAGGGCATCAGCGCGGTGCTCCTCACAGAGTCGGTGCGGCCTATTTCTCCACCACGTTCAAAAAAGAGACGGGCAAGACCTTTATCAATTACCTGACGGATTACCGCATGGAGCAGGCTGTCCAGAGACTGATCGAGGAGGATGATAAGACGTACGTGATCGCGGCCCAGGTGGGATACGCGGATCCGGCCTACTTTAGTTACGTATTCAAGAAGAAATTCGGCGTCTCTCCGACCCGGTACCGCTCGGAGAGAAAGTGAGGGACCAGTGCAGGACAACGGCGGGCAGAACAGTAAAAAGAATACATTCCACGGCCAGGTCGGCAAGGTTATGGAACGCGTGGGCAGGCAGGGCATTCAGGCCTCTGTCCTTGTTTCCTTTACGGTTGTCTCTATTTTGGTCGTTCTGCTCTTAAGCTTGGTCCTGTACAACCGCTTTACCCAGAGAACAAGGGTCATGATGACGGAGAGCACGCAGCAGCTCATGTCCCAGACGGAAACCAACCTCGAGGACTATCTGACCAGTATGCGCAGGATCAGCGACGCCATGTACTATGACGTGATCAAGGATAAGGATCTGGCAAGAGACAGTCTGGACAGCGAGATGTTCCTTCTATATGAGGCCAACAAGGACAATCTGATCAGCTTTGCCCTGTTCAAACGGGACGGAAGCCTTGTCAGTGCCGCCCCGATTTCGGCCATGAAGAGCCGCATCGACGTGCGCGAGCAGCCATGGTTTAATCTGGCCATGGAAGAACCGGAAAACCTGCACTTTTCGACGCCGCATGTGCAGAATATCTTTGACGCCTCGACCTTCCGCTATTACTGGGTCATCTCTCTGAGCAGGATTGTGGAGCTGACGGACAAGGGCGTTCCGATGCGCGGCGTTCTGCTGGTCGACATGAACTACAGTACGATCGAGCAGATGATGGAAAGAGTCAACAGCTCCAATTCCTATCAGTATTTTTACCTGTGTGACAGTGACGGAGAGCTGATCTACCACCCCAGGCAGATGCGGATCAACGCAGGCAATTACAAAGAGAACAATGCGCAGGTGTGCGAGTATGAGGACGGCGTGCACGAGGAGCGCTTTGACGGGGAGGACCGTCTGGTCATTGTCAATACGATCAGTTACACGGGATGGAAACTGGTCTGCGTCATTCCCATGAACGGCTTCCAGCTTGGAAACGTCAGCATGCGCATTTTCACATTGATGGTGATCCTGGCGACCATTCTGGCCATTCTTGTGGTCAACCGAATTGTCACGATCCAGATCACAAGCCCGATCCTGCAGCTCAACCGCTCCATCCAGAACATGGAGGGCGGCAGAGTCGATCCCGACAGTGTCTATATTGGAGGGCCTGCCGAAATAGAGCACTTGGGCAGGAGTTTGCAGGGAAGCTTCCAGCAGGTCAACACGCTGATGGATGACCTCCTTTCGGAGCAGGATGAGCGGCGAAGAAGTGAGCTCGACGCGCTGCAGTCCCAGATCAACCCGCATTTCCTCTACAACACGCTGGATTCCATCGTGTGGATGATCGAAGGGGAGAAAAACGATGACGCCGTATTTATGGTCACGCAGCTGGCCAGCCTCTTTAGGATCAGCTTGAGCAGGGGAAGAACCGTCATCAGCATCAAGGATGAATTGGTGCACGCCCGCAATTATATGAATATCCAGAAGGTGCGCTACAAGGACGCGTTTGAAGTGTATTGGGATATTCAGGAGGAAGTGCTAAGCTTCTGCACGGTCAAACTGATCGTGCAGCCGATCCTCGAGAATGCGCTGTACTACGGAATCGATGCGATGGGCGATGAAGGCGAGATCCACGTCAAGGGCGTCAAGCAGGGAGAAGACATCTACTTGACGATCACGGACAATGGATTGGGAATGCCGGAGGAGACAGTGCGGCAGCTTCTGGTGGATGAGTCGCGCGTACATAAGAACGGGTCCGGCGTGGGCCTCATCAATGTACACAAGAGAATCCAGCTGCGCTTTGGCGAAGCATACGGACTGATCATTCGAAGCGAGCCGGATGAAGGCACGGCGGTGACCATTCATCTGCCGGCTGTGCCTTATAACGAAGAAAACCGCCGCTTCCTGGAGCATGGGAAATTTGAGAATGGGAAATGGAACGGGGAGGTGCGCACATGAAAAAAAGCAAACTCTTTCCGGCCCTTATCGCTGTGCTGGTCATTGCGATCCTATTACTAAACGGCATTATGATCCGGGAAAATGGCATCAATACGGAGACGGTCCAGATTCAGGCGATCATGGACAACAGCAGTGACAACAGGTGGGTACAGTTCATCGCAGGCATGCAGCAGGCGGCGGAGGACCAGAATGTCAAGCTGACGGTAATACCGACAGGCCATTTTGGCACGCTGGAGGAAGAAAAAGGCGTAGTTGACAGGGCGGTCAGGGACGGCGCAAACGGCCTGGTTCTGCAACTGTGCGGTGACACAAACGTGCATGAGTTCCTGCAGACCCTTTCCGGGCAGATCCACGTGGAACTGGTGGATGCAGGAACGGATGAAACGCTGGAGAATATCACAGGAATCGTGAGTCCCGATCACAGAGCGATTGGGGAGGCACTGGCCAAAGAGGCACTTCATATGGCGCCCGGGGACCCGGAACAATGCACATTTGGAATCGTTTCGGCGAACTCTTCGCTTGGATCTGTGAAACAAACCGTGCAGGGATTTGAGACCGCGATGGCGCGGGAAGGAATCGAGATTTCCTGGACCCTGGAGCAAAAGGACGGAGGGGATTCTCTGCGGGAGATGCTGGAAAAGGCCAGTAGGCCGGACGTTCTTGTCGCAATGGACAACGCAAGCCTGGAGGCGGCTGGAGAGTACGCAGCCTCGCTGGAGGGGGCAACGGTTGTGATCGGAACGGGCACATCCACCAAGGCAATTTACTATCTGGACAGCGGCGCCGTGCAGAGCATCGTCGTACCGGAAGACTATATGATGGGATACAGAAGTGTGTCGGATCTGGCAGACTACATCAAGAAGAACACATTCACACCCAGAATCCGTAAGGTGGAGCACAGGGTCATCCACCAGGACACTATATTTGAGGAGGAGAACCAGGGAATTCTGTTTCCAATCCAGAGATGATCCGCGTAAGAGCTGCGGAAGGTCAGTATATGGGAGGTGCTGAGAGTGCGCACATCGGACAAAACAAAGAGGAAATGCATATGGATGGCGCAGAGGGCATGGCGGCTGCTTGTGGCCGCACTGCTGTCAGCCGCATGGCTTACGGGATGCGGGCAGGAACCCGCAAAGCGAGGAGACGGGTCCGTCCGGATCGGCGTCACGCTATACGATCAATATGACACCTTTCTCACGGAACTGATGGACTGCTTTAATGGATATGTGGACGCCCGCAAAGCAGAGGGCGTGGACATTGTAACAGTGCGGCAGGACGCGGCAGGCTCCCAGAGCCTGCAGGACGACGAAGTCGCGGAAATGATTGAAAACGGGTGTGACGTGATCTGCGTCAACCTGGTCGACAGGACAGCGCCGACGACGATCATCGATATGGCCCGCAAGAATGACGTCCCGATCATCTTCTTTAACAGAGAACTGGTGGAAGAGGACCTGATGCAGTGGGATAGTCTGTACTATGTCGGCGCGGACGCGTTTCAGTCCGGCGTCCTGCAGGGCGAGATGGCGACGGAGTACTGCAAAGCTCACCCGGAGACGGACAGAAATGGGGACGGCAGCATTCAGTATGTCGTCCTGGAGGGAGAAGCGGGCCACCAGGACTCCATCATCAGGACCGAGTATTCAGTGGACACCATGATCCAGAAAGGAATCCTGCTGGACAAGGTCGGATATGCGATCGCCAACTGGAACCGTGTGCAGGCGCGCAGCAAGATGGAGAAGCTGATCGACAGCAGTGAAAGTGAGATTGAACTGGTGCTCGCCAACAACGACGACATGGCTATGGGCGCCATTGAAGCATATGAGGGTCGGGAGATTCCCAGGGAGAACTGGCCGGTGATCTTTGGCATTGACGGCACGGAGGTCGGCCTGCAGGCCGTGATCAGCGGCAAAATGGCGGGCACTGTCTACAATGACAAGGACGGGCAGGCGCAGGCGATGGAGGCGCTGGCCTACGCGCTGGCGTCCGGAAAGTCGCTGCAATATCTGGATCTTCCCGAATCGGTGACGCTCGAAGACAACAAATATATTCGCCTTCCCTACAAGAAAGTGGACCGGGAAACGGCGGAAGAGATCTTGTCAAAATAGGAAGAAAAGTAGTCGGAAATGTCCCCTATATTATCCTTTCGGACACCGCCGCCGCAATTGAAACTGTGCATTCTTTGGACTATAATAGGGTTCTGTGCAGCCGGAAAGCTGCACAGAACCTGTTTTTATAAGAAAGGAAAAGAGAATGAAACAGAAAGCACTATTATTTTTCATGGCTGTTTGTATGGCTTTTCCGGGTACGGGTTTTACCGCAGCAGGAATCGCTAAAACGACAGGCACAGCGGCGCAGACAGTGGCCGCTGCAACAAATAATTCCAAAGACAACACGGTGACGGAAGGCACGAATGAGGAGTACTCGAATATCAGTGTTTTGACCGGCGAGCCCATCGAGCCGGAGATCGCCAGGCAGAGACCGATCGCGGTCATGTACCCGATCGACAAGGAGGCGCAGCCCCAGTACGGCCTCAGCAATGTGGACGTCTTCTATGAGATGCCGGAAGAGGGCAATATGAGCCGTCAGATGGGCATCATTCAGGACTGGCAGAACCTGGAGCGGATCGGCAACATCCGCAGTATCCGCGCCTATTTTGTCTACGAGGCGCTGGAATGGGATCCGATCATTATTCATTACGGCGGACCGATCGATTACACGATCGACATTCTGACGAGAGAGGACGTCGATAACATCAATGGCGTCGGCGGACCGCTGGGGCCTGATTATGGATGCTTCTACCGTGTGCCCGCCTGGAGCCGCTCCGAGCACACCGCCTATACGGACGCTGAGCATATCCGCCAGGCAATCCAGAAGGCCGGATTTTCCATCGAGCATCGGAGAAACTATTACAACAAGAAGCATTTCACCTTCGCCAAGAAGAGAAACACGCTGACGCAGTACAAGGATTCTGTCAGCGCGCAGGAAGTGGATATGAAGGGCAGCTTCCCGGTGACCCAGTCTGCTGTCAAGTATAATGAGAAGGACGGCAAGTATTACAAGACGATCTATGGCGAGCCCCAGTGCGACGCGGCGACCGGCGAGCAGATGGCTTTTGACAACGTGCTGATCCAGCGCGTACACGCAGAGCCCAGGGTGGAGGGATCCTCCTATCTGAGAATGCGGATCGAGGAAGACGGCAAGGACGGATACTACATCACAAACGGCCGCATGATCCACGTTCGATGGGCCAAGGGAGAGGGCAACGACTACAAGCCCACCGTATTCTATGACGACAATGACAGGGAGATTCAGGTCAACACCGGCAAGACTATGATCTTTGTGATCAAGGATACGGACAACTTCACGGTGGACGGCAAGATCATCACAAATTAGAAAATAAGTTGTAAATAAAGACGCCAAAATATATATAAATACCAATAATTTTGTAAATATTTTGAAACAAAAATGATTTACAATTTCCCTTCCGGGTGGATATAATGGAAGAGTATGGGGGCCTCTGTCTGCCCTCGTCGATCCGTGTACGAAACGACCACAAGCGGAAAGGGATCAAAGATGAAAAGATGGTTTCGGGAAGCGGGAAAAGGGTGTCTTACCCTGCTCGCAGTGCTCACTCTGATGGTGCAGAGTGTACTCCCGGTTTATGCGGATACGGTGGACCCATCGGGCGCAGGATATACTGTCGAGGAAGGCAGTACCTACAGCCTGGATTATTTTAATAGAATCGCCGTGAATTCGGTCAGAGGCGTATTGACGATCCGGTCCGGAGAGGACTTCAGCATTTCTTTCCCGGCCGGTTGGGAGACAACACCCGGATTCTCCGTGCAGGATGATATACTGGTTGTGAGTGGAAGACGCAGTGACGAAGGGAGTGCGCAGAACGGCTCCGCCGTTGTCCTCGGTGAGGACGAGCCAGGCGATGCGGCGCAGGCACAGACGGCGTCAGAGGCAGCCGAGGGCGGCACAGAAGCAGCCGACAATGCGACCGCCGAGGGCGGCACGGAAGCAGCCGGCGATGCGACCGCCGAAGAGTATACGGCGGAGATCGTCGAAGAGACAAGCAGCGATTCATATGTGGAGCCGGAGATGGTGATCACGATTCCGGCGGGCGTTGGGCTCGATACGCTTCGAATCGCAATGGAAGAAGGAACACTGGTCATGACGGACATCACGGCGAATTCCGTGACGATCCAGTCGGGCGGCGGCGGTCTGATCATGCGAGACGTATCGCTCGGCACGGTGGACATTTATTCGGACGCCGGAGAGGTCTCCATGAACGAATGCACCTTCAACAGCCTCAATATCGGCATGGGAGAAGGGACAGTGACCGTCGAATCCGACGATGGACTTGCCAGATGCAGAATGGAGATCAAGACCGGAGAAGGAGAGATCACCTATAACGGCGCCTCCCAGGGCACCCAGTACCTGCAGCCCGGGAATGGAAAGAGATTTTTGACCATTCAGGTGGGCAGCGGGGACATCAGCATTAGCGGATAATGTAGATCCAATACATTTTAATAAAGGAGTATAGGCATGAGAGTTACAGATGATATCAAGTATGTTGGCGTCAATGACCACCAGATCGATCTGTTTGAGGGACAGTATGTAGTGCCGCTGGGCATGGCGTACAACTCATATGTGATTATGGATGAGAAGATCGCTGTTATGGACACAGTCGATCAGCACTTCGGACAGGAGTGGCTGGACAATCTGGCAGCTGTTCTTGACGGCAGAAAGCCCGATTATCTGATCGTGCAGCACATGGAGCCCGATCATTCCGCCAATATCACCAGCTTCCTCGAAGTGTATCCCGATGCAGTTGTTGTCGGAAACGCCAAAACATTCACCTTCATGGAGCAGTTCTATGGACAGAACCTTGCTATGAAGAAGCAGATCGTCAAGAACGGCGAACAGCTCGTTCTGGGCAGCCATGTCCTCACATTCGTGTTCGCACCCATGGTGCACTGGCCGGAAGTAATGATGACCTATGACAGCAAGGACAAGGTCATGTTCACAGCAGACGGCTTTGGTAAGTTTGGCGCCAACGACGTGGAAGATCCTGAGGGATGGGCTTGCGAAGCGCGCAGATACTATTTTGGCATCGTGGGCAAATACGGCCTGCAGACCTCCAAGGTCCTCAAGGCAGCGGCCGCGCTCGACATCGAGATCATCTGCCCTCTGCACGGCCCCGTTCTGAGCGAGAATCTGGGCTACTACATGGATCTGTATACCAAGTGGGCTTCCTACACACCCGAAGAGCCCGGCATCTGCATCGCGTATACGTCCGTTTACGGCAACACCAAGAAGGCGGTAGAGAAGCTGGCTGAGCTCCTTCGCGCGAAGGGCCAGAAGGTTGCTGTCGCCGATCTTGCAAGAGACGATATGCCCGAGACAGTCGAGGACGCATTCCGCTATGACAGACTGGTCCTTGCTACCACCACTTACAACAACGGCATTTTCCCCTTCATGCACACATTCATCGAGCATCTGGTTGAGCGCGATTATCAGAACCGCACTATCGCATTCATCGAGAACGGCACATGGGCGCCCGTGGCCGCCAAGCTCATGAAGGGCATGTTTGAGAAGTCCAAGAAGATCACCTTCGCAGAGACGACCGTGACCATCAAGTCCGCACTGAACGCAGACAGCGAGGCGGCGCTTGAGAAACTTGCGGAGGAGCTGGTCAGATAATGGCCGCGGCATTGGAACTGGTTGGAATCTCTAAGGAACTGGGAGAGGATGCGCTGCACAAGCTGTCGCAGATGCCCCTTGCTTCGTTTCTTCAGATCTCACTTACCAAGATGGAAAAGGGCGGCGCAGCGGAGTGCGAGATGAAGCTGAATCCGACTCGCCATGGAAATCCCAATGGAACGGTGCAGGGCGGATCGCTCAGCACGCTCGCGGACATCACGACTTCCTTTGCCGTAGTGGCCTTGGGGGCTGAAACCTGCACGGTGAGCGGAAAGCTCGATATGCTGCGGGGAAAGACGCCGGAGGGCACGCTCAAGTGCCGTTCGGAGGTCGTCAAGGCGGGCGGAACGCTGGTCTGGACGGATCTGTGGATCCGGGACGAGCGGGGCAGCCTGATCGCAAAGGGAGAGTATCTGAACTTCCGATTGTCGGTGCCGACGCCGGAATCATAGGAAATAGGAAAACTGCCGCACGAAGAAGTGATTCTTTGTGCGGCAGTTTGGCGCTTCAGAAGAAGATTCCGCATGTCTTTTGCGGAAGCGATGAAGATTTGGATAAGTCAACCGCGCGCGCATCAGTGATGCGCATTGGCATCCTCGCGCCCGGGCCGGAACTTGCCATAGCGGATCTTCTGGTGATGATAGAGGCCATAGTTTCCGGAAACAGTGTAGGCAATGGCGATGGCAAGAAGATAATAAGGCCATCCCTCAAAGCCGAACATCTCAAAGCAGATGAGCAGGGTTCCCAGAGGGCAGTTGGTGACGCAGCAGAACAGGCATCCCATGCCGATGGCGGCGGCAAGGCCGGAGGGGAGTCCCAGAAGAGGACCCACGACAGAGCCGAAGGTGGCGCCGATGAACAGGGACGGGACAATCTCGCCGCCCTTGAATCCTGCGGCGATGGAGACGGCGGTGAACAGGATTTTGACCAGGAAGGCGTAGACCGGGACGGGCTCGCCCTGAAGGCACTCGGTGATCACATGGCCGCCGGCGCCGTTATAAAACTGGCCGCCTGAAAGAAGTGTCAGGCCAAGAAGAACGAACGCGACGATGACGGCGCGGACGATCGGCTGCGCCGGGATCTTTCTGGCAAGGGCCGGAATCCGGCCGAGGGCGACTACGAACAGGACACTGACCAGCGCGCACAGGAATGCGAGCACAAAGGTCGATATAGAGAGGGGCAGGGTAAAGGGCGTGACGCTGCTAAGGCCCCAGGGATGCTTTTCCACGCCCAGCATGCCGGAAATATAGTAGGCGGGCAGCGCGGCGATGACACAGGGAACCAGCGCGTCGTACTGCAGAAGGCCGACGTGGCTGATTTCCATCGCGATCACAGTGGCTGCGAGGGGCGTTCCGAACAGGGCGGAGAAAGCGGCGCTCATACCGGCCATGACCATGATTCTGCGCGCGCTCTCGTGGAAATGGAGACGCTTGCCCATCATGTCGCCGATACAGCCGCCGATCTGCAGGGCGGCGCCTTCACGGCCTACGGAAGCGCCGAGAAAGTGCGAGGTGATCGTGGAGCAGAAGATGAGGGGCGCCATGGTGCCCGGCACACTTTCGCTTCTTGTTACGGCCAGAAGGACGGTGTCTGTGCCTTCGCTGCGGTCAAATTTTTGGTAGAAAAAGACGATGACCGCGGCGCCGATCGGCATCAGGAAGATGACCCAGGGATGGGACTCACGGAATGCAGTGCCTGCGTCAATGCCTCGCGCAAAAATGCTCGCGACGGCGCCGACCAGTGTCCCGCACAGAAGTCCGTATCCCAGAAGCTTTACAAGCTGTGTGCACCCGGTGCGGATCTTGAAGACCAGCGCTTCCATCTGATTGCTGAAATCATCGTTGCCTGTACCCATAATGTCCCCCCATTACTATGTGTCTCAATCAAGTTGTACATAACAAAACTCTAGCATTTCCCTCAAAAAATCACAAGAACAGGCAGAAATTATAGTACAATAACTGTATACAATGTTTTCATAATTGGAGGGGGATATGGAACACAATCACAATGAAAAGGGAGACCGGGTCCATAAGATCACGGGTTACCTGGAACACCTGATGGACATCTTTGAAATCGGCATTGCGATCATCGTCGCGGTTGGATTTATCGCAAGCGTCGTGCTGCTGGTCACGGAAATGCCGCTGCTGCTGTCCCACAGCGCCGGGACAGTTGCCTACAGACATTTCCTGGAGAGCGCTCTGGACCTGGTCATCGGAATCGAGTTCATCAAGATGCTGATCAAACACACCCCTGGCAGTGTAGTCGAGGTCCTTTTGTTCGCGCTTTCCAGACATATGGTGCTGGAGGGCGGAAACGCGCTGGAGAACCTGCTCACCGTTTGCGCGATCGCCGTGATCTTCGCAATCCGCAGGTTCCTGAATATCGAGTCCTTCGATTTCCTGGCAAAGTCAAGCGATGAGGACTGGCTCACTGACTGGAAATCCATCATGAAGAAGGGTAATTTTAAGAAGGCTCATGATCAGAAGGTTCAGGAGCGGAAAGCTGAGGCAGAAGAGAAGGAAGTATAACAGTGAAAAACTACTACAAGCAAAGAAAAGCCGCTGCCAAACGAATAGCAACGTGGCAGCGGCTCATTTCTTTGTATTGTAAATTGATCAGGCGTCACAAAAAGGTTTCAACCAAGAAACGCCCTGAGTTCCGGCAGCCGCCGCTCCATCTCCGCCCGGCCAAGGTCGTAGACCCTGCGAAGCTCGGCGGGATCGTCTTCCGTGCGGCTGATGCCCAGCGCCTGCGGGGGCCGGATCACGAAGGCCTTGCCGGCGAGCTCTTGCTCGCGGACATAGGCGGTCTGCCGGTTGTAGCGGATGTGCCGCACTTCCATGGCCTTGATGAGGTTGGGATACTGGCGCATGGTGAGGCGCACAAGCGGGATCATGGAACTCTTTTTCTTCACGTAGCCGAGGGGCTGTGTGAGGACTACGACGTTGCGGGGATAGCCACGGCGTTCCATCGCGCGCAGCGGAATGCTGTCTGTAATGCCTCCGTCGAGCAGCTTTCGGCCATCCACATCGACGACACGAGAGACGATCGGCATAGAAGCAGAGGCGCGGAAGTACTGCATGTCCTTCGCGTCGCCGTTCTCGAGGCGCTGGTGGATCGCTTTGCCGCTCTCCACATTGGTGCACACCGCATAGAAAGGCATCGGATTGGCCTTAAACGCATCCGTGTCAAAAGGATCAAGCCGGTTGGGAATCTCATCGTAACAAAAATCCACGCCGTACAGATCGCCGGTCTTAATCAGCGATTCGACGCTGCAGTAGCGGGGATCGCCGCAGAACTGCAGGTTATAGCGAATGGAACGCCCGATCTGGCCGGATTTGTAATTGCAGCCAAATACGGCGCCGGCCGACACGCCCATCACGCCGTCCAGTGAAATTTCGTTTTCCATCATCACATCCAGAACGCCTGCGGTGAACATACCGCGCATCGCGCCGCCTTCCAGGACAAGGCCTGTTTTCTCACCCATATCAAATTCTCCTTGTTCTCCATACAACATCATTTTTGGGCAACCGCGCGCCGCACCCAGTCGCATACCGCGTCAAGCCCCTCGCCGGTCCGGGCGCTGACGGGCAGGATCTCCGCACCGGGGTTCAGCCGTTTGATCCGCCGCTTCGCCGCTTCCATATCGAAGTCAAAATAGGAAAGCGTATCGATCTTATTGATCAACACCAGATCGCAGACGCTGAACATCAAAGGATACTTGAGCGGCTTGTCGTCCCCCTCGGGGACACTTAAGATCATTACGTTTTTGTGGGCGCCGGTGTCAAACTCAGCGGGACATACCAGGTTGCCGATATTCTCCAGGATCAGAAGGTCCGTATCGCCGACGGCCTGCGGATACGCCGCGAGCGCGCGCGCCACCATGTCGGCGTCAATGTGGCAGAGACCGCCGTTGTGGATCTGCAGCGCCTCGACGCCGGTCTCGTCGGCGACGCGCTGTGCGTCCAATGCAGACTCGATATCGACGTCCATGACACGGATCCGCATCTCGCCTTGCAAGGCGCGGATGAGCGCCGTCAGAAGCGTTGTTTTGCCGCTGCCGGGACTGGACATCACGTTGATCATCGTCGTGCCGGCGTCCGTCAGCATACTGCGGATCGCCTGTGCAGACGCGTCGTTGTCTGCGAGCACATTTTCTTCAATCCGGATTGTTCGGACGGCTGCCATGTGTACCTCCTTATGCATTCCACGCCGCAACGCGTGATACGATCTCCTCGGCCAGCGCGGCGACGCCCTCACCGGTCTTCGCACTGATATAGAAGATCTTGATCTTAGGATTGCGGAGCTTTGCATATCGCTCCACTTTTTCTGTATCAAAGTCAAAAACCGGCATCGCATCGATCTTATTGACAACCATAAGATCGCAGGTCTCGTACATGAGAGGATACTTGGCCGGCTTGTCATCGCCCTCCGGAACACTCAGGATCGTCATATTGATGGCGGCACCGGTGTCAAATTCGGCGGGACAGACCAGGTTTCCGATGTTCTCAAGGACCACGAGATCGAGGCCCGGAACTTCGGGACGTGTATCTTCGAGACCCGGACCATCAAAGCGTGGACTTTCAAAGCCCGGATTCCCGAGAGCTGGATTGGTAATGCCGGCCAGCGCCGCAAGCCCCTGCCTTGTCATGTCCGCGTCCAGGTGGCACATGCCACCTGTGTGGAGCTGGACAGCAGGAATCCCTGCCGCAAGGAGTGTTTTGGCATCCACGTCAGAATCAATATCCGCCTCCATGACGCCCCAGCGAAGTTTCCCCTCCAGATAGGGCTGTAATGCAAGGAGGGTGGACGTCTTGCCGCTGCCGGGACCGGACATCAGGTTGAGCAGGCATGTCCCGCGGGCGTGAAGGGTATCGCGCAGCGCCTGCGCGTCTTTGTCATTATCTTCCAGGATCGATTCCTTGAGTTCTATGATCCGGAGCGGAAGATCGGACCGGCGATCGGCGGAAAATTTTGCCATAAGGAGCCTCCTATACCAGTTTGCTATAGTTTTCATTGTACAGAATTCGGACTATTATGCAAGCGTTCGGCACGGCCAATGGCTGTGCCTGTTCGGAGCCGCCACTGTTGCCCACGCAATGGACTTACCATGGGAACAATGTTACAATATACCGTACATAAGCGCATTGCAGTGTGTGCTTTGGACGCTTGTTACAGCACGATCGGTGCACAATCGGAGGATCGCATTATGAAGAAAAACAAGTCCGCGGAGCGCGGCATCAAGACGACGGACATTGTGTATTGCGGAATGTTTGCCAGTCTCATGGCGGTCGGTGCGTTTATTAAGATCATGATCCCGATTGGGATTTGGGAAGTGACCTTTTCCCTGCAGTTCTTTTTTGCCCTGCTGGCCGGCTTTCTTCTGGGATCCAGGCGGGGGCTCGCGGCAGTGGGCTGCTATTTGCTCATCGGCCTTGCCGGCGTGCCTGTATTTGCCCACGGCGGCGGCCTTATGTACTTGATGAAGCCCACCTTTGGCTTTCTCATCGGCTTTGCCGCGGCGGCGTACGTGGCCGGGAAGATTTCGGAGACACTGCCCGGAAACGGCTATCTGAAACTCCTTTTTGCCGCATTTTGGGGAGAGATGGCCTATTATCTGTGTGGTCTGGTATACTATTATATGATGTTTAATTTTGTCGTATCGAAGGACATCGGGATTGGATTTGTAGAACTGATTTCGGTCTGGTTTTTGTCCACGGTGGTCCCGGACTTTATCCTGTGTGTCCTTGCTTCGGCAGCGGCGCTGCGGCTGCGGCCTGTGATCTTGAAGGAGCGCGCGCTGCTGTAGAGCAAAGAGAGAGGTCGCATGAGCTATTTCCCTTTTTATACCAATATACACAATAAGACATTTATGATCATCGGCGGAGGAACGGTCGCACTCGAAAAGGTGAACCGGCTCCGCCGTTTTACCGCTTCTATGATCGTGATCGCGCCGCACACGGAGATTGAAGGCAGGGAGGTAGAAGTACCGCGCCGCAGCGCGGACTACGTGCAGATCCTGCGCCGCGAATACCGGGCGGACGATCTGGCAATTGCCGACTATGTGGTGGCGGCGACGGGAATCCGCGAGGTGGACAGAGGCGTGGCCGATGACTGCCGCAAGCGGAAGATTCCGGTCAACGTGGTGGACGATCAGGCCTACTGCGACTTTATCTTTCCCAGTATTGTGAAGAGAGGACCGCTCACGATCGCCATTTCCACCTCCGGCACCAGCCCGGCCTACGCCATGCAGCTGCGCAGGGAGCTGGACGAGATGCTCCCGGATGAGATCGAGGCGATCCTGGACAGAATGGGAGAGATCCGCGCAGACGTCTCGGCACGCGTGAGCGAGCAGAAAACGAGAGCGGCGCTGTACAAGAAGATTTTGGCGAGGTTAATAGAAACCGGAAACACGCTGCCGCAGGCGGACATCCTGCGGATGGTCGAGCAGGCGGCGGACGACCGGGGACAGAAGGAAATATGAGAGAGATATGTATCGCCGGCCGAGGAAGCCGGCTTGCCATGGTACAGAATGAGCGGATCGCGGACCTTCTGAAAAAGGAGGGATACGCGGTCAGGATCATGACCGTGAAGACGATGGGAGACCGGGACCGCAAGAGCTCGGTTACGGCCCTTGGCGGGAACGGCCCTTTTGTGCGGGACGTGGAGAAGGCGCTCCTGTCCGGGGAGGCGGATATCGCTGTGCACTGTGTCAAAGACCTGCCCTATGAGATGGCACCCGGCCTTTGCATCGCGGGCATGCCGGACGCGGCGGATCCAAGAGACTGCCTGCTCCTGAGAAAAGGGGCGGAGAATGGGAAGGCGGACGGCGCCGCACTTGTGATCGGCACGGGAAGTCCGCGCAGGATCCGGCAGCTTTTAAAATTGGCCGCGCGGGAAGGAAAGTCCATCGAGTGCAAGGATATTCGGGGCAATATTACGACGAGACTGGTTAAACTGCGGCAGGGCGATTATGATGGAATTGTGCTTGCGAAGGCCGGCCTGGACCGCATTCAGGCGGACCTTGGCGAGTTTACGGTGAGGGTTCTGGAACCCGAGGAGATGATCCCTGCAGTGGGACAGGGCATGCTGGCCTGTGAGTGTAGGGAGTCCGACGAGGAAATGCGCGCCCTGCTTGCCAAAATCACGCCGGCCGAGCACGAGCTTCGCTACCGGATCGAGAGGGAGATCTTCTGCCGTTATCGCTGCGACTGCCGGTCTGCGGTGGGCATTCACGCCCGCATTGTAAACGGCGTCCCGGAGTTGCTTGTCATGTACGAAGAGTAAGCGGAGCAAAGCAAGATAGAATACACATAAGAAACCGTTTATAAGGGCCGCGCATGCGGTCCTTGTCCGTAGAATGGGTAAAAAGGTATGGATTTCTGTAGGAAGGATGCAGTGCAAAACGGCGAGCGCCGCGCACAGGAATGGGGAACTGTATATTTGGTTGGCGCCGGAAGCGACGCCGGCATGCTCACCAGAGAGGGGCTTCGTCTGCTCCGGCAGGCGGACTGTATTGTATACGACGACCTTCTGGACGCCTCTGTTTTGGCAGAGGCCTGTGCGTCCTGTGAGCGGATTTCTGTGGGAAAGCGCTACAAATCTCACAAAAAGGAGCAGGAGGAGATCCACGAGATCCTGATCGAAAAGGCCAGGCAGGGCAAGCTGGTCGTCCGGCTCAAAGGAGGAGATCCCACAGTCTTTGGAAGGGGCGGGGAGGAGTATCTGGCCGTCACGGAGGAGGGAATCCGCTGCGAAATCATCCCCGGGGTCAGTTCCTGCATCGCGGCGCCCGCCCATATGGGCATTCCGGTCACCCACAGAGGGCTTGCTTCTTCGTTTACAGTGGTGACGGGACACGGCGCAAAGGAGACCGCTGAGAGCTATGAGACGTTGGCAGGCCTCAAAGGGACGCTGGTCTATCTGATGGGACTTCATAAGGCCGGAGAGATCGCAGAGGGACTGATCGGCGCGGGGAAGGACCCGCAGACGCCGGTTTCGGTCCTTTCCCGCGTATTTACACAGGATGAGGAACGCCGGGATGGCACACTGGCGGACCTTTCAGAACTTGCCCGGGACGCACAGGCGCCGGCCATTCTTGTGATCGGACCTACGGCCGGCCTGCATCTGAGAAAGGAGATGCAGGATATGCAGGATATGCAGGAGAGGCCGTACACTTTAGTCGTCGGAACGGCCTCATTTACACGCAAAATGGCAGCTTTGCTGCAGGACCACGACCTGCCGGCGGACGAGTGTCCCTGCATGGGAATCGTAGAAGACAGGCTGGTGATCCCGGCGGCAGAGGAGCTTGCAGAGTATGACTGGGCAGTTTTTACCAGTGCTAATGGCGTGCGGATCTTCCTAGACGAGCTGCGAAGCCGGAAGACAGATATTCGTATCCTCAGCCGCATGAAATTTGCCTGTATTGGCCCCGGCACGGCGGCCCTCCTCGAGGAACAGCTCCTTTATGCGGATCTGATTCCTGAAATCTACACGGCGGAAGCACTGGCAGAGGCACTGGTCAATGCGGTTCGTCCAGGCCAAAAAGTGCTGATCCTGCGCGCGCTCTACAGCAATCCAATACTGACAAAAATGTTGGAACGTGAGAAAATTCAATATAAGGAATGTCACATTTACAACGTGCAGTATATGGAGCAATACCGGCCGGTACAGGGACGGCACTATGCGTATATTGTCTTTGCCAGTGCCGGCGGAGTACGCGGATTTTTGACGGACAATGAGATTCCGGAGGGAACCGTACCTGTCTGTATCGGTGAAAGCACAGCCGCAGAGCTGGAACGACTTACAGGTTGTCGGGGTATTACCGCTGACGAGTGTTCGGCACAGGGCATACTGCAATCGATCACTACACATCATGGGGGCAGAAAATGATCAATCCCTTCAGAAAAAGAGTCATAGGGCTTGTGATCATCGCGATCTTTCTCGCATTTATTGCGGGGTCAGCCATCATAACCGGCCTCTATTCAGAAGGATTTTTTAATCCGCTTTTTGAAAATGATGAGGAACTGCTCGTCAAGGGAGAGAGCGATTATAAGAGCGCAGGGATTGAGGACGCGGTGAGTAAGCTGGCAGATGATCTGGATCTGGCGTATGAGGAATATTATTCACAGTTGCAGGTTAGGGCGGATATCACAGCAAAAGCCCTGTACAGAACAATTTCTGACAACGGGGACGAGGCGATCGCCAGGATCGGAGATGGGTTTGTCATCAAGTTTGATGGGGACAGAGTAAAGATCCCGGATGGCTTGCGTGCCGATGTGATGCGTACAGCCAAAAAGATTGAGGGCACGAAAGGGCATATTGAGTATCTTGTGAATGACGATGGAACGACACGCAAGGATACCTTTGTATATAGCCGGATCAAGGGCCCGTATTACTACGCGGAGATCGTAAGCGAATGGGAGCTGACAGACTATGTCAGCATGCATGTGAATTATGTAGGGGTTCTGGAGGGAATTGAGCAGGCCTTTAATTTGAGGTTGTATGTTTTTGCCAATGATTGGGCCAATAACCCGCACTTACGCTTTCTGAATAATGAGACGGTTTATATTGGTGATGCCGATTTTTGGGATAGCCTTGGGGAGGCTAACTTAGCACAGATCACGACCGGCAGCGTTACGCCATTGCCAACAAGTGCACAGGAACTGATTGACATGACGCCGGAGCAACGGCAGCTTCTCAACAATCGGTTTGTGGCTAATGCACAGACGTCAACCAATATCCGGTTCATAGTGAAAAATATGGAAGCCCTGGACTGCACCTTCATCATGGTGTTTGCAGAGAACGATGCCGTAAAAAGGATCGAGGAGCAGGTGAGCATGGAGCTGTTTGTTATTCTGCTGCTGGGGCTGACTTTTATGGTATGGCTCACTTCCGTACAAAAGGAAATATACAACGGTACCATCACAAACCAGAAGAGGGAGAAATATGCACCGGCAAAAGTCCGGCTGATCACAGTCTCATACGGAATTCTGTCAGCTCTGATTGTTCTGGCCGTCAGCTTCTATAATCAGTCACTTGGCAGTGTTTATCAGGAGAATATAGCGCTGCGAAAAAACCTGGATGCGCTGGAACTGCGGCTGAAAAGCCTCTCGGATGAGCAGAGGTTCAAGAAAGAAAAGAAGAAGGAACTGTATATCGAGTATGCACAGCGCGTCGCGGAGCTTTTGGAGGCATATCCGGAGATTAATAACAAAGAGGATCTCAAGGAGATCAACAAGGAGATGGGGACGGCTTTCATCATGCTGTTTGATGCAAATGGAAGAGAGGTCAGTACGAGTTCCAATTATATCAATATGGAACTTGGCGCAGAGGACGCTCCCAATCCGTCCCGCACCGCGGACTTCAGAAGAATTTTAAAAGGTGTTCCCAGCATCGTCCATGAAAAGGAGATGGTTGAGGAGGTCGGCAGAAAGCTGGAACTGGTTGGTGTCAGGACCAATGACAAGGTAAATGGCGGATACGGTGTTCTGCTTCTGGCTGTGGATACGAATAGTGATGTGGAATTCGACTGGCAATTGGCTGTCGGGGAGGCTATGAAGTCCATGACTCCCGAGGGAAAGCTGATCTTTGCAGTAGATAAGGAGGACTTGATCTCATCCGCCAGCGACGATGTATTCTCTTATAGTTGGCTGGAGGATGTGACAGATAAGGACATTGAAACCATTCGAAGGGACGGTATAAATGATTTTATCAACCTCAACGGACTTACGTACTATGGTGTCACAAGAGTCTTTGAAGAGGATGATCATATCTATTTTGCCGGAACGCCCAACGCAATGCTCTTTGCCAACGGAATGCGGATGAGCGTGATGGGCATGGCAGGTTATATGCTTATGTTCCTTGTCCTATCTGCATATTTGATGTTTGGCTATACAGATAAGTCGATGCTGAATGCCATGGAAAGGCAGGAAGGCGCAGAAGGACAGGTACCTCGCAGGATTAGTGCCTATGCAAGGGCGAAGGCAGTGATTCTAAGTCGCTTCGGATGTACAACGCCCGAGAAGAAAGCCAGATTGGTGGTCATTCTGGGAATTGTGGTATCGCTCCTTCTCCAGGTCAATGGAACGCTGCTGAGCCATAATAACCAGGCACAGAATTACGTGTTCTCATACATAATGAGCGGACAATGGGGCAAAGGACTCAACTTGTTTGCTTTTACGGCGGCGGGGCTGCTCCTGATCTCTATGCTGATATTGATGCTGGTGGTGCGCGTTATCCTCAGTACAGTGGCAGCGATGCTCAACCCGAGAGGAAAGACCATCTGCCGTCTGATTTCCAACATGTTCAACTATATCGGAATTCTGGTCTTTCTGTATTTTGCCCTGTCCTACATTGGCGTGGATACCAACGCAATCCTCGCATCTGTCGGAGTATTGGGAATCGGCCTGTCTATGGGAGCCAGAGATATCATCGCAGATATACTGGCAGGTGTTTCTACAATTGTGGAAGGTGAATTCCAGGTGGGCGATATTGTCGAGATCGATGGGTATCGCGGAATGGTGCAGGAGATTGGTGCGCGCAGCACCAAGGTGATCGGCCGAGGGGGCAACATCAAGATCATCGGCAACAAGAATATCAAGAATGTCACAAACCTGACCAAATTAAATTCCTGGGTGGCGATTACAATCCGGGTGGATGTGACCTATTCACTTACGGATGTAGAGACGCTCCTATCGCAGACGCTGCCGCGCCTTGGCAAAGATCACAAGGAAATCATCAGTGGGCCCTATTATAAGGGTGTACTTGCGATTGAAGGCGGCTTTGCCGTGCTCTCGATCATTGCGGAATGTAAAGAGGATAATTACCACAAGGTGGAGAGAATTCTCAACAGAGAGGTTCTGCTTACGCTTCGAAACAACAATATTCCTGTGAGGTGAAGAAGAAAATGCTCAAACCGAGGAAGAAGTTCATAATCGGAATATTGCTGAGTTTGCTAATGTGCGGAGGGATTTTTCTGCCTGTATTCGTGTATGGCCTTGTCGACAGCGGCATGCTCATTATGCAGGATGACAGCACGGACCAAATGGGCCGAAGCGAGTCGCAGCTGGAAGGCATTATGGATACACTGAGCACGCTGGAATGGACTCTGGGTGAAGTGTATGACAATTTTTATTCCCAGGCACAGATTAAAGCCGATCTGGCCGCATTTACTCTCAGGAGAAGAGTAGAAAGGGAAGGCGACGAGAGCATTTCCATGGTCGGTGATGGGGGAATTGTCAAAATAGAGAATGGGACTGTACAGATTCCTCAGGGATTCCGTACCGGTATTCGCAAGTACGCAGATCAGATTATCGATGAGAAAGGCCGTCTGCGGTATGATACAAACTCAATGCACGGAAAACGCAAGGACATTCTGGTCTACAGCAAAATCAGCGGCCCCTATTATTATGTGGAGATCATAAACGGCGATGAGCTGCTCGCGTATGTGAATAATAATTCTAATTTTATAGAGATCCTGGAAGGTATCGAAACAGCCTATAAACTGAATGTATACCTGATCTGCCTGGATCTTGAGAACAGCCGCTTTTTCTTCAACCAACCGGGAAATCTGGTATATTCTACAGACGTATATATTGATGCAATGGTCAACATCTCTAATCGGACGAGTATCAATGCGGAAGATGAGGGTTTTCCGGCTGATCGCGAGGCGCTGCTGGCAATGGATGGGACCGTGAATACCGATCAAGAAAGCGGTATCAGATACCTGACTGTGGTTCGTGAGGTGGAGGGGCTTAACAGTATCCTGGTACTTAGGACAGATACTGAGCAGATCATCCAAGGCGTGGACGAGCAGATCGCGTCGGGACTTGTTGTCATACTGGTGCTGGCAATTGTCTTTATTGTATGGGTCACATCGGTATTTGATGAAATGGGATCCGGGATTATGACGGAGGAAAAGAAAAACAAGTATTCTCCGGCAAGAATACGCCTGATTGCCTTTTCATATGGAATTCTGACTACCCTCCTGGTATTTGCTTTCTCTGTCTATATGAGGTCACTCTCCAGTATTTATCAGGAGATTGAAGAGTCATCCGCGATACTGGAGGTGCTCGATTTCAGATTGGAAAGAGTAGATAGTGATGAACAGAACCTGAGTAAGGCCAGAAAGAATCTCTACATGGAGTACGGAGCCAGGGCGGCGCATATGATCGACAAGTATCCCGAACTCAATAATAAAGAGGATCTGGCTATAATCAATTCGATCATCGGATCGAGGTTCCTCATCCTGTTTGATAATGAAGGAAAAGAGATCAATTCCAGCGGCGACTATATTCATATGGAGCTGGGAGACGACAAGGCGGAAAAACCGACCTCCACAGCAGATTTTAGGAAAATACTGCATGGTGTGCCTGGAATCGCACATGATACGGTCAAAGACGAAGTGATCGGAGAAGAACTGGACATGGTCGGTGTAAGGACCATGGATCGGGAGAGCGGCCAGTACGGCGCACTGCTTCTTGCGTTCGACCCCGTGGACAAAGAGCGGCAAAAGAATAATGCGATCAACAGTATAATGCAGTCGCTGATACCGGCTGGAGAATTCTGTTTTATAGCCAGTCAGTCAGACAAAAAGATTACGTATGCAACGATCAACGATTATATACAGCCCAATATGACGATTGCGCAAGCAGGCTTGAAGGATTCGATCCTTAGCGGAAATGTCACTGATTTCATCAAATTGTCGGGTGTAAGACATTTCTGTGTTTCGGGCATGGATGAAGAGGAACGCATGATCCGTTATGTAGTGACTCCCAATGTAAATCTGTTCGGCAACAGTTTAAAGTCGGGTATGTTATATGCTGGAGGCTATGCTGTTCTGTTCCTGGTACTGAGTGTTTATTTGCTGGCCGGATATACAAATAAGAAGATTCAGGAGCTGGAAGCCGCACCTTTGGAGAGTAAACGGGACGAAGGCGGGGACGAAACAGAAAGAACGAATGTAGAAAAGGGAAAGAATAAGAAAGATAAGAAGGATAAAGGCGGCCCTCGCAAACAATGGGAACGCATGAAAGCAACGATTGCACATTGGCTCGAGGCCAGGTCGCCGGAAAGAAAGGCCATCCTTGTACTGCAGACATTCCTGTTGATTGGAATTGTGAATATGTTAGGACGCATGACGGACAGTCAGGGCTGGCAGAGGCAAAATGCGTTGTTCACTTTCATTCTGCAAGGTAAGTGGAATAAGGGATTCAATCTGTTTGCGCTGACGGCAATCATTCTCCTGGGCATAAGCCTGTTCCTGGGGCTGATGTTCGTGCGCTTTATCATGGCAACCATAGGAAGAATGCTCAATCCAAGAGGGCAAACGATATGTAAATTGATCTCCAACATGTTTAATTATCTGGGTGTTCTGGTCTTTCTGTATTATGCCCTGTCCTATATCGGCGTAGATACCAACGCGATTCTGGCGTCGGTAGGAGTACTCGGTATTGGACTGTCCATGGGCGCAAGAGATCTGATCGCAGATATCTTCGCAGGTGTTTCGACCATCTTTGAAGGTGAATATCAGGTCGGAGATATTGTCAACATTAATGGCTACAGAGGCACGGTCGAGGAAATCGGTGTCCGCAGTACCCGTGTTGTGGGGCGAGGCGGAAATGAGCGGATTTTCAGCAATAAGGATATCGTCAGTGTCATCAACTTGACCAAGATGAATTCGTGGGTGGCAATCACCATCCGTGTCGATGTGAACTATCCGCTGCAGGAAGTAGAGGGTATTCTGGCGCAAAAGCTCCCGGAGATTGGAGCAAACTGCAAATATATCATCAACGGCCCCATTTACAAGGGAGTGCTATCCGTCGAAGGCGGTTTTGCAGTGCTCTCGATCATCGCCGAGTGTAATGAAGACAATTATCACAAAGTAGAACGAATCCTTAATAGAGAGGTGCTCCTTGCTCTGCGCAGCAAAGATGTGCCTGTAAAATAAGAGGTATCCCTACAAGGAGGAGCCTGTCAGCGGGCAGCTCATGCGCCGCATCCCCTGCGGACTATGTCCATAATTTCCTTAGCGGACGAGACGATCACTTTGGCGCTGAGCGCCTGAAGCTGTGCCTTGGGACGAAAGCCCCAGTCCACCATGATCAGATCCATGCCGGTGTTGGCCGCTGTTGCGAAGTCGATTTCCGTATCGCCGATGTACACCGCGTCCTGCGCACGGATTCCAAGTTTATCGAGGATCAAGTAGTTCATATCCGGTGCGGGCTTTCGGGCAATGCCCTCCGTTTCGCCGATGGCAAGATCAAATCCACCGGCAAAGTAATCGGCGGCCAGCTGTACTACAGAATTGTTGGGTTTATTGGACACGACTGCCGTCTTTACCCCTTCTTGGCGCAGATTTTTAAGAAGATCGGTGATTCCATCATAAGGCCGCGTCTCAATTGCATTGTGGGCCTTGTAATAGGGAGAGTAGGTGTCGAGGATCTTTAACACCTCGGATTCATCAATTCCGGGAACTTCCCCATTGCTGGCGGATCCAATCTGCAGGATTGCGTCTCTGTCCATGCCGGCCTCCAGGGCAAGTGCGCGCTGGATGGCTGTGTGGGCACCGCTGCCAAAAAAGAGGCGGCCGTCCGCATTCATAAAATCGTGCCTGTGGCCATGCATCTTCATGGCGTAATTGATGGCGGAGGTCAGGTCATCGGATGTATCGAGAATGGTGCCGTCCATATCAAAGATGGCTGCTTTATAAAACATGGGTATGCTCCTTTTTCATCGAATTGCCTTCATGGGCGAGCGGTGCGCGGCGCTCGCTGCGCATTGCGATCATTCGCCATGCGTCTGGACCTAGGTCATAGCGTCTGGTGCTATATTATAGCATGTTGTGCATAATTTGTGCTTAGGCGAAGAATTTTTACAAGATTTTGGTTAATAGTTAGTTGCATTAAATGAGCTTATCATGTAAAGTATAGGTAAATCATTAAATTTTAATAAATTTTGGCAGAAGGGCTGTGTACGAACGATTGAGTCGTGTGCGGCCTTTTCTTATACCCCGTATCGCCTGCTGCGATTTGGAGGCTCCGATGATTCGGGCTTGCAGGATGACCGCCAGATGATATGGGCCAGTAAAGCGACAGATGTCCGACTTCAAAGTGACAATTCTGTGTTTTGTTTTACTTCTATTGAATGTTGTTACTTGATATTATTTTTTTGTAGAGCAGAATGAAACATCACTTGAATAGGGGGACAGTATGGAGTTTACACCCAGGATTCAACAGATCCTGAGAATAATGCTAGACAGCAAGGGGCCGGTAAATAAGCAGGAGATCGCAGATGACATCGGGGTCAGCAAGAGAACTGTGCAGAGAGAGTTCGAGTACCTCGAACTGTGCATTAAGCGATATGGGCTGAAATTGACGAATCACAAGGGTATAGGCGTCGAGATCCAAGGAAGTCCTGAGAACATTGAGAAGCTCAGAGAGGATTTGGGCGATCAGCAGTATCCGGATGCGGCAGATCGCGAGGGACGCCGTCGAAGGCTCTTGTTTGAGCTGCTCAGAGACAGGACGCCCCACAAACTCTTTTACTATAGTCAGCTGTTGGGCGTCAGTGAGGCGACAGCCGGAAGCGATATGGACGCCCTCTGCCCCTGGCTGGAGGAGAGCCGCCTGGGAATCGTCAAACGTCCGGGATACGGCGTGATCCTGGAAGGCGACGAGCGCGATTACAGAGAGGCCATGCGCCGCTTTATCGAGGAGACGGCCGGACAGTCGGACGCCTACAGCAGCGGCGATATCACCGGAGAAATCTTCGCGGAGGCGCTTCTGGACGCGGCTGACAGCGGAATCTATTCCTTGCTGGAAGGCGATACTGTCCGCAGGGTGGACAAGGTACTGAGAGGCCTCAATGAGCCCAAGATCCTGCAGCTGGCGGACAGCGCCTACGCAGGATTGGTCATCCATATATCGATTGTTATAGAGAGATTGCAGCAAGGCGCGGCGCTCAAGAGTGTTCCGCCGGAGATGGGAGATCTGGAATTCTGGGATGATTACGATCTGGCGGTCAGGATTCTGGAGGCCATGGAAAAGGAATTTGAAATCCTGATTCCCAGAGGGGAACTGTCCTATGTTCTCCTCCACATCCGTGGCGCCAAGATGGCTTACACGGGAGAGGAACAGGAATTCCCGTCTGATCTTGGTGATGACCGGCTGCTGCCCATGATCGACCGCATGATCGATGTCTACAATAAGGACATCGCCAATGAGCTCAAGGAAGATGAAGAGTTCCTGCGTGGTCTGCTCGTGCATCTGCGGCCGGTTCTAGTCCGGCTCTCCACGGGACTCAGAATCCACAACCCCATTCTGGAGGACATCAAAGAGGAGTATGCGGAGATCTTTGAAGCCTGCCGCCGTGCGGCGCATGTGATCACAGAGGAGACCGGATACGAAGTCAATGAAGAGGAAGTCGGTTTCCTTGCCATGCACTTTGGCGCCGCACAGGAGCGCGTCAAAGAAAATAAACAGTACACCAGAAAGGTCAATATCGGCATCGTCTGCGCCAGCGGATTTGGCGTGGCCAGACTGATGATGACAAGACTAAAGGATAAGCTGGGAGATAAGGCAATTCTAAAGGCGTATGGCAAGGGAGAGATCAACAAATATGTGATCACCGGCACCGACTTTTTTGTCTCTACCATGAATCTGGACCAGCTGCCTGTCGATTACCTGCAGGTAAGTCCTCTGATTCCGCCCAAGGATCTCAATAAGATTGAATACAAGCTCGAGGACTATTCCCATATTCGCAGAGACACAACGGAGACCCCTTTCAATCGGCGCTTGGATGAAGCCTATTTCCTGATCCGTGAGATCAAGAGCATCATCCGCCGCTACAAGAGAATGGAGACATCGGAAACAATCCGTTTCCGCGAGCTGCTGCAGTTTATGACCATGCAGGTGACAGATAGTCTGCATGCTGCCGCCGCCTTGCGTGATGGGATTGAGGCCAGAGAGCGCCTCAACTCGCAAATCTTCCCGGAGCTGGGAATTGCGCTCTTACACTGCAGGTCCGGTGCGGTCAGGGAGCCCGTCTTTATCAGTTGCACGCCCAGAGGCGACGGCAATTTTAAAGATTCCTATTTCAAGGGTATCCGTGCAACACTCCTGATGTGTATGCCGGTCGACGACGACAGGAAGATGCATGCGGAGGTTCTGGGCAGCATCAGCGGTTCCATGATTACAAACCCCTACTTCCTGAAGCTGATCAAGACCGGAAGAGAGGACGAGATCCGCGCGGAGCTTGCCAAAGAACTCAAATGCTTCTTCTTTGATTATCTGGACAGGGTGTGAGCGGTCCAAACGCCTTCTATGAATTAGGTGAACTTACGCAGCTGTCTTGCTCCAATTTAGATGAATCCATATAAGTATGATAAAAAGGCCATGCCATGCATGGCCTTTTTGATTGGGCATTCGTTAAAACGTCTATATTTTGGCACAATCATCCACAAGAATTGTCACTTTTCTTGGTGACAAAGCTCATTTTGTATTAGTGGATTTGTTATATTGACTGACTATATAATCAAATCATCGAAGCAACTATTCAATATTTTGAAAGGGGAAAACAATGAAAGAAAAAGTTCAATCCTTTGGTCGGTTCCTGAGCGGTATGGTTATGCCCAACATCGGCGCGTTCATCGCCTGGGGACTTATCACAGCACTTTTCATCGCAACTGGTTGGCTGCCAAATGAAAAGCTTTCCACAATGGTCAGCCCGATGCTGTCCTACGTGCTTCCGATCCTGATCGCTTATACAGGCGGTAAGATGGTTGGCGGCGCAAGAGGCGCGGTCATGGGCGCAATCGCATGCGTCGGCGTTATCTGCGGCGCACCTGATTATCCTATGCTGATGGGCGCAATGCTTGCAGGCCCCCTCGGCGGTTGGGTGATCAAGAAGTTCGATGCCGCAGTTGAAGGAAAAATCCCGGCCGGTTTCGAGATGCTGGTCAACAACTTCTCCGTCGGTATCCTGGGTATGCTCCTTGCCATCATCGGATTCTACCTGATCGGACCTTTCATGGCAGCCGTTCTGGTCTTCCTGCAGGGTGGTGTTGACATCCTGGTCAACGCAGGACTCCTTCCTCTGGTTTCTATCTTCGTAGAACCCGCGAAGGTCCTCTTCCTCAACAACGCGATCAACCACGGTATCTTCACACCTCTTGGCGCACAGCAGGTTGAGACACTTGGCAAGTCCGTATTCTACATGATCGAGACCAACCCCGGCGCAGGCGCAGGCGTCCTGCTCGCTTACTGGATGTTCTCCAAGGATAAGGCTACCAAGGATTCCGCTCCCGGCGCTCTGATCGTGCACGTACTCGGCGGTATCCACGAGATTTACTTCCCTTATGTTTTGATGAACCCCCTGCTGCTCCTTGCTACCATCGGCGGCTCTGTTGCAGCAATGTTCTTCAACACCATCTTTAATGTTGGCCTTGTAAGCCCTGCATCTCCCGGTTCCATCCTGGCACTGCTCGCAGTAGCACCCAGAGGCGGACAGATCATGGTATTCCTGAGCTTCCTGGTTGGCACAGCAGTTTCCTTCCTGATTGCTTCTCCGATCGTAAGGATGTCCAACAGCAATGCAAGCCTTGAGGACGCACAGAGCCAGATGAGCGATATGAAGGCAGCTTCCAAGGGCCAGGGCGGCGCTTATGCAGCAACAGAAGACGGCGGCGAAGTTGACCTCAGAACTCTTGACAAGATCGTCTTTGCTTGCGACGCAGGCATGGGCTCCTCCGCAATGGGCGCAGCTGTCCTTCAGAAGAAACTCGAGGCAGCAGGCCTTGGAAACATCAAGGTTTCCCATTACTCTGTATCCGAAGTTCCTGCAGGCATTAAGTTTGTAGTTTGCCACCAGGATCTGGTAGAGCGCGCAAGAAAGTCTGCTCCCAGTGCAAGAATCGTCACCATCAGCAACTTCATGAATGCTCCTCAGTATGATCAGATCGTACAGGAAATCCTTGCTGCTAAGTCCAACAAAAACGTTGCAAACGCAGGCGGCCATGACTTCCACGGCGGCGTCCTTCTCAAGAAGAACATCGTCCTGAACAACAAGCCCGTAGCGAAGAACGATGCGATCCGCGCAATCGGTAAGCTCCTCGTCGACAGCGGCTATGTCACAGAGAAGTATGTAGACGGCATGATCGCGAAGGAAGACGTCTTCAACACAGCGATCGGCAACAGCCTTGCAATCCCTCACGGCGTGGAGAGCGTCATCGGTGAGATCAAAAACTCCGGTCTTGCGATCATGACTTATCCCGAGGGAATCGATTGGGGCGATGGCGAGACAGTTAAGCTGGTAATTGCAGTGGCATCCGCAGGCGATGACCATGTAGAGACCCTCGGCAAGATTGCAACAACATGCGAGTCCGAGGAAGCTGTAGAGCGCATCATCCACCTGAGCGTTGATGAGATTTACGACCTGTTCAAGTAATTGACAGGATATAGAGTCCTTTGAACTTGACTTTCATTAGCCATATCCTCGGCAGGCGCAGGAATATCCCCCCCTCCTGCGTCTGCCAGAATTAAGAAGGACCTACCCATTTCTAACACTATTGTGTGACCGGAAAATCGGCCGCATGATTGCCAATCACGAGCCTTTCTGACAGCAATGCTGCCACCGGAATGAAGCGATTCGGACTGACAATACTTTGACACGAAAGAGAAAGATACGATAGGATTCAAATTTCACAGGAGCCAAAAAAGTGCTTGGCCCTGGGTTTTGTTAAGTGCACTCAAAAAGGAGAATATAGAATGAGAAAAGCAGTACATTTCGGAGCAGGTAAGATTGGAAGAGGCTTTATTGCGGAGCTTCTGCACGACAGCGGATTTGAGATCGTCTTTGCAGATGTCGTTGATGCGCTTGTAGATATCGTTAACAAGGAGCACCAGTATCCCCTCTTCCTGATCGATCACGATTATGAGGAGAAGATCATCGACCACGTAGTCGCATACTCCAATATCAAGGAGCCTGAAAAGATCATCGACGCGATCTGCGACGCAGAAGTCATCACTACCTCCGTAATGGCAACCAATCTTCCCAAGATTGCACCGCTGCTGACCAAAGGTCTTGCAAAGAGACTGGAGCAGGGCAAAGGCAAAGTGACCGTCATGGCGTGTGAAAACGCGATCATGGGCACGGATATCCTTAAAAAGGCGATGATCGAGACTGGTATTCTCACCGCTGAACAGATCGACGCAATCGGTGTCTATCCCAACACAGCTGTTGACCGAATGGTATTCGGTGGCGTGCACAACGGCAAAGAGGGCATTGAGATCGGTGATGCGTTTGAGCTGGCCATCGAGAGAGGAAAACTGATCGATCCCGATTCCGAGCCGATCAAGGGCGCTGAGTATGTAGATGATCTGATGATGTACCTGCAGAGAAAGATCTACATCATCAACTGCGGCCATGCGATCGCAGGCTACTACGGCCAGGCGATCAAGGGCTATGAGATCGTGCAGGATGCACTTCGTGATCCGGAGCTCCTTCCTGACATTCGCAGCGCTATGCTGGAGTCCGCATCTGCCCTGGAGAAGAAGTACGGATTTGCCCACGAGGATCTTGTCAACTACATGGAGACCATGATGATCAAGCGCTTCACTACCCCCGGTGTTGTGGATCCCATTGCCCGTGTATCCCGTGAGCCCATCCGCAAGATCTCCCCGAACGACCGCATTATGGGACCTGCTAACCAGTGTGAGGAGTTCGGACTGGACAACTTCCACCTCCTCAAGGGTGTTGCATGCGCGCTGAAGTTCAAGGCTGAGGATGATCCGCAGGCCGACGAGCTGCAGAAGTTCATCGCCGACAACGGCGTCGAGGCGGCCATTGTGAAGTACACCGGCGTCGCAGAGGGCAGCCGCATGTACAATGTAATTCTGGAAGAGTACAAGAAACTGGCATAATAGACAGAAATGAAAAAAAGAGCGCTCGTCACTGATGTGACAGCGCTCTTTTTTCATCGTTGTGAGAGCAGCCAAGCCATGACATGCACTGCCTGCTGAAATTTGCCGGCAGCGATCAGCGCCTCGATTTCATCCGCGCTGAGTCTCTCCATACGGAGGAATTCCGTGCTGTCGGTATGTTGCGCGTGGGTGCGACGGCAGTTTTTGGCTCTGTAGATGAAAGCGTAGTTGTCCGCGATCGTGGCGGCAGAGGGAATCGTGATCAGGTGCTCCCACTCGTCGCTTGAATAGCCAGTCTCTTCCTCCAACTCCCGCTTGGCGGCCTCCAGCGCATCCTCGCGGCTGGTGATGGTGTCCTGTTTGGTGAGATACTCGCGATCGCTGTCGCATTCGATGCCACCGGCAACAAATTCCGTCGTCACTTCTCCAATGCCGTGCCGATACTGGCGCACGCAGAGATAGCGCCCCTCCTCGTCAGAGGCCACGATGACCACATAGCTGCGGCGGCTGAAATTATAATAAGGGGAGAAAACGGCGCCGTCCGGCAGTTCGAATGCCATTCTCCTGAAATCGATCCACTTGTCCTGTACGATGTGCTCGGTGCTGACGGGCTTCCATTTGAGGGAGTCGTCGGATAATTCGGTATTTTGACGTATATCGTGTTGATTATTCATGTGATGCTCCTATATGAATCTAAAAATGTCGTGAATCATCATATCACAAATTCAATTATTTTTTGCAAAATGATTGCTTTCTAAGTTTCCGCTAAGCTTCCCCCTGTATGATTCCTTACATACCAAACAAAAACGGCAGCAACGATGTCCACCATGAATCAGAAGAAGGGAGTACACGATGAAAAGGACAGATCAAAATACAGGAAAGAAAGCAATGAAGAAAATGACCGCTATGATGATGGCCAGCATGATGATCATCAGCCTGGTACTCACGGGATGCGGAGCGACTGCGGCGGGAACGGCTGTGCAGGATGCTACAGAAACTGTGGTTGAGACGGAGGCGGCTGAGGGGAGCGTCGAGGAGACCGGTGAAGATCCGTCCCAGACTTCTGCGGCGGAAGTGCTCACCGCGGACGATATTGAGGTGAACGAGACCATCACAAATAGCACGGATGAGGAACATGCGATCACAGCAGATGGAGAGACCGCCTCTTATTCCAATATAGCAGTAGAAAAGACCGGCGACGCAGAAGGTGACGAGGCCGATTTCTACGGTGCAAACGCAGCCATCTTTGCCACAAACGGCGCCACACTGGACCTCAGTGAGATCACAGTCAGCACAGACGGCACGCATGCTAACGGCGTATTCAGTTATGGAGAGGGAACAACCGTCAACATTTCTGATTCGGTGATCGAAACTAGCGGCAATTGCTCTGGCGGCCTGATGACTACGGGCGGCGGAACCATGAACGCCAGCAATCTCACCATCCATACGACTGGCAACAGTTCAGCGGCCATTCGCTCTGATAGAGGCGGCGGAACTGTGAATGTAACAGGCGGAAGCTATACAACGGATGGAACCGGTTCTCCGGTTATCTATTCAACCGCCGATATCACAGTCAGTGATGCCCAGATGCAATCCACAGCCTCTCAGGGTGTTGTGGTCGAGGGCAACAACTCGGTCACCCTTAACAATGTTAATCTGACAGCATCCAACACTACCAAGAACAGTGAGAAGTCTGAATGGTATCAGGCAGTGATGATCTACCAGTCCATGTCGGGCGATGCGGCGGAGGGTCTTGCATCTTTTGCCATGAATGGTGGAACACTGACCAACTTGAATGGTGATATCTTCTTTGTCAACAATACAACAGCGACGATCGACCTGACGGGCGCTTCCATTGTCAACGAAGATGAGGAAGGAGTGTTCTTGCGAGCGGCAGCAGCAGGCTGGGGCAGCGAAGGAAGTAATGGCGGTCACGTGACCATGACAGGTTCCGGGCAGACCATTGACGGCGATATGGTCGTAGATGAAGTTTCTTCGCTGAACCTGTATCTCACAGATAGCAGCAGCTTCACGGGAGCAATCAACACAGACGGTGCAGCCGGAGAGGTATATGTGGAGATCGAGGACGGTTCAACGTGGACGCTCACAGGTGACAGCTATATCACAAGCCTGACTTGTGGAGCAGGAAGCATCAACCTTAATGGTTATAAGCTCTATGTTAACGGCGAGGAGTATGTGGAAGGCTCCGAGTCGGAAGGAGAGGCAATCGTTGTGGAGACGAGTTCTTCCAACAGTAACCATGAAGGGGCTCCCGGCTCCGATGGTGACAGCGGTCACGGCCTGGGTTCTGATGGAAATGATGGCCCCGGCTCCGATGGAAGCACACCTCCCGAAAAGCCTGATGGAGACAGCAGCGGTCACGGCCCCGGTTCTGACGGAAGTGAGCCGCCTGCAAAGCCTGGTGAGTAAAAATGGTTGATCAGATTATGTAGGATTTGATAGAGATAATAAAACTGCTTCAGTTGATATGAACCCTTTCCTGGTTGTCCGGGAAAGGGGGTACATATCAACTGCGGCAGCTTTTTTGTGTGCGGAGAGGCGGCTCAATGGGGTTATGGCGCGATTTAGGTACAGACGACAGATTTCGACGAAATGTTCTCCATGGTTTTGATGGCTTCAGGCTGGTTTTAGGTACAGACAACAGATTTTGATTAAATGTTCTCCATGGTTTTGATGGCTTCAAGCCGATTTTAGGTACAGACAGCAGGATTTGATGAATTGTTCTCCGTTTTTACCGAAATTATTAGGAACTTTTCTTGTAAGATTTGTTGCTGTACCTAAACGCCGCAAAAGCAGTGAAAACCAATGGGGAACAAATCAGGCAAAATCTCACGCTGTACCTAAACGCCGCAAAAACAGTGAAAATCAATGGGGAACAAATCAGGCAAAACCGCTCACTGTGCCCAACAGCCGCAAAAGCTGCAAAAACCAATGGGGAACAAATCAAACAAAAGCTGCGCTTTGCCCAATCGCCAATAATAGAGCGATTATCCATGGGAGTTACTACAAAAAGTATGATAAAATCACAGAAGATATGTGAAAACTACAGACAACAGACCGAAGGAGTACCGCCATGACAGACAACAAGAAGATCCTTCCCCGCAGCATGCAGGTGCGCGGTGCCAGAGTGCACAATCTCAAGAATATCGATGTAGACATCCCGCTCAACAAGATCGTGGGAATCGCTGGTGTATCCGGATCCGGCAAGTCCTCTTTGGCGCTAGGTGTCCTATATGCAGAGGGGTCCAGACGCTATCTGGAATCCCTTTCTACCTATACCCGCAGGAGGATGACGCAGGCGGCTCGCGCCCATGTGGACGACGTCCGCTATGTGCCAGCGGCACTTGCTTTGCACCAGAGACCGGGCGTGCCCGGGATCCGCAGCACATTTGGCACTATGACGGAGCTGCTCAACAGCTTGCGTCTCATGTTCTCCAGACTTGCCAGCCACAGGTGTCCCAACGGCCACTATTTGGACCCGTCGATGGACGTGGCGGCGGGAAGGGAGCAGGTCTGTCCGGTCTGCAGCGCCCGTTTTTACGGACCCGGCGCGGAGGAACTGGCTTTTAACAGCGCCGGCGCCTGCCCGACCTGCGGCGGAACCGGCATTACGAGAACTGTGGATGAGAGCACATTAGTGCCCAATGAAGACCTGACCATTGATGATGGCGCAGTCGTCGTCTGGGGCACGCTCATGTGGTCCCTGATGAAGGACGTGTGCCGAGAGATGGGTGTCCGCACGGACGTCCCCTTTAAGGACCTCACACCTGCCGAGAAGGAAATGGTCTATCACGGTCCCGCCGAGAAAAAGCATATTTTCTACTTCAACCCGCAGACCAAACAGTCCACGGAGATGGATTTCACTTATTACAACGCGGTGTACACCGTAGAAAATGCGCTCTCCAAGGTCAAAGACGAGAAGGGCATGAAGCGGATCGAGAAATTTCTCAAGGAGGGCGTCTGCCCCGATTGTCACGGAACAAGACTTTCTGATGCGGCTCGTGCGCCAAGACTCCGCGGTATCGGCCTGGATCAGGCGGCGCAGATGACGCTCTCGGCGCTGATCCCCTGGGTCAAAGGAGTGCCGGAAACCCTTCCTGAGCCTATGCGTCCCATGGCTATCAACATCTGTGAATCTTTCCTGGATACTTCTGTGCGTCTGATCGATTTGGGACTTGGCTACCTGTCGCTGGACCGCGCGTCGTCGACCCTCTCCACGGGAGAGCGTCAGCGCGTACAGCTTGCGAGGGCGGTCAGGAACAGGACGACTGGGGTGCTCTATGTTTTGGATGAGCCGTCGATTGGCCTGCACCCTTATAACTTAAAGGGGCTGACCGGGGTCATGGATGATCTGGCGGCGGACGGCAACACAGTGGTGCTGGTCGACCACGACACACAGGTGCTGTCCCACGCAGACTGGATGATCGAGATGGGCCCGGATGCAGGTGCGGCAGGCGGTACAGTGATCGCGGAAGGCACGGTGGAAGAACTCACACAAAACGAAAAGTCGGTGATCGGCCCATATCTGTCCGGTGCGGCAAGTGCACAGATCCGACCGCAGACGGCTGAGGAAGACCTGTTTGCAGTGGGGAAGATCCATCTTGAGACTGACGCCATTCACACAGTGCACCCGCTCAGTGCGGACATCCCAATGGGGCGCATGACTGTGGTCACTGGTGTCTCCGGATCGGGCAAAACAACGCTCATTCTCGAGAGCCTGATCCCTGCCCTTGCAGCTTTCTGCAGCGGCGGGAAACTCCCCGATCATGTTCGCTCTATCGACGCGGAAGGCATCAGGCAGGTCAAGCTGATCGACGCAACTCCGATCGGCATCAATGTGCGATCAACCGTCGCAACCTATGCGAACGTTCACGATGAACTGCGAAAACTCTATGCCAAAACACCGTGCGCCAAAGAACACAAGTACAAGGCCGGCGACTTTTCCTACAATACAGGAAAGCTTCGCTGCCCGACCTGCGACGGAACCGGTGAGATCTCACTGGACGTCCAGTTCCTTCCGGATGTAGACATCCCCTGCCCGGACTGCCGCGGCACAAGATACCGCAGAGAGGCGCATGAAATACTGCGCCGCACAAAGGATGGCCATGAATACAGCCTGCCGGATCTGATGGCTATGAGTGTTGATGAAGCCCTGGAAGCCTGTGCGGACCTTCCGCTGCTTCACAGGAGACTGCAGGTGCTGCATGACCTTGGACTGGGCTATCTGACCTTGGGCGAGGAGACGCCCGGCTTGTCGGGCGGCGAAGCCCAGAGGCTCAAGCTTGCCAGTGAGATGGGAAAAGGCCAGACAGATTCTGTCTTTGTTTTCGATGAGCCGACCATCGGCCTTCATCCTCAAGATGTGCGGGTATTGCTCGGTGTGTTCCGGAATCTGATCGGGCATGGCGCAACCGTCATCGTTATCGAACACGACCTGGATGTGATCCGCAGTGCGGATTATGTCATCGACATGGGACCCGGCGGTGGAATCGAGGGCGGCCGTATTGTTGCCTGCGGCACGCCGGAAGAGATCAAAGCATGCCCGGAGAGTCTGACGGGGCAGAATTTGTAAGGAAGACCATCATGGAACAAGAAAAGAACAGAAACATATTCGAGACAATGCCTGTTCCGCAGGCTGTGAGGATCATGGCCCTTCCGACCATTATCAGTCAGCTGATCGTCCTCGTGTACAACATGGCGGACACCTTCTATCTGGGCCGCACCAATAATCCGTATATGGTGGCCGGCGTATCGCTGATCCTGCCGGTCTTCAATATCTGCCTGTCTCTAGCCGGACTTTCCGGCATTGGAGGCGGCGCTCTGATCTCTCGCCTCCTGGGAGCGGGAGAGCCGGAAGAGGCGAGCAAAGTATCTGCTTTCAGCATTCATCTTGCGGTAGGGACCACAGCTTTCTTCTCCATCGGCATGCTGCTCTTTATGAATCCGATCCTCCAGCTTCTTGGCGCCAGTGGCAATACACTTGCCTTCGCGCGGCAGTATTCCCTGTGCGTGATCGTGCTGGGTGGGCTTCCCACCGTCTTGTCCAACGTTATGGCCAACCTGCTGCGAAGCGTGGGAGAGTCCGGCAAGGCAGGATTTGGAATTGCTATGGGCGGTGTCCTCAACATCATATTGGATCCTCTGTTCATGTTTCTGCTGTTTCCTAAGGGATATGAGGTGCTGGGCGTCGGCATTGCGACCTTATTGTCCAACTGCTGTGCATGCGCCTTCTTCATCATTACGATCCGGCGCCTGGGACCGCAGACAGTGCTGCGCTTTCGGCTCACAAAGGGCCTTCCGAGGAGCAAAGATGTGCGCTCGGTATTCACCGTAGGCATTCCATCCTCCGTTGCAACGCTTCTGTTTGATATAGACTATATTGTGATCGATAAGCTGATGTCCGGATACGGTGACATAGCACTGGCAGCTATTGGCATCGTGCTGAAAGTGGAGCGCCTGCCGCTCAACGTTGGCATCGGAATCTGCCAGGGAATGATGCCCCTTGTGGCCTACAATTACTCATCGGGCAACCGCAAGCGCATGTTTTCTATCATTCGCTTTTCGCTCATGACAGGCTTGATCGTCGGCGTATTGAGTGTCGCCATGTATGAAGTGCTGGCAGGCGGCATCATGCAGCTCTTCATTGCGGATCCGGAGACCGTGCGTCTGGGCACAGATTTCCTGCGAATTCGAACCCTTGCGACGCCGCTCATGTTCATGAGCTTCTTTACGGTCTATACCTTTCAAGGTTTTGGCAGAGGAGAGCGGTCGCTGTTCCTTGGCGTCACGCGCTGGGCTGTATTCAACATTCCCATGCTGTTCATCCTCAACCATTTCATCGGCATGTACGGCATCGTGTGGTCGCAGGTAACGGCGGACATTCTGACAGTGGCACTGTCAGCCTATGTATATTTCAGCTTTCGGAAGAGACTGGTCGCGGGGAATTAGCCCGCGGCCTTTTTTATGCGATACGAAAGCCCACTTTGCTGATAGGAATCAGAGGTCCTTTGGGGTAAAATAAGAGAGTGAGATTTAGTTTTTGGAGGACGCCTATGTTTGTGGCCGACATGATTCAAAATATAGTCAACACCGGAACCAATCAGCTCCTGACCTGGATGACGCAGCTTCTGCCGCAGGTGTTCTTGTTCCTGATCTTTATGAACGCCGTGACCAGTATGATCGGGCGAGCCAGGGTCGAGGGGCTGGCGGCAAAATGCGGATCCAATTCGGTTCTTCGATACATGGTGCTGCCTTTCTTGTCGGCGGTTGTCCTGGGAAATCCCATGGCCATTTCCATGGGGCGATATCTGCCTGAGAGATATAAACCTGCTTATTTTGCATCTGCAAGTTACCACTGTCACACCAATAGCGGAATCTTCCAGCACATCAATCCGGCAGAACTGTTCCTGTGGCTGGGTATTGCAAATGGTGTGCTTGCGCGCGGTTTTGAAACGTTTCCGCTGGCAATCCGTTACCTGATCGCGGGCCTCATTGCGAATTTTGTCTCGGGCCTTGCGACGGAGTTCATCACAAAGCGAATTGAGAAAAAGCAGAACATCCGGCTGGAGCGGGAGGTGGATCTGTGGACAGAGCAGGAAGTGAGGGCTGATGCTGCGGGTGAAGTGAATACTCATACTAGTGAAATGAATGCTCCTACGGGCGAAGTGAATGCCTTTGCGGGCGAAGTGAATGCCTCTGCGGGCGAAGCGAAAGCTCCGGCACCTCTTGCACCCGGTCAATATCGAAGCATTCGGATCGTATGTGGCGATGGCGGCTTCGGCGGCCCCCTTGTGATCACTCCGACACCGGAGAAGCACACGGTCATCTATATGACAGGCGGGAATCTTGAACCGGAACCGCTTGCCAAAATACTGGCACTGTCCGGCATGCGTGCGATCAACCTGAGCAAAGACAGCTGTCCGGACGAAGAGATCGCACTGGCCATTGTCGACTGCGGCGGAACGCTTCGATGTGGCATCTATCCCAAGAAGGGAATTCCCACCGTCAATATCATGGCGACGGGAAAGAGCGGCCCCCTTGCGCGGTATATCACAGAGGATATCTATGTATCTGCGGTTACGTCTGCGGAGGTGTCGTTGGCAGATGAGGGAATGACGGATGTGGCGGAACCACGAGCAAGCGCGGGGATGACGGATGCGGCGGAACTACTGGCAGGCGCGGGAATGACAGACGCAGGGTTGACGGATGAGAAAATGAGCGATGCAGAAGCGATGGACGCAAAGCTGATTGAAGCGGATTGTGATCCTGATGCGGCTGATAATGACACTCAGAAGTCCGCTCAAGCACGTGTGGAGTCCCATCTCTCCCAGGCTTTAACGCCAGTCATTGCAGTGAGTAAAGTATTCAGCATCTTCCAGCAGTCGGCCAGAGACGCGGTAAGGACCTGCCTGGAAATGATCCTTCCTTTCATGGGATTTGCGGCGCTCTTTATCGGTATTTGCAGAGGATCCGGACTGACTGAGTTCCTTGCCAATCTGATGAAACCTATGAGCGCAAGCGTACTGGGACTTCTGGCAATCGGCATCATCTGCTCGATTCCCGGATTGAGTGCCGTTCTGGGAGCAGGCGCTGCGGCGGCACAGGTATTTGCAGCTGTGATCGGCGAACTGATCGCAACCGGCGGAATCTCCCCTGCGCTGGCACTTCCGGCCCTGTTTGCCATCAATTGCCAGTGTGCGTGCGACTTTATTCCTGTTGGACTGGGAATGACGGAAGCCAAAAAAGAGACGACACAGGTGGGAATTGCGGCCGTCACGATTTCCCGATTCACCACTGGGTGGATCAGGATTTTGATCGCGCTGGTATGCAGTATCGGACTGTATGCGTGAGCGAATGATTACCAGTACCGGACTATATGCGTGAGCAAAAAGGTACCGCCGGAGTGCACAGAATAATGATAGAGGGAGAAACAGGTATGTATATCGCAAACGACAAGAGATATGAAACTATGAAGTACAACAGGTGCGGCAAGAGCGGGCTGCTGCTTCCGGCGGTTTCGCTGGGACTGTGGCACAATTTTGGCGACACGAGTTCCTATGCCAACATGGAGAAGCTATGCTTTACGGCCTTCGACAACGGCATTACGCACTTTGATCTGGCTAATAATTACGGGCCGGAGCCGGGTAGTGCGGAGAAGAATTTTGGCAGGATCATGAGAGAGAATTTCCTGCCCTATAGGGATGAGATGATCATCTCGACCAAGGCCGGCTACACCATGTGGGAGGGACCTTACGGCGACTGGGGCAGCCGCAAGTACCTGCTGGCCAGCCTCGACCAGTCCCTGCAGAGAATGGGGCTGGACTATGTCGACATCTTCTACCATCACAGGATGGATCCCAATACGCCTCTGGAGGAGACCATGGGTGCCCTTGAGCAAGCAGTCAGAAGTGGCAAAGCACTGTACGCCGGCCTCTCTAACTACGACGGCCCGACGCTGGAGAAGGCGACTGCGATCCTGACCGAGATGCGTGTGCCGTTTGTGATTAACCAGAATCGGTACAATATTTTGGACCGCACGATTGAGAAGAATGGACTCAAGGAGACGGCTCCCAGACTGGGCAAGGGTATCATCTGTTTCACGCCCCTTGCGCAGGGCGTCCTGACGGATCGCTATCTGAATGGAATTCCGGCGGACAGCCGCGTGCGCACCGACAACCGATTCCTCAAGGAGAGCAGCCTGACAGCGGACAAGATCGAGCGCGTCAGGGGGCTGAATGAGATCGCCAAGCGCAGGGGACAGACCCTGGCCGAGATGGCATTGGCCTGGATCCTCAAGGACGGCGCAGTGACCTCCGTGCTGATCGGCGCCTCCAAGCCCGCCCAGATCCTCGATAACATCAAGGCGCTGGAGAACACGACGTTCACAGCGGAAGAGCTTGCGGAGATTGATGCGCTGTCGGTGATGTGAGCCGGGAGCCGGGCATCAGCCCCGCCTTAGCGGCTGACGATACTAATATGAGTGATAAAAGTGATATGATAAGAGAAGAAAGCAAGACAGACCGGATCTACGTCCGGGAGGCGGTCCCAGAAGACGCCGCGCGCCTTCTGGAAATCTACGCCTATTACGTGGAGAAGACGGCGATCACATTCGATTACGAGGTGCCGACTTTGGAGGAATTCACGGTGAGGATGGGGCATATCAAGGAAAGATATCCCTATTTGGTCATTGTCCGGGACGGCGTGATCGAGGGATACGCCTACGCGGGCGTCTTTAAGGACCGGGCGGCCTATGACTGGTCCTGCGAGATGACCATCTACCTGAACCACAGTGCGAAGGGGAGCGGCCTTGGCCGCAAACTCTACACGGCACTGGAGGAGGCCCTGAAGGCGCAGGGGATTCTCAATCTCTACGCCTGCATCGGCGTTCCGGAGGAGCCGGACGAATATCTGGATTTTAACAGCGAGCAGTTCCACGCCCATCTGGGCTACACGACGGTCGGAACCTTCCACAAGTGCGGATACAAATTCGGCCGCTGGTACAACATGATATGGATGGAGAAGCTGGTCGGAGAACATAACTGAGTGAACAATGTTAGGGCAAAATATTAAGAAGCGCGCAGAAATCACCAGACTGAGCAGAATGCTCGCACCAAGCGCTTCGGAATGGAGGTAATACATATGAAAGTACTGATTCTCAACGGAAGTCCCCGCGTGGGCGGCAACACAAGTCTTGCACTGGACGAGATGGTCAAGATATTTGACGAGGAAGGAATTGAGACCGAAGTGATCCGCGTGGGTAACAAGGCCATCCGCGGCTGCATTGCCTGCAACGCATGTGCGGAGAACGGGCAGTGCGTGTTTGACGATATTGTCAATGAGATCGCGCCCAAGTTCGAGGAGGCGGACGGTCTTGTCGTTGCATCTCCCGTTTACTATGCTTCGGCAAATGCGACGCTGATCGCATGCCTGGACAGACTGTTCTACAGCACCGGCTTTGACAAAACAATGAAAGTCGGCGCCAGCGTAGCCGTAGCCAGAAGAGGCGGATGTTCCGCGACCTTCGACGAGCTCAACAAGTACTTCACCATCTCCGGCATGCCCGTCGCATCCAGTCAGTATTGGAACAGCGTGCACGGCAGAATGAAAGGGGAGGCGGCGCAGGACCACGAAGGCATGCAGACCATGCGCGTCCTGGCTCGCAATATGAGCTTCCTCATGAAGAGCATCGCACTGGGCAAGGAGAAATATGGTCATCAGTACGGCCTTCCCGAGGATGAGAGCTGGCAGGCGACCAATTTCATAAGCTAAATTCTGTAAGGCATGTGGGGCGGACCAACAGTTAGCTGCGTGGTCCGCCAATAGAGATTGGGCTGGTCTGCTGGGACGTGTTTTCCCGGTTCGATGCGCTTAGCCCGATAACAGGGATTGGTCCGCAGCAGGGCAGGAAAGATAGGACAGCGAACAAGATGAGCGAGATGGAAAGACTGATAGCTATTGTAGAGAGGCTTCGCGCCAAGGATGGCTGCCCTTGGGACCGCGTGCAGACGCACGAGACCCTGAAGGCGCCGTGTATCGAAGAGGCGGCGGAGGTAATCTGCGGGATCAATATTTTGGCAGAGACGGGGAATGCCGAAAATCTCCGGGAGGAGCTGGGCGACCTGCTCTTCCAGGTCCTTTTTCATGCAAGCCTTGCCGAGGAGGAGGGGCTGTTCACGCTGGAGGATGTGGCGCGGACGGCGGCCGACAAGATGGTGAGACGGCATCCGCATGTGTTTGGTGACGCGCGGTATGCGTCTGACGCAGAGAAAGACGCAGCTTGGGAGGAAATCAAAAAGGCGGAGAAGAAGGGCCGCGAGTGGCAGGAACCCTATCTGGCAGCAGCTATGGAGGAAGCAAAGGAACTGATCGACGTGGCGGAGAGACGTAAAGGATTCAGATAAGCGCATCTCGCCTGCAAAAAGTGGAAAAGGGGGTAAAACTATGGGTGACAAGAAAATGGCGGATTATGATCTGGCATTACAGGCGGTGCGTGCGCGCACAGATTTCAAGCCGAGAATTGGAATTGTGCTCGGATCCGGTCTGGGCGGACTCGCCGACGACATCGAAGTGGTGACACGGATTCCCTATTCTGAACTCGATGGATTCCCGCAGTCCACTGTGGAGGGGCACAAGGGCGAGTATATATTTGGATACATCGATAAGGTGCCGGTTGTCCTCATGAACGGACGCGTGCACTATTACGAAGGCTATCCTATGCAGAAGGTTGTCCTGCCGGTGCGCGTCATGGCGCTCATGGGCGTGGAGGCGATCATCCTGACCAACGCGGCGGGCGGACTCAACACCAGTTTCCATCCGGGTACACTGATGTGCATTACGGATCAAAACACTGCCTTCGTCCCCTCTCCACTCGTCGGACCCAACGACAGCAAGCTCGGCGTCCGCTTCCCGGATGTCAGCGCCATTTATGACAAAGAACTGCAGGCACTCCTTCATAAGGCGGCGGACGATCTGGGGATCGAGCTCGCAGACGGCGTTTATCTGCAGATCACCGGTCCGGCGTACGAGACGCCCAACGAAGTCAAAATGTATGCAATGCTCGGTGCGGATGCGGTCGGCATGAGCACCGGCTGCGAAGGCGTGGCGCTCTGCCACATGGGTATGAGAGTGCTCGGCATCACCTGCATCACGGATATGGCGATTGTCAACACGACCTTCGAGACCTCCCACGAGGAGATCCAGAAGGTGGCCAACCGCGCGGGCAAACAGTTGCAGAAGCTGGTGAAGGAAGTTGTGAAGCGGTTTTAGAGGTGATTTATATGTGCGGCCGATATTTCTGGACCCATGATGCGGAAGACGCACTGGAAGAAGATTTTCCTGAGCTCGTTGGGCAGATTCTGCGACAGGCGGATGCACCTGGGAAGATGGCTGTTCAACGCGTTGGAGACTACACACCGGCTATGAAGGCGCTGGCACTGACGGGCGGGAACGCTGGCAGCTCTGCAGGCTATGCCGATAGCAATCCAGTAAGGCAGGGAATTCGCGAAAACGTCGCGTCCCGAACACCTCTTGCGGCGCAGGTCTTACAGTGGGGATTTCCGGGTTTTGACAAAGGGAAGCTATTGATCAATGCGAGAGCGGAGAGCGTCATGGATAGGCCGACCTTCAGGGGAAGCTTCGAGCAGGGACGATGTGTGCTGCCGGCAGCAGGCTTTTATGAGTGGGACAAGAGCAAAGAGAAGGTCACATTCACGGTCCCCGACAAGCCAATTTTGTATTTGGCGGGAATCTGGAGGCCATTCGGGCCGGAACAACGATTTGTGATCCTGACCAGAGAAGCCAATGCGTCCATGGCACCGGTCCACGATAGGATGCCGCTCATTCTCACAAGAGAAGAAGTGACACCCTGGGTCAGCGAGCGCGCGGAGGCGGAGCGCCTTCTTGCCAAGGAGCTGCCGATGCTGCAGGCGGAACGGCCGTATGAGCAGTTGACGTTTGAATGGTGAGTCAAAGAGAACAGGTCCGCTGACTCACATGGGAAAGAGGTATCACAAATGGAACTATATCACGGATCCCCTGACAACATGGAAGGCAGACAGGACAGAGAGATCAGATCCTACAAGCTGTTGGACGAACTTGGTGTTGACTTTGTGCGCACGGATCATTTCGATGAGCCAGCCACGACGATGGAGGCCTGTGAGAAGATTGACGCCATTCTGAATGTGAAGATCTGTAAGAACCTGTTTCTGTGCAATCGGCAGAAGACCAATTTCTATCTCTTGATCATGCCTGGCGACAAGCCGTTCAAGACCAAGGAGCTGTCGGGGCAGTTGGGGATCAGCAGGCTGTCTTTTGGCGAGCCAGAATATATGAAGAAGTATCTGAATCTGCTGCCGGGCAGCGTATCGGTGCTGGGGCTCATGAATGACCACGACCACAAAGTGCGTCTGCTCATTGACGAGGATTTGCTGGAGGAGGCGCAGTTCGGCTGTCACCCTTGCGTCAACACGAGCTCAATCCGCTTCTCGACGCGCGACCTCTTTGACCGAGTATTGCCTGCCATGGGAGTCACCTACACGACGGTGCAGTTGGTGGGATATTGAACAGAAAACGTTTCAATGTACGTAAGGCACAGAAGTCATCTTCATAGATGATTTCTGTGCCTTTTTGCGTTACTCGATAGGATGAATACGAGAGGTCAATTATTCATGCAGAGTGTTTACAAAGCATCTGGAGTGTGCTATATTCTTACTACGACAGATATACTACGACAGTCGTTACAACGACTGACAATGTAATAGAAAAACGGAATGCAACGATGAAACGGAATGTATTCACGAAACTGGAAGCAGGTACGAGAAAGGAGGAAGGCACATGACCACGATCAGCAGCGATGTGATCCGCGGATACAATGACACGATCATTCTGTACCTTCTCTTGGACAGACCTTCTTACGGATATGAGATTTCCAGAATGATCCGCACGATCTCGGGCGAGAAGTATGTGATCAAGGAGACGACCCTGTATTCGGCATTTACGCGCATGGAGAAGAATGGATATATCACCTCATTTTCCCAGAACGCAGAGAACGGCAAGCGTCGAACCTATTACAGCATTACGGATGCGGGCAGGGAGTACTACAGAGAGAAGTGTGCAGAGTGGAATCTCACCAAAGAAGTGATCGAGCACTTTATCTCCCCGACGGGAGTTCGCTCGCTGCCCGGAAGGCAGTGATATAGAGAAAGGAGACGTCATGGAAACAATCAGAAATTATCTGAATGCAATGTTTGCAGGTCTTCCTGACACGCCGGAGGTGCGCAGAGCGTATATAGAGCTTGCGGCCATGATGGAGGACAAATATACGGAGCTGATCGAGGAAGGCCGCAGTGAGAACGAGGCAATCGGAACAGTAATCGCTGAATTCGGAAATCTCGAGGAACTGGCGCAGGATCTGGGTATCGAAGACTGCCTGAACCGAAACGGTGCGCAGGCGAATGTGAGCGGAAACAATGCGCAGGCAAATGCGAGCGGGTATGGTTCGCAGGCACAAAGCCGTGAGAGAGCGGCAGAGTTTGCGCGGGAATCTGCAGAGCGTAAGACATACGGCTATGCAGGCGCGCATAGAGAGCGGTCTTCAGACGAGCGGGCATATACGAAGAGAGAGCGGTCTTCGGACGAGCGGGCATATACGAAGAGAACGCGGTCTTCGGCTAAGCGCACTTATGCGCAGGAGCGCCGGATCATCACTGCGGATGAGATTTGCGAGTACCTGGGGACAGGGAATTCTTCCACATTACTGCGAGCTTTTGGCGTACTGTTGTGCATAATCTCTCCGGCCAGTGCGATATGGCTGGGTGATATGGGCTATGGCTGGTTTGTAGATTTCCTTTCCTCCTTCGGGGTCGCGATGTTCTTTGTCTGCATTGCAGCGGCAGTTGCCTGCTTCCTGATCTCTGGCTCTCTCATGAAGCCGTGGAAGTTCCTCAAAGCGCAGCCTTGTGTCCTTGATGAGGAGGCGAGGGAGATCTTCGAAGATCAGCGCAAGCAGTCCGAGGAAGAAGGCGCGAGACAGAAGGTCACCGGAATCGTGCTCTGCATGCTCAGCCCGGTGCCCATTGTCCTTTTCCAGTCCGGCTTTGGAGCCGCTCTGTTCTTCTTCTTTGTCGGAGCCGGTGTCGCAATGCTCGCCCTCAAGATCTTCAGAAAGTCGCACTACAAACGCGTGGCACAGGCTGAAGAGCGAGCGGCCAGAGCCGCCGAAGGCAGGAAGAGATTCATTCACGTCGAGAAGGAAGACACGTACAAGTACACTTACAGAGACCGCAACCTGCAGTCCATCATGGCTGTGTTTTGGCCGCTTGTGACCTGCGTCTATCTGGGCTTCAGCTTCCTGACAGGTACCTGGGCCATCTCCTGGATCCTCTGGATCCTCGCAGGCGCTGTCAAAAAATTCATCGAAGCCAGATACGGCCGGCCGACGGAGGCGTAAGCTGCATTCAGGTTGCGAAACAGGCGGCCGACAAGTGCACAAGCCTTGATTAGATGTTATACTCACATTCATAAGAGAATTATTGAAAAGGCGGGGAAGTTAAAACCAGCCTTTTCATTTTATAAGATCAAGAATAGTGAGGAAATCGAATGAGTAAGATTGCAGTATTATTTCCCGGCATCGGCTATACATGTGACAAGCCGCTTTTGTATTACAGCGCGAAGCTCGCTGCGGAGAAGGGATTCGAAGTCGTGCGGGTGCCCTATGGCAACTTCCCGCCCAATGTGAAGGGTGATGCGGCCAAGATGTATCAGTGTTTTGTCAGCGCGAGAGAGCAGTCGGAGGACATCTTAAAGGACGTGGCGTGGAGCGATTATGATGAGATCGTGTTCTTCTCCAAGAGCGTCGGAACGGTCGTCGCGCTGTCCTATGCGTCGGAGCACGGAATCAATGTGCGGCAGGTTCTCTACACGCCGCTTGTCGAGACATTTCGGTTCCCGGTGGGGGACGGCGCAGCTGGCGTTTCTGGTGCAGCCGGCGCGGCTAGTGTGGTCAGCGCGGCTGAGGCGATTGATGCGGGCAAATCGGCTGGGGCGGCAGGTGAGACGGATGCAGTCGACGCGGCTGAGACGAGCGACGTGGGCAAATCCAGCGCGATCGCTTTCCACGGAACCGGCGATCCGTGGGCGGTGACCGAGGAGATCGTCCGAATCTGCGAGGAAAAGGGCGTGCCGTTGTACTTGACCAAGGACGCGAATCACTCGCTGGAGTGCGGGAAGGCGATGAAAGATATTAAGACGATCAAAAAGGTGATGAGGACGGTGAAAAAGTTTCTTTGATATAGGAGAAAGACACTGGAACTCGAGTAAGATCGTTCACTTAGCAAAATAGATTAGAATTTGAACATAGAGACTATCTGCATATGTTTTGACATATTATGTGCAGATAGTCTCTGTTTATCTGCATATTATGATGTACAATATATGCAGATAAAGGAGGATGCTATGCATATATTCGACTATTCTTTTCTGGACACAGGTCTATTGCCGGCAGAAATGGTGTCCCTCACATCCACAATCGCTGCCTTCAATGCCATTTTCAATGAAAGAAAAGAGCACAATAAAAGCGTATATACAGAGCTGGAAAAGATCGCCAGAGTTCAGTCTGTAAAAGGTTCCAATGCAATAGAAGGTATTGTGACTACAGATGCAAGAATCAGGGAAATTGTGAATGGAAACAGTGCACCCCGGGGGCACAGCGAAAGGGAGATTGCCGGATACAGAGACGCTTTGGATGAGATCCATACAGGATTTGATGTGATGCCGATAAGCCAAAATACCATTCTGCACCTACATCAAGTAATGACCAGCATCGCCGGTTATGAACAGTCAGGGCAGTACAAGACGGAAGATAATCTGATTATGGAGATTGATAACGACGGGAGACGGCGGATCCGTTTCGAGCCGGTTCCTGCATCGCAGACTGAGGAAGCGATGGAGCAGCTAATCCTTGCTTATATGGATGCAAGAGATAACCCCAGGATTAGCAAATTACTGCTGATTCCATGCGTGATACTGGATTTTCTATGTATCCATCCGTTTGCTGATGGAAATGGACGAGTATCCAGACTTTTGACACTGCTTCTCTTATACAAAAGCGGATATGACATCTGCAAATATGCATCCTTGGAAGAACAGATCAATCTGTCCAAAGACTACTATTACGAGACGCTTCGGGAGTCCTCTATAGGGTGGCATACGAATGAGAATTCATATGTCAGTTTCATGAAGAACTTCCTTTCAACGCTGTATAAATGCTACAAAGAGCTGGACAAGAGATTTGTGTCTGCAAATGGCAAAAGGATCAGCAAAAAGAGTCGTATTGAACAGACTGTGCTTGGCAGTATACTACCCATATCCAAAGCAGAAATATGCCAGCTGCTCCCGGATGTCAGCCCGACGACCGTGGAGGCTGTATTAGGGCAGATGGCAAAAGACGGACGAATAACAAAACTGGGGCAGGCAAGAGCTACAAAATATGTGAATGCAAAATATATCAAGTAGCCGTGTGATCACCCGTTTGCCCGGTTCTAATGCTTGTGATTGCAATGGAAAGCTGTCTGTACCGACCACAGAAAATGTGCTAGCCACAAACTGGTTACGCCTGCGCGCGCCTGCGATCCGCAAAAATGGACGCCAGATTGTAGAACAGGATCCCGCAGATGACGATTGCCGCGCCGACCAGCGACCACTTGCCGAGGAGTTCTCCGTAGAAGATCGCGACCAACACCGGATTGAGGATTGGCTCCAGCGCGTTGATGATGGATGCCGTGACCGGATCCGTGTACTTGGTTCCCGTCGTGAAGAAGACGTAGGCCAGGCCCACCTGGACTGCACCAAGCAAAAAGACCGAGAGGAGAACCGGCGGCGTGAATATGGTCTCCCGCAGCACCAGCGGCGAGAGGAACAAGCCGCACGCCAGCTGTCCGAAGAAGACGGACGAGAGCGCGTCTCCCTTTTCGAAGCTGTTGAGCATGAACACGCCTGCGTAGAAGATGCCGGACAGGAGCGCCAACGCGTCGCCCAGCCACTTACCGGTCGACAGCCCCTCAAAGAAGAAGCAGAGGATGCCGACGAATACAATCAGGATGGAAATTAGGGCGGTCCTATCTGGTTTTTGGCCAAAAATCAGAAACATCAGGATCACGATCCAAATCGGCGCAGTGTACTGCAAAATGATCGTGTTGCCCGCAGTGGTCAGCTTGTTGGCGATCGAGTAGAGCGTCGTCACGCCGGCCATGGAGATCGCGCCGACCAGCACGGTGAAATTGAATTTGAGCTTGTGGCGCGTCACAAGGAGATAAAGGCCGATTACAAGGCAGGCGATCAGGTTGCGCGCACCGTTGATGGCGAGCGGATTCCAGGGAATCAGCTTCATGAGAAGACCTCCCGTCGAGAAGCAGAGGGAGGCGGCCAGCATGCAGGCGGTGCCCAGCGTGCGGGTATTGGAGAAAAGTTTGGGTGTATTCATTGATTTCTAATAGTGTTGGTTGCAGGAATCGCTGACAACCGTTAGCGGGAGATGCTAACTGTTGATGGCAGGAACTGCTAAAGGGGTGTTTCCGGGTTACTATCTAACCCAGTCTAACACCCCTTTTCGTTGCTGTAAAAACAATATTTAATTTGTTTGCGATCTGTTTCTTATATATCAGGCAATGAATTATTCTTCCGCGGTGGGAAACTTCACGGGATCCGTGTTCTCTGCCCACATGCGCTGCATGTCTGCAACAGCCTCTTCATCGGCGGGAACGCCCTTATAGTAAGTATAGCGATCTGCTTCTGTGATCTTGCGAATGACCTTGCAAGGATTGCCGGCGGCGACGCTCCATGCAGGAATGTCCTTGGTCACAACACTTCCGGCACCGATCACAACGTTGTCGCCGATGGTAACGCCGGGGCAGATGACTACGTTGCCGCCGATCCAGACATTATCACCGATCGTGACGTCAATTCCATATTCATACAGAGTATTGCGGGTCGCGGGGTGTACCGGATGTCCTGCAGTATAAATGGACACATTGGGCGCGCACTGGCAGTTGTCGCCAATCCTGACCTTGCCAGTATCCAAGATTGTCAGATTGTAGTTGCCAAAGAAGTTCTTACCCAGTTCAATGTTTTTGCCATAGTCGCAATAGAAAGGCGGATTGATAAAAGCGTTTTCGGACTTGCCGAGAATCTTCTTGATCTGAGCGGCCAGCCCATCAAAATCTGACCGATCCATTGTATTGAATTCCTGCACAAGCTTGCGAACAATTTTCTGCTCGGCCATCACTGCGTCGTCCGAGATATATAGCATTCCGTTTTCGCGTCTTTCTATGTTGTTCATGGGGGCCTCCTAATATGATGTGTTTATTATGTTTATTATACAGCTTGAGGCTGTATAAGAGAAATCTCTGCGATGTGAAATAGAGCCGCTAGTTAATGAACATCTTTTTCCAACAGCGCAAGCTTTTCCTCTAATTTTCGAATTCGTTCTTCTGCAGCGTCAGCGCGATTTTTCTCAGCCTCCGCTCGCTTCCGCTGCTCCTCTGTCTTAGCCCGTTCTTCTATACGGCCTTCTTCTCGCCCCTTCTCGCGTTCATTGCGTAGAGTCATTTCCCAATCCATATATTCTTTCCTCCATCTTGCGTTGCGCCTGGCTATATACACTTGCCTCTGCACACGATCTGCAAATGAGCCTTCTGCGTAATGCGTTGGATCAACATTTCCGGCTACCAGCTGAAGGAATTCCTTTAGTTCTGGCGTTATGTCGCCCTTGTGACCGGCAGCATTCAGGACCACCTTCGAGACTCCGTCATCGAGTACAAGGTCCTTGTCTTCTTGACAGGTATTGCGAAACGTATACTTGTAATTCCCACGTGCATCGAACGGGTCAAATGGTGTGATGAACAGGATCACCACATCACCAAGCTTGCTATAGTTCTGACCTTTTTCCAATGTCGTCTGGTCTATCGAACCTTCATAATAGCGCATTCGGCGCGGTATGTTTTTCTCGTTACGCATCTGCATTTCAACATCAATGCGGCGTCCACGGTCGTCTGTTGTTATTACGTCCAGCCGCACACCATGCGCATCGATGGATAGTTTGACATCAGCCTCTTTCTCAGGATTCTCAATCTGCTTAATATGGAACTCCGGCAGAGAATACTGAAGAAGTTCCAAAAGAAGATTCGGATTCGATGTCATCACTTTCCCAAAAAGAAATGTGTTTCCAATTCCGGCTGTAGACCATTCTTCGTATGCGTTTTCATACTCAAAAGGCACGTTTCTTTCAGCTGCATTCTGCTCGCTTGTACTGGTCATTGTGTTTTTGTTCATAAACCCTCCTTGTTTTGTAAGGGCTCCGGCAGCAATATGAGGACAGCGTCAAGACCTTCATTGTATTGCAACTGCGTATATCCTGCCGGAGCCCATTGTTTGATCCATACGGATCTGTGAATCATTGCTCCGGCAGCACGCTTATTGCACTGCCATATAACAAAAACACCTGTCATCCTGAGCGGCTCTCAGGTTCCAATGTGTTACAAACTCATTTTATCATCATCAGAAAACGCGAACAACATCTAACCGCCGAGACATCTGCGGGCGTCTGCTTGGAGAGCAACTGGTCATATCGGTAAATTCATCTGACTTGGATGGAGAATTTGTACCAACCATGAAAAGGTGCCCTTACATAAACTAACTGAGGTGGCTCAAAACAAGGACAGAAAGACCAGGGAAGCCACATTTCAATAGATTCTGATTTGTTTTGGGAATATAATTAAAATGTCGTACTGATTGATTTTAAGTGAATATAGATGAGAATGAGAATTCAACATGAACGGAATTGCTGCTCCGCTAGGGAAGCATGCGTTTTTATATCCATGGGCGTTTAATCTCATGTGAGCGGAGCATCTTGGATAATCGTATGCCGTCCTTTAGTGACAGCTGTATTAGACTGCCGAGATTTCCATGAAAAATAGTAAAGATATATCGGAGGTAAATAACATGGCTGAAAAAGTAACCGCAGACATCGGGTTTGAAAAGCAGATTTGGGATGCGGCATGTGTCCTTCGTGGCAATTTGGACGCTTCGGAGTATAAGAACGTTGTTCTCGGCCTTATTTTTCTGAAGTACATCTCGGACCGTTTTGAGTCAAAATACCAAGAGCTGGTAGAAGAAGGCGATGGATTCGAGGAGGATATCGACGAGTATACTTCAGAAGGAATCTTCTTTGTACCAGCAGGTGCCAGGTGGAGTGAAATCGCAGCGAAAGCGCATACTCCTGAAATTGGCGTCGTGATTGATGATGCCATGAGGGCCATTGAAAAAGAGAATAAGCGACTGAAAGATATTCTTCCCAAGAATTTTGCACGTCCGGAGTTGGATAAACGCCGTCTTGGTGACGTGGTTGACTTGTTTACAAATGTGAAAATGATCGAGCACGGAGACGAGAAGGATATCCTTGGTCGAACCTATGAATACTGTCTTTCTATGTTTGCAGAGCAGGAAGGCAAGCGCGGAGGTGAGTTCTTTACTCCGTCATGTGTAGTACGTACACTCGTTGAGATACTACAGCCGTTTAAGGGCCGTGTGTATGACCCGTGCTGCGGGAGTGGCGGTATGTTTGTGCAGTCTGCAAGATTCGTCGAGAGTCACAGCGGAAACATCAATAATATCGCTATATATGGACAGGACTCGAATCCGACGACTTGGAAGATGGCACAAATGAATCTTGCGATCCGCGGAATAGAGCCGGATCTTGGTGCTTATGCTGCTGATACATTCCTCGATGATCGTCATCCAACAATGAGAGCGGATTATATCATGGCTAATCCGCCATTCAATCTTTCTGATTGGGGCGCTGATAAGCTGAAAGACGATGTCCGTTGGCAGTATGGTATGCCGCCGGCAGGCAATGCAAACTTTGCATGGCTTCAGCATATGATTTATCATTTGGCACCTGCTGGCAAAATTGGAATGGTGCTGGCGAACGGGTCCCTTTCTTCCCAGTCCGGAGGAGAAGGCGAGATTCGAAAGAACATAATCAATGCGGATTTGGTGGAGTGCATTATAGCGATGCCCACACAGCTGTTTTATACAACACAAATTCCGGTCTCCCTTTGGTTCCTCAACAAGCAAAAGAAGCAGCTGGGCAAAACATTATTTATCGATGCAAGGAAGCTTGGCACAATGGTCAGTCGCAAGCTTCGTGAACTTAAAGAGGAAGATATACGAAGGATTTCCGATACATACAAGAGCTTTGTTGATGGTACCCTCGAAGACGAAAAGGGCTATTGTGCGGCTGTATCCACAGAGGATATTGCAAAGCAGGATTACATTCTGACACCCGGCCGCTATGTTGGAATAGAAGAGCAGGAGGACGATGGAGAGCCATTTGAGGAGAAGATGACAAGGCTTTCTTCAGAGCTATTTACTTTATTTGCTAAATCACACGAATTAGAAGATGAAATCAGAAAGAACTTAGAAGCAATCGGATACGGAAAACTGTAAATAACTATTGATTAGAGGGCAGTGTAATAGTGAAGACAGATAATAAACAAGTTTCGTTTAAGGATATTACTATAGAATTGAGCGACGGCTTGCATGCTGCACCAAAGTTTTATCCAGATGGTGATTATATTTTTGTAAATGCAAAGAATATCGTCAACGGCAAAATTGTAGATGTTGATCCAAATAAAAAAACATCATATGAAGAATACCTGAAGTATAAGATAGACTTGAATGAACACACAGTTCTTTATTCAATTGATGGGACTATTGGGAATGTGGCCAAATATCGTGGAGAAAAAGTTGTTCTTGGAAAAGGAGCTTGTTATTTAAAACTAAAACCGGAAGCAGATACTGATTACATATTCTTTTATTTACAGAGCCCGAAATTTTGGGACTATATTCGGGCAATGTCTACGGGATCAACGATTAAGCATATTTCGTTGAAAACAATGAGAAATCATACATTCTGTTTACCAGATATTTCTACGCAAAGAAAGATAGCTAGTGTCCTTTCGTCGTTACAGAAAAAAACAGATATCAATGAAAAAATAAACGAGAATTTACAGGAGCAAGCACAAGCGATCTATCATCATATGATCATCGAAAATGCGGATGCCGCATGGACTCCTGGTGTCTTGTCTGATATTGCCGTAATCACCATGGGGCAGTCGCCCAAAGGAGAGTCCTACAACGAAGACGGCGTCGGTACTGTCTTCTTTCAAGGACGGGCTGAATTCGGATTCAGATTTCCAACACGTAGGCTTTATACTACAGATCCTATACGTATGGCCCAGGCGAACGATGCCCTTATGAGCGTCAGGGCTCCTGTTGGTGATATGAACGTAGCCTATGAAGACTGCTGCATCGGTCGTGGTCTTGGTGCGATTCGTTCCAAAGATGGCCACCAGTCCTTTGTCCTTTACACAATGTTTGCTCTGCGTGAGCAGCTGAATGTGTTTAACGGAGAGGGTACTGTTTTTGGCTCCATAAACCGCGATGCACTCAATTCCATGCCGGTT
>Ga0256405_10001400_pt1 | contig 65992 bp, 47 predicted proteins | sample RumenRJG_02DNA_FD_189096 | JGI IMG/M metagenome (GOLD analysis project Ga0256405, IMG submission 189096) | Bovine rumen microbial communities from Lethbridge, Alberta, Canada - RJG_02 | ecosystem: Host-associated > Mammals > Digestive system > Stomach > Rumen | place: Canada: Alberta... | reverse complement strand
GCGCGGCCAGGGGCGGGACGCCCCTATGAGCGCAATATATATCCACAAAACACACCGCTGAATCGAAGTGATGACCTATATTTCAACTTCTTTCCAAATCATTTGGAAAATCCATAAGAATATATAAAACAAAATTTTCGTAAATTAAAACATTCCATTCGTCCGGCAGAAGCCGCCGTTCGTCGGATTTAAACGTTTTTTTAAAACGATAAAATATATATTTGTCCGTTAAAACGAACGAATAACAATGAAACAAAAACCAAAATTATCATTCTGGCAAATCTGGAACCTCAGTTTCGGATTTCTAGGTGTGCAAATTGGATACTCCCTTCAGAACAGCAACACTTCCGGCTTGCTGAAGTCGTTCGGAGCAGACCTGAGCAGCCTCAGCCTCTTCTGGCTTGCGGCTCCTCTTGCCGGTCTGGTGGTTCAGCCCATCATAGGAATGTTCTCTGACGGAACATGGACCAAACTTGGTCGCAGAAGGCCATACATACTCTTCGGTGCGATTATTTCTACCGTTGCACTGTTCCTTATGCCCAACTGCCCCAAGCTTCTGGCCTTTGCTCCGCTGCTCATGGGCGCCCTGGTCTTCCTGTTCATGGACCTGTCGTTCAACGTAACCATGCAGCCCTTCAGGGCCCTGGTCACCGACATGCTTGACGACAGCCAGAAAACACAGGGTTTCGTAGTCCAGACCTTTCTCATTAACCTGGGTTCAATAATAGGAGCGCTGCTGCCCCTGATTATGACCCATGTTTTTGGTGCTTCCGACGCAGAGGTTCCCGGTCATGCTCCGCAGCACGTCGCCTGGTCTTACTATGCCGGTGCGGCAATCCTGTTCCTGTCTGTTCTGGTAACCGTTTTCAAGGTTAAGGAATATCCTCCCAAAGAGTTCGCAGAGTACAGCACCACTGAAGGCGAGGCCTCTCCCGCAGAACCCAAGAAGAGCTTCTGGCAGCTTCTTAAGACCACTCCCAAGACCATGATCCAGCTTGGTGTGGTTCAGTTTTTCTCCTGGGCGGCCCTCTTCCTTATGTGGAACTACCTGCAACCGCTCGTTACGCGCGCGTTCATTAATACTGATGGCGTGCTTAACGGCGAAGCTCAGACATGGACCGGCGTACTGAACGCCGTTTATCCGGTTTCTGCATGCATTATTTCCCTTTTAATGACTAGGCTTGCAACCAAGTACGGTAACAAGACCGTTTACGCCCTTTGCCTCTTCTGCGGCGCCATAGGCTATGCCTCCCTGGCATTCTGCACCTGCAAGGTGGCCATGATCTTCCCCATGATTTTTGTGGGAATCGCATGGGCCGGCGTGCTTGCAATGCCTTACTCCATCCTTTCCAGGGCCATCGATGCCCGTAGCAGCGGTGCCTATATGGGCATCTTCAACTTTACCGTCACCATACCCCAGATCTGCATGGGTCTGCTGGGCGGCGTGATGGTCAGCCTCCTGCGTGGTGTGCTTGTTCCCGGCGGAAAAGCTGTCTATGAGAGTCTGGACGTAGTGTCCAAGGCTCAGGCAGACAGCACCGTAGCCGTGGGCATGTTCATCATTGCAGCTATCTTCATGGCTCTGGGCAGCATCGCCGTAAGATTCGTGAAAGAAAAATAATACCTAACAATATTAATAATCAAAAACTACACACTCCAAATGAAAAAGATTCTAACCGCAGTAGTCGTCCTGCTTACCAGCCTGGCCGCTACTACTATGTCCGCTCAGAGCGGATATCAGGTTAAGGGAGTAGTTGTCGACGCCATGGGCCCCGTTGTAGGAGTTACAATCATGGAGCAGGGTACCACCAATGGTACTTCCACCGGCCTGGACGGCGACTTCGTACTCAAAGTCTCTTCCGCGGATGCAACCGTAGTTTTCAGCTGCATCGGTTATGCTACCGTGTCTTTCAAGGCATCGGAAGTTCCTGCAACTGTAACGCTCGCAGAGGATGAACATTTCCTCAACGAGGTGGTTGTAATCGGTTACGGTACCGTCAAGAAAAACGACATGACAGGTTCCGTTGCCGCTATCAAGAGTGAAGAGCTCAACCGTGGTGCAATCGTTTCTACCCAGGACATGCTCAAGGGTAAGGTTGCCGGTCTTCAGATCCTCTCCGGTGATGGCCGCCCTGGTGCAGGTTCAACAATCCGTATCCGTGGTGCAGCTTCCCTGAACGCATCCAACAATCCTCTTATCGTTATCGACGGCGTTCCGCTGGCAGATAACGGTGGTGAAGGTATGACCAACCCTCTTGAGGCTGTCAACTCTGCCGATATCGAGAGCTTCACCGTCCTTAAGGATGCTTCTTCCGCAGCAATCTACGGTTCACGTGCATCTAACGGTGTCATCATTATCACTACCAAGAAAGGTTCCGCAGGCGTAGAAGAGCCCAAGGTTTCCTATACCGGAAGCTTCAGCGTTTCACATAACGTGAATAGGCTTAAGATTATGGGCGCAGACGAGTTCCGCAACTTCGTTTATGAGACCTACCCTAAGGATACAGAAACCGGTCAGGCATTCATCGCCAAGCTTGGTCACTACAATACCAACTGGTATGACCAGATCTTCCGCACCGCCTTCTCTCAGGACCACAACGCCAGCGTTTACGGCGTCCTGAAGGGCCTGCCTTACCGCTTCTCTGTAGGCTATATGAACCAGAAGGGTACCCTCAAGACCTCTGAGTACAACAAGGGAACCCTTGACCTTTCACTCAGCCCCAAGTTCTTCAAAGAGCACCTTTCAGTTAACATCAACGCAAAGGGCGTTTTCACTCAGGAAGACAAGGCTGACGGCGGCGCAGTAGGTACTGCAGCTTTCTACAACCCTACAATGCCCGTTCATGCATACAAGACAAACGGCAGCATCGACTATGCTACAACTAACGGTTGGTTCAACTATGGTAACGGTAGCGGCGCCGCCTTCACTCCGGACAACCTTGCTCCCACCAACCCTATGGATATGCTTTACGGCAACCGCGACATCGCAAAAGCTTACCGTATCATAACCAATGCCCAGTTCGACTATAAGCTTCACGGCTTCGAGGATCTTCGCTTCAACCTGAACCTTGGTTTGGATATGTCCCATACCAACGGTAAGGTAGGTGCCCTCCCCGGCTCTTTCAATGCTTATAAAGACACTGAGAACCCCCGCGTAGGCCAGTACACAGACTGGTTCCACCTTAGGAGCAACGCCCTGTTGGAGTTCTATGCAAACTATAACCACGAGTTCGGCAAACACCATATCGACCTTATGGCCGGTTACTCATGGCAGCACTTCTACGGCAAGGACCGCGACGTTTCCAAGTTCAACGTTACCGACGAGATTAAACTGAACGACGGTGAAACCGCAGCAGAGCGTTATCCTTACTGGAAGACAGAGAACTATCTGGTTTCCTTCTACGGCCGTATCAATTATTCATTCGATTCCCGTTACCTCCTTACCTTCACACTCCGTGACGATGGTTCTTCACGTTTCGCAAAGAACAAGCGCTGGGGCCTCTTCCCTTCAGCAGCTCTTGCATGGAACATCAAACAGGAGCACTTCCTTAAGGATGTAAAGGCTGTATCCGCCCTCAAGCTGCGTGCTTCATGGGGACAGACCGGCCAGCAGGAAATCGGTTCCAACTATCCTTACCTTGCAGCTTATGGCCTGTCAACAGACGTTTACCGTAAGTACAACATGGGTGGTGGCAATTATAGCTTCTATCTTACCCCTAAAGCATACGATCCCAACATCAAGTGGGAGACTACAACTACCTACAATGCAGGTTTGGACTTTGGCTTTGCATCTGACCGCATTACCGGTAGCGTAGATGTTTATCGTCGTGAGACCAAGGACCTCCTTAACTGGGTACTTACCCCTATGGGTGCAAACTTTGGTAACTCACTCCTTACCAACATCGGTTCAATGCGCAACCAGGGTATTGAGTTCGCCCTCAATGTGATTCCTATAGAGAACGACGACATGTCCCTGTCCCTGGGCTTCACGGGCACCTTCCAGAACATCAAGTTCACCAAGCTGAACAATACCGACGACCCTAATTATGCAATTGATGTCAGCGGTATCAGCGGAGGTACAGGTAACACCATCGCCCGCCACATGGTAGGCTATGCACCTTTCACCTTCTATCCTTACCAGCAGCTTTACGACCACAATGGTAAGCCTATCCAGAACGGTTTCGTAGACCGTGACGGTGACGGCGTCATTACCACCGCAGATCGTTACATGAGTAACAAGAGCCCTAATCCGGACTTCTTCTACGGTGTAAACCTCAAGTTCAACTATAAGAACTGGGACTTCGGCTTCAACGGCCACGGTTCAGTAGGCAACTGGGTATTCAACAACGTCAAGGGCGGCGGCTCTTCTGCAAACTTCGTTGCAGCAAACGTATCTGTAGACAACTATCTTAGGTATGTTAAGGAGACCGGTTTCGTTGGTACCAACTCTATCGAGCAGTACACATCAGACCTCTTCCTTGAGAACGCTTCTTTCTTCCGCGTTGACGACATCAACCTTGGTTACACCTTCCCTGAGTTCAAGTGCTGGAAGGGCGCCAAGCTTCGTCTTGCTCTCTCTTGCCAGAACGTATTCGTGATTACGAAGTACAGCGGTCTGGATCCTGAGATTCCCGGCGAGAACGGTGTAGATTCATCAATCTGGCCTCGTCCTCGTACTTATTCACTCCGTGTTAACTTTAACTTCTAGGAGGACGTGATTATGAAAAAGATATACAATATTCTGGCAGCCATCGCAGTAACAGCCCTTCTCGCATCCTGCGTGAACGACCTTAACACACTGCCCCTGAATAAGACCGATACTACTTCCGAGACGGCTTACACCTCTTCAGAAGATTCTTATCTGTCAGGCCTTGCCAAGATTTACTTCCAGTTCGTTTCCTGCGATGTTACCGACCTTAATGTCAGTGACCCCGGTGCATCTGAGCTTATTCGTGCATTCTGGTCACTGAATGAGATTTCTTCCGATGCGGCAAAGTGCGCATGGAACGGTGACGCATGGGTTGCTGCAATCAATACCAATACCTGGTCAGATGCCAACAACGATGCTTCTTACGCAGTTTATGTACGTACGTTGCAGGGTGTTTCATACGTTAACGAGTTCCTTCGTCAGACTACTGACGGAAAGCTTGGCGACCGTGGCTGCAGCGATGCTGTTAAGCAGAAGGTTGCCCAGATGCGTGCGGAGGCCCGCTTCCTGCGTGCTTACTTATACTGGATGGCTATGGATGTATTCGGTGCAGTTCCTTTCACTACAGAGGAATCACCCTTTGGTGCTGTCAATCCGGAGTATGCAAGCCGCGAGCAGGCTTATGAATACATTGTAAGCGAGCTCGTTGACCTTACTTCCGACGGGACAGCCCTTCCTGCAGCCCGCAGCAACTATCCCCGTGCCGACATAGGTTCTGCACTTGGCCTTCTTGCCCGCGTTTACCTGAACGCTCCTGTTTACGCAGGCGTTGACAAGTGGACCGAGGCAAAGGCTGTCTGCGAGCGCATCTTCAGTATGGGTTACGGTCTTTGCAGCAACTACGCAGACCTTTTCCGCGGTGACAACGGCCAGAATCCGGATGCCCTTAAGGAAATCCTCTGGGGCGTTGATTACAATGCAGAGCAGACTCAGTCATGGGGCGGTACAACCCTCCTTACCTTTGCTACCATCGCTTCCGCCGATATTACCGATACTTCTCACCCCAATGGTGTTAACGGTGGCTGGGGCGGTATGCGCGTTCCTTTTGACTATGTACAGAAGTACTTCAACGTAACCGGTCAGGACTATACTACCGGCGATTACACAATCGCTGACAAGCGTGGTCAGTTGTTCTATATCGCTCCGACCATTGAGACTAAAGATGATCCCGCCAAACCTAGGGAAGAGATTATTTCTGATCTTTCCAAATTCCTTCAGGGTTGGTCTTGCTTCAAGTACAACAACATCCCTCACGACCAGACCGCAGAGCAGTTCAACGAGACTGCCAAGATCAAGGGCTACAGCGATGTAGACTTCCCCATGATCCGTCTTGGTGAAATCATCCTCATCTATGCCGAGGCCTGCATGCACCTGAATCAGGCATCTGCAGCACTTCCTTACCTGAAGCAGCTTGCCGACAGGGCCGGGGTTGCAGCTCCTACTACTATTACTCAGGACTTCCTGGTAGCAGAGCGTGCCCGTGAGCTCCTTTGGGAGGGTCACCGTAGGACAGACCTTATCCGCTATGGCCTCTTCACTTCCGACACATACCTGTGGCCTTGGAAGGGTGGCGCTTTGGCTGGTCAGGGCTTCTCTTCTCACATGACTATCTTTGCAATTCCTGCTTCCGAGCTGCTTTCCAACCCGAACATGAAGCAGAATCCCGGTTATGGTACGCAGAACTAATAAAGAGTCCGCGCTATGAAAATAAAGAAATACATATTGATGTTGGCTGCGGGAATCCTTGGATTCACCGCCTGCACCGATGAACTGGAAGAAGTACGCCTTCTTGATCCTTCAGAGGTTGTATCTCCCGTTCTTCACCAGCTCCCTGCAGAGATTGTCATTACAAAGGACAATTCCTCAGAGACTATCAACTTCGTATGGGATAAGGCTTATTTTGGTCAGAATGCAGAAATCGTATATACCATCTTCGGTTCTTCCGACGGCGGTACCAACAAAGTAAAGCTTTATACCGTATCAAAGGAAACTACATATTCTGTTAAATACAGCTCCCTCAACAGTGCTCTTGTTAAAGATAAGAGTGCAGGAGGCCTTGGCCTTGAGGGTGGCGTTCCCGCAAACGTTGTGTTCTGCGTAGGTGCTACCGTAGGTCAGAACTACCAGTACTACTATTCAGACAACATGGTTGTAAACATTACTCCTGTTGCCGCTGCAACCGGTAATCCTTGGGCTGACTTTACAGAAGACAGTGCCTGGAGCCTTATCGGTGCTATTGCCAGCGTAAACATGAACTGGGATGGTGACCTTGTTGCTAAGACAAACGGCACCCAGCATGTTGTCAAGAAGGTTACCCTTGTTACCACCGACCAGTTTAAGTTCCGCAAGGACAAGGATTGGGGCGTTAACCGTGGAGCAGAGGGCGACACAGAGCCTTACGTGATGACTGTAGGCGAGACCATCTCTTGCGTAAACAACGGTAAGAACCTTGCTGTAGCAGAAGACGGCGTATATGATATTATGTACGACGAGGAAGCAGAATCCATCACCATCACAGCGGCATGGGAGGCTTATCCCGGCTTTGACGAGGTTAGCCCCTGGAGCGTAATAGGCCATATAGACAGCAGGGAAATGGATTGGAACAAGGATATCCAGATGACAACCGACGGAACATGGCATGTGGCAGAAGGTGTAACCCTTACTACTACAGACCAGTTCAAGTTCCGTAAGGATCAGGCCTGGGGTACCAACCTTGGTGCTACCGGTGACGACGAGCCGTTTGTCGTTGCTCTTGACACCGAGTACGAAGGCGCAGGTAATGGTAAGAACCTTGCAGTTCCTGCCGACGGCGTATACGACCTCCTTATGAATGCCGACGAGAACCTCTTCAAGGTTGTCGTATCTCTTGGCGGCTTCAGCCCGATCATCGGTGAAGAAGGTGGCGGCGGCGAAGGCGGCGATGATGACGAAGGCTATAAGGGCTGGGGTATCATCGGCGACTTCAACTCATGGGGCGGCGATGCTCCTATGACAGAGAAAGACAATGTCTGGACAGGTTACATCACTCTTACCGAGGCTGGTACAATCAAACTCCGTAAGGATGCAGACTGGGCAGATAACTACGGCGGAACCCTTGTTTCCTTAGGTACAGCGTTCAATGCTGTTGCCGGTGGCGACAATATCGAAATCCCTGCCGCTGGTTTCTACCAGATTAAGCTCGACCTTAACAATTCTCCTACCATTACCGTATCCGACGGCAACGTTTGGTCACTCATCGGTGATTTCAACGATTGGAGCGGCGACTTAGATATGGATCTTGTCGACGGCAAGTGGGTAAGCCCTGTTGTCAAGCTCAGCGGCGGATTCAAGATTCGTCACAACCACGACTGGGCAGAAAACGTGGGTGGTATCATGGAGTCTACAGGCATTCCTTTCGCTGCAATAGCTGGTGGCGACAACATCGCTGTTGAGGAAGGTACATACGTTGTAACTTACGATCCTGAAGCAGCTTCTATTGTCGTAGATCCTCTTGGCTGGGGCCTTGTAGGTACCATCAACAGTTGGGGTGGCAGTTCCGATATTATGCTCAAGGAGGAAGGCAAGTTCTTTGTTGCTAAGAACATTACCCTTACCTCAGACGATGAAATCAAGATTCGTTACAATCAGTCCTGGGATGTTAACAGAGGCGGTAGGACTTCTGTAGGTAAGCCTGTACTCGCCGTTTCAGGCGGTGATAACATCAAGCCCGGTGCCGGTACATATGATATTTACTATCGTCCTGACTGTGAAATGATCATCGTTAATATTGCAGGCGCCGCTCCTGAATACTGGGGCGTAGTAGGTACCATCAACGGCTGGGGCGGAACCGCTGACCTGATTCTTTACGAGAATAGTGACGGTCTGCTGGAAAGCACTTCGTTCAATGTTACCGCAATCGATGAAATCAAGATTCGTAAGAATGAGGACTGGACTGACAACCGCGGTGGTACATTCGAGGCATTTGATACTCCGTTTGCTGCTGTAGCCGGTGGTAACAATATCGCTCTTGGTCGTGATGCAACAATACAGGTATACTACAATGCTGCAGAAGAGACCATCACCCTCAAGGGCCAGTATACCGGCGATACTCCTACATTCGCAGAGTATATTTACCTTCGTGGTGCCGATACCTCCTGGGGTGACGGCGAGGCTTACGCCCTTCACAGTGGCAAGGCCGGTGACGCTTTCAATGGTAAATACAAAGGTTTTGGCTACCTTAGCGGTGAGTTCAAGTTCATGCCCAGCAACACCAGCTGGGATGGCGACTGGGAGTGCACAGGCGAGGGTAAGATCGGCCAGGGCAGCGACAACTGCCCGGCACCTACAACCGCTGGATATTATATGATCGATGTAGATCTTAACGAAATGACCTACAGCATCACCCTTATCTCAAGCATCAGCATCATCGGTACCGTAAACGGCAACTGGGATACTGACTCTGATCTTACTTACAACGCTACCAACCGTACATGGGAGGGCAGCATCGCACTTAGTGCAGGTGAGATGAAGTTCCGTTCCAACCATGGTTGGGATCCTAATCCCAACTGGGGCGGCACCCTTGACGCCCTTGTACAGGGCGGTGCCAATATAGCCATATCAGAGGCTGGTACATACAACATTGTACTCTATGCCCTTTGCGATGGCAAGGCTCACGCAACGGTTACTAAACAGTAAACCTATTTTTCGGGTCGGAGCCCCTGACCGGGCTCCGACTTGCCAATTTAAAGCCAAAGATTATGAAACGACTACTGTTACTTGCCGTTTTGTTTGCTGCCTTCGCTTGCGGTGGAAGCAATAATAATGAACCTGTAGTACCGTCTACGGTACCTTCCATAAGTCTTTCTACGACCCAGGTTACCATTGATGCAGCCGGTACGGCCCAGAGTGTCACGCTTTCTTCCAATGTGCCCTGGAGCGCTACCGTATCTGAATCCTGGCTGTCGGTTTCCCCGCTTTCCGGTTCAGGAAATGCTACATTGACTGTGTCGGCTCAGGCTAACGAGGGCCCTTCGCGCAGCGCGACGGTAACCGTAAAGGATAACGAGGGCAAGGTCCCCCGTACCTTCAACGTTACCCAGAACGAGGTCGGCCCCAAACCCGTTACTCCCAATCCGCCCTCCTTCGACGGCAAAAAGCGCAGCGGCCTTACCTATCAGGTGCTGGTTTATTCTTTTGCGGACAGTGACGGCGACGGTTGGGGAGATATCAAAGGCGTAACGCAGCATCTGGATTACCTTGACGAGCTTGGTGTAACCGCACTTTGGCTCAGCCCCCTTCATCCTTCCGATTCTTACCACGGTTATGATGTCACAGATTATAACGCCATCAATCCAAAGCTTGGAACGGAGGCTGATTTCCAGGATCTTCTTGATAAGGCCCGTGCCAGGGGAATCCATATTTACATGGACTATGTGCTGAACCATTCCGGTAAGGGTCATCCCTGGTTCAAGGAGGCTCTGTCAGATCCCACAAGCCCGTACAGGAACTATTATTTCATCACTTCCAACCCTGCATCGGATTATTCATCATTCCCCATGCTTGCAGGTTATTCCTACAACGGCGGAGAATGGAAACTTGCAACTTCCGGTGCGCCCAAGATTACAGTAACCGCTACTGACGAGGCCCTTACAAACGGTACTCTTGACTGGAATCTCTATTGGTGGACCTCTCAGGGTGCCAATGAAACCAGGTTCGCCGACAATGGCGATGGCACCTATTCCGTAGTAATGAATGTAAACGGCACCATCGGCCTTCTGGTAAGAAAGTACATGAACTGGGATACCGGTTCTAAATTCGGAGCCAAGTCCGGTGCTTCAACCATAACGTTGGGTACTCCATTCGAGCTGGCTGCCGATGGCGGAGACATCTCCTTTACCGGCAACGGCCGATATAAATTTACACTTTCCGATGTCAATACGGTGAACGTATACTTTATGGCCGCCTTCGGCGAATGGATGCCGGATCTTAACTACGGCGCCGTTGCAAGTGCAGAGACCAACGACTGCTTCAAGGCTATCGCCGTTTCTGCTGATAAATGGATCCAGATGGGTGTAGACGGCTTCCGTCTAGATGCTGTAAAGCACATCTGCGGCGGTATGTATTCCTTCAACAATACTTCCAATCAGACCTTGCTGGACAAGTGGTATCAGCGTTGCAATTTAACTTATAAGCAAACCGGCCGCTCCGGAGACCTGTTCATGGTAGGCGAGGCCTGGCTGGACCACGATCAGGAGCGCTACTACTATAAGGGCATCCCTTCTTGCTTCGAGTTCGAATACTGGGGCAAGCTCAAGAATGCTCTGGGCGGAAGTGCAAATACTTACGCAAGGGATGTGGCAGGCTATATTCTCTCTCACAAGATGGTTCGCGACGATGCTCAAACTTCACTGTTTATGACCAACCACGACCAGGATCGCGCAGCAAGTGATTTGAACAAGAATATCGTTAAGGAGAAGCAGGCTGCGGCTATTCTGCTGACCAGTGGCGGCAAGCCTTTCATCTATCAGGGAGAGGAGCTTGGCTACTGGGGTACAAAGGCTGGCGGAGACGAGTATGTGCGCACGCCTATGAAGTGGAACAAGGTTGGTTCTGTCGCTTCTTCTGCCCTTGGCGGTAAGGTGGATAATGCTATGCTTACAGAAAGCATATCAGTTGAGGCGCAAACCGCCGATGCTTCCTCTTTGCTGAATGTTTACAAGACCTTTGCTAAGCTTCGCAATACTTATCCGGCTCTAGCAGAGGGCGAAATGTTGGAGCATGGCACTTACAATAGTAGCAATGGCAGCTTTGGAAGCATTGCTTGCTGGTATATGCAGAAGGATGGTCAGAAGCTTCTGGTGGTTCACAACACTGCTGCAAGCACTAAGTCCCTTGCTTTCACTGCCGACAACCTTAGCAAGCCTGTTGCCCTCTTGGGCGAGGCTACTATCCAGGGACAGACCCTTAACCTTGGTGCCAATAGTTCCGTAGTTTTTGAGTTATAAAAACTGCTTCAAGGGGCAAGGGGTCCTGAAACCCCCTTGTCACCTATCGGTGACGTTCCCCCTAGCCGGGGGTGGCACGATTCAGGACCCCTACCCCTTGAAGACTAAATAGAGTGTTTATGAAAAAAATACTAATACTTTTATCAGCATTATTGCTGGTTGCATGTGCTGGGAACAAAAAGGTTGAAAAGCCGCTGCATCCGGAGTGGACATATAACTCCGTAGTATACGAGGTAAACATCAGGCAGTTCTCACCCGAGGGCACATTCAAAGGCGTAGAAGCCCAGCTGCCTCGCCTTAAAGAACTGGGAGTAGACGTACTCTGGCTCATGCCAATGTACCAGATCGGCACAGAAGAACGCAAGGGCAGCCTTGGCTCTTACTATGCCATCTCAGACTACAAGAAAGTAAACCCGGAATTCGGCACCATGGAAGACTTCCAGAGCCTTCTTGATGCCGCACACGCCCAGGGCTTCAAAGTAATCCTTGACTGGGTTGCAAACCAGACCGCCCCGGACCACGTATGGATGACAGAAAAACCGGCCGACTTCTACGAGCGCGACTCCCTTGGCAACGCCATCTGGGAGTACGACTGGACTGATACCCGCAGCCTGAACTACGAGAATCAGGAAGTTTGGTGGGCCCAGGACGACGCAATGCGCTTCTGGCTACAGAAGGGCGTTGACGGCTTCCGCTGCGACGCCGCAGGCGAGGTCCCGGCAGACTTCTGGTTCGGCATCCTGCCCAAGATGAATGCCGACTATCCGGAAATTTACCTGCTGGCCGAGGCCGAGCGCGACACTCTGGCAGACCCTACAGTCACCTTCGACGCCAACTACGCCTGGGAACTTCATCACCTGCTTAACAGCATGGCCAGGGGCGAAAAGACAGTCAAGGACCTGCAGGACTATGTGACCCGCGATGCAAGCCGCTTCCCCAAAGAAGCCTTCCGCCTGATGTTCACATCCAACCACGACGAGAACTCCTGGAGCGGCACTGAATTCGAGCGTGAAGGCGCTTACGCTAACGCCTGCGCAGTGCTTTGCTTCACCCTTCCCAATGGCCAGCCCCTCATCTACACCGGTCAGGAAATCGGCCTTGACCGCCGTCTGGCCTTCTTTGAGAAGGATCCTATCACAGACTGGAGCGCCAACGAGTTCACAACTTTCTGGAAGACCTTGGTGGATCTCAAACACAACAATCCCGCTCTTGCAGCCGGCGAGCGTGGCGGCGACATTGTATGGTGGGAAGCCCCGGAAGGCCTTGTAGCCTTCCACCGCGAGGTCGAGGGTAATAAAGTCATAGTACTTGCCAACTTTGATCAGTCAGAGCCTGTTACCAGGGTACTCAAACTTGACGGTGAATACAAGGAAGTTTTTAAGGACACTACAATGAGTGGCGAGCTTACCATCACCCTGGCTCCCGGAGAGTATATGGTCTTGACAAAGTAATTGAATATGAAATACTTAACTATTCTCAGCCTTTGGCTTGTGTGCGCTTGTACACAGCCGAAGGCTTTTGATTCAGCATCCGTTGCAGATGCCCCCGACGGTGCAATCCAACATGTAGAACCCCCTTGCTGGTGGACCGGCATGAAAACCGGACTCCAACTTCTGGTGAACGGCCCGGAAATATCCGCATACGATAATGTGGCCTTCGAGGGCCTGGCCGGCATAAAGGTGGCAAAGGTGACCAAGGCCGACAGCCCCAACTATCTGTTCGTAGACCTTACCATCGGCTCAGGAGCAGAGGCAGGGGAGGGCTGGCTTGTCTTTAAAAATGAGGCAGGCGACCGGTTCAAATACCCTTATACCATCGGCAAAAAGGCAGAGGGCGGCCGCGAGAGCTTTACTACGGCCGATATGATCTATCTTATTTTCCCTGACCGCTTTGCCAATGGCGATCCGTCCAATGACGACATGCCCGGAATGCAGGAAAAGGCAGACCGCAACGTGAACCTGGGCCGCCACGGAGGCGACATAAAGGGCATAATCGACCATCTGGACTATGTGGCTGAGCTGGGCGCTACCGCTATTTGGTGCACTCCGCTGCTGGTGGACGACCAGAGCTTTGAATCCTATCACGGCTATGCCTGCGGGGACTATTACAAAATTGACCCGCGCATGGGCAGCAACGAGCTTTACCGGGAGTTTGTGGACAAGGCTCATGAGAAGGGTCTGAAGATCATAATGGACATCGTTACAAACCATTGTGGCACTGATCATTGGTGGATGAAGGACCTGCCTTTCAAGGATTGGATTCACGTTTTCCCGGAATTCACGGGCTCCAATATTGCCTTCTCTACCAACATGGATCCCAATGCATCTAAGTACGACCTTAACCTGCAGGAGAGTGGTTGGTTCGTGCCGAGTATGCCGGATATGAATCTGGATAATCCATTCACACTTAAGTATTTCCAGCAGTGGGCTGTTTGGTGGGTAGAGTACGCAGGTCTTGACGGCCTTCGCGTGGATACCTATCCTTACAACGAGAAAGAGCCCATGAGCCGCTGGTGCGCTGCCGTGCGTGCAGAGTATCCGTGGATTAATATAGTGGGCGAGTGCTGGACCATGTCTTACCCGCAGCTGGCTTATTGGCAGGCGGATGCTGCTACGCCTGACGGCTTTAACAGCAACTTGCCGTCGATCATGGACTTCCCTCTGTGCGAGGCCCTTACTGCTGCCATTTGCGAGAGCGGCGATAATCCTGGCTGGGGCCGCGGCATGACCCGCATCTACGACTGCCTTAGCCATGATTTCGTGTACAAGGATCTGTCCCACATGATGACCTTCTTTGCGAACCACGACCATGGTCGTATGGGCGATACTTTCAATCACGATCCGGCCCGTATGAAGGAGGCCATTGCACTTTTGGCAACCATCCGCGGCATCCCCCAGCTGTATAATGGCGACGAGATGATGTTCTCCCACGTGCCTGGTGACGATTGGAGCGATGGCGCCAAGCGTATCGATTTCCCCGGTGGCTGGCCCGGCGATGCGGTGAACCTCTTCACCCCTGAAGGCCGCGCCGCTGCTTCTGCTGCCGATGCCGGCAAGCCTTGGCCCGCCGGCAGGTATGCCGATGCCGCCGAGCTTCACGACTACACCGCCACGCTCTTTAACTGGCGTAAAGGAAAGAAGGTGCTTCACAACGGCAAGACCATGCACTTCCTTGGCCGCGACAACACCTACGCCTTCTTCCGTTACAATGACACCGACGCAGTCTTTGTCTTTGTAAACAACTCAAACTCTGACAAGGCAGTTCCCTGGGATCACTACGCCGAGCTTGCCCCCGCCTCTGTCCAGGCCCGCAATGTAGTCACCGGCGCCGCCATCACCCTAGACGCCAACCTTTCCCTCCCCGCCAACTCCGTCCTCATCGCCGAGTACTCCAGGTAGGAAAAATTTTGAAAAAAGCGGAGAATTGAGTATCTTTAAAAACTGATTTTTAGATACTCAATTTTCTGTTTATATGATATTCAAAAGACTAATAGCAATAGTAGCGGCAGCAGCAGTTCTTTGGAGCTGCGGCGGCGCCGGCAACAGACCTCAAACAATTGAAGGTGAAACCATTACAAGCCCCGACGGCCATCTTAAACTGGTCTTCGCCCTGGCACAGGACGGCACCCCCATGTACAGCCTTGACAAAGACTCACTCAAGGTCGTGCTCCCCTCAAAGCTAGGCTTCGCCCTCTTTGACAACGGCGGAGACCTCCAGACCGGCTTTACCGTAAAAGAAGTCACCCGCGACTCTTTTGACGAAGTCTGGGAACCCGTCTGGGGAGAAGAAGCACAAATCCGCAACCACTACAATGAGCTTCTTGTAGCCCTCGGCCGCCAGGACGGCACAGCCATGAACATCCGCTTCCGTCTGTACGACGACGGCCTTGGCTTCCGCTACGAATTCCCCATAGAGAACAAGCTCATTTACTTCAACATCAAAGAAGAACTCACAGAGTTTGCCATGACAGGTGACCACACCGCATGGTGGATCCCCGGAGACTACTCAACCCAGGAATTCAACCCCACGGAATCAAAACTCTCACAGGTCAGGAACCTCTCTGACGAACCCCGTCCCCGCGGCGGCGGCCCCCAGCAAGGCTTCTCCCCGACCGGCGTCCAGACCGCCCTTCAAATGAAGACCGCAGAAGGCCTGTACATCAACATCCACGAGGCCGCAGTGTTGGATTACCCCACCACCAACCTTGACATGGATGACAAGAACTTTGTATTCACCACCCATCTTACCCCCGATGCCCAAGGCGTGAAAGGCCGCATGCAGGCCCCCTGCAAGACCCCCTGGCGCAGCATCATGGTTTGCAACACCGCCATGGAAGTGTTGGCATCCCGCCTGGTGCTGAACCTTAACGACCCCTGCGCCCTTGACGACGTAAGCTGGATCCACCCCGTAAAATACATGGGCGTATGGTGGGAAATGATAACCGGAAAAAGCGAATGGGCCTATACCCACGACTATCCCTCAGTAAAGCTCGGCCTTACAGACTACGAGCACGCAAAGCCCTCCGGCCGCCACGGCGCCAACAATGAAAACGTACGCCGCTACATAGACTTCGCCGCAGAAAACGGCTTTGACGGCATCCTTATAGAAGGCTGGAACATCGGCTGGGAAGACTGGTACGGTCACCACAAGGACTATGTCTTTGACTTCCTTACCCCTTACCCGGACTTCGACCTTCCCGCCCTCAATGCCTATGCCCACCAGAAAGGCATCCGCCTTATAATGCACCACGAGTCTTCATCATCCACCCGCAACTACGAGCATTGGATGGAGCAGGCCTACACCCTCATGAACAAATACGGCTACAATGCCGTCAAGAGCGGATATGTGGGCCCTATCATCCCTTACGGAGACTATCATTACAGCCAGCCCACCATCAACCATTATCACTATGCCGTTGTAGAGGCTGCAAAGCACCATATCATGGTCAATGCCCACGAGGCAGTGCGTCCCACCGGCCTTTACCGCACATGGCCTAATATGATCGGCAACGAAAGTGCGATGGGAACCGAGTTCCGCGGCACCATCAAGCCTGGCCATACCACCATCTTCCCCTTCACCCGACTGCAGGGCGGCCCGATGGACTATACCCCCGGTATCTTTGAGGTCGATATGTCCAAAAACAACCCCAACGACCATCAGTTCATGCACCACACCATCGCCAACCAGCTGGGCCTGTACGTAACCTTCTACAGCCCGCTGCAGATGGCCGCAGACCTGCCGGAGCACTATGCCCGCTTCATGGACGCCTTCCAGTTCATAAAGGACGTTGCAGTTGACTGGGAAAAGAGTATTTACATCGACGCAGAGCCCGGTTCGCATATAATTACCGCCCGCCATCCCAAACTTGCAACTTTGAATACATCGGCACAAAGCACTGCAACCCTGGCAGATGCAAAGAAAGATATGGTAACCAATGCTGCCAAGTTCGTTTATGCCCTGCCGGACAATGCAACCGCAAAGGATCTGGCCAAGGCAAAGGCACATGACGTATGGTATGTGGGAGGCATTTCAAAGGATGCCCGCGAGGTTAGCTTCGCGCTTGACTTCCTTAAGCCCGGCGTTCAGTACGAGGCCACCCTTTACCGCGACGGCGACGACGCAGATTATGAAACCGCTCCTTACTCTTACAAGATAGAAAAGAGCACAGTTACATCCGCAGACAGCGTCACCGTTAAGATTGCCCGCAGCGGCGGCTTTGCCCTATCCCTGAGAGAAATCTTCTAATATGCTGAATATAAAGAAGTTTACCGTTAATCCCTTTCAAGAGAACTGCCTCCTGATTTGGGACGAAACCAGCCACGGCGTAATTGTGGACCCTGGCTGCATGAGAGATGAAGAAACCGCGGAGCTTCTGCATTACGCAGAGGCTTCCGGTGTTGTTGTGAAAAAGATACTTCTGACCCACGGGCACTTTGACCACATTTACGGAGTGAAGGCAGTGGCTGCGGCTTTTGGGGCTACGGTTTACATGAATGCCGCTGATGCAGAGCTGGTTGCAACCGGCAACCAACTGCTTACGCAATACTACCGAATGCCGGACGCTCCTACGGAGTTTGAGTTTACGCCCGTGAAAGAGGGGGACGAGATAGCCTTCGGCAATACAAAATTCAGTGTGATTGAGACGCCCGGGCATACTTTTGGCGGGGTGTGCTATTATTGCAAAGAAGAAAAGCTGCTTGTAAGCGGCGACACCCTCTTTGCCGGCGCCATCGGCCGCACGGACTCGCAGTGGGGAGATTATGACAAGCTGATAGTGGCCATAATGGAAAAGTTGATGGGCCTGGACGGCGATGTAGAGGTTATTCCGGGCCACGGCCCCGTGACTAACATCGGCTACGAACGAACCCATAACCCGTTCCTGCAGCCATTTAACGAGCCCGACGGAGACATTGATAACGAGGACGAGTTGTATATTCAGGGCGAATGAAGAAAGAATATCTAAGCATAAGGGGCGCAGCCGCGCACAATCTTAAGGGAGACAACCTGGACATCCCCCGTGGGGAATTCGTGGTTGTAACCGGTCTTAGCGGCAGCGGCAAGTCATCCCTGGCCTTCGACACTATTTACGCCGAGGGTCAGAGGCGCTACATGGACACCCTGAGCCCCTATGCAAAGCATTTCATGGGCGTTCTGGAACGCCCTGCGGTAGAGGAGATCAAGGGTTTGAGCCCGATTATCGCCATAGAGCAGAAATCTACCGGAAACAATCCCCGCTCTACGGTGGGAACCATTACAGAAGTTTATGATTTCCTGAGACTTCTCTATGCCCGCGCATCAAAGGCCTATTCGCCGGAGACCGGGCAGGAGATGATACGCTATACTGACGAGCAGATTGTAGAGCTTATAGTCTCCGGCTACAACGGCCGAAAATGCTACCTGCTTGCACCCCTTGTCCGCGGCCGAAAGGGCCACTACAAAGAGCTATTTGAGCAGATGCGCCGCCGTGGCTACACCCAGGCGTTAGTGGATGGGGAAATAGTTGACATTCAGGATATTACCCAACTTGATAGATACAAGGCCCACTTTGTAGACCTGGTTGTTGACCGTCTTAAGCCGGACGGCAGCACAGACCTTAAGCGCATAAGGGAATCCGTCATGCGCGCCCTGTCTTACGGCAAGGGCTCCGCCGCCGTAATGGACCTTGAGACCGGCAAAGTCCAGCACTTCTCCAAGCATCTGGTAGATCCGCAGAGCGGCCTGTCGCTGCAGGAACCCGCCCCGCACAGCTTCTCATTCAATTCGCCGGAAGGCTACTGCCCTTATTGCAAGGGACTTGGAAAAATAGTGGATGTGAATCCGGACACCATCGTACCGGACAAGAATCTGTCCGTTGCGGAAGGTGGAATTGTGCCTCTTGGCAAGGTGCGGGAAAACAAGAAGTTCGACATTGTCAGGGCTGTCGCCCGCAAGCATGGCTTCTCTATTTACGACCCCATCGCCACCCTGCCGGAAGGTGCAGTCAGCCTGCTGGTCTTTGGTTCCGATGAGCTTTACCGCATTGGCGACGGAGTAAATTCAGAGATGGTCGGCTATCACGGGGTGGTAGAAGATATAGAAGAAAAGATTGAGTGCCCGGTTTGCCACGGCAGCCGCCTGAACGCCAATGCGCAGTGCTTCAAGATAGATGGGAAGACCATCACAGAGGTCTCCGCAATGGAAATCAGCGCCCTTAAGCAGTGGCTGGATGGTCTGGATAAAGTACTGGACACCAGGCAGATGGCTATTGCCAGGGATATTCTTAAAGAATTGAGGGAGCGCGTCCAGTTCATGATTGACGTAGGCCTTGACTACCTGTCGCTGGACCGCACAACGGCATCGCTGTCCGGCGGCGAGAGCCAGCGCATCAGGCTTGCAACGCAGATTGGCTCCAAACTGGTGAATGTGCTTTACATTCTGGACGAGCCTTCAATCGGCCTGCATCAGCGGGACAACCGCAAACTGATAGCTTCGCTAAAGAAGCTTAGGGACGAGGGCAATTCCGTCATGGTGGTAGAGCACGATACAGAGACCATGCTGAACTCTGACTGGCTAGTGGATGTTGGCCCGGGAGCAGGGGAGCATGGTGGCAAAATCTGCCTCAGCGCGCCCACAAAGGTGCTGCTCGGCGGGCAGAAACCGGACAAAGACACGGCAGAGCACTGCATAATAGGCCCTTCTCTTACCCTTGATTACCTGCAGGGAAGCAAAGAAATCCCCGTGCCTAAAAAGCGTCGCAAGGGCAGCGGAAAGACTCTGGGCATAAGGGGCGCAAGGGGTAACAACCTTAAAGATGTTAACCTTGACATCCCGCTTGGCTGTTTTGTAGGCATAGCCGGAGTGAGCGGCAGCGGCAAGTCTTCCCTTATTGGAGAGACTCTGGTGCCCATGATCAAAAACCATCTGTACCGCAGCCGCGGCCCTGTCCTGCCCTGCGACAGCATAGTTGGAATAGAGAATATCGATAAGCTCATAGAGATAGACCAGAGCCCCATCGGCAAGACAACCAGAAGCAATCCTGCCACCTTTACCGGGGTGTTCGGGGACATAAGGAACCTGTTTGCAGAGACCGTGGATGCCAAAGTGCGGGGCTTCGATGCCGGCCATTTCTCGTTCAACGTGCCAGGTGGCCGATGCGAGGCCTGCAAGGGCGCCGGAATCAAGGTTATAGAGATGAACTTTCTGCCGTCTGTCAACGTGGCCTGCGACGAATGCCGTGGCCGCCGCTACACAGATGACACTCTGGCCGTAAAGTACAAGGGCAAGAACATTAACGACGTTCTTGAAATGCCTGTTGCAGAGGCCTACGAGTTCTTTAAACCCGTTCCCAAGATAGCCCAGAAGCTGGGCGCCATGGTGGATGTCGGCCTTGGCTACGTACACCTTGGCCAAAGCGCAGTTACCCTGTCCGGCGGCGAGAGCCAGCGAATGAAACTGGCGGCGGAACTCTTTCGCAAGTCAACCGGCAATACCCTTTACGTGCTGGACGAGCCCACCACGGGCCTTCATCCGGAAGACATAAAAGTGCTGCTGGATGTGCTGCAGAAGCTTGTAGATCAGGGCAATACGGTAATTATTACAGAACATAACCTGGATGTACTAAAGTCCGTAGATTATATATTCGACCTTGGTCCGGAAGGCGGCCGCGCGGGTGGCAGAATCGTCGCCCAGGGCACGCCGGAGCAGTTGGCAGCCAATCCGGCTTCCGTAACAGGACCATTTTTGAAAGAAATTTTATAGGTATGAGAGATAAGATCAATATTTGGTGTGAGAATACCGGCGGCATCCTTACGGTTGAGGCCGGCTGCACCTTGGTGGATGTGGCAAAGCAGTTTTGCCCGCAGGTAGAGGACCCAAAAACGCATAAACAGTATCCTGTCCTGGCTGCTTATGTGGACCATAAGCTTAAGGAGCTCACCTTCAGGGTGAACGATACCCATAGTGTCAAGTTTCTGGGGTATTTCGATGCCGACGGCCGTCGCTGTTACGTGCGTGGCCTGTCCTTCCTGCTGCAGAAGTCGGTCAGGGACCTTTTCCCGTCCGCTACTCTGATTGTGGATCACACCCTGCCCAGCGGCATGTACTGCGAGCTTCTGGACGGCCCTCATGGCAAGCCTATGTCCCTGACGGAAGAGCAGATTGCAGCCCTTGAAGAGCGTATGCATCAGCTTGTGGATGCTGAATTGCCCTTCGGCAAGGAAAGGGCTCTGGCAGAGGATGTACGCAATATGTATATGGCTCAGGGCCAGCCGGATAAGGCAAAGCTTCTTGAAAGCCTTGGCAAGTACACCTGCAACCTGTACGAGCTTGACGGTTGCAAGGACTCTTTCCACGGCCCCTTGGTAGCCAATACCCATGAGCTTACAAAATTCGCCCTCACGCCCTTTGCAAACGGTTTCTGCCTGCAACCGCCGATGCTTAATAATTTTGGCAAGCTTATGTATATGCAGCGCCAGAGCAAGATTGCCACTGCCCTTAAGGAGTATTCGGTTTGGTGTAATATCGTTGGTATCAATGGTTTGGGCCAGCTTAACACTGCCATTCTTGAAGGCAAGGCCCGCAATGTTATCAATATTTCAGAGACCTTTGTGGACAGGAAGTATGCTCTCATTGCCGATGATATCCTAGCCCGCGGGGCGAAGATTGTCTTCATTGCCGGCCCGTCGTCCAGCGGTAAGACGTCATCGTCGCTTCGCATCGCCCTGCAGTGCCGTGTGCTTGGCCTTAACCCTAAGGTGATAGAGCTGGATAACTACTTCGTTGATAGGGAAAAAACTCCTAAGGACGAGAATGGCGATTACGACTTCGAGAGCCTCTATGCTATGGATCTTAAGTTGCTTAACGAGCAGTTGGTGGCCCTGCTTAACGGTGAGGAGGTAGAGATTCCTAAGTTTGACTTCAAGACCGGCAGCCGCGTTCCCGGCGGCGGCAAAAAGATGCGCCTTGAGAAGGACGATATCCTAATTGCCGAAGGCATTCATGCCCTTAATCCGGAGATGACGCCTTCCGTGCCTCAGGACAAGATTTACCGCGTATATGCATCGGCCCTGACCTCCCTTAATATCGACGAGAATAATAACATTTCTACATCCGATAACCGCCTGCTGCGCAGGATGATAAGGGACAACCGCGTGCGCGGCATCAGCCCGGAGCAGACCATCCTTCGTTGGCATAGCGTGCGTAGGGGAGAGAACCGTAATATTTTCCCGTTCCAGGAGAATGCGGATGCTATCTTTAATTCGGCTCTTATTTTTGAGTTGCCGATGTTGAAGTATTATGCTGTTCCGTTGCTTCAGAGGATTCATCCTATTTCGGCGGCTTATCCTGAGGCTGTGCGCCTTCTGAAGTTCCTGGGTTACATCGTTGCCCTTTCTCCTGAAGAAATTGCCGCCATCCCGCCTATCTCCATAATGCGTGAGTTTATTGGCGGACAGACTCTGGAATAAAAAAAATAACTATATTTGTAGAAAGGTCGGAAATAGTCTATAAAATGCACATAGGAATAGCAGGAAATATCGGCAGCGGAAAAACCACATTGACGCGAAAACTGGCAGAATACTACGGCTGGACGCCTAAATATGAGTCAGTTACGTACAATCCGTACCTGGAAGACTACTACAAGGACATCGCCCGCTGGTCCTTCAACCTTGAAATCTACTTCCTTGAGCAAAGATTCGCCGACATCATCGACATCGCCAAAAGCAAAAAAGTCATAATCCAGGACCGCACAATCTTCGAAGGCGTCTACATCTTCGTGGCCAACAACTACGAGATGGGCAACCTTTCCAAAAGAGACTTCGAAACCTATATGCGCCTCTTCGAGATGATGATGTCCACCGTCAAGTACCCGGACCTTATGATCTACCTTCGCTCCAGCGTCCCGCACCTTGTATCGCAGATCCAGAAGCGCGGCCGCGACTACGAGCAGAGCATCGGCCTTGACTACCTAAAGGGCCTGAACGACAAGTACGAGAAGTTCATCGGAGAAGACTACAAAGGCCATGTCCTTACAATCGACGCTGACAATCTGGACTTCGAGAACCGCCCGGAGGACTTCGCCTTCATAACGGACAAGATAGATGCAGAGCTCTTCGGCTTGTTTGGAAAAGAAGGCCTAAATATAATGTAAATAAGTAAAAATCAATATATTATGCATATCGCGATAGCAGGAAACATCGGTAGCGGCAAGACTACCCTTACCAAGATGCTGGCGGCCCACTACGGCTGGACGCCCAGGTTCGAATCTGTTGACTACAATCCTTATCTGGCGGACTTCTACGAGGATATGGAGCGCTGGTCCTTCAACCTTCAGATCTACTTCCTGAACAAGCGTTTCAAGGATGTGGTTGACATTTCCAAGACGGACGATGTTATTATTCAGGACCGTACCATCTACGAGGATGCCCGCATCTTCGCACCCAACCTGCATGCGATGGGCCTGATGTCCACCCGCGACTTCGAGAACTATTCAGATCTCTTCGATCTGATGATGTCCCTGGTGAATCCGCCGGATCTGCTCATTTACCTGCGCAGCACCATCCCCAACCTTGTTTCCCAAATCCAGAAGCGTGGCCGCGAATACGAGAAGAGTATCCGCATAGACTATCTTACCGGTCTGAACGAGCGTTACGAGAACTGGATTGCAGACTACAAGGCCAACTTGCTGATTGTGGATGCCGACAAGATCAAGTTCGGCAACAAACCGGAAGACTTCCAGCAGGTCACCGACATGATCGACGGCCAGATGTACGGCCTCTTTCCGCAGAAATAGTTAAGAATCACATAGTTGACAGAGGTCGCATCAAGAATGGTGCGACCTCTTTTGTGCTCAGGGATTAAGGCCTGCGGGTGGGAAGCCACTCCCGGGGAACTCCACTACGCTACGCTCCGTTCCGGCCCCTCCCACAATCTACTTCGTCCCGCTTTCGCGGAACTTGTATCTTGCGGGCCCCGTCCCCCTACCCTTGTGATGTGCACCCCATAAAGTTTTGTCTAACTTTTGGGGTGCACATCAGGGCGGTGGGGGATAAACCAGCAAGAGTCTGTGGCCGGCTTGTCCGGTCACAGTCTCTTGACCGCTTTTCCTTTATTGGGCGGGGAGGGAGCGAAGCGACCGGGCGGGGACAAACCAGCCGAAGGCTGACCGCTTCATTGCACTGCCCTTCGAATACTGATTCCGTTCAATCTTGTTGCTGCCCTTCGCATACTGACCGGCGAAGCCGGGGCGCGGGACGACCGCAAGTCTCTGACCGGAGCGCTCGGCGCGGAGGGAAGAGTCTTGCAGTGGAGCTGCCATAAGTGGAGTTCGTAGGGGCGCATCGTGCCCCGGAGGACGGAACCAAAGCGAGTGAGCGGAGCTTTAGCGGAGCGAACTGGCTTTGACTGCTTTCCTTATCGGGTTAGTAAGTCCAAAGGGCTTTGATTATCAGAGAATGGGCAACACGAATTGGAAACAAAGTCCGTGCGGGATGACGGCCGAGGCATTGACACTGCCTCCGTGGAACGCCACAGCATTTCTGACGATTGACAACCCGAGGCCGGAACCTTCAGCATGATGACCGTCTTCTTCCGGAATGCGATAGAAACGCTCAAAGATTCTGTCAAGATACTGTTCGCTTACTCCTTTCCCATTATCGGCATACTTGAAGTGAGCGACGCCTTCCGATATAGAACTCTCGATACAGATGGTAATGCCTGGACCGGCATAACGGAGAGAATTTTCAACCAGATTCCGGAAGATGGCATAGATGAGCGACTGGTTCCCTTTGACGCTCAATTCATCAGGGACAGTGTTTTCTATGGTGACACCCCGCTCTTTGATCTCGGAGGCGAATTCATCAAATACTTCCTCTATCACTTTCCTGACGCCGATGTGTTCCCTTGTCAGCAGTTCCGGGGCCTCTTCTATTTTGGTGATTAAGGCTATGTCCCGGATCATGTCTGATAACCTGAGCGTCTGAAGGTATGCCCTTTCCGTGAAGAGTTCCTTCTTCTCTGCCGGCAGGCCGGGATTATTGATCAATGTCTCCAAATAACCCCGGATGCTTGTGACTGGAGTCCGGATCTCGTGGGCCAGGTTGCCAGTAATCCGTTTCTTCTGCGACTGGAGTTTTTCGTCCGTCGTCCGTTTGGCTTCGGCATCAAGACGGCGCGAGAGCAGGATGATGGCCAGCACTGCAGCCAGGAAGAGAAGTCCGATGGTAATCAGAAGTATCCAGTCGGGATGCAGGAAGCGTTTTTGGCTTATCTCGAACGGCAGGGCAGTGCGGACGATGACATCACCGTATTTGCGGGCATAGTAGAGGTATTCTATCCCGGCCGTTTCGGATTTGCGGATAGAACTACCATCCTCGCCCTTGAGACTCGCCACAATCTCCGGGCGGGACAGATGGTTGTCCATCACCGCCGCCGGTTCTGCAGAATCGTAGATCACATCTCCATTCAAGTTTATGACGGAGACGCGTATATTGTCGGGGAGAAGGGCTTTCGTCCGTGCATAATCGTCCGTGTGTGCAATGATGTCGGCATACCCTTCCAGGCGCGAGGAAAGGATGTTTTTCTTATAGCTGTTCATGCTGCCGAATTCCACCATCGTGACGATGGCGGCGAACACGGCAAAAACCGCCGTAATCCATATCCAGTGATGCTTATTCATTGACTTCGATTGAATAGCCGAAACCGGCCCTGTTGGTGACCAAGTCCCGGCACGTGCCCAGTTTTGAGCGAATCCTTGCAATATGGACGTCCACAGTCCTGTCGAGAACATAGGGAGCATCTTTCCACAACTCACGGATGAGATCGGCACGGGAGAATATCTTCCCGGGATGGGACGCGAGGAGAAGGAGGATGTCGTATTCCTTGCGGGAGAGCGGCACCGGTAACCCTTGCGCAGTGACATTCATGTTGGTGGTATCGATGACGAGCCCGCCGAGGACGATGGTTTTCAAGGATACTTTGCCCGTCCGCTTCAACACCGCCTTGACGCGGGCCAGGACTTCATTGACGGAGAAGGGTTTGCTGATATAATCGTCACCGCCAGCGGAGAATCCGGTCAGCAGGTCGTTCTCGGCATTCCTTGCAGTCAGGAAGATTATGGGGACATTGCAGAGATCCTCTTTTCTAATCTTGTCGGCCAGCTTGAACCCGGACATTCCGGGGAGCATGACGTCCAGCAGGATAATGTCCGGAACTATCCCTTTGCGGAGCTGGATATGCGCGGCTTCGGCCGTGCCGCATTCTATGGTATCATAGCCTGCGGCAGACAGATTGAACGAAAGGATCTCGCGGATATCAGCTTCGTCGTCGACAATCATCACTTTCATACGATGCAAAGATACTGCTTCCCTGGTTAAGAAAAGTGCAAAGGCTGTTAAATTTCTGTTACATCGCGACATAGGTTTTGCTAAATATGGGAGAATATTCGTTAACACCACTGTCTACGCGATGCACGGAAAGAATAACACACTGCATATTTGCAAAAAATCTCAAGCATGATAATGAGCATTCTAACACTTGCCGGTGCCCTGGCCATGTTCCTGTATGGGATGGATATGATGAGTACCGGCCTTCAGAAATCCGCGGGAAACGGTCTCCGCCGGCTTCTCGGAAAAATGACATCAAACCCTTTCAAAGGGGTTCTCACCGGCCTGGGGGTTACAGCCGTCATCCAGTCGTCCAGTGCGACAACGGTGATGGTCGTGGGCTTTGTCAGTGCCGGATTGTTAACCTTGTCGCAGGCAATCGGCGTTATTATGGGCGCCAACATTGGCACTACCATGACCGCTTGGATTATCTCCATTTTCGGATTTAAAGCCGATATTTCCGCACTGGCTGTTCCTCTGATGACCGTCGGGGTCATCCTAAGTATGTCCAAGAAAGACAAACTTCGGAATATCAGCGAATTGATCATGGGCTTCTGTCTTTTGTTTCTGGGCCTGTCCCTGATGAAGGGGGCGGTGCCGAATCTCAGCGAGACACCCCAGGTCTTGGAATTCATTACGAAATGGTCCGGACACGGGTTTGCTTCGGTGCTGTTGTTTCTCGTTTTCGGGACGGTACTGACGCTCATTCTTCAGTCATCCAGTGCGACTGTCGCGCTTACCATTGTATTTCTCGACATGGGATGGTTGAAGTTTGATATGGCGGCTGCCATGGTCTTGGGAGAGAATATCGGCACCACCATCACGGCCAATATCGCGGCTGCAGTCGGGAATACGAACGCCAGGCGCGCCGCATTGGCCCACACGGTTTTCAATGTTTTCGGCGTCCTGTGGGTTCTGACCATCTTCCATCCGTTTGTCAGCTTTATCCAGTGGATTATATCCCAAATGGGCGTAGATGAAGCCACGTCGATGGTCTATGGCATTTCCATGCTCCATACTGTATTCAACATCATCAACACTTTCATTATGATCTGGTTCACCAAACTCATCGAAAAGATTGTGACATCCGTCATCAAAGACAAGGAAGATACGGAACCGTATTCGGACGGCCGCATCAAGTACATTGACTATGGTTTGATCTCCACTCCGGAGCTGGCCCTTGTCGAGTCCAGCAAGGAAGTCATCCGCTTCGGCAAGGTAATGAACAATGCGTTGGCGTATCTGGAAGACGCCATCACGTATGCGGACAACGAGGACAGATTCCCGGGATACAGGGAAAAGCTTGTCAAGTATGAGGAAATCTCCGACAACCTGGAGTATGAGATCGTGAACTTCCTCAATGATTTGGGTAAGAATCATCTGAGCGATGACTCCAAGGCACTAGTCAGGTCGCAGATTCGTATCTGCGGGGAACTGGAATCACTCGGTGACAGCGGGGAATCCATCAGCCGGTCTCTCCTAAAGATGAAAGCCTTCGGCAGGGTGCTTTCACCCGAGCATGTAGCAAAGCTGTGCAAGATGATTGGCTACGTATCCCAGGCATACGAGGATATGATTTGGAACCTGGAGAATGCAGACAAGATCAGGGACATCCGCAACGCGGAAACCGCAGAAGCTGACATCAACGCATATCGCGACGAGTGTCGGGACATGGAGCTGAAGGAAATCGACACCAAAGGGGATGCCTATTTTGAGACGGTTTTCTATCTGAACATCCTGGAACAGTTGGAGAAGATGGGAGATTATCTCATCAATATCTCCCAAAGCATCAGAATAAGAGAGTAGTGGACAACCACTTATTTGCGAATGAGCACTACCCAGTAGACATTTTTGTCAGAGCCTTCGCGGTCAAGGACTTTCCGGCCGCGGAGGCTGGCAATTTGCTTCTTGACGGTCTCGAATTTGATGTCCAGCTTGTTGGCAAGGGCTTCCCGGGTCAGCGTGGGGTCATCTACCAGGGCGTCGATGATACGCTGGGCCGACTTGCCGAGGGGGCGTGTCTTTACAGTGGAACTTTCTGCGGTTACAGGGGAAGTTTCTCCGGTTACAGGGTATTTTTCTTCATCAGCGGACTGCCGTCGTCTCGCGATGAGATGGCGGCAGGTTTCGTATGGTTCTTCGAATTATTTTCTGCTAAATCGTCGAAAAATTTCGGGATTTAGCAGAAAATGTTTAACTTGCAACATCAAAACGATACGACTATGCTTATTGGCAGAAAAGAAGAACTCAGGGAGCTCAATGATGCTTTCAAGTCGGAATACTCCGAATTCGTGGCGGTGTACGGCCGTCGCCGTGTGGGCAAGACCTTCCTCGTGCGGGAGGCGTTCAACTATGAATTCACCTTCCAGCACACGGGTGTGGCGAAGGAGAAGGTCACCGGTCAGCTTGCCGCTTTCCGCACTTCGTTGATTGACTACGGCTACAAGGATTGTCCAGAGCTTGCCAGCTGGCCCGACGCTTTCAATGCCTTGAAGGTTGTCATCAAGTCCAGCCGGAAGAAAAAGAAGGTGATCTTCATTGACGAAATCTCTTGGATGGATACGCCCAAGTCCAACTTCGTTTCCGCCCTGGAGCATTTCTGGAACAGCTGGTGCAGCGCCCGCAAGGACGTTCTGTTGATTATCTGTGCTTCCGCTACCTCTTGGATCATCAACAAGGTCATCAAGGACCGGGGAGGACTTCACAACCGCGTGAACACGCAGATCTATCTGATGCCTTTCACGCTGAAGGAGTGTGAGGAGTATCTGCAGAGCCGGAACATCCGTATCAACCGGTATCAGATACTCACGCTCTATATGGTGATGGGAGGACCGGCTTACTATTGGAGCCTGCTGCAGCGTGGAAAGTCTGCCGCTCAGAACATCGACAATCTCTTCTTTGCGGAGAACGGGAAACTGCGCGGGGAGTACAGTGCCCTGTATGAGTCTTTGTTCAAGAATCCGGACCGTTACATCAAGATTGTGGAGGCCCTGGGGGACAAAGCCAAAGGCCTCACGCGCCAGGAGCTGATTGATGATTACGGCCTGGAGAACAGCGGTGTCCTTACCACCTGCCTGGAAGAGCTGGAGCAGTGCGGCTTCATCCGCAAATACGCCGCCATCGGCAAAGAGAAAAAGGATGCCATTTTCCAGCTTATCGACAACTACACTCTCTTCTATTACAAGTTCATCAAGGAGTCCGGCGGCGACCCGGCTTTCTGGAGCCATTCGCTTAATTCAGGCGTTTATCGCGCCTGGTCCGGCCTGGCCTTCGAGCGGGTGTGCCTGCAGCACGTTGGACAGATCAAGGCCGCGCTGGGAATTGCGGGCGTGATGACCAAACAATGCTCCTGGCGTTCCGACCAGAAGAATCTGGGACCGGGAGAGAGAGGAGCACAGATTGATCTTCTAATCGACCGTAGGGACGATACCATCAATATCTGCGAGATGAAGTGGGCTTCCGAGCCATACGTTATAGACAAGGATTACGATGAGAAACTCCGGAACAAGGTTGCGGCTTTCATCCGTGAGACCGGTACCAGGAAGTCCATTCTCATTTCAATGGTCACCACCTATGGCGTGAAGGAGAATATGTACTCCGACGCAGTGCAGTCCCAGGTGGTGATGGACGATCTCTTTGCGTAGAAATTATTTTCTGCTAAAAGTCTCCAAATAAGCAGGATTTAGTAAAGTATTTCACCTTCTCTCGTCGCGTAGCGGCGGAGAGATTTGGGGAGGTTCAGTTCGGCTTCGACCTGGGCGAGGATTTCACGATGCTTTCTGGCCTGTTCTCGGGCGTATTCGCGGCTCTCGCGGCGGAGGGCTGTCCATTTGTCGTATTTTTCCTTTGCGGCCCGTAAATCGGCCTCTATGCGGGCGATGGTGGCATCTGTATTCTTGCCGAGTTCGCATTCCCAAACGGTGATGACGGTCCAGGCGAGGGTGTCGAGGCGCTGGGCGTTGAGTTCGTCGCGGGCGATGTTGCGGGCGATTTTCTCGCGCCAAAATGCTTCGTTGGTCTTGGGAACGACGTACTTGGTGCAACCTCGGTGGCCGTGCCAGAAGCAGCCGTTGATGAAGATGACGGCGCGGTATTTGGACAGCACGAGGTTGCTCGCGCCGGCACTACGGCTCCCGGGCGATTATGGCCCCTGGGGGCTGATATGAACCCCAAAAGTTGGACGGGGCCCGTTGGATACAAGTTATTTGCGGTAGCAAATGACGCAGGAGACAATGGGAGGGGCCGGAGTGAGCGCAGCGAACGGAGTTCCCCGGGAGTGGCTTTCCACCCGCTGGCCACTAAGTATAAACTTTCTATTTCGCTAGATTTTGAATCACTTGGATGTCTGCGGGCAGCCACTGTACGCTGTTCAGTTCATCTTTCGCTAGCCACTTTGCGGCTTCGTGCTCGTTAAGATGAAGGGCGTCGGTAGTCAGGGAGCAGAGGTAGCAGTGCATCTTCAAATGGAAGGCGGGGTAATCGTATTCCACAGTACAAAGGAAATCGTCCACGCTGATTTCGGTTGAAAGCTCTTCGCGGATTTCCCTAACGAGAGCTTCTTCCGGCGTCTCGCCGGCCTCCATCTTGCCTCCCGGGAACTCCCACCAATCCTTCCAATCGCCATATCCCCGCTGGGTGGCGAATATCTTATCGCCTTTTCGTATAATAGCTGCAACAACTTCTATCTGTTTCATAATCTATAATTATGCCGCTAAGATACAAAAAATTGGCAAGCCTTGCCGGAGTTTCTGCAGAAGGGGCACTGCAAAAAAAAATAAAAAAAATTTGCAGGGAATTAGATTTTCTTGCTACTTTTGCAACCCGTGAAAGGGTTAAAAAACATATTAGATATAGCGCCGGTTTGCCGATAAGGTGAACCGGCTTTTTTTGTGTATGAGAGCAAATTTGATTCTTGAGAACGGAATTTGTTTCCAAGGGAACGCCTTCGGAAGCCTTCGGAACACCACCGGAGAAGTAGTATTCAACACCGCAATGACCGGTTACCCGGAAAGCTTGACTGACCCCTCTTACGCGGGTCAGATTCTTGTATCTACCTTTCCCTTAATCGGCAACTACGGCGTGCCTCCACACAAAAAAGAAAGCGACGGCCTTGAAGAACACTTCGAGGGCAGCCACATCTACGCCAACGGCCTTGTGGTAGCAGACTACAGTGCAGCCTACAGCCACTGGGATGCAGAGGAAAGCCTGGATGCATGGCTCAAGAAAGAGGGCATCCCCGCCATTACCGGCATCGACACTCGCGCCCTGACAAAACTCCTCAGGGAGAAGGGCGTTATGCGCGGCCGCATCGTAATTGAAGGCGTGCCGGAAGAGGCCGAAACCCCTGATTATGAGAATCATAATTTTGTAGCCGATGTCTCCTGTAAGGAGGTGCTCCGCTACCATCCGGCCGGCGAGGCCCGCAAAAAGGTGGTGCTGGTAGACTGCGGCTGCAAATACAATATTATTCGTTGCCTGCTTTCCAGGAATCTTGAAGTTATTCGCGTGCCCTGGAACTACGACTACAGCGGAATGGACTTTGACGGCCTCTTCTTAAGTAACGGACCGGGCAACCCGGAGCAGTGCAAAGAGGCAGTAGATATACTGCGCCGCGTAATGGCAGACGGCCTTAAGGCCGCCGCAGAAGGCCGCCCGGTTAAACCCATCATGGGAATCTGCCTGGGCAACCAGCTGCTTGGCATCGCCGCAGGCGCGCGCGTATATAAACTGAAGTACGGCCACCGCGGCCACAACCAGCCTGTACGCCTTAATGGCACCACAGAATGTTTCATCACCAGCCAGAACCATGGCTATGCCATTGATAACGACTCCCTTCCCGAGGGTTGGCAGTCCCTGCTGGTAAATATGAACGACGGTTCCAACGAGGGCCTGGAGCACAAGACAATGCCCTGGTTCTCTGTTCAGTTCCACCCCGAGGCAAACGGCGGCCCTCTGGATACAGAGGTGCTCTTCGACCGCTTTGCAGCTCTTATGGATCAGCCTCAGACTGCAGGCAAGGCGCCTATCAGCGGCCATATCGCCGCCCGCCCTGAACCCAAGCCTGCAAAGAAGGTAGTTTCCGTTCTTGTACTTGGTTCAGGAGCGCTTAAGATTGGTGAGGCAGGAGAGTTCGACTATTCCGGTTCGCAGGCCCTCAAGGCCCTGCGCGAGGAAGGTATCCGCACCATCCTGATCAACCCCAACATTGCAACAGTGCAGACCAGCGAGGGTATCGCTGACAAAATATACTTCCTGCCCGTAACGCCGGACTTCGTAGAAAGGGTAATAAAGAAAGAGCGTCCGGACGGTATTTTCCTGTCCTTCGGCGGTCAGACGGCCCTGAACTGCGGTATCAAACTCTATGAGAGCGGAGTGCTCGAGCGCTATGGCGTGCAGGTGCTTGGAACCCCTGTCCAGACCATCATCGACACCGAGGACCGTGAGCTCTTTGTACAGAAGCTTGACCAGATAAATGTTAAGACAATTAGCAGCGAGGCCTGCGATTCCATAGAGGCTGCAAAAGCTGCTGCGGCGCGCCTTGGATACCCCGTTATCCTTCGTTCCGCCTATGCCCTTGGCGGCCTGGGTTCCGGTTTCTGCGACGATGAGGCACAGCTTATCCGTCTTGCAGAAAAGTCCTTCTCTTTCAGCCCCCAGGTGCTTGTAGAAAAGAGCCTCAAGGGCTGGAAAGAAATTGAATATGAGGTAGTTAGGGATGCATATAACAACTGCATCACCGTCTGCAACATGGAGAACTTCGACCCTCTTGGTATCCATACCGGCGAGAGTATCGTAATTGCTCCTTCCCAGACCTTGTCCAACGAGGAATATCATTTCCTGCGCGAGCTTTCCATCCGCATCGTCCGCCATCTGGGAATTGTGGGCGAGTGTAATGTGCAGTATGCCTTCGACCCCGATTCGGAGGACTATCGAGTTATAGAAGTTAATGCCCGACTCAGCCGTTCTTCCGCTCTGGCATCCAAGGCCACAGGCTATCCTCTGGCCTTTATTGCAGCAAAACTGGGCTTGGGCAAAGGCCTCTTCGACCTTAAGAACAGCGTAACCCGCACCACATCTGCCTTCTTTGAGCCGGCCCTGGACTACGTGGTTTGCAAGATACCCCGCTGGGATCTTGGTAAGTTCCACGGCGTTGACCGCGAGATTGGTTCAAGCATGAAGTCCGTGGGCGAGGTAATGTCCATAGGCCGTACCTTCGAGGAGGCAATCCAGAAGGGCCTGCGTATGATAGGGCAGGGCATGCACGGTTTCGTAAGCAACCATCCGCTGCCGTTGAAAGATCTGGACAAGGCTCTTCGCGAACCTACCGATACCCGTATCTTTGCCATCAGCGAGGCCATGCAGCAGGGCTACAGTGTAGAGAAGATACATTCTCTTACAAAGATTGACCGCTGGTTCCTGCTTAAGCTCTTGAATATCATTCATTTGTCAGAAGAGATTAAGAGCTACAACCTTGAAACGCTGCCTGCCGACCTGCTACGCAGTGCCAAGGTTTACGGTTTCTCTGACTTCCAGATAGCCCGTCTTACTGCCAAGGACGGTGTTAAGCCCGATCTTCTTGCAGTACGCGACAAGCGCGAGTCTCTTGGCATCGTTCCTTTTGTAAAGCAGATAGACACCCTGGCCGGCGAATTCCCGGCAGAGACCAACTATCTGTATATGACCTACCAGGCAACCGAGCACGATGTCAAACCCGGTAGCGATGACTCACGCGAGGGTGTTGTTGTACTTGGTTCCGGAGCCTACCGCATTGGTTCTTCAGTAGAGTTTGACTGGTGCTGCGTACAGGCTGTAAAGACAATCCGCAACCACGGCTATCGCAGCGTAGTGGTTAACTACAACCCTGAGACCGTATCTACCGACTACGACGTTACCGACCGCCTTTATTTTGACGAGCTTACCTTCGAACGCGTGCTGGACGTCGTTGCAATGGAATCTCCTAAGGGCGTGGTAGTTTCTACCGGTGGCCAGATTCCTAACAACCTGGCAGTCAAGCTGGCAAATAGGGGAATCAAGCTCATGGGTACATCCGCAGAGGATATCGACCATGCCGAGGACCGCAAGAAATTCTCTTCACTGCTGGATGGCCTGGGCGTGGATCAGCCCGAATGGGCAGAACTTACCTCCCACGAGGACATTGCAAACTTCATCGGCCGCGTAGGCTTCCCCGTACTTGTAAGGCCTTCTTACGTACTTTCCGGTGCGGCGATGAACATCTGCTCCAACCAGGAAGAGCTGGAACGCTTCCTGCAGCTGGCAGCAACCGTTTCTCAGGAGCATCCCGTTGTTGTAAGCCGCTTCATAGAAGAGGCAAAAGAGATTGAATTCGATGCCGTGGCAGATCACGGCCAGATTATAGCATATGCGATTGGCGAGCATGTAGAGTTTGCCGGCGTGCATTCCGGCGATGCTACAATCCAGTTCCCGCCCCAGAAGCTGTATGTCGAGACGGTGCGCCGAATCAAGCGTATCAGCCGCCAGATAGCAGCCGGACTGCATATCAGCGGCCCCTTCAACATCCAGTACCTTGCAAAAGAGAACGATGTCAAGGTGATCGAATGCAACCTGCGCGCAAGCCGCAGCTTCCCCTTCGTCAGCAAGGTGCTGAAAATCAACCTTGTAGAACTGGCCACGAAGGTTATGCTGGGAGAGAAGGTAACACCTCCTTCAAAGAACCTCTTCGACCTTGACTGCGTCGGCATCAAGGCTTCCCAGTTCTCTTTCAACCGCCTTCAGAAGGCCGATCCCGTACTTGGAGTGGATATGGCTTCTACAGGCGAGGTTGGCTGCATCGGTGACGACGTTCCTACCGCAATCCTTGAATCCATGCTCTCAGTGGGCTACCGCATCCCCAAGCAGAACGTGCTTCTGTCAACGGGTACTGTAAAACAGAAAGCGGAGATGCTTCCGGCAGCAAGGATGCTGCACGATCACGGCTTCAAGCTCTTCGCCACCGGCGGAACATCCCGCTTCCTGACGGACAACGGCATCCCCAACACCCTTGTCCACTGGCCTAGCGAGCCTGACAAGCAGCCTCAGGCCCTTGACCTGCTGCACAGGAAAGAGATCGACATGGTTGTAAACATCCCCAAGGACCTTACTCCGCGCGAGCTTACCAACGGATACAAGATCAGAAGGGCAGCCATCGACCTTAACATCCCGCTCCTGACCAATGCCAGACTGGCGGTAGCCTTTATCTCTGCCTTCTGCAAGGTGGATGTGAACGATATCCCCATCAAGAGCTGGGAAGAATTTGCTTAACTTATTGAAACAACTCATCATAAACCAATGAATCCTAAATATATATTCATCACCGGAGGTGTGGCCTCCTCTCTGGGAAAAGGCATCATAGCATCTTCCCTGGCCAAATTGCTGCAGGCCCGCGGCTTGCGCGTCACCATTCAGAAGTTCGATCCCTATATCAACATCGACCCCGGAACCCTGAACCCTTACGAGCATGGCGAGTGCTATGTGACAGAGGACGGTGCAGAGACCGACCTTGACCTTGGCCACTACGAGCGTTTCCTTGGCGTACATATGTCCAAGGCTAACAACGTGACTACGGGTAAGATTTACAATACCGTTATTACCAAGGAGCGCGAGGGTGCATACCTTGGCAAGACCGTCCAGATCGTGCCTCACATTACGGACGAGATCAAGCGCCGCATGCTTCTTCTTGGCAAAACCGGTGATTATGATATTATCCTTACAGAGATTGGCGGAACCGTGGGCGATATGGAGTCCCAGCCCTTTGTAGAGGCAGTGCGCCAGCTGCAGTGGGAGCTTCCGGAAGAGGATTGCATGAGCATTCATCTTACCCTTATCCCTTACCTTAGCGCCGCCAAAGAGCTTAAGACAAAGCCTACCCAGCACTCCGTACAGATGCTGCAGCAGAGCGGTGTTAAGCCTGATGTGATTGTATGCCGCACGGAACATCCTCTGAATCAGGAGCTTAGGCGTAAAATTGCCCTCTTCTGCAATGTTAGGCCCGGTCACGTTATCCAGAGCATCGATGCCTGGAGCATTTATCAGGTGCCCCTAAATATGCACGAAGAGCATCTTGACGAACTTGCAGTGCGCAAGCTCCAGATAGAAAACTTCAACGAGCCTAACCTTACCCGCTGGAAGCAGTTCCTTACCCGCCTGCAGAACCCTGCCCATACCGTAAACATTACCCTGGTAGGTAAGTATGTAGAGCTTCAGGACGCTTACAAGTCAATTCAGGAGGCCTTTGTACATGCCGGTGCGGCCAATAAGTGCAAGGTTAACCTTAAAACCGTCCAGAGTGAAAACGTCAATGCAGAGAATGTCGACGAGATCCTGAAGGACGCAGAAGGTATACTGGTAGCCCCCGGCTTCGGTGAAAGGGGCCTGGAAGGCAAGGTTTGTGCTGTCAAATATGCTCGCGAAAAGGGCATTCCTTTCCTTGGCATTTGCCTTGGAATGCAGATGTGCGTGGTTGAATTCGCCCGCAACGTGCTTGGCTGGCCCGATGCCGCCTCTATGGAGGTTAATCCTGACTCCGGCCATCCGGTAATCTGCCTCATGGAAGAGCAGAAAAAGACAAAGATCAAGGGTGGAACCATGCGCCTTGGCGCTTACGACTGCCGTCTTGAGGCCGGTTCCCTTGCCGCTAAACTATATGGTAAAACCGATATCAGGGAGCGTCACCGCCATCGTTTCGAATTCAATTCCCAGTATCTGGAAGACTTCCAGAAGGCCGGAATGATAGCAACGGGCCGCAATCCTGAATCAGGTCTGGTAGAAGTTGTAGAACTTCCTTCCCACCCCTTCTTCATCGGAACGCAGTTCCATCCGGAATACAAGAGCACCCCGGAACATCCGCATCCGCTCTTCGACGGTCTTGTAGCCGCCGCCCTCAAATATCAAGAAAACAATTAATACCTTCCATACCATGAGCAAAATGAGATTTGATGTCGTTCAGGAGGCCTTTAAGAAAAAGGCTCTTGAAGTGTCGGCGCCCGCATCGCGTCCGTCAGCCTACTTCGGTGAACTTGTGTTCAACCGCGACAAAATGCGTAAATACCTGGATGTCAAGGTTTATGACGCTTTGATCGACTGCATCGACAATGGACGTCCCCTTGACCTTGCCATTGCAGACGATGTTGCCGATGGTATGAAGGAATGGGCCCTGGAGCATGGCGTAACCCATATTACCCACTGGTTCCAGCCGCTTACCGACGTTACTGCAGAGAAGCATGATTCCCTTATGGAATACGACCGCAAAGGCGGTATGATAGAGTCCTTTAACGGCAAGGCCCTTATCCAGCAGGAGCCGGATGCATCGTCCTTCCCCAACGGAGGTATCCGTGCTACCTTCGAGGCCCGCGGCTACACCGCATGGGACCCTACGTCACCTGTCTTCATTCAGGACGATACCCTTTGTATTCCTACCATCTTCATTTCATATACCGGAGAGGCTCTGGACTACAAAACCCCTCTTAAGAAGGCCCTGAAGGCCGTTTCTGATGCAGCCCTTCCTATCTGCAAGCTCTTCGATCCAAAGGTTCGCAAGGTTATTTCCTACCTTGGCTGGGAGCAGGAGTACTTCCTTGTGGATGAGGACCTTTATGCTGCCCGTCCGGACCTTATGCTTACCGGCCGCACGCTCATGGGACATGCATCATCCAAAAATCAGCAGCTGGACGACCACTACTTTGGTGCGATTCCTACCCGCGTGGCCGCCTTCATGCGTGATCTTGAGATAGAGGGCTACAAGCTTGGCATTCCGCTCAAGACCCGCCACAACGAGGTAGCGCCCAACCAGTTTGAGTTCGCTCCCATTTACGGCGAATGCAACCTGTCCAACGACCAGAACCAGATGATAATGAATGTCATGAACCGCATCGCACGCAAGCATGGCTTTGTGGTTCTGCTTCATGAGAAACCCTTCGACGGAATCAACGGTTCCGGTAAACATAACAACTGGTCCCTTGGTACCGACACCGGCACTCTTCTGATGGGCCCCGGCAAAGATGCCAAGAGCAACCTTCAGTTCATCATTTTCTTTGTGAATGTACTTGCCGCCGTTCAGCGCCACAATGGTCTGCTGAAGGCCAGCATAGCCAGCGCCACCAATGCTCACCGCCTTGGCGGAAACGAGGCTCCGCCTGCAATAGTATCCGCCTTCCTGGGCAGGGCTATGACCGACGTCCTTCACAAATTGCTTGAGGTTCCCTCTGGTACCCCTATTGAAATCGCCGGCAAGAAAGGCGCTTCTGTAGGTATCGTAGAGATTCCTCAGATCTTCCTTGACAATACAGACCGCAACCGTACTTCACCGTTCGCATTCACCGGCAACCGCTTTGAGTTCCGCGCTGTTGGCTCTTCTGCCAACTGTGCAGGTGCTATGACCGTCCTGAGCGCCGCTGTGGCCCAGCAGCTCCTTAAGTTCAAGGAAGAACTCGACAAGGAACTGGCAGCCGGAAAGAGCCTTGAGGTTGCTGCTATGGACGTACTCAAACCCATCATCAGCTCTATAATTGACGTTGTTTGCTTCGACGGAAACGGCTATTCAGACGAGTGGAAGAAAGAGGCTGCCCGCCGCGGACTCGACATCCAGACAAGCGTTCCGGAAATGATAAAGACCTTTACCACTCCGGAATCTGTCAACCTGTTCACCTCTCTTGGCGTTCATTCACTCAAGGAGCTTGAAGCCCGCAACGAGGTTAAGTGGGAAATGTACACAAAGAAGGTGCAGATAGAGGCCCGCGTAATTGGCAGGATGGCTATCAACCATATTATTCCCGCCGCTTTGGAGTATCAGGGCCGGCTGCTTAAAAATGTGTCCCTGATGAAGGACGTAATGCCGGAATCATATAAAGACCAGGCATCCGTCGCCCTTAATCTGATAGAGAACATTTCCAGCCTTGTCAAAGAGATCCGTACCAAGGTGGATGCAATGGTAGAGGCTCGCAAAAAGGCCAATAACCTTGAGGACGAATATGCAAAGGCAAGCGCTTACCATGCTATCGCAGAGAGCCTGGAGGCAATAAGAAAGCCTATCGACAAACTGGAAGAGATTGTGGACAACGACAGCTGGCCGTTGCCTAAATATCGTGAATTGCTGTTCATAAATTAATGAATTACATAGACGACAGAGAGTTGCACGAGGAGTGCGGTGTGGTTGGGTTCTTCGCAGTAGAACACGCGGCCACGCACGCATTCCTGGCGCTCCAGGCCCTGCAGCATCGCGGGCAGCAAGGCTGTGGCATCGCCGCCCTTAACGACCAGGGCGTGATAAGCCTGCATAAGGGCATCGGCCTTGTCAAGGATGTGTTTAAGCAGGAAGAGATTGCAGATCTTCCCGGAAGTTCCTGCATCGGCCACGTGCGTTATCCTACTACGGACGTGGGGGGCGTAGAGAACCTTCAGCCCTTCCTGTTTACCCGCAGGAATCCTTCCTTTGCAGTGGCCCATAACGGTAATATCGTGAACGCCGCGCAGGTTAAGGAATTGCTGGAGAAGCGCGGTCACCTGTTCCACAGCACGTCGGACAGTGAACTCTTCGGCCACCTTCTTGGGGCCGGAGCGCACGGACATACCTGGGAAGAGAACATTCGCAATGCGGCCAATCAGCTTGACGGAGCCTATGCTACCGTCATCCTAACCAAGGATACGCTTTACGCCTGCCGCGACAAATATGGTTTCCGTCCCTTGTCCATCGGCCGTCTTGGCGATGGTTACGTTGTGGCCAGCGAAACCTGTGCTCTGGACACCGTAGGAGCAACATTTATCCGTGATATCGAGCCCGGAGAGCTGGTTGCAATCGATGCCAACGGAGTGCACAGCACCAGTATGGCGCGTCGTTGCGCCCATCGCATGTGCGCAATGGAGTATGTTTACTTTGCCCGTCCGGACAGCGTCATAGAGGGCTGCAGCGTGCATGCCTTCCGCAAGCAGTCAGGCCGTCTTCTGCAGGAAGAGCATCCTGCCGATGCAGACCTTGTCACCTGCGTGCCTGAATCCAGCATGAGCGCAGCCATAGGCTATGCAGAGGCGGCTCATCTGCCACTGGAAATGGGCCTTATCAAGAATATGTACGTGGCCAGGACCTTCATCCAGCCTACCCAGTCCATGCGTGACATCGGTGTTAGGATGAAACTGTCCCCGGTGCGCAGCATAGTCAAAGGCAAGAGGGTAGTGGTGATTGATGATTCCATCGTCCGCGGTACTACATCCAAGATTCTGGTTCAGATGCTGCGCGATGCCGGTGCTACGGCAGTTCACATGCGCATTGCCAGCCCGCCTTATGCCTGGCCCTGCTACTACGGTATCGATACTGGTACCAAAGAGCAGCTTCTGGCTTCCGGTCGCAGCATAGATGAAATCCGTGCCTTTATAGGTGCCGATTCCCTGGAGTATCTTTCTGTGGATGCCCTATATAAAGCATCAGGCAGAACACAACTGTGTACTGCCTGCTTCAGTGGTGAATATCCTACGGCGCGCTATCAAGACGAATAGCGCGCCATAGCTTTAAATAGTCTTCAAGAAATCAAGGATGTTCTTCTCTATACGAGCGGGAACATCTGCGCATTCTGTGCGCTGGAAGGGAGTGGGGCTGAGTTTTTCGTACAGCTCAATGTAACGCTCTGTGATTCCGTTTACAACCTCGGGGGTCATCTCGGGAACCTTCTGTCCTGTCTGGCCCTGGAAGCCGTTAGCCATAAGCCATTCGCGTACGAACTCTTTGGAAAGCTGCTTCTGGTGCTCGCCTTTGGCAAGACGGTCCTCGTAGCCTTCGGCGTAGAAGTAACGGGAAGAGTCGGGGGTGTGGATCTCGTCCATCAACATGATCTTGCCGTCCCTCTTACCAAATTCGTATTTGGTATCTACAAGGATAAGACCGCGTTTTGCGGCAATCTCTGTTCCTCTCTGGTAAAGTGCCAGGGTGTATTTCTCCAGCTGCTCATACTCGTCTGCGGGAACAATGCCGCGGGCGATGATCTCCTCTTTGGAAATGTCCTCATCGTGGCCCTCAGCCGCCTTGGTTGTAGGGGTGATGATGGGGTGGGGAAGTTTCTGGTTCTCTTTGAGGCCCTCGGGCAGGGTTACTCCGCAAAGGGTGCGGTTCCCGGCCTTGTATTCACGCCATGCATGACCTGCAAGGTAACCGCGTACAACCATTTCCACCTTGTACGGTTCGCAGCGGTAGCCAATGGTAACCATAGGGTCAACGGCTGCAACTTTCCAGTTGGGGATAATGTCTTCTGTGAGATCAAGGAACTGGGCTGCAATCTGGTTCAGCACCTGTCCTTTGTAAGGAATTCCTTCGGGTAAAACAACGTCGAAGGCAGAGATTCGGTCTGTAGCGACCATTACAATGTATCCGCTGTTAAGACTGTATACGTCGCGGACTTTTCCCGTATACTTTGACTCCTGACCAGGAAGTTGAAAATTGGTTTTAACAACAGCTTTCATGAGAAATTAAAGCGTATTTTACGGGGCACAAAATTAATACGAATTCTTGAATTGGTCAAGTAAATTCCCGGCTACAATCATAATTTTGTGATGGCATAATTCTTGACAAGAGAGCGTCTCGGTATGAGACGGTTATTATTCATTTCGATTGTTTTGCTGATGGCCGGGGCCATCGGACTGCAGGCCCAGGAGCATGTAGAAAGGCCGGATTCCCTGGTCCGCAAGCCGGAGCCCAGGGCGAATCCGTTCCCCATGTTTGGCTATTATGGCTATTCTAGCATAGGGCGATATTTCTTCTTGCCCCTCGATCCCGGGGAATTCGAAACCAAAGAAGACCGTGCGGCAAGGATTAATGCAGAGACTTACCGCCGCGTGATGGAATCCGTGAACTATAACCTGTCCTGGACAAGGCCGCCCCATCTTACCCGGGCACAGAGCATCGCCCTGTTTGTGGCACAGCTCTTCCTTTCCAATCCCGGCAAACGTCCGGACGGAACAGTCCCCGTTATGAGCTCCGTGCCGTTTTCTTATATTTACACTCCCGGCTGGGCACCACGTGAAAACCCCTATTCGCCGGATGTATTCCCGCAGTGCATTCGTTTGGAATATGATTCTAAATCAGGTACTTACAAGCAGGTTATGGTAGATTGGAATGACTTCCAAAAGAACCTGAGCCGCGGCATTGGCAATCCAAACTTTAACGCCCCCGTTCCCGTAAAGCGCTTCACTACCGCAGAAAAAATGGTCGATTAACTGTTGGCTTTATTCAAACGAAGCGATCAGGTCTTCTACTGTATCGAAGCTTTCTACCAGGGCTCTGTCGGCCTTGGTGAGCATGCCGGTGGCTACGTAATGGTCCAAAAGGGCCAGGAAGGGCTTGAAGAAGCCGTTAAGGTTCAGTACAATCACGCGGCCATTGTACTTTGCAAGCTTCTTAAGTACATGTGTTTCAATTAGTTCGTCAAGAGTGCCGATGCCTCCGGGAAGGGCGATGGCGGCTACGGTGTCGCGGCGCATTTCTTCTTTGCGCTGGGACATCGAATCCGTCCATACAACCTGGGACAGTCCGCTATGGGCAAGGTCCGCCATGAAGCGGGGCAGAACGCCCTTATGGTAGCCTCCGGCCTTGGCAATAGCGTCTGAAACTACTCCCATCGTCCCCTTAATTGTTCCGCCGGAGACGATGCCGTAGCCTTTGGCGCACAGGCCGGTAACCAGTTTGGCCGCTCCTTCATTGAACCTTTGGTCTATATCCTTGCTGGCCGAGCAAAATATTGCAATATTCTTCATACACTAATTTGATAGTCAAATATAACAATTTGGCCTGATACTTCCCCTTTCTGACACTTCAATAAACTATTTATTCCTTAAAGCTTCGTAGTACGCGTGTCTCTTGGGGTTCTCTGGGAACCAACCCTTGAGCACGCGTTTTTCTTGCTGGAACATTTCCAGGATGCCCCATAGGCAGGAAAAGGCGAAGCCGCCAATAATTGTTGATACTGTCTGATTCTCTACGAAGAGGGATATTCCGCAGCAGGCAAGGCCTGTAACCAGCCATATCCACCAGCTTTGCTTCCCCCAATAATATTCCATCTTTATGATGGCCGGATGGCAGATTCCGATGCTGAAAAACACTGCCGCTCCTACTATAATTCCACTGTAATTCATGCTTGCAAAGATACAATTATTGTTTATATTCGCAGCATGAAAATCTTGTTTGTGTGTCACGGGAACATTTGCCGGAGTCCTATGGCTGAATTCATACTTAAGGCGCTTGTTAAGGCCAGGGGGCTGGAGGATCTTTATTACATCGAGTCTGCGGCTGTGTCTGCAGAGGAGATTGGCAATCCTATTTATCCGCCGGCTAAGCGTTGCTTGTCGCAGCATGGGGTGGCGTTTGATAAGTCTAAGTGTGCCCGTCAGATTACCAGGGGTGATTATGCCCGTTTCGACCGTATCATTTGTATGGATGCGTCCAATTTGCGTCTTATCCGGCGTATTATTCCGGATGATCCGCAGGCTAAGATTCATTTGCTGATGTCTTATACTGGTAGTGGCCGCGATGTCGCTGATCCTTGGTATACCGGGGATTTTGAGGCTGCCTTCCAGGATATCCTTTCCGGCTGCGAGGCGATGCTTTCCTTTTGATCCTCCCACGCCTGATTACGCCGGAGATTCTAACATGGTGTTATACTGTTTTGCGCGAAATTATTTCAGGGGTGTTGCCGGAGATTTTCCAAAGATTTTCCAGGGTTTTAACAGAGAATGCTTATATTAGCAGAAAATGATAATTTATGGTTCGGCTCAGTAGAAAGCACTCTGGCAAAACAATACAGCATTCCGGCAGATTGGTGGCAATTGCCGCATCCCTTGTGATAGCCCTTCTATGCGTTCAGGCGATAGATACTCCGGCACAGGCTAAGGATAACGCCAAGTACGTTAACCTATTCTTGGGAACGGCCGGAGACCACGGGCAGGTAAGCCCGGCAGCGCAGCTGCCCTTTGGCCTGGCTGCGGTTTGCCCGGACAGCAAAGTGCCTTCTCATGTGGGATACGACTATGAGGTCCCGGCAATATCCGGCATCTCAGTCACGCGCGTAAGCGGCGTGGGTGGCATTGGTGCCGGTGGCAACCTTAGGATTCTTCCCGCACAAAATGGTTCTGAGGTTTCAATAGTAAAAAGCACAGAAGAAGCCGTCCCCGGTTACTACGGAAGCAGCCTAGATAATGGCGTAGAGGTGCGCCTTACGGCTACAAGCCACTGCGCCCTGGAACAGTATCTCTTTGCCAATGATGCAGACTGCACCCTGTTCGTGGACTTTGATTCTGCCATCGACCACAGACGCAACAAAAGCGCATATCGGGTAGTCAGCAGCAACGACATTGAAGGCTGGGTTGTATCATCCACAGTATGCAACGCAGGTGCGTACAAGCTCTATTTCCGCTTGCATACAGACCGTCCCTTCATGGTCGAATCCTACGATTCCAAGACCGCGCAGCTGCGCTTCCCGGCAGGAACGCGCAAGGTAGAGGTCCGCATCGGCCTGTCCTCAATAAGCGAAGCATCGGCTGCAGAAGAACTGGCGGCCATCGCCACAAAAAGCTTCGAACAGCATCGTGCGGATGCAGCAAAAGCCTGGGACAAAGTCCTGGATAAGGTCGACGTAAAAGGCAGCACCCAGGAGCAGCGGACGCTGTTCTACACAAGCCTGTACCGCGTTTATCTAAGCCCCTTCAACGCCACCTTCGGCGGAAAATATATCGGCACTGACACCGTTCTGCGCGAGGCCGCTGACTGGACTTTCTACAGCGGATGGAGCATGTGGGACACCTACCGCGCCAAGTTCCCCCTCATTACCCTGCTGGATCCGGAAGCAACCGTCGATATCTGCAAATCCCTTGTAAGCCTGTACCAGACCGGCAAAAAGAACTGGGCCACCCTGCAGGAACCCGTTCCCACTGTGCGCACGGAGCATACACAAATCGCCCTTCTGGATGCCTGGGTTAAGGGTGTGAAGAGTTTCGACCTGGCCGCAGCCTTCCCCGGAATGGAGGCAGAGGCCGATGCCGGCAGGCCGCAGGGCGCGAAAAAGGGCCTCACCCGCAACTCTCCGGACCAGAAAATGGAAACCATCTATGACCTTTGGGCCATAGGACACATCGCCAGAATCATCGGCAAAGATGCCGTAGCTCAAAAGTACCTGAAAGAGTCTGAAGAGCTGTTTGAAAAGACCTGGAAAGAAGACTTCATGAACATCACTCCGGAGTTCGAGAAAATGAAAGATAACGGCCTGTACCAAGGCACTCGCTGGCAGTATCGGTGGGCCGTTCCAATCTATTCCGGCAAAATGATAAAGTGGGTCGGAAAGGAAAAGTTGGCAGACCAGCTGAGCGAATTCTTCCGCAAGCACCTCTTCAATCAGGGCAACGAGCCGGACATCCAGACGCCGTTCATGTTCGGCCTCTTCGGCCATTCAGAGCGCACCGATTCCCTTGTGCACGCCCTTCTGACCGATGATGCTATGATTCATCGTTACGGCGGAAATGCAGAGTATCCGGAGCCCTTTGTCGGCCGCGCTTTCCAAAACAAGCCGGACGGCTATGCCCCCGAGATGGACGAGGACGACGGTACCATGAGCGCATGGTACATTTTTGCCCAGATGGGCCTGTACCCCGTTTGCCTCGGCACCGACATGTACGAGCTCTTCACACCTCTCTTTGACGAGGTCGTCCTGCATCTGCCCGGCCACGACGTCAAGCTCATCCGCAAATGCGCCCCCGCCTCCGCCAAAGCCGTAGAAGTCGACGGCATCCGCCTTCCGGCCTTTGCCATCACCCACTCTACTCTCATCTCTGCCAAAGAAATAATCTGGCGTTAAGCGTTCTGGCGCTTAAGATGAAGATTCTCTAAGTAAACAGCCACCGAGGCTGTAACAAAATAGAACACCGTCTGGATAGCCAAGCCAGTCATCTGAACCTGCGCCGCATCAAGATCCCCACCCGCAGACGTCATATTAATATACGCCTGACAACCAAAAGTAGTAGGGAAAATGTAAGAGAACAACCTCCAGAACCCAGGGAAAGCACTCGTCGGCCAAGAAGCACCCGTCAAGAACAAGCAAATCGGCGACAAGAAAAGGAACAAAATGAACACAGTCTCCCTCTTGTTAACGAACGTACTCCACGTCATACAGAAGCAAACGCAATCCGTAACAAACAGAAGCACAAGCATTAAGGTATTCCAGAAGTCACCCCTCAGCGGCAAGCCGAAGATAGAAGGAACAATGTAGGAAATATAGATTCCGATGCCCGCGTAAATCACCCAATAAGCCCAACCACGGCCAATAACTGTACGCATAACACCATTGGTGTAAGGATAATCAGGCAACTTGGCAAAACTACGCTTCTGCTCACGCAAGGTACCCGCCAGCAGTGTCATTCCGTAGAACATCGTCTGTTGAATAATCACGAACAATATAGCCGCAAGCAGGAAAATGCTGTAAGAAAAAGTCCTGTTGTAGGGGTTGTTCTCTTCGTACGGAATAGCCTGAACAAACTTGGCAGCATCCTCTTCTGTCATGCCGGCGGCAGCATAGCGCTGGTACTGAAGCGTCTTCATCTCGCTTAACATCACAAGATTGGTAGCCATAAGGGCATTCTTGTAATAAAGGAAGCTGCTCATATCGCAGAAAAGACTCACCGTAGCCGTCTCCATACGCGCTATCTTCTGCCCGAAGTCGCTGGGGAACATCAAGATACCGTTTACCTTGCGCTCTTCCAAAAGCTCCCTGGCCTCTTCAAGACTGGTACACTTGTACGCAACAGAGACCTCACGGGTAGCATCGACTTCACGCGCGTAGCGGCGGCTAACCTCGCAGTTAGCCTGATCCACAACAGCTATGGGAGTATCCTCCAGAACACCGTTCAGGTAAACAACATTGTAAAGAAGAGGATAAACCAGACCAGCCACAAAGAAAATAAGCAGCACGCCTCCATCCTTGAAGATGAGCTTCATCTCCTTGACTCCGAGCTCCAGGACATCCTGGCACCAGGACCGTATAAAATCAAGTTTCATGGCAGCTTACTCTTTAGGATAGTTCTGGTAAATAAACGCCCTCTTAAGACGGATCATAACCGCCAGCGGAAGGAACTGGAACAGGAACAAGTGTATAGCCTCCGGCCACCAGGCGGCAAAGCCGGAGCCAAGAATAACCTCGTCCGTAAAAATCATGTAATAGTGCCTTAGCGGGAAGGCCTGGGCCAGACCGCGGATGGCGGCCGGCATCGCCTCTACGGGCAGCGTGAAGCCGGTGAAGGATATCGCCAGCACGCTGTACAGCGCACCAATACTAAGGGCAAGCCTGGGCACGGGCAGCAAGCCTATGATAAAGATGCCCACGGCCTCGCTGGCCATAACCAGCAGGAACATAGCCGGGAACATATTCCACACGCTGCCGGCAATAGGGAAGTGCAACCAGTCGTATAACAAGAACACCAGCGACATTCCAATAGCCGTAAACAACGTTGTGTAGACTATTATCTTGCCTCCCAGCACAGTCACTATCGATCCGCCTCCGGTGCGAAGCAGATGGCGTGAAGTGCCATACTTAAGCTCGCTTCCCAGGGCGTAAATCATCAGTATTACAATCACCATTTCCAATATAGCCGGCAGCATCAAGTTGCTAAGGTAGTAATTGTAGCTTGTGTAGGCATTGCCTATCTGATGCGTATCGACCTCTATCGGTTTGATGAAGTTCATTATTTTGCGGTCGTCCCAACCCTTGGCCCTCAGGAACTTGCGGTGCGCGGCTCCGTTGGCCAGATTGATGATGGTCAGCAGGTCCTTGTAGGCCAGGGAGCCTCCAAGGAAGTACATTCCGTTTATGTAGTAGGTGAAGGTAGGACGACGGAAAGAGCCGATATCTGAATACATGCCCTTTGGCAGTATGCAGACGGCATAAATCTCTCCCTTCTGCATTGCCAGCCTGGCCTCCGGGAAGGTATCGAACCGAACCGTCTTACCCAGCTGCGTGGCGTCCAGGTGACGTACGAACATCCTGGATACCGATGAATTGTCTTCATCCACCACTCCGATGGGGATGTCATGCGGCAGGCCGTCGCCAAGGAAAGTCAGAAAGAACACCGCGCAGAAGGAAACCACGCCCACAGAGCCAAGAAAGTACACAGGACGTTTCTTGAACACCTCCAGTTCGCGGATAATTACAGCACGGATATTTTTCCAGAAATACATTACTTGTCGTATTTAAGAATGGCGGACATTCCGGGGCGAAGTCCCTTTGCCGCCTCTGTAGGAACGGCCCTGACCTCGAAGGTCTTGGCATCGTATGTAGCAGTTTCTTTTGTAGCCTTCCAGGTTGCGTATGACTCCAAAACGGCAATGTAGCTGACTGTAGCAGGGATTTCTACATTGTCAAGTGCGGGGATGACAACCTTGATCTGGGTGCCCTGGTCCATGCCATGAAGATAGTCTTCACGCACGTTGAAGGTGAACCAAACATCGCTAAGGTCGGTAACAGTCATGATAGGAGCGCCGGTACCAACAAGCTCTCCAAGCTTGGGGAATACCTCTGTTACGATACCATCCACAGGGGAAGTCAGATAAAGCTCTCCAAGATAGCCTTCAACCTCCTGCAGAGCACCGTTAGCCCTGTCTACAAGGGCCTGTGCGGCAGCTTTGTCCTCTTCGCGTGCGCCGGCAACAGCCATGTCGTACTGGCTTTTTGCAGCCTTGGACTGGGCAATTGAGGCGTCGTATTTAGCCTTGGTCTCGTCGTACTTCTGTGCAGAAATCACCTTCTGGTCGTACAGCTTCTGGATACGCTCGAAGCTCTTGCGCATTACCTCTTCCTGCACCAGTGCGGTCTGCCAAACCTCGTAGGCTCCGGTAATCTGCTCTTTGCGTGCACCGTTGGCAGCCTTGTCCTGCTGGGCCCTTGCTGCAGATACCGCACCGCGCGCCTGCTTAAGCTTGGCGCGAACCTCAGGGGAATCAATGTTCACAACAGTATCTCCCTTGTGAACTGCCTGACCCTCACGTACATACAGCTCTTCTATACGTCCGGGCACCTTGCCGGAAATGCGATACTCGCTTGCCTCTACCTCTCCCTGGATCACCAGACCCTTGGGTTTGGAAACTATATAACCAATGATGCCAATCACAAAAATGATGGCGATAAGAACTATAATGCCAATTGCCAGATTACCTTGTTGTCTGTTCTGTGCCATATCTAATACTATTTAAAATGCCTCTCCCTGTGCCTGACGCAGTGAAAGGGTGTTGATTTGCAGTTCTATATTTGCGTCGATAAAGTCTGACTGAGCCTTGAGCCATGCTGTCTGGGCGGCCAGGGCCACGTTCGTAGTGATGACTCCGCCCTCATAGCCGACCTGTGCCTGACGCATGTTCTCTTCTGCGCTTTCAAGTGCGCTTTCTGCCAGGTTCAGCCTGTCCAAGGCCTCTTTCTGCTGCTTTTTAAGCTGGCTTACCTGAAGGGCGATCATCTCTTTTGCGTCCTGCAGCTGCAGTTTGTAAAGCGTTGCCTCTGCCTTTGCCTTGCGTGTCTTGTTCAGTCGCTCAAAGCCATGGAAGATGGGGATGTTAACCAGCACGCCGGCGTTGAACATTCCACCCCACTGCTTTTTGAAGCCATTGTAGGGGTTGGGATTGCTGACAATATAGTTAACAGTCAGTGCGACGGTGGGCAGCATATCTGCGCGGACCACCTTTACCTTATTGTCATATATCTGGCCTGCCAGCTCAAGGCTTTTAACCTCCGGACGGGCGGCATAAACGTCTTCAAGGCTCTTTGAGGTGGGCAGTACGGGACGGGCAAGTTCTGTTGAGGTCTCGTCCGCCAGTACTATGTCGCTGTCCAGCGGCAGACCTATCTGCTTGCATAACAGCATCTTGGCAAGTGAAAGACCGTTCTTTGCCTTGTTCAGCAGCATGTCGGCCTCGTTAGCCTGAACCTTAACCTGAAGGACATCGGAACCGGTAAGTACGCCTGCATCTGCAGAAACCTGTGCATCGTGTTCCATTTTGTGCAGGAGGTCTGCATACATCTGTGCCGTACGCTCCTTTGCGGCGATGGAAACTATTTGCCAGTAGGATTTGTCCACATCGGAGATCAGCTGCCTTTCGGCAATGTCGTACTTGCTTCTGGACAGCTGCTCTGCCAGGGCGGCTATCTTATTGGAAGCTATGATTTTACCACCCACGAAGAGGGGCTGCTGCAGCGATACGATGCCGGCATATACATTCTGGTTGTCCAGGTGGAAAGCCTTGTCAATTTCGTTGCCCAGAGCGCCGATGGTTCCGGCAATGTCCGCCTGTCCCAGTTGTGTCATGACAAACTGCCACATTGGGCTTGTCATGTAGTCCTGAGCCAGTGCGGGATTTGACTGAATGGCCTGCTGGATACCCTGCATTGTCGCACTCATTTTGCTGCCCACGGCGGGGCCAAGGCCCTGCAGCTTGGCCGACATGTCGTCTGTCAGCAAGCTGATGTTTTTACCATTGCGCATGTATGTGCCCGTAGCAGAGATGTTAGGGAAGTAGTTGGCAAGCGCAATCTTGCGGTCGTATCCGGCCATCTCGATTCGCGTGCGGGCCTGCTTCAGGTCTGTATTCTCTGCCAAAGCCATACGCCTGCAATCTTCCAGCGACAGCTGCTGCTGGGCGTGCAGAGCTGCCGTGTTTGTAAGAATTCCCACCATTAAGGCGGAAAGAAGCAGTAAGCTTTTTTTCATATATCTTTTTATTACTTTTCCTGTCATTTTGCCCAGTTAAGGGGATTGTAATTATTCCGCAAAAAACGGGCCGAATAGCACTTTTTTTAACACAATTATTATATTTGTGCCGTTTATGAAGAATATCTCTGCTCCCATAGTACTAAGACGCCTGAATACAATAGGCTACAAAGAGGCTCCAAACGAGCCCGCGCGCCGCTTTGCCCAGTGGTCGTTCCTGTACCTGATTTCCGGCGAAGTACTGACGCATACCGGGAGCGATTCGGTTCTTTGCGCATCGCACGACGTTCTTCTGGTGCCCCCGGGCACGGAATTCCGCGTGCTGTGGTACAAAGACAGCGTTGGTTATTTTGGCGGCTTTGAAGAGTCCTTCCTGCTTGGACGCACCCTGCCCCTTTTAAGGGCCACTGTTCCCGTGAAGATTAAAATCTCCTATTCCGACGAAATCTTTACCGACGAACTGATGGATTCCATTATCCGCCATATTCAGGAGCCGGAACTGGCAGCAGCCAGCATAGACCTTCTGCTTCGCATCCTGCATGCCGGTTCGTCAGATGGCAGCACCATCTGCAGGGTTTTTCTGGACGATGTTTTCTGTGGCGCCCCGGTCATCGGTGGCCCGTCTGACTTTGCGGCCCGCCAGGGCATTTCAGAGGCTGATCTGAACCGTGAGGTTAAAGAGGAAACCGGCCGCACGGCAGGGGAGTGGATAGCTATTTCTCGCTTGTCCCTGGCCAAGCATTATCTAGAGGATCCGTCCCTTACCATGGCAGAAGTGTCAGAGAAAACCGGAATTGAAGACCAGTCCTATTTTGCGCGATTCTTTAAGAAACACGAGGGCGTCACTCCAAGCCAGTATCGTAACGATATTCTCAAAAAGTCCTAAAAGCTTTTGTTTTATCCTAATGCAGGATGTAAAAATGCGTTAATTTTGCGCCATGATTAATTTACTGGCCGCAATTAGCGTCGTTTTAATGTCAGTGCCCTCGGACCCGCCTGCAAGAGAGTCTGAGGACACTTTGTCTGCATCTGTCATAACCGTTTCAAAAATGAACGCAGTGCTTGTGAAGGCTGCGTCTCCGGTTATTTCTATAGATAGGTTTGATGTACAGAGAAAAGATTTAAATAGTCCTAAACGCTTATCCTCCCTTGTCCCTAACCTGCATATTCCGGAATATGGATCGGCAATGACCTCTTCCATATATGCAAGGGGCTTCGGCTCCAGGATGGAGAATCCCTCGATCGGCCTGTATGTAGATGAGATCCCGGTTCTGGACAAGAATATGTTCGACACGGACTTCCTGGATGTGGCCAGAATAGACTATGTCAGCGGCCCTCAGGCTACTTTGTTCGGCCGTAATTCCATGGTTGGCGTACTGTCAGTTTCTACCCTTCCGGCCTTTGATGAACTGCTGCCGGACGGAGCGGTCAGCCTGACCTATGGCAGCTTCGGTACCATCGAGGCTTCCGGCCTGTGGCATAAGGGCCGCGTGGTGGCATCGGCAAAAGCCTTCCATACCAACGGTATGTACAAAAACAGCTTCGACGGTTCGCGGGTGGACGATGGTAACGGAGGCTCTTTCCGTCTGCGTTACAGCCCCCGGAGGCGTGCAGGCCGCAGCTCCGACTATTCATTATGGGCATCGTACCTTAATCAGGGCGGATGGCCGTACAGGCAGTTGAAAGAGGATGGCAGCATCGCCCCGATAAACTATAACGATGTCTGCAATTACGAGCGTCTTGCCGTACTTGCCGGTGCAAACGAAGGCTTCAAAGTTGGCCGTAATCACGACCTTAAGAGTATTACGTCGCTGCAGGTTCTTCTGGACCGAATGAAGATGGACCAGGATTTTACGGATGCTTCAATGTTTACGCTTAAGCAGCGACAGAGGCAAGTGGCTCTTACAGAGGAGCTTATCTTCCGTCCTTCCGTGAATGTGGACTGGTGGGACAGCCAGAGCGGCCTTTTCATATTCTCCAAATATAACAAGATGCACGCGCCCGTGCACTTTCTGCATGACGGCATCGATCAGCTTATCCTTGGTAATGCAAATGCCCACATCCCGGCCAGCATAGGAAAACTGGACTTTTCTGAAAGGGATTTCGTGATTGGCAGTGACTTTGATCTTTTCTATCAGAACGCTGCACTTTACCATGAATCCTACTTCAACTTCGGCAAATGGCGTTTCACGGCCGGCGTGCGTTTGGACTATGAATATAAGCACATGTCATACGACAGCAGGGCTACCATTCATTACGCCCTTCTACCCAGAATGACTGAATATCGGGAACTAAATACCGTGTTCCAGGGCTCGCAGAACAACTCCTGGCTGCAGTTTGTACCAAAGGTGGCGGCCCGCTACGGAACGGATTACAGTTATTGGTTTGCATCGGCATCGAAAGGCTTCAGGGCCGGAGGCTTCAATACCCAGATATTTTCCGACATCCTGCAAAACCGCCTTACCGGGGACCTGATGAACGGCCTTGGCGTTCATGTCGATGGAATGGGGAAGGGCCTCGGGGCTTCAAGCACAGCATATAAACCGGAGGAGAGTTGGAACTTCGAGCTTGGCGGCCGTACCAGCATAAAACTGGGACGCAAAGCCGGCTACCTGACACTGTCGGCATCTGTCTTTGACATAGAGTGCCGCAATCAGCAGATTACTGTCTTCCCGGCCGGCAAGAATACCGGACGAATGATGGCAAATGCCGGACAGTCACGTAGTTACGGAGCAGAGATGACGGCCAGATGGAATAACGGAACCTTTAATTCAGACTTGCGTTTTGGCTGGTCTCACGCTACCTTTACCAAGTATAATGACAATATCCAGGACTATAGCGGCAAATTCATTCCCTATGCTCCTACTGCAACCTGGCATTACGGACTGGGCTGCACTAACGTAAACATAGATTATCTTACAGAAGTTGACTTATACGTTTATGCTTCCGGTTGTGGCAAGATCTGGTGGAACGAAGACAATACCCTGGCTCAGGACCCCTATTGCCTCCTGGGTGCCGATATTACCTTTAAGTTCGAGGGCTTCGACCTCTTTGCCCATGCAACCAATATCCTGAACAAGGATTACAGCGTATTCTGTTTTAAGTCGGTGGGTAATAACTTCCTTCAGAAAGGTCGTCCGCGCTGCGTGACCGGCGGAATTAGAATTAAATTTTAAACTAAACGATATTAATAAGATGAAAAAGATTTTTGCAATTCTGGCTGCCGCCCTGCTTATCGCATCCTGCGGCAGCGACTCAAAAGATGACAACAACTCCCTGCCCGTCGGAACAACAAGCTATAAGGGAACCATGACCGTTGTTTTCCAGGGCCAGGATGTTCCTACAGAGAACGTTGTTCTTACCGTTAATTATGACCAGAAGAAGGGACAGGCCAGCATTCTGTTCAATCAGGTTAAGTTCGTACCCCAGATGCCCGTCACCCTTGACATCACCGTTCCCGGCGTTACCGCTACCGTATCAGGAGAAAAAGTTAATCTTTCTGCAGAGGGCGTAGAGCCTACAGTTGGCGGCGTTCCGTACGAGAATTATCTTGTAACTGGCCTAAACGGAAGCATTTACAAGGGTGTGCTTGACATCTCCCTTAAGTTCGGCAACTTCCCTACAAAGTTCAACGGTACGCTTATTGAGTAATTATTTCCGCAGAAAGTGTTTATTTATTGAATCGTTTTTTGTACATTTGTTTGCTTTACTGCAAATAATAACAATTAACAATAAACGCTTATGTCAAAGAAAAATGGAAATATCGTAGCGATTATCACTATGATATTCTTGTTCGGAATGATCTCATTCGTTACGAACCTTGCAGCCCCTATCGGTAATATCTGGAAGATGCAGCCCGGCATTGACGGCTCCAACACTCTGGGTATGATGGGTAACATGATGAACTTCCTGGCTTATGCCATCATGGGTATTCCTGCCGGAAGAATGCTTACCAAGTTCGGTTATAAAAAGACTGCGCTCATTGCCATTGCAGTAGGTTTCATTGGCGTTTTCGTCCAGTTCCTCTCAGGCGTTTCAGTAAGCTTCGTAGTTTATCTCCTTGGTGCTTTCATCTGCGGTTTCTCCGTATGTATGCTCAACACCGTGGTTAACCCCATGCTTAAGATTCTTGGTGGCAAGAAGTCTAACCAGTACATCCAGATTGGCGGTACCTTCAACTCCCTCATGGGAACAGTTACCCCTATGCTTGTAGGTGTGCTCATCGGTCAGCTTACCAAGAGCTCTGTAATCAGTGACGTTAATCCCGTTCTTTTCATTGCCATGGGTGTATTCGCCGCAGCCTTCGTAATCCTTAACTTCATCGATATTCAGGATCCTGAAGGCGTTAAATCAGACGGCAAGGCAGAAAGCCCCTGGAAATTCAAACACTTCATCTACGGTATCATCGCCATCTTTATTTATGTAGGTGTAGAGGTTGGTATCCCCGGAACCCTCAACTTCTTCCTTTCAGACCCTGAGAAGGGCGCAGGCCTTGATCCTTCAACAGCAGTTAAGGTTGCCGGCTTCGTTGCAGGTACTTACTGGTTCATGATGCTTATCGGCCGTTTCGTTTCCAGCTTCATCAGCGGAAAGGTTTCTGCACGCACCCAGCTTACCACTGTTTCTGTTGTAGCAATCGTTCTTTGCCTTGCAGCAATGTTCATTCCTGCAACAAGCACTACCAGCATGCCTGTATTCACCGGAAGCGGCTTTGAGAGCGCAATCGTTCCCGTATCAGCACTCCTCCTTGTACTTTGCGGTCTTTGCACCTCTGTTATGTGGGGTACAATCTTCGATCTCGCAGTAGAAGGCCTTGGCACTGCAACCAACCAGGCATCCGGTATCTTCATGGCAATGGTTGTCGGTGGCGGTATCCTTCCTCTGCTCCAGAACTTCATCGCAGATAAGGCCGGTTACATGCCCAGCTACTGGGTAATCGTCGCAGGTCTTGCCTTCATCCTGTTCTTCGCAGTAGTAGGTTCAAGAATCGTTAAAAAGGCATAACTATGGCACAGGAACTTGTATTAGGTATCGATATCGGCGGACAGACCACCAAATGCGGCGTTGTTGACGCCCGTGGTACCGTCCTTGCCCAGACCGTTATCCGTTCTGACACCTACGACAACGTAGAGCCTTATATCGCAGAGCTTGCAGATGCCCTTAACCGCATCATCAAGGAAGCCGGCGCAGAAGGCCGCATCCGTGGTATCGGTGTAGGTGCACCTAACGGTAACTATTACACCGGCAATATAGAGAACGCAGTTAACCTTACCTGGGGTGGTGTTCATACCATAGAGTTTGCCAAAATGCTGTCCAAGGCAATGAAAGGCATTCCCGTTTCACTTACCAACGACGCCAATGCTGCCGCAATGGGTGAAATGACCTACGGTGCAGCTAAGGGTATGAAGAACTTCATCATGATTACCCTTGGTACCGGTGTTGGCTCAGGTATCGTGATCGATGGCAAGATTGTTTACGGCCACGACGGCTTTGCAGGCGAGCTCGGCCACGTTGCAGCAGTACGCCACAACGGCCGTCCATGCAACTGCGGTAAGACCGGCTGCCTGGAGACCTATTGCTCCGCTACCGGCGTTGCCCGCACTGCCCGTGAATGGCTGCTCCAGAGCGACGAACCTTCACTCCTTCGCGGTATAGAGAACATCAATTCCAAGCATGTTTACGATGCTGCTAAGGAAGGTGACAAGATGGCCCTCAAGATTTTTGAGTTTACCGGCCGTATGCTTGGCGAGTGCTTTGCAGACTTCGTAGCATTCTCTGCCCCCGAGGCCATTGTACTCTTCGGTGGTCTGGCCCGCAGCAAGGAGTTCCTTCGTGAGCCTATAGAGAACGCCATGAACGCCAACCTGCTTCCTTTGTGGAAGAATAAGGTTAAGATAGTCTTCTCTCAGCTTAAAGAGTCCGATGCTGCCATTCTTGGCGCATCTGCCCTGGCCTGGGAGCTTTAAGACTTCCGCATAAGAAAAACAGCCTGCAGATATTCTGCAGGCTGTTTTTATGTGTATTGGATGGTTTATCCCAGCAGATGAATTGCAAGGCCGCTGCGGAGCTTGGGCTCGAACCAAGTGGTCTTGGGAGGCATGATGTTGCCGCTGTCGGCAATGTTCATAAGCTGCTCCATGGATACCGGGTAAAGCGCAAAGGCAACCTTCATTTCTCCGTTATCTACGCGGCGGGAAAGTTCTCCAAGACCGCGGATACCGCCAACGAAGTCTATCCTCTTGTCGGTACGCAAATCCTTGATACCCAGAATCTTGTCAAGAACAAGGTTGGAGAGGACGGTTACGTCAAGAACGCCGATAGGGTCTGAGTCATTGTATGTGCCGGGCTTTGCTGTAAGGCTGTACCATACGCCTTCCAGATACATTGCAAAGTTGTGCAGGCCTGCGGGTTTGTAAGCCTCTGAGCATTTGCAGTGGCAAGGCGGCTCGCAATTGCACTTACCACCATCCTTTGTGCAGTCACATTTGCATTCTACTATAAAGTCTTTCTGGAGAGCCTCTATGAACTCTTTTGCAGTAAGACCGTTAAGGTCCTTGACAACGCGGTTATAGTCTATGATCTTGAGCTGGCTTTCAGGGAAGCATACGGTCATGAAGTAATTGTATTCCTCTTTGCCGGTATGGTTGGGGTTCTGTGCCCTCTTCTCTGCGCCGACGCGTGCGGCAGCGGCGGTACGATGGTGACCGTCAGCCACATAGAAGGCATCAATGTCATTTGTGAAGATCTCTGTAATGCGGGCGATAACTGCGTCGTCATCGATAACCCAGAACTCGTGACCGAAGTTGTTCTCGTCTATGAAACTGTATTCGGGAGTCTCCTTAACCTTGGCAGCAACGATGGCATTGAGCTCTGCGTTGTCTTTGAAGGCGAAGAATACGGGTTCTATGTTGGCATTCTGGATGCGCACGTGAATCATTCGGTCATCCTCTTTATCCTTGCGGGTGAGTTCGTGCTTCTTGATCTTGCCCTCTGCGTAGTCGTCGGTATGGGCGCAAAGTACGATACCATACTGGGTGCGGCCGTCCATGGTCTGGGCATAGACGTAGTATTTTTCTTTATCGTCCTGAACCAGCCAGCCTTTCTGGCGCCAGAGTTTGAAGTTCTCTACAGCCTTGTCATATACGGGCTGTGAGTGCTCGTCGGCAATGGGATTGAAGTCAATTTCCGGCTTTGTGATGTGCAGGAGGGACTTTTCTCCGGCCATAGCCTTGGCTTCCTGAGAGTTAAGAACGTCATACGGAGGGGCTGCGACTTCCGTTACGATGCCCTTGGGAGGGCGTACAGCAGCAAAAGGTTTTACTCTTACCATAGTTTTATTGTTAAAAATTACTTTTTTGTCAAAAAAATACCTTATCCGTACAAATATAGTTATTTGTTTTTATAAATTTGTGTCAAATTATAACTTTCAACCATGAAAAAATTCATACTGGCTTTATTGCCTGTTGCCCTTCTTCTTGTCTCCTGCGGAAAAGACAATCCGGACAATCCGGAACCAAAAGAAAAATCTTCTGCATGTTCCCTTGTTTCCTTCCAGTTTAAATCCGATGCCGGTGCCGGCATGGTTGGTACTGCCAATGCGGTGTTCGCCACCATCCAGAGCGTGCCGATGGCCTTCATTACCGTACCGGAAGGCGTTGATCTTCACTCCCTTAAGCCTACCTTCAGCATCAGCGACAAGGCTACCCTCACCGCCGGCGGCAAAGCCGTCGAGTCTGGAAAGACTGCAATTGATTTTTCTTCTCCTATCGAGCTTAAGGTAACGGCAGAAAACGGATCCAGCTACAAGAAATGCCTCCTTGTTGCAAGGAACGGAGACGCTACCATCGACAATGAAGTATATGCAATCATGAAGGAGTACGATATTCCCGGAATCGGTATCGCCACAACCAAAAAAGAGGTTGCAACCTATTCTGCCGGATATGGCTTCGCCAACATGGACTCTAGCCCCAGGGTACAGTGCCGTCCGGACATGCTCTTCCGCCTGGCAAGTATGAGCAAGGCTCAGACCGCCCTCTGCATCATGACATTGGTAGAGGAAGGCAAGCTTTCTCTTGACGATTATGTATTTGCTCCCGGAACCGGTATTCTTGCCGACAAATATCCCGGCGAGCATGGTAATAATGTCGATCTTATTAAGATCCGCCACCTTCTTACCCACACATCCGGTTGGAAGTATGCTACCACCGACGGCGTGGATCCTATCTTTACCGGTGACGGACGTTTCTATGGCAAGTCCCTTACAGAAAGGGTTGCCTACATGGTTAAGACCTCTACTTCTGTAGAGCCCGGCAGCCTGCCGTCTTCTTATTATAATCTTGGTTTCTGCGTCCTTGGCCAGGTGATAGAGAAAGTGTCTGGTGTAAGCTATGAAGAGTTCCTTCGCAGCGTTGTTGCAAAGGCCGGCGTTACCGATATGTGGGTTGCCAAGACTGCCAAGGCAGACAGACGTGCCAACGAGTGCGTTTACTACCCGCAGGGCGCATCCACCGCTTATGGTAACGATATGACCGTTGTAGGTGCCTGCGGTGCTGTTATTGCTTCCCCGCTGGAGCTTATGAAGCTTCTTAGTGCCGAGGATTACGGTACCGTTGTTCCGGACATCCTTACAAAGGAATCCCTGGACCAGATGTACACCAATTACACTGTTCCCGGTGGCAAGGCCGGTTATGGTTTTGGCTGGAGAATAGAGCACAACACCCTTACCAACTGGGCTTCTTACCACGGTGGCAACATCTCCGGTACCGCTACAATCTGGGTTCGTGGCAAGAACGGCGTTAACGGCGTCCTGCTTTGCAACTCCCGTAGCCAGAAAGACGGCTTTGACACCGCTCTTTACCTGAGCCTCAACGCCATCATGGAGCGCGTGAATTTGCTGTACTAGTGCGGTTGCAGCGCAAAGCTAAAGAATTGACTACTAAATACTTATGTAAAGTGCCTTAGGCGATATCACCTAAGGCACTTTATGTTTTGTGCTGATAATCAGCGTGTTGACTTTGCGCGATTCCTATTCCGTTGATATGGAGACTATCTTCCCGTTAACAGCCAGGCTTTTGATTCTGGACGCTTTGATTTTCCACTTCGTTTGAATCTGTTTTTTAAGACTGTCTTCATTCAGAAGGGCGCCGAGTGGGATACCCTTTTTCCGGCGAGTCTCTTTTCCGTTTAGGACGAAGGTCTTGATTCTGGATTCCTTTTTTGTCGTAATAATACAATATGACCTATAATAACAGCTGAGGCCAGCATTTTTAATAATGTTTATGGAATCAATGTCATTAACTCCTATGATAGATGAATTTATTCCATCCTCTGAAATAAAACCATCCACTACAAAAACAAACTGTTTATTATCTATATCTATCGAGCTTGAATAGACTATCGGCGTAAGCGGCGATCCTAAATTATCAACGACCAGTCTGGAATCATTCAGCTCCCAAACGGTATATACATTTGTGGTGACGACTCCTTTCCAGATAAGGTTCTTATTCTCTACAACAATGTATTTTCCTCTGTCTGCTATACTAATTTTAGATTCATTAAACTCTTTATCAGGAGTATCGGACAGATAGTATCGTTTGCTGCTTTGTGAAGAACCTCTGTTGTCAAATATTCTTATGCTAATCGAATCCTTTGCAAATACAGTTATAGTTTGAGTGGCGAAAAGCTCAGTACGAGTCCACATCCTTCCGTTTAACTGTGAGATACTTATATCAAGAATCTTTGCATCAATCCACGGCGGAGTAATTCTGGCAAGCGACTCTTCATCGTATTCCTTAATACTAAATCTTCGCCATGTGGCATAAGATTTAATATCTCTCATCGCAGCTTCAATCGAACCTTCTTGAGGTGCGGTGTTATCAAGGGCTCTTATATCCAGGGAAAAAGAACGCCCTTCGAAATCGCTTCGGGTTATTTTTAGACCAGTAGTGTCCGGGATATTACTAGTCCTGAAGAAAAACTTCGGATAATTATCTCTAATACTAGTTGCGTCGGGTTCGGTAAGGATAAGCACATTATTGTCAAGCTTTAAAACCTTCTGAGCATAGGCGGTCCTTTCTTTATGGCGAGAAGATTTAGTTATAAGGAATTGTCCCGACCTTGAGCCGATTTTATCCTCGCAAAAAAGGGTATCAGGAGTATCTGACAAATAATACGGTGTGCCTGTCAGAAATATAGCCGTACTATTATCACTTTTTATTGGATAGGCAAATAGCGATATATTTGTTTTGTCGTAATGATTAAAATATAAAACATCGGGTAGATCAGCTGGCGAAGAAATAATCGAACCCCAATAGCCGGAATTAAGATCCTCTGTTTTTATGACTTGTGCAGGTCCGTAGTTTGGATGCTCCAGGTAGTACTCGGCCAAGGAATCCAGGGCCTGACTGATTTTGTTCGCTGTCTGAGCAAACAAATGCTTGCCGCAAGCCACTTGGATGGCTGCGGCAAGCAGTATGATTAAAGTACGCCTCACGGCTTATTTGTTTACTTGGAAACGGGTGTTGCCGGTGGCAAAGTAGTCGCAAATCTGGCGGGCGGCGGCAAGGCCGGCGTTCATGTTGGCCTCGGCAGTCTGTGCGCCCATCTTCTTAGGGGTTGCGAATACGCGTGCGCCGAACTTCTCTGTCAGGGCAGCGTAGTTGTCAGGCATAACGTCGGTGACGTACTTAAGGTCAGGACGCTCTTCCAGGGCTTTCATCAAGCCATCCTCGTCGATAACCTCCTTGCGGGCGGTGTTAACCAGTGTTGCACCCTTAGGCATCTTGGTGATAAGATCATAACCGATGCTCTTAATGGTAGCAGGAAGGGCGGGGATGTGGATTGACAGGTAGTCAGAAGAAGCATAAAGCTCTTCTACTGAATGAACGGGCTCTGCACCGCCTGCAACGATCTGCTCGTCGGTCAGGAACGGGTCAAGAGCGCAGATGTTCATTCCAAGAGCCTTTGCCTTCTGGCCAACCAGACGGCCTACGTTGCCGTAAGCCTGTACGCCAAGGCGCTTGCCCTGAAGCTCGCTTCCGGTAGCGGGAGTGAACTGGGTGCGGGCCATGAAGATCATCAGGCCAAGTGCAAGCTCTGCAACGGCGTTGGAGTTCTGGCCGGGGGTGTTCATTACAATCACCTTGTGTGCAGTTGCTGCCTCAAGGTCTACGTTGTCGAAGCCTGCGCCTGCGCGAACCACAATCTTAAGGTTCTTTGCTGCGTCAAGAACCTCTGCGGTAACTTTATCAGAGCGGATGATAAGGGCGTCCACGTCTGCAACGGCGGCAACAAGGTCCTTCTGCTCCGGGTATTTCTCAAGAGTAACTACCTGATGGCCGTTCTTTACAAGAATATCTTTGATGCCTGCTACTGCTGCTGCAGAGAAAGGCTTCTGGGTTGCAATAAGTACTTTCATGTCAATTATTTATGAAGTTTTTCGAATTCCTGCATGCAAGCTACCAGTGCCTCTACGTCCTCTTTCTTGCAAGCGTTGTAAAGGGAAGCGCGGAAGCCGCCTACGCTGCGGTGGCCCTTGATGCCGACCATGCCCTGAGCCTTTGCAAATGCAAAGAACTCGTCCTGCAGGTCTTCCTTGCCGGGAGCCATTACAAAGCATACGTTCATGAGAGAGCGGTCCTCTTTGGCTGCGGTGCCAACGAACATGCTGTTGCGGTCGATCTCGTTGTAAAGGAGAGCGGCTTTTTCCTCGTTGATCTTCTGTATGGCCTTTACGCCGCCGATGCTCTTGAGCCAGCGGAGGGTCTCGGTCATAACATAGATTGCGAATACCGGAGGAGTATTGAACATGCTCTCTTTCTCTATATGAGTCTTATAATCGAGCATAGTAGGGATGTAGCGGCTTACCTTTCCAAGGGCATCCTTGCGGATGATAGCAAAGATAACGCCGGCAGGGCCTACGTTCTTCTGTGCGCCACCGTAGATCATTGCATACTTGCTTACATCAACGGGACGTGACATGATGTCAGAAGACATATCGGCGATGAGCGGAACGGGGCAGTCGTAATCTTCCTTAATCTCTGTTCCGTAGATGGTGTTGTTGGTAGTGATGTGGAAGTAGTCAAGATCTGTAGGGATCTCGTAGCCCTTAGGGATGTAGGTGTAGTTCTTGTCCTTTGAGCAGGCGATAGCATATGCTTCGCCGATGCCCTGAGCCTGCTGCAGTGCCTTGTGGGCCCAAACGCCGGTATCAAGGTAAGCAGCCTTCTTCTCAAGGAAGTTCATTGCTACATAAAGGAACTGCAGGGATGCACCGCCGCCAAGGAATACAACCTCGTGGGTGTCGGGAATGTTGAGGAGCTCTTTCCAGAGTGCGCGGCACTCGTTCATAGTCTCTTCCCACTCTTTGGTCCTGTGAGAGATTGAGAGTACGGAAATGCCTGTGCCTTTAAAGTCTTTCAGTGCTTCGATGGTCTTATCGATGGCCTCCTGAGGCAGGATGCAGGGGCCTGCATTGAATACGTGAACTTTTCCCATGTCAGATTATAAGTGAAATTAATATTTTGTGTTACAATTTTTTTAAAATTCGCCGCTAAGATAGCTAAATTTTAATCATTTAACAATGTTTAAGCAAATATTGTTCATTTTTTCCAAAAAAGTGTCAATCTGCGACAACGGAACCTTCGTCCCGATGCTGCATTTTTCTCCGAACACCTGGTTTTGCTGCGGCAGGCCCATGTCCTTCAGAACCTTCATCACAGAATTCATCTGCAGGTATTCGAACTCCACCGTAAAGTGCTGGCAGGCTGTCTTTTCCACTACCGTGGCCGCCGCCAGGGCGTCGGCGGTAGAGGTCTTGTAGGCCCTTATCAGTCCTGGAATACCAAGTTTGATGCCACCAAAGTATCGCACAACCACAATCAGGATATCGCTAAGTCCGGCGGAGTCAATCTGCCCAAGGATAGGGCGGCCTGCACTGCCGGACGGCTCGCCGTCGTCGTTCGCCCTGAACACATCGCCCTTATGGCCGATTCGGTATGCAAAGCAGTGGTGGCGGGCGTCGTGGTATTCCTTCTTCAGGGCATCCACCAGCGGCTTAACCTCTTCTATGCTCTCTACCGGATACGCAAAGGCAATGAAGCGGCTGCCATTGTCCTTGAACAGGCCCTGTGCCGGCGCCGCAATGCTCATGTATTTATCCGGATTGCTCATAGATTAACAAATATAGCACTTCCCCCGGAGATTTCAAAGAGGAATCCTTATCTTTGCAGCTATGAAACAAAAACATTCCAATCCCTATAAAGAGGCCAACGAGGCTTTCCTGGCCGAAATGGCCCAAAAGGAGGACATCCACGTTCTGGATAACGGCGTCATGTATCGCGTACTGGAAGAAGGCCACGGCACAAAATGCCCCAAGCCCAGCGGCATCGTATATGTCCATTACACCGGCCGCCTGATCGATGGCACCGTGTTCGATTCCACAGAGCAGGACAGCCTGCCGGCATTATTTCTGGTCAGGGACCTTATCATGGGCTGGCAAATCGCCCTTACGCGTATGCACGAGGGCGATAAATGGGAAGTCTTCATTCCAGCCAAATGGGGCTACGGTGCTATGAAAATGGAAGGTATCCCCGCCCACAGCACCCTTATTTTTACTATGAAACTGGTAAAAATCGAGCGCTAAAGATAGTCGACGAAGGTTTCCGGCAGACAAATGTTAGTAACATCAATCGCCTCGGCAAATAGCGGGGCGATTTGTTTATCCCTGAAGCCGGCGATTCCGCACCCTATGCGTGTGACGTAGAAGAAAAGCTCCGGATGCTCCTTTGCAAAGGCGATGAATTCGTCAACGTAGGGTTTGATTGTTTCTACACCACCCTGCATCGTAGGGATCGCATAGCTCTGCCCGCTCAGGCCCACGCCAACGCCCATTTCCGCACCGAATTTGCGGAAGGCCACCCACGCAGCCCCGCCGCCGTGCATCCCGGCCAGATTGCTTCCAAAAACAAAGACCTCGTCGGCCCTCAGCTCTGAAATCCTTTCCGGCGTAAAATTTGGCCGCTTAACTCCGTTATAAATACTCTCTTCCATAGCTTCACAAAGAATACTTCTGTAGTATCACAAAGATACGGATTCTTTTGGAAAAGCCCTAGCAATTGCGTGGTAGCCGCTACTTCCACACCGACAACATGGCACCGCCGGCTCGCATAACGCGGCTCGCCGGCTACCAGGAGGCTCCCACGCCAGAGGGCAAAGTGTCCGGGAAACTCACGCTCCCGGGCACATCACCCTCTGGCTTCGCAATCCCTGCGCACCCCAACTGCCCCGGCAGTGACGGTTGTCGGTAAAATCTGATGTGCGCCCTTTTTGTTGGACGGATTTAACAATAAGATATTTGGTTTTGAGTTCGGTATTGTACCGGACTCATTCCATTCAACTTTTTCTTGATTCGATCTTCGTTATAGTAACGCAGATATTCATCAAGTTCTTTCAAGAAGTGCTCGACGGAGTCGAACTTTTGCAAATATAACAATTCTGATTTCAAAAGACCGAAGAAGTTTTCTATCACGGCGTTGTCCAAACAGTTCCCTCTCCTGGACATGCTTTGTATTATATTATTATCTTTCAGTAACTATTCTTATGGATTTTCCAAATGATTCGGACAGAAGTTGGGTTATAGGTCATCACTTCGATTCAGCGGTGTAGTTTGTGGATATTTATTGCGCTCATAGGGGCGTCCCGCCCCTGGCCGCGCG
>Ga0256405_10001399_pt1 | contig 66016 bp, 60 predicted proteins | sample RumenRJG_02DNA_FD_189096 | JGI IMG/M metagenome (GOLD analysis project Ga0256405, IMG submission 189096) | Bovine rumen microbial communities from Lethbridge, Alberta, Canada - RJG_02 | ecosystem: Host-associated > Mammals > Digestive system > Stomach > Rumen | place: Canada: Alberta... | reverse complement strand
GTATAAGTATGGGGACAGAACGTTAATCACGGTGTACAATCACCAACTAAAAATCGGCCTTATTCCATACTTAGATGTCAAATCGAGTGCAAAGATAATAAAAATAATTTAAATATACAACTAAAAATGCAAAGAAAGATGAAAAAGTATATCTTACTATCAGCCGTGTTTCTTAGCATGGCGTTGTGCGCCGGACTGACGAGTTGCAAGGCATGGCGCACCATCAGCACGAGTGCCACCTACTCGCAGGTGAGCGACAGCACCAAGACGACCACTACTATCTCTACCAAGACGGTGGAGGAGTATCAGGGGGTGAAGAAGAAATGAAAAAGGAGCGCGTTGCTCCTTTTTTCGTATATGCACCACCGGAGGTAGTAGACAAATTCACACACTTCACACTTTCACACAAAAATGTGTGTTCAAACAAGAAAAAAATGCCTTTTTATTTGCATATGTCAAAAAAAAGCAGTATCTTTGCAGCAGATTTTGAAAGGAGGATGGATTTGACTGCTTGCAACCTCGTTAAAACAATGCTAAAACTTGTGCCGCAAGACCAAACAGTCACTTGTGGCTTATTTTTTTGAACAAAGACAAAATGCATTATTTATTTACATCAGAATCGGTGTCGGAAGGACACCCGGACAAAGTGGCGGACCAGATTTCGGACGCAATTTTGGATAATATGTTAGCGCAGGATCCGCATGCACACGTGGCTTGCGAGACGATGTGTACGACCGGTCAGGTAGTGATTGCCGGTGAGGTAAGTTGTAAGGGATGGGTTGATCTGCAGGTGGTTGCGCGTAAGACGATCGCCGACATCGGTTACACGAAGTCGGAGTATAAGTTCGAAGCGGAAAGTTGCGGAATCTTAGCGGCGCTGCATGCGCAGAGTCAGGACATCAACATGGGTGTAAGCCGTGCGACGGAAGAAGAACAAGGCGCCGGAGACCAGGGAATGATGTTCGGTTACGCGACCGACGAGACGGATAACTACATGCCGTTGACCTTGGATTTAGCGCACACGCTGGTGTTTACCTTGGCACGTATCCGCAAGGAAGGCAAAGAGATGCTGTACCTTCGTCCGGATAGCAAATCGCAGGTGACGATCGAGTATGACGCGGTCTATGACCGAGATGGAAAGCCATGCGGTCAGCGCCCGGTTCGTATCGATACCATCGTGCTCAGTACGCAACACGATGAGAAATTGCATGTGGGTGACAAGTACCTGTTAGTGACGCCGGAGATGATCAAGCATGATATCATCGAGATCCTCTTGCCTCGTGTAGCAACGCGTGACAGCCGTTATGAGCAGCTGTTGGAGAATTTCTTGGATGATCCCAAAGCGAAGCTGTTGGTGAACCCGACGGGTAACTTCGTGATCGGTGGTCCTCACGGAGACACGGGTCTGACGGGTCGTAAGATCATCGTGGACACGTACGGCGGTAGAGGAGCACACGGCGGTGGAGCGTTCAGCGGTAAGGATCCGTCGAAAGTGGACCGTTCGGCTGCTTATGCGGCACGCTGGATCGCCAAGCATCTGGTGGCTGCCGGTGTGGCACACGAGGTGCTGGTACAGGTAAGTTACGCGATCGGTGTGGCTCAACCGGTGTCGTTGTACGTCAATACCTACGGCACGGCGCAGGTGAAGATGAGTGATGCGGAAATCGCAGCAAAAGTAAGCAAATTGTTTGACTTGCGTCCGGCGGCTATCATTCGTGCACTCAAACTGACGCAACCGATGTATCAGGAGACCGCCAAATACGGTCATGTAGGCCGTACGAACGAGGTGGTAAAGAAGACTTTCTTTGATTCCGACGGCAACACCTTTGAACGGGAAGTAGAATTGTTCACATGGGAAAAATTGGATCGCTTAGCAGAAGTCAAAAGCGCCTTTGGCTTGTAATAGCCATCATCGTTGGCGCGGTAGTGGTGGACCAGATCATTAAGATTCTGGTCGCTACCCATATGACGGTGGGTGAATCGATCGAGGTGACGGGATGGTTCAACATCTCGTACGTGCTGAACAACGGAATGGCGTTCGGTATCGAGTGGTTCTCCAAGATCGCATTGACGCTGTTCCGTCTGGTGGCTGCCGTGCTGCTGAGTTGGTACATCCATAAGTTGATTCACCGCGATGAGATCCGGACGGGATATATTGCCACGATCGCGTTTATCATCGCCGGGGCGATCGGCAACATCATCGACTGCGTGTTCTACGGGAAGTTACTGCAAGACGGCGGTTGGTTCACCGGCAAGGTGGTGGATATGTTTTATTTTCCGTTGATTCACAACAGTAACGGCGACGTGATCTTCTTCCAGCCGGTGTTTAATTTTGCGGACAGTTGTATCACCTGCGGCGTGTTCGTGCTTATTATCTTCTATTGGAAAGAGATAAGCGGTAATAAAGGCGAAAAGGCGAAAGGCGAGGAGGCGAAAGGTTAGAGGCTAATGGTAAAGAAATACGATGATATCATACGCGCATTACGCGCAGGCGAGTACGCGCCAATATATATATTGTGTGGCGAGGAACCGTATTACATCGATGCGGTGTATGATTTCATTGCCGAGCATGCGTTGGATGAGATGGCGCGTGAGTTTGACCAGCAGACGGTGTACGGTCGTGACCTGCCGGGTGCCGATATCTCCCCTATCATCGGTGCCGCACGCGGTTTTGCGATGATGGGAGGACGCAAAGTGGTCATCGTACGGGAAGCGCAGCCGATCAAGAAATGGGATGCCTTGGCGGCGTATCTGGATAACCTGATGCCGCAGACGGTGCTGGTGATCTGTTATAACGGCAAACCGGACAAACGGCAAGGCGTATGGAAGAAAGCCGCTGAACATCCGCAGGTGGTGTGGATGCAATCCGATAAGTTACGCGACTACGAGGTAGCGCGATGGATAGACGGGTATATTCAAGAATATAACCAGCGCTTAGCGGCGAGCGGTGTGCAGTTAACGGTAGATCCCCGGATAGCACCGCTGTTAGCGGACCATTTGGGAACAGATTTGACTGCCATCATCGGTGCGTTGCAGAAACTGATCGACGGTAGGCCGGAAGGTGTGAACACCATCGATGCGGCCTTGGTGGAACGGAACATCGGAATCTCGAAAGACTATAACGTGATCGAGTTACAAAACGCCTTGATTCAAGGCGATGTGGTGAAGGCGAACGCTATCACCCGTTATTTCGCTTCGTCGAAAGATCATCCGATGATCAAAGAGATGGCGATGCTTTATACCTTCTTCTCGAACCTGCTGATGTATCATTATATGCCCGACAAGAGCCGGGCCAACGTGGCGAAGGAGTTAGGTATTAATCCGTATTTCGTGAAAGACTACGAGACAGCAGCCCGGCGTTATCCGGCCGGCAAAGCATTTTTGATCGTAGGGTATCTACGGGAGACAGACGCCCGTCTGAAGGGTATCAATAATCCCAGTGCGAAAGACGCTGACCTCTGGAAAGAGTTGATTTACCGAATCATGCATTAAGGGAACGTCCCAACACGGACGGTTCAATAGCGTATAAGGCCAGATCGGTTTGGCCTCTTCTTTTGGTTCCTCTACTCCTTCTTGTTCGGCCAATAAGGCGATGTATTTCTCTTCTTCTTTTTTGAGATCCGCCATCACTTTCGGGTAGATCTTATCAAACAGCTGCGGGTGTGCGGTGTACCAGACGAGGGAGGAATCAAACTCCGCCTGCGTCACACCGTGCCGTTCCAGCACCTGTGCATAATAGATACTCTTGATGTCCTGGTCCTTGATGCCGAGCCCGGCTACCTGCAACATCGCTTCGGTCTTATGCAGATCCACCAAGACGACACGCATCTTATGGGAACTCAACACGCCCTTTGGCCGGCAGCCGACAAGAACAAAGAGCAAGGAGCAAAGAGCCAAGATTAATATGTAACGAGAAGTTCTCATTCCCAATGACGATCTTTGGCAAAGAGCCGGAGTGCACCGTGCAGGACGGTCTCCGCTTTCATATGCCGGGCATATTCCGGACTGTACTTCCCTATCCTTTCGGCATTGCGCAGCCGTTCTTTCATCGTATGCCATTTGCGTGCGAAGCGGTTACGAGACGCGACCGATTCGTTCTTCGGTGCGACTAACTTGCCGTTCAGCAGATCTTTTACAAACCGCTCACCTCTCACCGCTAACCGCTCACCGTTACTAAAGAACGGTGCTTCGGTTTCCGGTAAACCGAGATAGGTCACAAGCACGTACATGTACAGTTGCCATACATCGAACAGGTGCAGCGCTTTGAGCCAACGTTTCAGACGCGGCCGATCGATCACCGCCGCCTCATGATGGAGCAGCAGGGTCAGGTCACAGAACTGGCGGATGTTGGCACCCTGGGTAGTAGCATGTTCCCAGGCATGCAACATAACAAACAAGGCATTAAACGTAGGTTCGGGGACAGAAAGGGTTACGGGTGAAGGGTTACCGGTTATGGGGATAGCATGCCCCATTCCATAAGCTTCCATCTTCGCGTACCGGCGCTCATCGACAGGATGCTGAAAACCGACGGAGACACGGTGGGTTTCTATCGAGACACCGTCAGCGATGATGTTATAATGCTTGTAATGGTCCAATTCCTCATCGAACTTAAGCGCATCGGGGAAAGTATCCCGCATGACCTTGCACGCCGGGTGGTATTGGTCCTTACCCACAAAGAAATCGATGTCTCCCCAGGTGCGTAATTCCGGTGAGGGATAGAGGGCAGCCAGACCGGCACCTTTCATCAGTACCGGACGGATACCGGCATCGGTCAAGGCGTTCCAGGCTACCTGTAAGGTATGGCTCAGTTTGACTTGACTTTGGATATTCTGCAGACACACCATCTTCATCTGCGGCGTCATCGGTAAGAGCGGAAAGACCAAGGTACCTGTTCCCTGCTGCATATGCAAACGCAAAAGGGCCTCCGACAGCGGTTTTTGTTCCACTGCTTGCTGCCATAAGGCCGCACGGATCGTTTGGAAGTATTCGTTTATCATGCGCTGTGCGTTTTACGGGTGAGAATGGACCGCATGGTCAGGAAGAAGTACTTGATATCCGTTCGTATCGGATGCTGGAGGTACTCCGTGAGGTACTTGTCTTCGCTGGCGAACAGTTCGTCAAAAGTTTTGGGATGATCGATGTAGAACGGCGGAATCAGTCCCGGTTTGGCCTTGGTTCGTTTGTCTTGCAGCCACTCGGGATAGGTGGAGAACATGGTCTTACTGATCGGTCGTACGCCGACTAATTTCACATCCCGTTTGAGCCAGTTGATGAGCATTGGCAGTTCGTCTAACCAGTACTTACGCAGGAACCGTCCCCAGGAGGTGATCCGCCAGTCGTCATTACTCTTATCGGCGATATCCATACCACCGCGTGCGTCAAAGACATATTTCTGAATATACTCGGCATAGGGATGCATGGTACGGAACTTATAGAAGTACTTGATCTCCTTATTCTTACATACGCGTGGGAGTTTGATCAGCGGTCCATAGACCTTGATCTGTTCCTGCGGATAGGGCTGGGAATGCCGATGCGCAAACACATACTCGATATGACCCATCGGCACCACTTCATCCACCTCAAAACCGCAGTAATACAGTCGTCCGAAGACCTCCGTTTTACTAAGCATACGCTTGCGTCCTTTGGTGACATCATAGTACAGCCGGCTGGTTAACAGCAGACGCGGCCAGACGCGCTTATGGAAGAAATACATCGCGTAGATTATGCGGTTGATACCCCACGGATAGCGCTTGAGGATCTTCGATTTGATATACTCCTGCGGCCGGTAACAGCAGACATATCTGCCATCATCCGGCAGTTTCTGATTCACAATACAGAACCGTTTGTTGATACCGCGTGTGTCGTTGAGCAACGTCAGATCGACGAGGGTCCGGTACTGATAGTCGGGTATCTGGAGGAAAGCAAATCGGTCGCGGTCACAGACGCATTTCGTTTGCGAACTGTCCAGATGGGCTTTTTCCAACAGCATCCGGTAATCCTCTTCAGTCGTCACGGACAAAACCGACTGGCGGATCGACTGCATGGAATGACTGTTACGCGGTTTATCCGGTCGCAGAGCCGTTGCATTATCACGATGCTCGATCTTCATGACCGGTACCGTCATGTTCGTGGCATACTTCCAATAGTGTTCGGCAAAGATGACCATACTCTCCAGTCCCACTACGATCAGAACGGTCCACATCGCTACGTTCGGCGAGAGGCTCCACGGTAAGAGCGGCACCACACCCCAGCATAAACCAATCAAAGCGCCGGCATCGACGATCATGGATAAGAAAGACTGCCATAACCAGGCGTCTTTGTACGACCGGTACAATTGCACCACGTACCCGATCAGTACCCACAAACACATCATGATGCCGAACAAGGCAAAATAGCCACCTATTTCCCCTTTATCTGCTGCCCAACGCCAGATCATACAACCCGATACCGCCAGTATCCAGCAGAGCAGATCAATGAAAATTCTTCGTTTCCAGTCTTCGCGTACCATCCCTAATTTACAATTTGTGCGCAAAGGTAGTAAAAAAAATTCGAATACACAAATAAATCTGATTTTTTTACAAAAAAATTTGTGTATGTCAAAAATTTGTAGTATCTTTGCACCGGATTTGTGAGAAATCTCACTCTATATCCGAATTTACCAAGTACATATTTTAGATTAGTTTATGCAATACGAATTACACAAACTCGAGCGCATGACGCTCGACCAGGTGCGCGAAATTGCTGAAGAGATGGGTTTGCATCCCCGCCGCAGTCAGTCTATTCGCGAATTGAGTTACGCCATCTTGGATGCACAGGCAGACAACCGTGCCGCTGCCGTTCAAGCCAAAGAAGATGCACGTGCCGCTGCCGGTCAGACCGGTAAACGGGAACGGGTACGGGGAGTGAAACGCCCTGCTGCCAAAGTGAACGTGGCAGAGAAGAACGTGCTGGCGACCGTTGGCACGGAAAAGGAACAGATGGCGCAGATAAAAGGTCAGATCGAGGCCAATAACCATAAGCCGACCAAGACGGTGGTGGCTGTGAACAATGCTCCGCTTCCCGAGTTACCTAAGAAAGAGGAAGTGAAAGCCGAGGAACCGGTAGCACCGAAGCCTAAGAAACGCGGTCGTCCCAAGAAAGCGGAGGTTAAAACCGAAGAGCCGAAAGCAGTAGAAGAACCGAAAGTAGAAGAGGTAAAAGCTGAGGAACCGAAGGCAGAAGAGCCGAAGAAAGGCAAACGAGGCAAGAAGGCGAAAGCGGAAGAGCCGAAAGTAGAAGAGCCGAAGGTAGAAGAACCGAAAGCAGAGGAGCAGGAAGAGGCACCGGATTTCATCATGCCTAATTTAGGTGAGAACGTGATCGGAATGGGTACCTTGGAGTGCACGCCGGACGGTTACGGATTCCTTCGTTCAGCAGATTATAACTACTTATCCAGTCCGGATGATATCTACGTAAGCAAGGAGCAGATTCGTCAGTACGGTTTGAAACCGGGTGACACCGTAGAGTGCTCGATCCGTGTTAATCCGCAGCCGGATAAGTTCTTCCCGATGGAAAAAGTGATCCGCATCAACGGTCTGGATCCGGAGATGGCCAAACGCCGTGTGGCTTTTGAAAACCTCACTCCCCTCTTCCCGGATCAGAAGTTCAAACTCTGTACCGGTCACGGTCAGGACAGCCTGAGCGTACGTATGATCGACCTCTTCTCGCCGATCGGTAAGGGTCAGCGTGGTCTGATTGTAGCACAACCGAAAACCGGTAAGACGGTGCTGCTCAAAGAGTTAGCGAATGCTATTCTGAAGAACAACCCGGAGGTCTATATGATCATCCTTTTGATCGACGAGCGTCCGGAGGAAGTTACTGACATGCAGCGCAGCGTAGATGCAGAAGTGATTGCATCGACGTTTGACGAACCGGCTGAGAACCATGTGAAGGTGGCGAATATCGTGCATGAGAAAGCAAAACGACTGGTGGAAAGCGGTCACGATGTTGTGATCCTGCTCGACTCCATCACCCGTCTGGCACGTGCGTACAACACCGTTGCTCCGTCGAGCGGTAAAGTGCTGTCCGGTGGTGTGGAAGCACAGGCGCTGCATAAGCCGAAACGTTTCTTCGGTGCCGCACGTAACATCGAGAACGGCGGTAGTCTTACTATCATTGCAACCGCACTGACTGAGACAGGTTCTAAGATGGATGACCTGATCTTTGAGGAGTTCAAGGGAACGGGTAACATGGAGCTGCAGTTGGATCGTAAGTTAGCGAACAAACGTATCTTCCCGGCAGTTGATATCCCGGCATCGAGTACCCGTCGTGACGACCTGTTGTTACCGCCGGATGTACTGAGCCGCATGTGGCAGATCCGTAAGATGCTCAGCGACATGAACGGTCAGGAAGCGATGGAGAAACTGAAGAGTTACATGGAGCGCACCGAGGATAACGACGAGTTCCTTCTGGCAGTTAACGGTGCCCGCTAATAAGTGGTTTGAAGGTTTGAGATAGTTTGAGATAGTTAATAACGTCAAACAACATCAAACAATATCAAACAATAAATTAAAATGCATATTTTAATTCTCAACGGTCCCAACTTGAACCGTCTCGGTGTGCGCAATCCGGAGATATACGGTTCTAAGAGTATGGCACAGATTTTGTTGGATATCCAACGGACCTGGCCGGAGGTGCATTTTGTGTACCGCCAATCCAATCACGAAGGAGACCTGATTGATTGGATTCAAGGGGTTACGGATGACGGGTTACAGGTTACGGGAATTGTGCTGAACGCCGGTGGGTACACGCATACGAGTGTGGCCTTACGGGACGCCGTGGAAGACTGCGAGGTGCCGGTAGTTGAAGTGCATATAAGCGATATTAGTCAGCGTGAACCGTTCCGCAGAATCAGTCTGCTGACGGACGTATGCACGCATAGTATTATAGGAAAAGGAACAAAAGGTTATGAAGAAGCGGTTAATTATATTCTTTCTCATAATAGCCAACAGTCTTAATCTGTTTGCTGCAGAGGTGACGGGAAAAGTTATTGACGCCGGTACAAAGCAGCCGATTGACTTTGCCAATGTCAGTATCATGCAAGGCGACCAACTCATCACGGGTGTCGTGTCCGATGAGAAGGGTAACTTCACCTTGGATATCAAGGACGGAGAATACACGCTGGTCGTTTCGTTCATGGGGTATGGTGAACAACGCAAGGCGATCACAGTAGCCGGCAAACCGCTGAATATCGGTCGTGTTGCACTCAAAGAAGACACACAGATGCTGAAAGACGTGGAAGTGGTGGGACAAGGCAGTTCGATGCGCTTTGAGTTGGACAAGAAAGTGTTCACCGTCGATCAGAACATTGCGTCTGCGGGTGCATCCGTGACGGATATATTGGAGAACATCCCGTCGGTGGATGTGGATCAGGAAGGAAATATCTCCTTGCGTAACAGCGAAGATGTGGAGATCTGGATTAACGGTAAACCGGCCGGTCTCAATTCCGAAAACCGCGGTCAGGTACTGCAACAAATGCCGGCAGGAACGATTGAGAAGATCGAATTGATCACGAACCCGAGTGCCAAGTTCAGTCCGGAAGGCACATCCGGTATCATCAACTTAGTGATGAAAAAAGACCGTGCCGCCGGTTATTACGGTTCGGTGCAAGCCGGTATCGACTATGCCTTAGCAGCTCCTTGGACCACTCCTCCGGGAGCCAATGTAGGTTTTAATATCAATTTCAATGCCGGTCCTGTGGACGGTTATTTCAACGTCGGATACCGGTATCACACCAGTAACGGCGGTAGCATCACCGACCGGTATAACTTAGGTGCCGGAAACATGGGCAGTGAGAAATTAGATTCTACGCTGATACAGAGTCACCTCACGCAGGAAGGTACGCAAAGTCATAAAGGCGGTGGTATCTTTGCTCGTGGCGGCTTGAATTTTCACGTAGCAGAAGGTCATACGATCGGCGTATCCGGTTTTGGAATGGTTAGTGATCCGAAGGTGTTCAAAGGTACTAACTCCAACCATCGGGAATACACCTATGTTGATCTGCTGAATGCGGTCAATAACCGCACTTATACCCGTGATCAGACCGGTACTGTTTCCCACCCCGGTGGTAACGTGACGTTGGACTATCAGTTTGAGATGGATGAGCATAAACTGAACGTCAGCGGAACGTATAACAACTTTGGTTTTAACATGCTCACCGACTACACCCAGATTGAAGGTGCCGACACGACGTACCAGGATCAGAACAGTACCAGCAAGGAGCACGGTATTGAGATCAAGGCGGATTATGAATGGAAACCGACGCCGCAGAGCCGCTTGGAAGCCGGTTACGACTATACACGTAACTGGTCTAATAGTTTCTCCGACGCGCATAATAACTTAGCAGACGGTTCGCATGTGAAGGAGTTGTATGACTATTACGCCGACTTCAACGGCTTGACGCAGAACCATGCGCTGTACATCACGTACGGTAATAGGTTTTGGGACAAGTTGTCCATTCAGGTCGGTCTGCGCGGTGAGTATTACATGCGTCATCTGGAGTCGAGTTATAAGGATGCCAACGGTGAAGTACAGGACTCGTATGCCGCTTATCCCAATAAGAAAGATACGGCGTATTTCCAACTCTACCCGTCTGCCTATATCGGTTATGATTTCGGTAACGGCCATGAGTTGCAGTTGAATTACACCCGTCGTGTACGTCGTCCTTGGGGACACCAGATCAACCCTCGAATGGACTTTAGTGACTCGACGAACATCAGTTACGGTAATGTGGACTTGTTACCGGCGTACTCGAATAACCTGGAGTTGAACTATCTCAAGACCTGGGAGCGTCATACGCTGAGTGCCGGTGTGTTCTGGAAATACGGTGAAGGAGCCGTGCAGAACATCAAGTACATGGACGGAAACGTGATGAAGAACACCTATCTCAACGTGGCAACACGGCAGGAGTTAGGTATCGAGTTAGTAGCTAAAAACCGCCTGTTCGGCGAGTTGCTGCAACTGACCACATCCGCCAATTTCTATTGGAACAATATCGCTGCCGTACATGATACGATCATGCACCAGGGTGATGCGATTCCGGTTAATTTAGAAGGACAAAATATCTTCGCAGGCTCGGTGCGCGTTAATGCTCAGTTCCTGTTCACCAAGAATTTCAGCGGTCAGTTAACGGGTGCTTACCGTTCACCGCGTGTGGTTGCACAGGGAACGACGAGTCACAGTTACTCGCTCGATGTCGGTCTGCGTTATACGCTGTTGAACAAACAACTGGCGTTGGCGCTTAACGTGCGTGACTTGTTAGACAGCCGTGCAAGAAGGAACACGACGTGGGGTGACGGGTTCTGGCAATTCAGTGAAAACCGCTGGCACAGCCGTTCCGTCAGCTTTACCGTAACCTATAACTTCGGTAACCAGAACAATCGCAGACGTGGTCGTCAGGATGGAGACTTAGACGGTGGTAGTGATGATTTTGATGATAGTGGAAACGGACACACAGATAGTGAATTCTAATAAAGGCGAAAGGCGAATGGCGAATGGCGAAAGGTTATAAGTTGATATTTCTCTGTGTTCTGTGTTCTATACTCTGTACTCCTTTACGGGCACAAGTAGCACAGAACAGGCCGTACGTGGATGACAAACTCTTCCACTTCGGTTTTCAGTTGGGTGTGAACTTCTCCAGCTTCTTTGTGACAGACAGTGAGCAGCCAATCGTCAACCCCATCACGGGTCAGACGGAGATCTACCATGCCGGTGTCAGTTCGTTGTTACCGGGTTTTCATGTGGGTTTTGTAACGGATCTGCGTTTATGCCAGTACCTTAATCTCCGTTTCTGTCCGGGTTTGCAGTTCTCTAACCGCACGCTCAGTTACAAGACGGAGAGCGGTAATCCGGTGCAAGGTACGCCGGGTGTGTACGGCAGTAAGATCGATATCTTGGCGATACCTGTTTACCTGCCGCTGTATCTCAAATGGTCGGCGGCACGGGAAGGTAACTTCCGGCCGTACGTCATTGCCGGCGGTGGTGCCTCGTTTAATGTCAGCAGGGATCGGGAGAAACCCGTGGTGCTGAACACGACGGATTATTTCTGTGAAGTGGGTTTTGGTGTGGATCTGTATTTCCGGTGGTTTAAGTTCTGTCCGGAAATCACCTACCGCATCGGTTTTGCGAACCAGCTCTACCCTTCTCAAGGTCGTATGGAGTTGGCGCCGCAGGATGTGTTCTACACCGATGCGATATCCAAGTTAACCAGTCATTGCGTCTGCCTCACGTTTAACTTCGAGTGATGCGTAAATGGTTATTCATAGTGCTTTGTGCGTTGGCGTTCGTCAGTTGCAAGGAATATACGGTCAGCGATGACCCGGCTTTGCGGCTGTCTTTCTCCACCGACACCCTGCGTTTCGACACCGTCTTCACGGCGCAAGGCAGTTCGACCATGCAGCTTAAGGTCTATAACCGCAATGCGTCGGCGATTGAGATCGAACGCATCAGCATGGTTGTCGGAGCGGTTTTTCATATTAATATAGACGGTGAGTCGGACCCTACCCGCATGACGCATTTCGTGGTAAACGGAGGCGACAGCGCGTTTGTCTTTGTCCGGGTGGACATCAACCCCAATAACGAGACCAACGCCTTCCTGGAGACGGATGAACTGCGATTTTTCTTATCCAACGGAGCCACACAGGCGGTGCAATTAGAAGCGTACGGTCAGAACGTGACGCGGCTCAAAGGAAAAGACGGTATGCTGTTTGTGCAGGATTATACCTTCACCAACACCCTGCCTTACCTCATCTACGACACGATGGTGGTGGACGGGAAGTTGACGATGCAAGCCGGTGCACGGCTGTATATGCATAACAACGCCTGTCTCTATGCGCAGGGCGATGTGGAGGCGCAGGGAACGGTAGATGCACCGATCATCATCCGTGGTGACCGGTTGGACAGGCTCTTTGACTCCGTGCCTTATGCCTATGCCGGCGGTAGTTGGAACGGTTTATACCTCATCTCCGATCAACCGAGAAACTATGACTTGAGCTACGTTGATATCTTATCAGGTCACATCGGTTTGTACTGCGGTAGCTCGTGTACCGATCCGTTACCACAACTGCGCATGGACGGTTGCCGCATCCATAACCACACGCTTTATGGTCTGGTGCTGGAACACGTGGATGCACTCGTAACGAACACCGAGATCAGCAACTGCGCATCCTACTGCGTCTTTTGTTCAGGCGGAAAACATGACTTCATCCATACGACGGTAGCATCCTATTTCGGATGCACGAATATCCGCATTCAGAACGTGGCCAAGGAGGATGTAGCGGCGGTTTATATCGATGATCTCAACAAGACAGCGCCGAAGACCAACACCTCGTTCTATAACAGTATCATCACCGGTCACCGGGACAACCAACTCATCGTAGCCACACCGATAGAGCGTTTCTACCCGGGGCATTTCGTGGGTTGCTTCATCGGTGCAGACACGGCGAAGGTGTTTGTCAATGATTTCTATAAGTATAAAGAATATGTCTATTATGACTTCCATTTAGACTCCATCAGTCCGGCGATCGGTATCGGAGACAGCATTGTGGCACTCCCCTATCCTACGGATAGAGACGGGTTCTCTCGTGCCGGCACTACTCCCGACGCAGGATGTTATCAACATCCGCTTTGATCTGCTGCTGTAAGTCTTCCAAACTGGTAAAATGTTTCTCTTCCCGCAGGAACTGCTCGAAATGCAGTTTCAGCATCTGACCGTACAGGTCACCTTTGAAAGACGGGATATAGACCTCAATAAGACCGTTCTTGTCGATGTTCACAAACGCCTGCGCCTGATCCATCGTGGGGATGTTCACCCGTGCGGCATACACACCGCTCATCGGCAGAATCTTATGGGGATCGTTCGGCCGGATGTTCGCCGTCGGAAAACCGATGGTGTGACCGATGCCTTTTCCGTGTACCACCGTGCCGGTGATCGAATAAAGACGGCCTAATAGCTCTGTGGTCAACGCGATGTTTCCCGTCAGCAACGCCGCCCGTATCTCCGTGGATGACACATGCCATTCGCCTTCCGTATATTCCGGTAAAGAGACCACCTCGATGCCATGCTCGGCACCGATACGGCGGTAGTCCTGTGGCCGCGTCAGACGGTCAGAACCAAACTGATGATCGTATCCCATCAGCAGAGTCGTCACCTCGTAGGTGTCGTGCAAACGCTGCATGAACTGACCGGCCGTCAGCGGTTGCACCTCAGCAAAAGGAAGTACTACCACCTCGCCGTACTTCGATAACAGGGCTTGGCGCTCTTCGACGGTGGTCAGTAACTGCGGCACATAATCCGCCTGCAGCACGGCTCTGGGATGGGTGTCAAACGTGATGATAAGCGGTGCCACACCCCGTTGCGCCGCCTCTGCACGTAAGTGCTCAAAAAGGAACTGATGTCCCTTATGCACCCCGTCAAAAAATCCTATGGTAGCAATGTGCTTCAATCTTCCGAATAATAGCCTTTCTCGATACCGAACTGCAATTCTGCATCCTGGATCAACTGAATCTGCACACCGGAGATAGGCCTACCCTCTTCCCGAACAGCGTTGAGCACATAGTTCAACTGCTCCGTCTCATCCACGTCACCTTCCATGTACTCCATCTCACCCGTCTGCGGATCTTCCTTTAACAAACCCTGCTCTTCCAGGTAATCATCCATCAGATCCAACACCAGCAGCACATCGTCAGCCGTCAGTTCTCCCCGATCTTCCGCAGGGATCGCATTCAGGATAAATGCCACTAATTCACGCTCTTCCGGCTCCATCAGAGCCATTTCCATCGATTCGTTTGCCATAACTTTTTGATTTGTGCTGCAAAGGTACAACAAAAAAATGACATATGCAAGAAAAATTATCTATGTCAAGCGATTTTTCTATTTTTATTTGCATATATGCAAAATTTTTCGTAACTTTGCGCAAAATTTTGGAGAAAATGTCGGAATTAGTCAAAAGAACCATCTTTGGTGCGCTGTTTGTCGGATGCGTAGTAGGGGCTATCTTATGGCATAAGTATGCCTTCTGCGGTTTATTTTTCCTGTTTGCGGTATTGGCAGTAGATGAGTTTCACCGTCTGGTGAGTTCTCCTCGTTCGTTGCGTGTCTATTCGCTGGTAGCGACGGCTTCGTTATGGGCGACGGTGCTGTGTTTCGCCTGGAGCACGAGGGATGGTGTGAACCACACGGAGATCGGATTCATCATGGGTGCATCGTACCTGCCGATTATGATCATCACGTTGTTGGATGAGATCTGGAACCATTCCGAGCGGCCGCTGCATAACTGGGGAAATTTCTTTATCTCCCAGTTTATGATCGCATTACCGATGGCGACCTTGAGTTTTCTGTATTTTCTCAATTACAAGCTGCTGTTAGCCTTATTCGTGCTGATCTGGTTGAATGATACGGGTGCTTATTGCATCGGTACGCTGACCGCCAAACGGCCGCAGGGAAATCATAAGATGACGCCGCACATCAGTCCCAAGAAGAGTTGGGAAGGTCTGATCGGCGGGTTTGTGTTCACCTTAGCCGCCTCGGTACTGCTGTACCGCTTGGGATGGTTCGATGTGATCGCCATTAAGAAAGCCGGTGTGCTGGTGGCGTTGGGCTTTGCCTTTTTGGTTAGCGCCTTCGGCACGATGGGTGACTTGATGGAGAGTTTGATGAAGCGTTCGTTAGGAGTGAAGGACTCCGGTAAGTTCTTACCGGGTCACGGAGGCATCCTGGATCGCTTTGACAGCGTGCTGTTAGCGGCACCGATAGTGACCTTTTATTGCTGGTTATGCTCGTTCATTGTGCCCATGTTCTGAGTAAACTGCCCTTAGGTGTCCATTACCGGTTCGCCGACTGGTGGTTATACCCGATGATGTATCACGTGGTGCGTTACCGGCGGAAGATCGTGGCTAAGAACATCGCCTTGTCTTTTCCGGACAAGACGGACCAGGAACGGAGACGGATTGCAAAGGCTTTTTACCGGCAGTTCTGCTACACGATCGTGGAGAGCATCTACGGTTTCGGAATTCCGGAGGACGAGATGCAGCGACGGGTGGTGTTTGAAAACATGGACGAGGTGAACCGGTTAGTGAAAGAATCCGGCGGAGCGATCTTCATGTTAGCACACATGGGTAACTGGGAATGGTTAGCGTCGGTGCAGAGTTGGTTACAGGAAGGCGTGACGGAGATGAATGTCTATAGGCCGTTGAAGAACAAAAGCATGGACCGGCTGATGTTAGCAGTTAGAAGCAAACGCGGCGGTGTATGCGTCGCCAAACAGCGGATTTTGCGAGAGATGGTGCAGTACCGGGCGGAGAAGAAACCCGTCACCGTAGGCCTGATCAGCGACCAGAAACCGCGACCGGAAGTGACACGTACCTGGACCACGTTCCTGCACCAAGAGACGGGATTCCTGGACGGCGGAGAGATGTTAGGCAAGAAATTCGGATATCCGGTGTTCTACGCCTACGTGACACGGGAGAAGAGAGGATACTACCGCGTGCATATGCAACTGATCAGCGCCACTCCACAGTTAACGGCAGAAGGACAGATCACAGAGGCATACGCAAGCATGCTGGAAGAGAATATACAAGAACAACCCTTTATGTGGTTATGGAGTCATAACCGCTGGAAATGGAGTAAAGTTGAAAAGCAAAAGACAAATGGCGAAAGTTAGTGTCATCATATTAAACTGGAACGGTGCGCAGATGCTGCGGACATACTTGCCGTCGGTGGTGAAGAGCCTTAGCCATTCGCCATTCGCCGTTAGCCTTTATGTGGCGGATAACGGTAGTCGGGATGAGAGTCTAACGGTGCTGCGAGAAGAGTTTCCGAACGTGAAGACTATCGTACTCGACCATAACTACGGCTTCGCGGAAGGTTATAACCGTGTCATCGCTAAGATAGACAGCGAGTATGTGGTGCTGCTGAACTCCGACGTGGAGACACCGGAAGGTTGGCTCACTCCCCTACTCGATTATATGGACGCTCACCCGGAAGTGGCAGCTGTGCAACCGAAAGTACGCAGTTGGAAACGGAAAGACTATTTCGAGCACGCCGGTGCTGCAGGCGGATATCTGAGTGCATTGGGGTATCCCTACTGCCGCGGTCGCCGTTTCGGACGGGTGGAGAAAGACAAGGGTCAGTATGACAGCGTAGCGGAAGTGGAATGGACCTCGGGTGCGTGCATGTGTGTGCGTACGAGTGTATATAAGGAATTGAAAGGGCTGGATGCCGCGTTCTTTGCGCATATGGAAGAGATCGACCTATGCTGGCGGATGCGGAACAAAGGATGGAAATTGGCGTGTGTGCCGCAGAGTACCGTCTATCACTTAGGCGGCGGATCACTCAGTTACGACAACCCCCGGAAGACCTATCTCAACTTCCGCAACAACCTTGTGATGATCTACAAGAACAGCAAACACCGCTGGGCGGTATTGATCACACGGTGGTTCTTAGACTACGCAGCAGCCACAATGTTCCTGCTGACCGGTAAGCTTGGTAGCGCTAAAGCGGTCTTCAAAGCGCGCAAGGATTACCATAAGATGCGAAACGCATCGTTAAATCGTTAAATTGTTAAATAGTTAAAACGTAATATGGCATTTTTCGGATTATTTAATCGAGAGAAAAAAGAGACGCTGGACAAGGGTCTTGAGAAGTCCAAAGAGTCGGTGCTCAGCAAGATCAGTCGAGCGATAGCGGGTAAGTCCACCATCGACGACGATGTGCTGGATAACTTAGAGGAAGCGCTGATCACCTCGGATGTGGGCGTAGAGACAACGCTGCGCATTATTGACCGCGTTCAGAACCGCGTTAAACGGGATAAGTACGTCAACACCAGTGAGTTGAACAACCTGCTGGTGGATGAGATTGCCTCGTTGCTGCAGGAGAACAACGTGGAGGATGTGCTGGACTTCGATGCACCGCTTCCTGCCAAGCCGTATGTGGTGATGGTAGTAGGTGTGAACGGTGTGGGTAAGACGACCACGATCGGTAAGTTAGCGCACCAATACAAAGCAGCCGGTAAGAAGGTCTATCTGGGTGCTGCTGACACGTTCCGTGCCGCTGCCGTGGAGCAGTTATGTATCTGGGGTGAGCGCGTCGGTGTGCCGGTGATCAAGCAGCAGCAGGGTTCTGACCCGGCTTCCGTGGCCTTCGACACCCTGCAATCCGCCAAAGCGAATGATGCGGATGTGGTACTGATCGATACCGCCGGTCGTCTGCATAACAAAGTGAACCTGATGAACGAGTTGACGAAGATCAAGAACGTGATGCAGAAAGTGGTGCCGGGTGCGCCGCATGACGTGATGCTGGTGCTGGACGGTTCAACCGGTCAGAATGCTTTTGAGCAGGCACGCCAGTTCACCGCAGCCACCCAAGTGTCTTCGATGGCGATCACGAAGTTAGACGGCACCGCCAAAGGTGGTGTGGTCATCGGCATCTCCGACCAGTTCAAGATCCCGGTTCGCTACATCGGTTTAGGCGAGAAGATGGAAGATCTGCAGACCTTCAACCGCGTGGAATTTGTTAAATCTTTAATACTCTAATCATATGGAAACATCGTTTATTACCCCCAAAGGCATCAAGCTGCATCGAGTTGAATCGGATTTGTTAGGCGAACTGGAAGTGCCGGTAGAAGCTTACTATGGTGTCCAGACCCAACGCGGCATCAACAACTATAAGATCTCGAATCTGAAGATGTCCGATTTTCCGGAGTACATCATCGCTTTGGCTTATATCAAATTAGCGGCAGTAGAGGCGAACCATGACTTAGGCGTCATCAACGATGAGATCTACGCAGCTATTGCACAGGCCTGCCGTGAGATCATTGACGGTAAGATGCATGACCAGTTCCCGACGGACCTGGTACAAGGCGGTGCCGGCACGACGGTGAACATGAACGCCAATGAGGTGATCGCTAACCGTGCCTTGGAGATCATGGGTTATAACCGCGGTGAGTACCAATACTGCTCACCGAACGACCATGTGAACTGTGCGCAGAGTACCAATGACGCCTACCCTTCTGCTTTCCGCTATGCGTTCATCCGCATGAACCGGGGTCTGGAGAAGGAGTTGAAACGGCTCATCGAGTCGCTGCGTAAGAAAGGTGATGAGTTCAATGACTCCATCAAGATGGGTCGTACGCAGTTACAAGACGCCGTGCCTATGACGAGCGGTCAGGAGTTCCATGCTTTTGCTAATAACTTGGAGGAAGAGGTGGCGAACCTGGAGCGGAACGTGAACCTGCTGTACGAGATCAACATGGGTGGTACGGCTATCGGTACCGGTCTGAACGCTACCGCCGGTTATGCCGAACTGTGCATCAAGAAGATGTGTGAGTTGACGGGCGAACCGTTTGTGCTGGCCAGTGACTTAGTGGAAGCGACACCGGATACAGGTGCTTACGTCAGCTATTCCGCTGCACTCAAACGTCTGGCGGTTAAACTCAGCAAGATGTGTAACGACCTGCGTCTGATGGCTTCCGGTCCCCGTTGTGGTCTGCACGAGATCAACTTACCGCCGATGGCACCGGGTAGTTCCATCATGCCGGGTAAGGTCAATCCGGTCATCCCCGAAGTAACGAACCAGGTATGCTTCAAGGTCATCGGTAACGACACCGCGGTTACTTTTGCTGCCGAAGCCGGACAGTTACAGCTCAACGTGATGGAGCCGATCATTACCGAGTGCATCTTCGAGTCGATCACCTGGCTGAGCAACGTGATGGCCATCCTGCGTGAGAAATGCATCGACGGCATCACCATCAACCGGGAGCATAACTTAGAGACCGTGAAGCACTCCATCGGTATCGTGACGGCATTGAATCCTGTCATCGGATACAAAGCCTCAACGAAAATCGCCAAGGAAGCCTTGGAAACCGGTAAGAGCGTGTATAATTTAGTGCTGGAGCACGGTATCCTGAGCAAAGAGCAACTGGATGAACTGCTTGATCCGGCTAATATGCTGGCTGCGCATTAAGAGTTTGAAAGTTTGAAAGTTTGAAATCGTTAACAACCTCAAACAATCTCAAACAACCTCAAACAACCTCAAACAATCTCAAACAACAAAAAAAAGGTGGTCATCTGACCACCCTTTTTTGTTTAGCGTCTTACGCTTCCACCGCCACCGCGGCTTCCGCCACCACCACCGCCTCGGCTACCGCCTCCGCTGAATCCACCGCCGCCACCGCGACTGCTGCTGCCTCCGCTGAAGCCTCCGCTGCTGCGTGTACTGCTTCCGCTGCTGCGAGAACCGCTGTAGGAAGAACTACTGCTGCTCGATGAGCGAGAAGGACTATACGTGCTGGTAGACCGTGTCGAGCTGGACGTCTTCGTACTGGTCGTACTGCTCGGTCTGTAGGAACTCGTCGAACTGGTTGATCTCGAAGGACCGGAGGTTGCGGTACTGCGTGTACTGCTTGAGGACGTACTGCGTGTTGTCGTTACGCTGGTCGGTCTGCCCGATGTTGCCGAACTCGTGGTGCGAGTGGTACTGGTCGTGCGAGAAGGACCGGTGGTTGCTGTACTGCGGGTACTGGTGCTTACAGGACGAGCGTTGGTGTTCACCGAACGGGTGCTTACCGTGTTCCGGCTGTCGAAAGTACGACTGCTTACACTACCGGGTTGACGGGAAGGAGCCGTGCGTTGTGAACCGCGTACGCTGGTTGTGCTACGGATCTCACGAGCGTTGGTCATGCCTGCGTTCCGGTGTGAGAAGGAATGCGAAGGATGAGCCGTTGCATACTCTCTACGCGATACCCTGTGGTACAAGTCATGATACCCGTGGTGCGGATGATGTCCGTGATGGAACGTGCACCAGTGATGGTGATGATGCCATGCGTAGCAGTGATGCCAGTACCAGTCATGCGACCAACAAGAATGGTAGTACCACCAATGGGGGTAGTAACCCCAGTACCAAGGACTTACCCATGCGTACCATGCCGGACTCCAGAACCAGTCGTAGATCACAGGCCTGTAGACGTATACCGGTTCGATGATGTAGTTAGCACCATACACGTACTCATCACCTATCACCTGTACGCTGACCTGGTTGGTCGAACTGTCTTTCTCCACGTATATCGAGGCTACATCTTGGAAGATATCCTTCGCTAAGATCGCCTGTAATACGATGAGCCGTTTGTTACCTTCTCCGGTCTCTACAACGCGTAAATAATCCACTTGACCGTCACCGTTGAGGTCCAGGTTACAGAACGCGCTGTCCGGGTTGTTAAGCATCGTCTCGAACTCCTCCAGGTTCTTAGCCTCTGCGAACAGTTTAGCTACAACCTTCAGATCGAGTCCTTCCGAGATGTCCGAACTGTTGGCAGATACCGTGATGGTTTCCTCTGCCCAAAGCGCTGTACTCATCATCATCAGCGCCATCAGAAGTGTAGTTAATTTTTTCATAATCGTAATTTTTAAAGGGTTATAGGTTACGGGTTACAGGTTATAGGGACTTCCAAACCTTTCACTTTTCACCTTTCACTTTTCACTTTACAAATCCCGTGCCAAACTTCTACACGAGTTTCAAATCGTGGTGCATTTTTTCTTTTTTTGTCCGCATATAGCGTTCGTTCCAACGATTCGGAGCAATCTCAATCGGCACATTTTCAATGATTTCGATGCCGTAGCTCTCTAATCCGACGCGTTTGACGGGATTATTGGTCATCAACCGCAGTTTATGCGCTCCCATCTCCCGAAGGATTTGTGCACCGACGCCGTAGTCGCGTTCATCGGGACGGAAACCGAGATGCACATTGGCCTCCACCGTGTCGTCTCCCTGTTCCTGCAACTTATACGCGCGTATTTTATTCATAAGGCCTATACCGCGACCTTCCTGATTCATATAGACGATGATACCCTTTCCTTCGGCCTGGATCATCTGCATCGCTTTATTGAGCTGCTCACCGCACTCACAGCGCTGCGAACCGAAGATATCTCCGGTCATACAACTGGAATGCACCCGACAGAGCACCGGCTCATCTTCCTTCCACTCGCCTTTGGTCAGCACCACATGCTCCAGACCCGTTGTCAGATCCCGGAAAGGCGTTAACATAAACTCCCCGTTAGCCGTAGGCAGGAACACCGTCTCACCGCGTTCTACCAGCTGCCGCTCACCGCTAACCACTAACCGCTCACCTTTACCCAGCCGATAGGCGATTAAATCCTTGATCGTGATGATCTTGAGGTCAAACTCACGTGCCACTTCTTGTAACTGCGGCATACGCGCCATCGTTCCGTCGGTATTCATGATCTCGATGAGTGCAGCCGCGGGTTGCAGACCTGCCAGGCGTGCCAGATCGACACCGGCTTCGGTATGTCCTGCGCGTTGCAGCACACCGCCAGCCTTGGCATAGAGCGGATTGATATGTCCCGGACGACCAAAGGTCTCCGGTTTGGAGTTTGGATCGGCGAGTGCCAGAATGGTAGCAGCACGATCGGCAGCCGAGACACCGGTGGTACAGCCTTCGAGTTTATCCACCGTGACGGTGAACGGGGTACCTAACATCGAGGTGTTGTTCGCCACCTGATGCATCAAGTCTAACTCTGCGCAGCGCTGCTCCGTGATCGGACAGCACAGCACACCTCGCCCATGCTTTAGCATGAAGTTCACTTTCTCCGGCGTGATCTTCTCGGCCGCAATGATGAAATCGCCTTCATTCTCGCGGTCCTCATCGTCCACTACGATGACGAACTTTCCTTCTTTGAAGTCACGTAGCGCTTCTTCTATTGTGTTTATTTGCATATGTACGTATTTTTTCTTTCCAACGTTTGTATTTGATCTTCCATGCATCGGGATAGAACAAAGGCGAATCGGTAGCGGCTTTGTAGGTCAGGAAGATACCGATCGGGAGCAGGACAAATGAACTGAGCCACATCCCTTCCCAACAGGGCCATAACGCTTCCCGTGCCATCTTAAATCCCATGTTATCGATGATGTAATAGATGATGAACATGATCACGGAGATGACCACCGGTGCACCCAAACCGCCTTTGCGGATGATGGCACCCAACGGTGCACCGATAAAAAAGAAGATCAGACAGGCAAAAGCCAGTGTGAACTTACGGTGCAGTTCGATCTCATGCCGGCGGATGGTACGGTCCGTATCTTCGAGCACAATCCCGTTATAATCCACCTGATCCTTATTCGTTCGTGCCTTATCCTGCGCCAAGGATAGGATATATTTCCTGTTCTGCAAGGTCATCGAAGCCCATAGTGTATCCAAATCATATGCACTTCGCTGCTCTTGCGTCAGTTCCGTAGGTAATATCACCGTATCCTTGGTTGTTTCTCTACCGAAATAACGGTCGGCGATCATCTTGTCGCTCTGCTCCCTACTCTTCTCGGCAGATACCTGCTGCAACGAATCGATGGTTTGCAGTAACTGCTCCATGTTCTTGCTCACATGCTGGTCTTCGAGAATGGACTCATCGTAGCGGTTAAACTCCGTCGAGAAATCGATAAGCAGCTGTTTCTGCGTAAAGGTCTCCCTCCGATAGGGGATGTTCTTGGTGGTACCGGTAGCGCGTTGCTGTTTCTTATCCAGGTTCTCAAAAGACTCTCCGTTGATGAGGTTGAGGATCAGATAACGTTTATCGGCGCTGGCACTGAGTCTTCCCGTGTCCGCCACCATCACCGCCGCATTCTCAAAGCCGCCGGAGTAGTCATAGATCATGAGGTTGATCAAGTCTCCGTTGCGCTTCTCACGCACGTAGATGTTATACCCGCTGATCTCGTCGTAGAACTCGCCTACAGGGATATCGAGTTCCGGTGTTTTTTGCCGCAGGGAGAAAATAAGCGCCCATAACTTCATCTGCGATTTGGGCAGCACGTTGTTACTGAAGAAAAACGCGCCTACACTCAGTAACGCCACCGTCAAGGCCAACGGACGCATGATGCGGAAAAGGGAGATACCGGATGCCTTCATCGCCGTCAGTTCCACTTTCTCCGCCAAGTTTCCGAAGGCGATAAGGGAACTGAGCAAGATCGCCAAAGGCAAGGCCAAAGGCACCACCGAGGCGACGGCGTAGATAAAGAACTCCGCCAGCACACTCAACTCAATACCCTTCCCGACCAGATCGTTCACGTGCATCCACATGAACTGCATCAGTAAGATAAAGATCGCTATAAAGAAGGTAGCAAAGAACAGCCCCAGAAAATTCCGCAGCAGGTAAATATCTATCTTCTTTATCACATTCATCAATCTCCAATTTCCAATCTCCAATTTCCAATCTCCAATTTCCAATCTCCAATTTCCAATCTCCAATTTCCAATCTCCAATTTCCAATTATCCCTTCAGATTCTCTTTCACAAAGATCAAGGGTAAGAGATCGGCCGCTGATTCAAACACATAGGTAGCCTCCTCTCCGTATAGGAGCACTTCCATCTTCTGACCCGGATAGCGATGTTCCGTTTCCAGCATCACCTGCCGGCAAGCACCGCAGGGAGAACCCGGTTCTTTGGTAAAATGCCCCCCCGTGAAACAAGCTATCGCCAGTTTGCGTACCGGTTGATCGGGATACTGCGCACCGGCAGCAAAGAGAGCGACACGTTCCGCACACAAGCCACTCGGATAGGCGGCATTCTCCTGGTTACAGCCCCGTATGATCTCACCGTTCGCCAGCAACGCGCCGGCACCTACATGAAAACCACTGTATGGACAGTAACTGCGCCGAACCTGCTCCTTAGCAACCGCCACTACGGCACGTTGTTCTTCCGTCAATTCATCCCATTGTAAGGACTTGATCTTTGTTGTTAAATTGTATTCCTTCATACTATAGAGAGGTTAAATAATTTTATCGATATAGTCTTTGGTCCGCTGCAACGCTTCGGCCAGCACCTCATGGCTGGTGGCTAAGTTGATACGGATATAATGTTCCGCGCCGTACATCTCCGACGGGTTAAAGAGCACTTTCGCTTCCCGTGCCAGGTCGCGGCAGAACTGTTCCGCCGATATACCCAGCGCCGCGATGTTCACCCATCCCAAGTACGTTCCTTCCGTCTCATGGAGCTGCAGCATCGGCAGTTCGGCTTTCAGGAAATCGCGCATGTAGCAGAAGTTATCATATACGTACGCGTTCAGTTCGTCTAACCATGCTTCCGACTCGTTGTATGCCGCTACCTGTGCCACCAGGCCAAACGGGTTCAGACCGTTCACCTCATGGATCTCTAACGCATGGTTGATCTGTGCAAACAGCTCTTTGTTCGGCACGTAGATCGTCGCGCACAGCAGACCTGCGATGTTAAACGCCTTCGATGCGGACATACATACGCAGAAATCCAAATCGTCGATGGCGATGTTCGCAAACGGCGTGTAAGTATGACCCGGAAAAGCAAACTCGCAGTGGATCTCATCGCTCAGCACAAACAGATGTTCCTTGCGCATGATCGCCGCCAGACGCTCCAACTCAGCCCTGCTCCATACCCTACCCGTCGGGTTATGGGGGTTGCACAGCAGGAACACATCCGCATCTTTTGCCTTGCGCTCCACATCCTCCCAGTCGATCTCAAAACGGTTGTTGCGCAGCACTAACGGCGACGGCACCAACTCACATCCCATGTTCTCGATGCAGGAGAAGAAGCAGTTGTACGCCGGGGTAAACGTGAGGATACGTAACGGCTCGTTCACGGTCGGTTTACCGGCTTTGCGACGGTATTCCGCCATCCGTAACTCCAACGCTGCAAATATCGCCGATACCGCAGGTACAACGGCAGTGGTGTACAGCAGGTTCGTGTTGTTGATACCCTTCCAACCGTGTCTGCGTTCGAACCACGATGCCACCGCATCGTAATTGGCTTGCGGCACGATCGAGTACCCGAACACCCCGTGATCCAGACGACGCTGCATCGCTTCCCGTATCGGCTTCGCCGCTGCAAAATCCATATCCGCCACCCATAACGGCAGACAACCTTTCGCTCCCTCCGAGTCCCATTTATAACAATCCGACTCCCTCCGATCTACATATTCCAACATGGTATTTATGTGTGTTTAAAACCTTTGCGACTGCAAAGGTACAACAAAATTTTGAAATATGCAAGAAAAATCAAAAAAATGATATTTTTGAAGCAAAAAATTTGGAAATAAGCAGAAAAAGTTGTATCTTTGCAGCGTATTTTGAAGAGACAAATCAGTCGCAAATTTTCTTAAGCAGATATAGGCTTTTTGTAAGGGTGACAATGGATGAAGCAAGGTTTGAGCATCCATTGAGCACCCTTTCTGCATCCATTGAGCATCCATTGGAACCAGGTGGAGACCACATGGCGCAAAGGGAAAGGAATCTATTTAAAAATTATCGTTGTGATTGTTACTGTTACTGCATAAACAAGCGGATGACTTGGGCGTTATTGTCCACCTCGACTGTTCCGAAACGGCGGAAACAACTCTGTCCCAACAGCAGCGGTGCCGATTGATTCTTAATGACACTGGCTTTGATATCCCTCAGCACGACATCTCCCACACGCACCTCACGCAGGTTGATGATCGTACCTTCATGGATCTCACCCGTTGCCGTGACATAGTTCTGTTTCCCCATAAAATCGGCATTGGTCAGGTACCCGTTCTTCAGCATGAAATTGGCTTCCACACTGGAGATCGATACATCTGCTGCGCCGGTATCGAAGACAAAGAACAGTGGCAGTCCGTTGATGGCACATTGTACCCGGCATACGCCGCCTTGTTGTGTAAACGGCAGTTCAGCGATCGCTTGTTGTTTCGCCTTGTTGCCCAGACGCACACGCAATTTTTCCAATTGCGCGGCACGATTAGATTCCACTTGCGTCAGTAGCGCTTCAAAATCGGCATCTCCTCTGAGAAATGCATATCGTTTGGAATTACGCAAGGCTATTGTCGACCAGAACCCGCTTTCGTAGTGCCGTTTCAGTACATCCAAGACATGCTCTTTGTCTTTCATCAACGCAAACGCACTGGCCAATGCTATCAGATCTTCCGGATTATTCTTTTGCACGGAATCTATCTTGCTCACCAAAGCATCCGTATTACCGGCCAACGCATAAGCATAGAAATACTGATACCGATGATCATCCGGTTTCCGGGAACGGAGCAGTTGTTCAACGATCGGCTTCACTTTGTCTTCTTGTTCCATGGAACGATAGATCTCAGCGCGCATGAGCAGAACACTCAATTGCTCGTTATCATCCGCCAATACCAGTGCCGTATCCAGCGCCTGCAAGGCAGCGGTGTAGTCCTCCTGTTGATACCGACAACGGGCGATCCAGTAATAGTGCATTCCATTGGTCGGTGCTTTCTCTAACGCACGGCGGTACGTCCATTCTGCTTTAGCAAAGTCCGCCTTGTGATATAAACTCCCCGCATACCGTTCCCAAGCCAGGGCACTTGTATCATTCTTCAACACTAATGCATAATACCGTTCCGCATCCTCTGTGCCGTCTACCAAATCATACAACACTGCCAGTTCGAGATAGACATTCTGCGGTTCTTCCGTTTGCTCCAATTTCTTATGCAGATAATAGAGTGTCTCCGGGAAGCGGTTTAATTTATACGAACAGAAGGCAGCCATGGCATTGGAACTTTCGCTCGTCGGCGCTTTCATTACCTCGTTACGGACAGCTGCCATCAGCAGATCAGGACAGGTCTTTACCAGCGTATCGGCTTCTTCACACCATTCATTCTTGCCAAACATAGCCGTCACCGCTTCCCTGCACGCCAAAGCCAGATTCCCCTCGTCAAATGCCATTTTGGACCGCAGTTGATGCGCCATATTATTCTCACCATCCGCCAAGGCATCAGTCAAGTTACAATACCGCTCAGCCTCTTCGCTATTTCCTGACCGGTAATACGCATATGCCAATGTACCGTACACATAGACTGTTCGGGGACTGATCTCCAGAATACGTTTGTAATATGTAATGGCTTCATCGTAGTGTTTGAGGTCGTTGCACACATCTGCCAGTTCATAGAGGAACGAGGTGTTGTCCGGCATCAATTTTACCGCCTCCAAATACGCCTGTTTAGCGGAAGGGAGATCTTCAATCTTGTAAAAGACATTGCCTTGTATGTTATACACGAAAGCACGCCAATAGGTATCTTTCTTTGGCAAAGTTTTCAGTGCTTTTTCAGCGGCTTGCAAAGCCTGTCCGTAACGTGCATAGGCACGTTTGGAGTAAATCTCAGCAATCACCGCCCAACACTTACCGTCTTTCTCATTCTCCTTAACACCTTCCTGACAATACTTAAGACACAGATCGAGATCCTTTTTCTCATAAGCCTCTTCGGCACGTTGGAAGTAGTACGAGTCCGCAGCGAAAAGCAAATACTGCGCACTGACTAAAATGACTATAAACGTGAATATCTTTTTCATATTGCAAACAAGGTTAGGGTTAATAATTCAGTTCGGTATCAATTTTACTACGCAAATCCGCTTTCTGCTGTTCGCTGCGTTGTTTGTAAGTATTGACCAACTCCACAAATTCGGGCATATCACGCAGGTTATTCAAATCGGCATCCCAGGCTATATGATAGAAATTACAAAAACCGTTTTCCAACGCCAGGCGCAGTTCTTCTATCGCCTCCTTTGAGTAGCCGATCTGTGCCAGCACGCAGGCTTTGTTATAATGCTGCGTATCGCTTTTCTCATTTTTGACCATTCCTTGTGCCGCCTCGTAAGCCGCAGCGGTATCTCCTAACACGACATATGCTGCCGCAGACAGATTTTTGCCCTTCCGTGCAAATGCCTGACGGCCTTGTTCCAAAGCCTCAGCACGTTTCACGGAGTCATTCATCAGGCCATACATCTTGGCTATACGGAACCATAAACCATCCTCATCAGGCTCCACGATCAGACAAGTCTGAAAATCTTCTACCGCTGCCTGATACTCATGTTTGTATTCATACATCCGTCCCCGCATGATATAGATGGAGTATTTCTGTTTATCTTCCGGATCGAACAACAGCGCCTTATCTGCCATTTCCATGGCTTCCGCATAGCGTCCCTGCTGCGAATACAGATCTTCCAGAAGGATATATTGGCTTGCATTCGTTGAATCAACACTAAGTTGTTTGAGCAGCATACGTTCCGCCAACTCTGCATCCCCGATGTTATGCTGTAACACCGATGCGATCGCATTCACCATATAACCGTTGCTATGTCCCGGAAGTATCTCAAAACCCGTCTGAACAGCGTTGGCGTACTCATTGCGGTCTATATACGTGTTGTACAGATAATACAGCCAGTCTATATTATCCGGATCGCTTTGGCGAATCGCCAATAAGGAGTCCAGGACCTCATTCGGGATGGTGTCATTCAATTTGTCAAGCAATTTCTCCGACTCGCCCCATCCTCCGATACGGAAAGATTGCATCAGGTCCGCCAAAGACTCCGACGGACGTTTGGCCAGATGCAGCAATTGTGCCCGACTCAGCAAAGCGATACAACGCTCTTTACTCTCCGGTTCGGCTTTAAGCAAGGCCCTGTCGCAAAAACGGATCGCCTCATCGTACCTTTCTTCCATCTTCATCGCCGTAGCCATCGCCACATAAGCTCTGGGGTTATCCGGCAGGAATTTCAGATACAGTTGTGCATACCGTAATACTTCAGCCGGATTGTTCAACTCTTCATGCAGCGACACAAACGCATTGTAAATACTGCCGTTCTTTGGATTCTCCTTACGTGCCAATTCCAGGTACTCCATTGCACGAGTGGTATCTTTTGCCATCAGATACAACTCATACAAGTTACCATACATATCACACCGTTCGGAGTGCTCCGTTTTTGGAAGGTACTTCAGCGCATTTTGGGTATATTCCAAGGCAGCACCGTAACTCTTCATGCGAAAGCATATCTCAGCCACGATGATATGCGCATAGGCATTATTCGGGTTATATTCCAACTCCTTGGCCAAAAACTGTATCGCAGTCTCGTCGTCGTTACTACGCGCCGCATCAATTGCACGGCGCATGTTATACGAATCGAGCGTGTTCTCCGCCATCAAACCAAAGGCAAAAGAACCGGCGAAAAGAAAGGTAAGTAAAATCCGTTTCATAGCATATGAATTGATTATTGTACAATTTCAATGACCCGTTGCTGCTTATTGACATGGATTCGTCCCAAACGCTTGAGGTCTCTCAGACAAAGGATGACCGGATGCTCTTGCGCCGCAATATGATGCAAGAGCAGATCGTTCAGCAGCATACCGTTACCTAAGTCCAGACGCTTTATCACCACCGAGGTGTCGTCGTAGATATCGTCCTTAGACAAGTACTCGTTCTTAAGCATAAACTTGGTCTCCACACCGGAGATGGAACTTTTGGTAGCCGTTGTATCCACCATGATACGGATAGCCAAACCGTTGATGGTGCCTTTGATCTCCAGGTTCTGATCCTGATACGTAAACGGAATCCGGGCAATCACCGAATCCGAGGCGGACATCATCCGGGTAGTGTCACGTAAGAGCCGAATAGATGCCTGCGCCGTGCTGTCGCCCAAATGGTACGCAGTCCCGTAATATCGCAACGCGGCAACCGTATCGGCACGGTGACCCGCTAACTGCGCCAAGCTGTTCCAGAGGGTTATATTCTGTTTGTCTTCCGATGCCAACTGCAACACATACATCGTCACCGCCCCATCGGACAAACTATCCACCGTATAGATCAACGTCTCTTCTTCCGGAACCTGACCTGCTTTCACCGCTTTCGCACAATATCGAGCGGCGCTGTATGAGTCATCTTTTGCTAAACAGAGTTGTGCCTTCCTTATGAACAGACAAGCCGTTTCGTCCATTTTCAAGGCATATGCCAAAGCGTCTTCAGCCGCGATTGTGTCTCCATCCGCCAACAAAGCCTGTACCAATTCGCACCGCAACGCCATGTCTCCCGGAGTCTTCTTCACCGCCAGGGTCAACCGCTCCACGTCCGTTACGGGTCGCTTCGCAGCCAACATTGTTCCCCACATCCCGAGGATACCAACCAATAGTCCTATATGCAAAAGTCCATTACGCATAGTTAATCGGGTGCAAAGATACAAAAAATTTTTTATTTAAACAAGAGATATCAAAAAAAACGAAAAAAATTTGTATATATCGAAAAAAAGTAGTAACTTTGCACCGAATTTGCGCATGTGTGCGCATATGCTTAATAATAAGGACAAAAAAGAACAAAAAGAGCTAAATAATAGCGCAAAATAACAGAACAATATATGGAATTATCTGAACAAGAAATCGTACGCAGACAAAGTCTGCAAACCATGCGGGATATGGGCATCGATCCCTACCCTGCAGCCGAATATGAGGTGACGGGGTACTCGACCGAAATCAAAGCTAATTTCGTCGATGAGGTTACGGGTGACGGGTTACAGGTTACGGGAAAATGGCATACCGGTGACGAAGTGCGTATCGCCGGACGTTTGATGAGTAAGCGTATCATGGGTAAGGCATCGTTCATCGAGATTCAGGACAGCAAAGGCCGTATCCAGGTCTATGTCAGTCGCGATGATATCCAAGAACCGGTTACGGGTGACGGGTTACAGGTTACGGGAGAACCCCTTACCGTGGAGCAGCAGATGTACAATGTGGTATTCAAGAAACTGTTAGACATCGGTGACTTCATCGGTATCGAAGGATTTGTGTTCCGCACCCAGATGGGTGAGATCTCCGTGCATGCCAAGAAACTGACGGTGTTGGCAAAGAGTCTTCGTCCGTTACCGATCGTGAAATACAAAGACGGTGTGGCTTACGACGGCTTCAATGATCCGGAGCAGCGTTACCGTCAGCGGTACGTGGACTTAGTGGTTAACGAAGGCGTGAAGGACACGTTCCTCAAGCGTGCGACGATCCTGCGCACCATGCGTCAGGTGTTCGACGAGGCAGGTTATACGGAGGTGGAGACCCCGATTCTGCAGCAGATTGCAGGTGGTGCTTCGGCTCGTCCGTTCATCACGCACCATAACTCGCTGGACGTAGATATGTACCTGCGTATCGCGACCGAACTGTACCTGAAGCGGCTCATCGTAGGCGGTTTTGAGGGTGTGTATGAGATCGGCCGTAACTTCCGTAACGAAGGTATGGACCGCAGCCACAACCCCGAGTTCACCTGCATGGAGCTGTACGTACAATACAAGGACTATAACTGGATGATGAGCTTCACCGAGCAGTTGCTGGAGAAGATCGCTATTGCGGTCAACGGCACGACCAAGGTGCAGATCGGTGACCACGAAGTGGACTTCAAAGCACCGTACCGCCGTCTGCCGATCCTCGATGCCATCAAGGAGAAGACGGGTCTGGACTTGGCGTCCATGACCGAAGACGAGATCCGTGTGGAGGCCAAGAAATTAGGTGTCGAAGATACGGAGCACATGGGTAAGGGCAAGTTGATCGACGAGATCTTCGGTGAGACCTGCGAGGGCACGTTCATCCAGCCGACTTTCATCACCGACTACCCCGTGGAGATGTCTCCGCTGACGAAGATGCACCGCAGCAAACCCGGTCTGACCGAGCGTTTTGAGTTGATGGTGAACGGTAAGGAGTTGGCGAACGCCTATTCCGAGCTCAATGACCCGATCGACCAATACAACCGCTTCGTAGAGCAGATGAAGTTAGCCGACAAGGGTGACGACGAGGCGATGGTGATCGATCATGACTTCATGCGTGCACTCGAGTACGGTATGCCGCCCACATCGGGTATCGGTATAGGCATCGACCGTCTGGCAATCCTCATGACCGGACAGCCCACAATTCAGGAGGTTTTATTGTTCCCGACGATGCGTCCGGAATAAATTGTACATTGTACATTGTCAAATTGTACATTAGATTATGTATAGGAAAGTAGCAATATTGGGATCGGGTTCGTGGGCAACGGCCTTGGCGAAGATCGTGATGCAGAACCAGGGAGAGATCAACTGGTTCATCCGTCGCCAGGAGGTGATCGATGAGTTCATCACCACCGGAAAGAACCCGAATTATCTGGGTGTAGCGGAGTTTGACGTGAGTCGTATTCATTTCTCTTCCGACATCAACCAGACCGTAGCACAATCCGATGTGCTGATATTAGCCATTCCTTCACCATACGTGAAGCAGACGCTGAGTAAGATCCGTCGCGATATGACCCATAAAGTGGTTATTTCCGCTGTCAAAGGTATGATTCCGGAGGAGAACATCATCATCACGGACTATCTGCACCAGCGTTTCGGTATCTCTTATGACCAGTTAGGCGTTATTGCCGGTCCGTGTCATGCGGAGGAGATTGCTTTGGAGCGGTTGAGTTACCTCACCATCGGTTGCGAGAACCGGCAGAATGCCGAGGCATGGGCGAAACTGTTCCAGACGGAGTATGTACATACCACGATCTCGAACGACGTGATCGGTCTGGAGTACAGTTCGGTGCTCAAGAACATCTACGCGATTGCCGCAGGTATGTGTCAGGCGCTGCATTACGGCGATAATTTCCAAGCCGTGCTGCTGTCCAACTCCATTCAGGAGATCCAGCGTTTTGCGACGGCGGTAAGCAATGTGCCGCGTGACATCACCGCTTCGGGATACCTGGGCGACGTGCTGGTAACGGGTTATTCGCAGTTCAGCCGTAACCGTCAGTTCGGTCAGATGTTAGGTCTGGGATACTCGGTGAAGGCTGCGCAGATGGAGATGGAGATGGTAGCCGAAGGCTATTACGGCACCAAGGCGATCCATGACATCAACGAGCGTCTGCGGGTGTCGATCCCCATCGTCGATGCGATGTACGAGATCCTGTACAACAAGCAGAAAGCGAAACCGATCATCAAGTCATTAACAACAAAACTACAATAATATGCAATTATGTCTGAAGAACGCTGCTTCGTTTGTGGACGCGGCAGCAATGAAACAATTAGAAGCACAAACGGAAGCCGCTAACGCATTGTTAGAGAACGGCCAGGGTGCAGGTAATGACTACATCGGTTGGGTACATCTGCCCTCCTCGATCGAGGATGCTTTTCTGGATGAGGTACAGGCCTGTGCTGACGAACTGCGTCGTCGTTGCGAGGTGGTTATCGTAGCCGGAATCGGTGGTTCATACCTGGGCGCTCGTGCTGTGAATGATGCTTTAGCATCATCTTTTGATGCCTTCGTAGCCAAGGATCGCAAGAATCCGTATGTGGTGTATGCCGGAAATAACATCGGAGAGGACTATCTGGCAGAGCTGATGGAGTTCATTGCCGACAAGCAGTTCGGTATCATCAACATCTCGAAATCCGGTACGACGACCGAGACCGCTTTGGCTTTCCGTCTCTTGAAGACCATGCTGGAGAAGCAGGTAGGCAAAGAGGAAGCGAAACATCGTATCGTTGCTGTGACCGACCGTGCGAAAGGTGCGCTGCGCAGCCTCGCCACCAAAGAGGGATACAAGACCTTCGTCATTCCCGATAACGTAGGCGGTCGTTTCTCGGTGCTCACACCGGTAGGACTTCTTCCGATCGCTGTAGCAGGTGGTGACATCAAGGCATTGGTTCGTGGTGCGCAGGATATGGAGAAAGCAACGGACATCAAGGTGCCGTTTGCTGAAAACCCCGCTTGCCAATATGCAGCTATCCGTAACGCGCTCTATCGCAGCGGAAAGAAGATCGAGATTCTCGTGAACTTCAACCCCAAACTGCATTATTTCAGCGAGTGGTGGAAACAGTTGTACGGTGAATCCGAAGGTAAGGACCATAAGGGTATCTTCCCGGCAAGTGTCGATTTCACAACCGATCTGCACTCCATGGGTCAATGGATTCAGGACGGCGAGCGTTCGATCTTCGAGACCGTTATCTCGATAGAGAAAGCCAATAAGCAGGTACTCGTTCCGATGGATGAGGAGAACCTCGACGGACTGAACTTCCTGGCCGGCAAACGTGTGGACGAAGTAAACAAGATGGCTGAACTCGGTACGCAATTGGCGCACGTGGACGGTGGTGTACCGAACATCCATATCTCGTTCGAGAAGATCGACGAGTATAACATCGGTCAGTTCATCTATTTCTTCGAACGCGGATGCGGTATCTCCGGATACGTACTCGACGTGAATCCGTTTAACCAACCGGGTGTTGAGGCATACAAAAAGAATATGTTTGCCTTGTTAGACAAACCGGGTTATGAGGCTGAAAGTAAAGCGATTAAAGCGCGTTTGAGCGAATAACGGTAAATCCTACGAGGCGGTCATAACGGGCACCGAAAGGACGCCAATAAACATAAACCGCATACTCGTTTTCCGTTTGCCAATAACTACCATCCACTCGTTGGGTGGTAGTTTTGTTTCCCTTAGGCACGAACCAATACTGGTAGTCAAAGCCGCCTTGTTTGACAAGGGAAGAAAGCCAGTAACACTTTGCCTCGTTGTCATATTGCAGGCGGTTGTTTAGGGTCATCTCGTTATTGAAGAGTTCGCCGCCTATGTAGAGTGCGCCATCGAACCATGGTTTCTCTACGGGAAGCGTCCAATGCACCCACATATATTCCGCTTCGGTATCCGGATCGTTGGTTCGCTCGGCATTGACAACATAACGGCCGTTGGAGTCAAACTCATGGATATACTGTCCCTGCGTGATCTCGTTCGAAAAAAGCAACACCTGATAATCGCCGTTCTCATGGAAGACGCGATCTATCCCATAACCGGCATAGAAACAGGAGAAGGCATCGAAATGGTGGTACTCGTTTCCGCCTTCAAAGATCAGGGATTTATTATTGGTATAACGAAGTCGTTTGGATTCAAAGAACGTAGGCTGCGTCAGCGTGACAGCATTATCGGTACGGTTATTCTGGGTCACCACAACCCTCACCTCATGCGGATCGTTGATATTCAGCGCTGCGATATTCAGATCCAGATCCACTTGCTGGTACCTGCCGTTGAACTCGATATCCGTATTGGCACGCACGTTGGCATCGATCTTCACCAGCGGTTCTACCACACAGAACTCCACTTCGGCCTTTTTGTTCTCGGGATTACCGTCCTCGTAGATCGTCAGACAATACTGACCGCTTTTGGTCAATTGCATGTCCTCGTTCGGAAAATCGAACCAATAATGCGTATATTCGCGGCTGGTGTTGAGCGAATGTTCATAGTCCACAATATCTTGCGTAGTAAATCCCTTCAGGTACTCGTTACTCAGCAGGTCACTGTTGCGCATGTGCACCGTATAGGTATAAAAATGCACATCGTGACTCATCTCGTCAAACGAGATATGGAGTTGGTCCTCTTCGCCCAAGCGCAACACATCACGCTCCACGCGTAACGTACGTATATTAGGATCGTACACATGCGTGTGCGTCTGCGCATGGGCAACCGAAAGTACCGATAAAAAGGCTACTATGAACGCGAATTTTCTCATTTACGGCTGCAAAGGTACAAAAATTATACCATATATGCAAAAAAAATGCGAAAATATTTGCATATGTCAAAAAATTGTAGTAATTTTGCACCCGCTTTTGCCACTTTGGCTCAGTTGGTAGAGCAACGCATTCGTAATGCGTAGGTCCCCGGTTCGAGTCCGGGAAGTGGCTCAAGGGGAACGGATACGTTCCCTTTGCTATTTAAATACAGAATATATGAATCGTGACAATGAGATTTTTGACGTCATCCGTCGTGAACGGGAGCGTCAGACCAAAGGAATTGAGTTAATCGCCAGCGAGAACTTCGTCAGCGATCAGGTGATGGAAGCGATGGGTAGCGTGCTGACCAATAAGTACGCAGAGGGTTACCCGGGTCACCGCTACTACGGTGGTTGTGAGGTGGTGGACATCGCAGAGAACATTGCCCGTGACCGTCTCAAACGGCTCTATGACGCAGAGTATGTCAATGTACAACCGCACTCGGGTGCACAAGCGAACATGGCCGTCTTCATGGCTTGTCTCAAAGCCGGAGATACGTTTATGGGTTTGAACCTGAGTCACGGAGGACACCTCAGTCACGGTTCTGCTGTGAACTTCAGCGGTCTGATGTTCAACGCGATCGGTTATGATCTGAACGAAGAGACCGGTCGTGTGGACTACGATGATCTGGAACTCAAGGCGCGTACCCACAAACCGAAACTGATCATCGCCGGAGCTTCGGCGTATAGCCGCGAGTGGGATTACGCCCGTATTCGTCGCGTAGCCGATGAGATCGGTGCGATCTTTATGGTGGATATGGCGCACCCTGCAGGACTGATTGCTGCAGGTCTGCTGGATAATCCGTTGAAGTATGCGCATATCGTGACCAGCACGACGCACAAGACGCTCCGTGGTCCGCGCGGCGGTGTGATTCTGATGGGTAAGGACTTCGATAATCCATGGGGCAAGACGACGCCGAAGGGAGAGATCAAGAAGATGTCTGCCCTACTCGACTCCGCTGTTTTCCCGGGTACGCAAGGCGGACCGTTAGAGCATGTGATTGCAGCCAAAGCCGTTGCTTTCGGTGAGGCACTGACAGAAGACTTCAAGGTGTATCAGAAGCAAGTGAAGCTGAATGCAGCCGTGATGGCACAAGCGTTCATCGACAAGGGATACAAAGTGATCTCCGGCGGTACAGATAACCACTCAATGCTGATCGACCTGCGCACCAAATATCCGGAGTTGACGGGTAAGGTAGCTGAACAAGCATTGGTTTCCGTCGACATCACCACCAATAAGAACATGGTGCCGTTTGACAGCCGTTCGGCCTTCCAAACTTCCGGTCTGCGTTTCGGTACACCGGCCATCACGACCCGTGGTCTGAAGGAAGATCAGATGCCGTGGATCGTAGAACTGATCGATAAAGTACTGCAAGATCCTACCAGCGAAGCTGTCATCGCTTCCGTTCGAGAAGAAGTAAACAGGGAGATGACCAAACATCCGCTATTCGCCTGGTAATAATGGCAAAAGGCAAAAGGCTAATGGTTATAAAAAAGCAGCCGTTTGGCTGCTTTTTTTATTGTTGTTTCTGTTTCCGGAAATGATTCGGCGTAAGACCCGTGTGTTTCTTGGTGTATTGGCAGAAGAAACTGGCATTCGGGAACTCCATCTCCTGTGCGATATCCCGTATCGGCTTGGTGGTATTCCGCAGCATATGCTTCAATTCCGCTACCGTAATATCCGCAATCCACTCACTGGCCGACTTACCGCTGCGTTCCTTGCATATTTCCGACAGGTATTTCGGCGTGATATCGATTTGTTGCGCATACCATTGTACCTCTCTTTTATGCGGATACTGCTGGAGCAGGCGCATGAATTCACGGAAAGTGTAATCGCTCTGGTTAACCGACATACGCGCCAACTCATCGGTTTTAATCACCGCTAACTTGTCGATATAATTAAGCATCTCCATCGTAGCGGCTCTCAGCAAGGTCTTCATGATCTGCGTGCGGTACTCCGAAGGACGATCCTGCATCTGCAACAGCACAAGATGGAAATAAGCGAAGAAAAACTCCTTGCTCGGTTCATTCAAATGGAAAATCGGATGCTCTTTGATATACATCTGCTTGGGATACCAGTTCGGCTCTACGCGCAGATGATCATACATGATCTGCTCGAAAATCTCGGCATCTATCGTCACCTGCATGAACTCATAATCGTCCGAAATCTCATAGGGACCTAATTGAAAATCATAACTCGGAATGCGTACAAACAGATCATTCTCTGCGATACGCACCATCTCGCCGTACATGTACACATCAATATGGCCCTTCTTACAGAAGATAATGGTCGTACCGGACTCGGAACGGGTATCTCGACACACGCGAAAACCCTCTACATCCGTAGTCATAAAAACATAGTCGTTTGATAATGTCATAAGTAGGTGATTTTTATAAGATTTATGGTATTCTTTTCACTTTCCGCTGCAAAATTAGTAAAAAAAAATGAAATATGCAAATTTTTTTCCTCTTTTTTTGCAAAATTAAATATTTTTTTGTATCTTTGCACCCAAATTCGTACAGATTATGAAAAAAGTATTGTTTTTTGCGCTGATAGCGCTGGTGTTGGTCAGTTGTGACAGTGACGGTCGTTTTTTAACTTCTGCGACCGGTTCTATTTACGAGTGTCTGGTAGTATGCGATGATGATGTGACAGAGACGGTGAAGACCACGATGTCGGAAGATCTGTACGGTCTGCCGCAGTTGGAGCACACGTTTACGGTGTCGCATGTGCCGCATGCTCAATTTGACAACTATTTGAAAGCCACTCGTAATATATTGCAGATCGACATTGATCCCCGTCAATACACCAAGGTCAAAACCAGCACCGCACGTAATGTGTGGTCCAAGCCGCAGGCATATTTGCGTATCAAGGCACCGAGCAAAGAAGCTTTTGATGCCTATTGGGAGGAAAACGGCGAAGCCATTCGGGAATGGTTTATTCGCGAAGAGTTATCCCGCCAGATCCGGTTCTACCAAGCCGATCTGAATGAGGATGCCGTGGCCGTACTGAAGCGATCCAAATACCAAATGTATATTCCGTCCGATTATATGCTGATTCAAGACACCACCCTTTCTGATCTGAACATAGAGGTGCTGTGGTGCTGCAATAACAAAGGTCCGATGCGAAAGGATATCATGATTTATACTTATCCGTACACGACCCAAGAGCAGTTCGACAACGAGGCCATCATCGCCATGCGCAATGAGGTGGTAAGTCGTCTGGTAAGCGCCCAAGTTCCAGGCAGTTATATGACCACGGAAACCAAGCATATTCCGCCTGTATCCCGTCCTGTTTCAGCGCTTAACGACACCGTAGGCGGTTTCTACGGCATGGAGACACGCGGCCTATGGAAGATCAAAGACGGCGAATCGATGGGTGGTCCGTTTGTCAGTTTGACGCGTCTGGATCAGGTAAACGGCAAAGTGGTGCATGCAGAAGGATTCCTCTTCGCGCCGGGTCAAAAGAAACGCAATGCCATCCAGCAGATGACGGCTATTCTTTATTCGCTGAAGATGCCGAATGAGAAATAAGATTTTCGATTATAGTTTTATTGCTTTCGGATTAGTGATCCAAGTGGTCACTTATCTGTTGATGCCCCATGACTCATGGCTGTCGCTGCTAAGCGGTTGTTTGGGTATCTTCTCCGTTTGTCTGGCCGCACAAGGCAATATCCTGACTTTCGTCTTCGGCTTTGCACAGGTCATCACGTACACGTATCTGTGCCTGACCCAGCGTTTTTATGCCGAAGTGGGCATCAATGCCTATTATTTCGTCACCATGATCTACGGTGTGGTGGTTTGGAAACGTCGTTTGACGAAAAATGAGGATGCCTACGTGGTCACTCCCCGTCGTGTTCCCTACTCGATACTGGCATGGATCATTGTCCTGACGATGGTGGGCTCTTTTCTGACCGGATGGGGACTTGCTGCATGGACGGATGACACCCAGCCTTATCTGGATGCCTTCACCACCGTACCTGCATTGGTGGCACAGATACTGATGATTCTTGTGTACAGGGAACATTGGTTTATCTGGCTGGCGGTAGATATCCTTAGTGTAGTGATGTGGCTGCGTGCCGGCAATTATTGCATGGCTGCTCAATATGCCTTCTGGTGCGCTAACTGCCTCTACGGCTTACGGCGTTGGACTATTTCTTCGAACCGCCCGGTTTAATCAACTCTTTGGGTTTCGACTTCGTCTGCTCCACAGACTGATAGTTCCATTCTTCCTCAAAATCCCAATTGGACTTGGTCTGTATCTTCTGCGGGAAGTACCACACCGCTTCCGGCTGCCGATGATTCTCCCAACTGCCGGTAGTCCATTTCCCGTCGTTGTTCGCATCGATGTACAGCCGCAGGTAATAACCGTCCGGTTTGAGATATTCAAAGAGTGCACCCTCTTCTTTAGCCGGGAGTTCACGCAGCACCTCATCCTTGCTGTTCAGCACCTGGATACGTGCCTTCGGTTCAAAAGGAACCAGTTTGACGCGTAAGGTCGAATAGTCCGATAAGGCTTTCACCAGCAGACCATAGTTCGCCTTGATATGCGTGATGCCATAAAGATCATGCAGCGCACCGCTGTCCAGCAACAACTCATAATGTCCTTCCGGCTTCATATCCGCCAAGATGGCGATCTTCATCGGTAAGGTATCATGCGGCGCTATCGAGAAAGGAATCGGTGTGCGTACCGTATCCGTGATCTCGTACAGATGCATCGCATCTGCATTAATCGAAGCTAAAGGAGCATTGCTTATAAGACGCAAGGTGTCGTAGATTTCAAAACCTTTACGGGCATTACATTTGATCTCGATCCGTCTGTTTCGGTTAATACGCGCCTGCGTCTCTTTGGCTTTTTCCGACAACTTCGGTGCACGCCAGATGGTACGTAAAGTATCCGTCACCCACACCAGGTTATACAACGAATCGGTCTGACGGTAACGTGCCTCAAAGAACAAGGAGTCCTGCTCAATGGACATACTATCTGCCAGCCACACAATCGCCGTATCCATCTTGGCAGAATAGCTGATGTGATAATTGAGCGTGTCGCATAACGGACGCAGGATCGGCGCACTGTCCGGCGGAGCAGAGAAAAGAAGCGTGATCTTATGCCGCTCATCCCGTAAGGCCCGTTGCAAGTACAGTTTCTGCTGCGCTTCCTTGAAAAGGAACAGATTCGTAGCAGAAACGATGGTATCCGAATCCTGAATCGTCACCGTCTCATCCGCAAAGGCCAAGGCCTCACCGATCGTCAAACGATAGTCCCGACTCAGATCATCCACACCATAAATCCGGTACGTACCGGGATGGATATTCTTAATACGGAATCCGCCTGCCGAATCGGTTTTAGCAATGCGCAAAAAAGGATCACGAACAAACGCACTATCCGCCAAATTCCGGTAGATACCTACCGTCACTCCCTTCACCGGATTCAGATTCATTGCATCATACACATAACCGGTTGTCTCCAGCGTATCGATCTCTTCTCCGGTGGAAAAATAGAACGAATAGCCTTTGAGCGGCACTTTTTCTCTATAATCGCACACGGCAGAACCAAAATCAAGGGTGTAAGTAGTGTGGTCGTACAAGGAGTCTTTGAACTGAACAATCAACTTCTTTCCTCTTGCTTTCACCTCCGGCGGATTCTGCTGCGGAGGAGACATCATCAGGTTCGTACCGATATTATCCAACTGGATATACTCGTCAAACGTCACCTCTATCTTGTTCCCATGATAATTCAATGCACCTAACTCCGGTTCACAGAAACGCGGAATGGGAGGAATAGAATCCTTAGGACCTCCTTGCGGTCCTACTCCCCTATTCGCACAGCCGGCCAAGAAAAGAGTTAACAATACTATGTATCCAAATTTACGCATTCGGCTGCAAAATTACAAAAAAAAGTTGACATACACAAATAATTATGTTAAAATTAAGGAAAAATACGCGCGCACTTGCGTATGTGAAATATTTTTTGTAACTTTGCGCTCGATTTTGTACTTAAGCATAAAAGAATAACAAACATATGAATATTTCGTACAAGTGGTTAAAACGCTACATCGACCTGCACGATGATGCGCAGACAGTAGCGAAAATCCTTACTTCTATCGGTCTCGAGGTAGGAACAGTAGAGGAAGTAGAGACGGTCAAGGGTGGTTTAAAAGGCTTAGTGGTCGGTGAAGTACTGACCTGTGAGGCACACCCGAATTCCGATCATTTGCATATTACAAAAGTGAACGTAGGCGGTGCAGAACCGCTGCCTATCGTGTGCGGTGCGCCGAACGTAGCAGCCGGACAGAAGGTGATCGTAGCGACGGTCGGGACCGTGCTTTATGACGGCGATCAGTCGTTCACGATCAAGAAAGGTAAGTTACGCGGTGAGGACAGTTGGGGTATGATCTGTGCGGAAGATGAGATCGGTGTAGGAACCGACCATGCCGGTATCATCGTGCTGCCACAAGATACACCGGTAGGTATGCCTGCTGCGGAATATTACCACATCGAGAACGACACGATCATCGAAGTGGATATCACGCCGAACCGAAGCGATGCTGCTTCACACTACGGCGTTGCACGTGACCTTTACGCGTATTATCAGGCGCACGGACAAAATATTGCTCTGACGAAACCGAGCGTGGAAGCCTTTAAGATCGACAATAATGCGCTGCCTATTCAGGTGAACGTGGACGCACCGGATGCGTGCCCCCGTTACTCGGGTGTAAGCATCCAAGGTGTCGAAGTGAAGGAAAGCCCGGAATGGCTGAAGAATAGTCTGCTTGCAATCGGTTTACGACCGATCAATAACATTGTGGATGTAACCAACTTCGTGCTGCACGAGTGCGGTCAGGCATTGCATGCCTTCGATGCCGATAAGATCAAAGGACACGAGATTCATGTACGCTATGCCAAACAGGGTGAGAAATTCGTTACTTTGGACGGTGTAGAACGGGAGATGAACGAACGCGACCTGATGATTGCGAACAAAGAGGAAGCGATGTGTATCGCCGGTGTATTCGGTGGTTTGGAGAGCGGTGTGACGGAGAACACAAAGAACGTGTTCCTGGAGAGCGCTTATTTCGATCCCGTAACCATCCGTAAGACCAGCCGGCGCCATCAATTGCAGACGGACGCTTCGTTCCGTTATGAGCGCGGTTGTGATCCGAACAACACGATCTATGTGCTCCAACGGGCTGCATTGCTGATTCAGGAAGTAGCCGGTGGACAAGTAGCGATGAACGTTACCGACACGATCAACGGTGACTTCAAACCTTGGCCTGTCACCATCGATATTCAGCGTGTGAACAGCCTGATCGGCAAAGCGATCGGAGAAGAGAATATCGAGACCATTCTCAAAGCGCTGGAAATCGTTATCAAGTCCAAGAACGGCTCCGTATGGGAATTGGAAGTACCGCGTTACCGCGTGGATGTACAACGCGAGTGCGACGTTGTGGAAGATATTCTCCGTATATACGGCTATGACAATGTGGAGTTCCCTGAGAAACTCAACACCAGTTTAGCTTACGGTGTGAAACCGGATCCGGAGAAACTGCGTCGTAAGATCGCAGAGCAGTTGACCGCACAGGGCTTCAATGAGATTCTCAACAACTCGCTTACCAAGACTTCGTACTACAAAGACGGATGGCTCAACACCTGCGTCACGATCATGAATCCGCTCAGTCAGGATCTGGGTGTGATGCGTCAGACCCTACTCTTTGGCGGCTTGGAGTCTATCCAACGCAATGCGAACCGTAAGAATAGCGACCTTAAGTTCTATGAGTTCGGAAACTGTTACCATTTTAATGGCGAAAGGCGAAAGGACGAACGGGCGAATGAAGATCCATTAATTGCTTACTCCGAAGAACCGCATTTGGGATTGTGGTTAACGGGTAACAAAGCCGCACAGACCTGGGTGCGCAAAGAGGAGAAAACCACTTTCTACCAACTGCGTGCATATGTGAACAATATCCTGGTTCGCTTGGGTGTGGACGTAGCGAAACTGACTTTAGAACCGGCGGTTGATCCGCAAGGAGATAAATGTTGCGGTATTGTGGAATGCTTCTCAGACGGTCTGGTACTCAAAGCGCAAAACGGAAAGGCAATTGGTTACATCGCTATCGTGTCCAGACAACTGCTTAAGCAGTTTGATATTGATCAGGAAGTATTCTATGCCGACCTGTATTGGAAAGAACTGCTTAAACTGAACAAACAATACAAAGCCGTGATCAATGATCTGCCGAAATATCCGGAAGTAAAACGTGACTTCGCGTTGTTGGTGGATAAGAAGGTGGAGTTTGCGGATCTGGCACGTGCAGCGTTTGCAACCGAGAAGAAACTGCTCAAGAACGTCTATCTGTTTGATGTGTATGAGGGTAAGAACCTGGAGGAAGGCAAGAAGAGTTATGCGCTCAGTTTCATTCTCCAAGATGCCGAGAACACGCTCAAGGATACGCAGATCGAGAATATTATGAACCGCCTCAAGGCGACATTCGAGAATCAATTCCATGCTACCCTCCGCTGATCAAAACGAGATATTACGACGCCGGACGTTCGCCATCATCTCGCACCCGGATGCGGGTAAGACCACGTTAACGGAGAAACTGCTGTTATACGGCGGTGCAATTCACGTGGCTGGTGCGGTGAAGTCGAACAAGATCCGCAAGACCGCTACGTCCGATTGGATGGAGATCGAGAAACAACGTGGTATCTCGGTGGCAACGTCCGTCATGGGATTTGATTATCAGAACTATCACATCAACATCCTCGACACGCCGGGTCACCAGGACTTTGCGGAAGATACCTTCCGCACCTTGACCGCAGTGGACAGTGCCATCGTCGTGATCGACTCCGCCAAAGGTGTGGAAACGCAGACACGTCGTCTGATGGAAGTATGCCGCATGCGTAAGACGCCCGTCATGGTGTTCATGAACAAAATGGACCGGGAAGGTAAAGATCCTTTTGATCTGATCGATGAAGCGGAAAAGGAACTCGGTATTCACTGCACACCCGTTACCTGGGCGAACGGACAAGGCCTAAAATTCGAAAGCGTGTTCGCTTTAAATAACCGTCCGAAAGAGTTAACGGAGAAGTTGCAAGAGGACCTCGAGATGATCGATGGGGTCTATCCGGAGTTTAACCGGGAAGCGTACCTCAGAGGAGATCTGGCGCCGGTATTCTTCGGTTCGGCATACAAGACGGTAGGTGTACAAGAACTGCTGGATTTCCTGGTAGCGAACGCTCCTTCCCCACTCCCCGTGACGGCGGAAGAGCGCACCGTGGAACCGATGGAGGATAAGTTTACGGCCTTCTGTTTTAAGATCCATGCCAACATGGATCCCAACCACCGTTCCTGCATCGCGTTCTTTAAGATCTGTTCCGGTAAGTTCCTGCGCAACACGTATTATTATCATGTGCGCAAGGATCAGCAGATGCGTTTTGCGGCACCGACCTGCTTCATGGCGCAGAAGAAAGAGACCGTCGATGAAGCCTTTGCAGGCGATGTAGTGGGTCTGCCCGATACCGGTAACTTCAAGATCGGAGATACCCTCACGGCAGGCGAACATCTGCATTTCAAAGGCCTACCCTCTTTCTCGCCGGAGATGTTCAAGTATATCGACAACGCCGATCCGATGAAGCAGAAGCAGTTGGAAAAAGGTGTGAACCAGTTGATGGATGAAGGTGTGGCACAGCTCTTTATCAGCCAGATGAACGGCCGTAAGATCATTGGTACCGTAGGACAACTGCAGTTTGAGGTCATCCAATACCGTCTGGAGCATGAGTACCAGGCCAAATGCAAATGGCAGCCGCTGCAGATGTATAAAGCCTGCTGGATCGAGTCTGACGACGATGCCGAACTGGATATGTTTAAGAAACGCAAGGCCCAGTACATGGCATACGACAAAGAGGGACGTGATGTCTTCATGGCCGACAGTGCCTACGTGCTCAACATGGCGCAACAGGACTATAAGCACATCAAATTCCACTTTACCTCAGAGTTTTAACAATTAATCGATATTATTATGAAAAACAGATCATTACAGTTTCGCCTCATTGGCATGAACTTCCTGGAGTTCGCTGTTTGGGGTGCGTATTTGACCTCGATGGGTACCTATCTGGCAAAGATCGGTATGGGTTCTAACATCGGATGGTTCTACTCCGTTCAGGGTATCGTCAGTTTGTTCATGCCGGCCCTGATGGGTATCGTGGCCGATCGCTGGATGCAGGCGCAGAAAGTGCTTAGTCTCTGTCACTGCTTAGCCGGACTCTTCATGTGCGGTGCCGGAATGTATGCGTACACAGCTACCCAAGTGGATTTCACCATCCTCTTCACCCTCTACACGGCATCCGTAGCCTTCTTCATGCCTACCATCGCCTTGACCAACTCGGTGGCATTCAATGCCTTAGTCAAAGCCGGCATGGATACGGTCAAAGACTTCCCGCCGATTCGTGTGTTCGGTACGGTAGGATTCATCGCCATGATGTGGGCCATTGACCTGTTAGGATTTCAGGCTACGCCTTGGCAGTTCGTGGTCAGTGGTGGATTAAGTATCTTGTTGGCTTTATATTCACTGACCTTGCCGAAGTGTGAGATCAAGAAAGTAGAAGGTAAAGTGAACATGGTGGAAGCACTTGGTTTAAAAGCCTTTACGCTCTTTAAGCAAAAGAAGATGGCCTTGTTCTTCATCTTCTCCATGCTGCTCGGTATGTGCTTGCAGGTGACCAACTCCTATGCCAACCCGTTCATCACTTCCTTCGGTAATATCGAGAGTTTTGCAGACACCTTCGGTGTACAACATGCTAACATGTTGATCTCTATTTCCCAGATCTGCGAAGCACTGTGTATCCTTGCCATTCCGTTCTTCCTCAAGAAATTCGGTATCAAGAACGTGATGCTGATGGCGATGTTTGCCTGGGTGTTCCGTTTCGGTTTCTTCGGTGCCGGTGACCCGGGTATGCCCGGCGTGATCCTGTTTGTACTCAGTTGCATTGTGTACGGCTTTGCGTTTGACTTCTTCAATATTTCCGGTGCTTTGTACGTAGATCAGGAGACGCATCCGGAGCAACGTTCCTCGGCACAGGGTCTGTTCATGATGATGACCAACGGTCTGGGTGCTACCATCGGTACACTCTCTGCACAAGCAATCGTCAATAAACTCGTCATGGCACAGGAAGTACAAGACGCAGGACCGATGGCTGTATGGGACGGATGGAGAGAAGCATGGTTCATCTTCGCCGGTTTTGCACTGCTCGTTGCCGTATGTTTCTGGATCTTCTTCCCAAAGACTCCGGTGAACAAGAATTTGGAGATTAAGCATTAATGGCTAATGGCGAAAGGCTAAAGGCTAATGTACTTTAAAGAATTAAGATATTATTTCTCTACGCCTATTGCGTACATTGTCATCGGATTGTACCTCTTGGCGATCAGTCTTTTCCTTTGGGTGATCCCGGGTCAATGGAATATCATTGAGTCGGGATACGCCCAAGTGGACGGATTGTTTCAACTCAGTCCGTGGCTTTTTATGTTCCTCTGCCCTGCGCTGACGATGCGGCTGTTCTCAGAAGAGCGGCAATCAGGCATGTGGGACCTGATCTGCACCAAACCCATCTCCTTAGCTCGTATCGTAACCGGTAAGTACCTGGCGGCATGGACCTTGGTGCTCATTGGCTTGTTGCCGTGTTTTGTGCACTATTTCGTAGTCTCTTACATGGCAGAACCGATGGGAAACTTAGACAGCGGTGCTTTCTTGGGCTCGTTCATCGGACTTATCCTGCTGTCGGGTACGTTCATGGCCATCGGCCTGCTCTGCGCTACGTTCAGTAAGAGTCAGATCGTATGCTTCATCATCGCTGCACTCGCTTGTTTTGTGCTTTACTGGGTACTGCTTCAAGACCATTATACCTCCATCTCACGCGGTGTATTGGACCTCCGTGACCTGGTCTTCTTCATTACGGTCAGCATCGTATGCCTGTTAGCTACGATGGGATCCATTCATTTCATCACCCGCAAATGACACGTATCGGCGTTTTATCGGACACCCATGGTCTGCTGGACAAACGCATCTTTGCGCATTTCAAAGATGTGGATGAGATCTGGCATGCAGGCGATATAGGCAGCGCCGAAGTGCTGCAGGCTTTACGGGAATTCAAGCCCACCCGTGCCGTGTTTGGAAATATGGACAGCGGAGACGTGCGGTATTCGTTAAGCGAGTTCTATCGTTTCAAAGTGGAAAACGTCAATGTACTCATGACGCATATCGGCGGTTATCCCGGCCATTATAACCCATGGCTCATTCCGATGTTCCGAAAAGAACCGCCTGACTTGTTCGTCTGCGGTCACAGCCATATCCTCAAAGTGCAATATGACTCGCTGTTTAAGATGCTCACCATGAATCCCGGTGCAGCAGGAAAACAAGGATGGCAGCCTTGTCAAACGCTCTTACGGTTCACTATTGACGGTTCAAAAATCGATAATTTGGAGGTAATTGAGCTCGAAAGACTGTAAAAAATGTCGTTTTTTTACAAAATATGTTTTAAAACATAAAAAAAAATTTGGTCATATCAAAAAAAAGCAGTACCTTTGCACCGGATTTGAAAATGTAAAGTACACTTTACAAAATCCTACAGAATAGACCAATCTTTTTTGTACCTTAAATAAACAGACTAATACCTTAGAAAAACAGGCGTCGCGATGACGACTGTTTTCGCTTTTAAAAAGCAAGGACTTAGACTTAACTATAAATCCCGCCTACTCTCTCTTGAGTAAGCGGGATTTACTTTAGCCATTCGCCATTCGCCTTTAGCATTATTTCTTAATGCCGTCGCGTTCGAGCAGGGCATCAATAGTGGGTTCTCCTCCACGGAAGCGTTTGTAGAGGTCCATCGCTTTCTCAGTACCGCCACGCTCTAAGATGTTCTGACGGAAGCGTTTAGCGGTTTTCTTATCGAAGATAGAACCGTTCTTCTTCTGTGCCGCCTTGAAGACGGAGAATGCGTCGGCATCCAAGAGTTCCGACCACTTATAACTGTAATAACCGGCTGCGTATCCTCCGGAGAAGATATGGGTGAAGGACGTACACATCTGCGTACCGGGAACGGTAGGCATCACCTGTACCTGCTCCATCGCCTTGTCGCTGAAACGGATCACGGACTCCAGGGTACCGATCGTCTCATTCACCTCAAACGGTTGCTCCAGACTATGCCATGCCATGTCGAGATAGCCGAAGCTCAACTGACGAACACAAGCATATGCCGCATGGTAGGTCTGACTTGCATGCATCTTATCCAATAACTCCTGCGGCAGTTTCTCGCCGGTCAGGTAATGCTTGGCGAAGGTATCGAGGAACTCTTTCTCGTCGATGAAGTTCTCATTGAACTGGCTCGGCAACTCCACAAAGTCACGCGGTACATTAGTGCCGCTCTGCGCTGCGTACTTGCAACGGGTCAGCATACCATGCAGACCGTGACCGAACTCATGCAGGAAGGTACGCACCTCGTCATAGGTGAACAAGGCCGGTTTCTCTTGTCCTGAGAAATTCTCGCCTGCGGCTTCGGATTTCACAGGCCTTGTAAAATTCATCACATTCACGATATGCGGCCGGTGATCCTTACCGTTCTTAATATACTGCGGCTGGAAATCATTCATCCATGCGCCGCCGCGTTTACCGTCTCTCGGATGGAAATCGGCATAATAAACCGCTAAGAACTTACCCTTCTCATCAAACACCTCGTATGCCGTTACTTCCGGATGATAGACCTGGATATTCTTGTTCTCTTTGAACTTGATTCCGTACAGTTTCTCTGCCAGACCAAACACACCCTTCTTCACGTTCTCCAGTTCGAAATACGGACGAAGATCGTCATCCGAGATGGCATATTTCTCTTGTTTCAGTTTCTTGGAGTAATAGCTGAAGTCCCACGGCTGCAATTGAGCTGCATAAAAACCGTGCGCATGTGCATAGTCCTCCAGTTCTTTCACCTCTGCCTGTGCGGCCGGCATATATGCGTCACGCAGCTGATCCAACAACTTATACACGTTCTCCGGCGTCTCAGCCATGGTCTTATACAGCGATTTCTCGGCATAGGTCTTCTTCTCAAACAACTTCGCCAATGCCAGACGGGTGTTCACGATCTCGACGATGATACCGGTGTTATCGAACTCACCGCCCACACATTTGGTAGCGCTGGCCATGTATAACTCCCGACGGATGTCGCGATTATCCAGATCCTGCATGACCGGAATAGTGGTCGTCGGCTTGAGGTTCAGTAACCAGCCTTCCTTACCCTGTTTCTCGGCATTCGCACGCAGCATACTCTTCGTATCGTCATTCAGACCGGCTAACAGTGCCTCATCGGTGATGAGCATGGTCCAGGCATTTGTTGCCTTGAGCACGTTCTGACCATATTGCAGCGTCAGCTGGCTCAGTTTGGCCGTTAACTCCCGATAGGTCTGCTTGTCCTCGGCACTGAGATTCGCACCGTTATTGGCAAAGGACTCGTAGATATCTTCCAGCAACTTCATCTGCGCCTTGTCCAGTTTCAGTTTCGCACGCTGGTCATAGACGGTTTTGATACGTTGGAACAAACCCTCATTGAGACGGATGGTAGAAGAATACTCCGATAACTTCGGACTCAATTCCATCTCGATCTGCTGCAGCGTGTCATTGGTCTCTGCGTTGGTCAGGTTATAGAAACAACCGGCTACCACACTCAACAGTTCACCCGAAGCCTCGTATGCCTCGATGGTGTTCTTGAACGTCGGTGCTTCCGGATTATTGACGATATCGTCGATCTCCTTCAGACCCTGTTTGAATGCTTCTTCAAAAGCCGGCATGTAATGCTCCGCATGGATCTCATTGAACGGATAGGTGCCGTGCGGCGTCTTCCAGTTCTTATAGTCCAGTAACGGATTCGTAGCAGCAGTCGCTGCCAAAACTGTACCTGATAGTACCATAGTTAATAGCGCTTTCTTCATTCGTAATTCGTAATTCGTAATTCGTAATTTTTAATTCTTAATTTTTAATTTATCTCAATAAATTAATATCTCCACTCATCTGATAGACGCCGATCACGGACTCGTCTGCATTGAGTTTCTTCTTGGTGTACACAGCTTTGATGCCGATGAACGACGCATCCTTTGCGGCATCGGTGCCCAACGCCCGGATGACATAGAAATAGGCTCCTGCAGCCGCCGGACGACCATTGATCGTACCGTCCCAGCCTTTGGCCGGATCATCCCAGGCATAGACGAGTTTGCCCCAGCGGTTATATACCCAGCAATGGAACTCACGCAGCGAACGGTATGCTACCCTAAACTCATCGTTCTTTCCGTCTCCATTCGGCGTGAACACATTCGGCACCGCCAGATAGGATTCCGAGATTTGCACCGCTGTCTCCATGGAGTCAGAAGCACAAGTCGCGTTATTCACTTTGCAAACTACCCGATAGGCACCGGGCTCCGAGAACACATAACGGATTTCCTGGTCATAACGGGACACGATCTTCTGATTCGATTTATAGATCGCCCACTCAAAGTACTGCACTGCCGGCGTCGGATTCGAATAGAACGCCACCTCTAACGGACCGCTATACTCCGAACCTTGAATCAAAGTTTGGGACGTCGGGCGGTTTCGTTCATTGGATTGCTCACCTTCCGCTCCCCGTGCCGTGGCCAAGGAAGTCAACTCCATCTTAACGGCCTTGATGCTATCGATCGGTACATTCACCTCCACACAAGCGGAATCCAAACCCAACGCATCCCGGATGTCGGTGTCGTAACAGAGACGAATAGCCGTCGGTCCGTATAAGGGCGGTAAGAGAATCGTCGGCTTCAAGTCTCCCGTCTGGGTAGCCAGCGAATCCGCCCACTCTTCCGTGTTCCAAGCCAGTGCATTATAAGATAAGGAATACGTGTGCGCGTGCGCGCCTATAGATCCGGTCACATGCAGAATCGTGTTGTTGCAACTCGTCTCGACAGTAAAATCCAGATCGTCGATCGTCTGACACAGACGCACGCAGAAATGGCTTCCGTTCACGCGGTAACAACCCTCATCCGGATAGATCTCATCCGTGTTGGTGGCATAGACCGAACCGTCTCCACGGTACCAATCCGTAGCACCGGTCTTACACCGCAGATGGATCTCGTCCTTGAACACAAACACCGTATCCCTGCCGTCCAACACCTGCGTAGCCGTTCCTACGCACTCGATATCCGAGGCGTAGGAAAAAGCGGCTACAAGCAATAATAATATGGAAATAAATCGTTTCGTCATGTCGTTATGACGTCATGTCGTCATGACGAATTATTTATTCACTTGGAAGCGTGTGTTACCGTTCTGGAAGAAGTCCACAATCTGTTTGGCTGCTGCGATACCGGCATTGATATTGGCTTCGGCGGTCTGTGCACCCATCTTCTTCGGGGTTGCGAAGTAACGTCCTTCAAAAAGGGTACGGAACTTCGCGTCTGCTACCGGCATGATATCCGTCATGTACTTTAGATCGGTACGCTCCTGCATCAAGGCGATCAGACCTTCTTCATCGATCACTTCCTTACGGGCTGTGTTAACGAGTACACCACCCTTCGGCATGCGATTGACCAGGTCATGGTTGATGCTGTTCTTGGTCTCCGCCGTAGCCGGGATATGCAGGCTGACGATGTCGCAAGTGCTGTACAACTCCTCTGCGCTGTGCAGCGGATGTACATTAGCGGCTACCATCGCCTCATCCGGACAATAGGCATCGTACGCATAGACGTCCATGCCGAAACCTTGTGCTATGCGTGCTACATTACGGCCTACGTTACCGAAGGCATGGATACCGAGTTTCTTGCCCTTCAGTTCTGTACCGGATGTTCCGTTGTACAGGTTACGCACGGCGTACACCATCAGACCCAGTGCCAACTCAGCAACGGCATTACTGTTCTGACCCGGTGTGTTCATCGCCACCACCTTGTGCGCCGTAGCGGCCTCGAGATCGATGTTATCGTAACCGGCACCGGCACGAACCACGATCTTAAGCTGCTTGGCAGCGTCCAACACTTCGGCATCCACAATATCCGAACGGATGATGATGGCGTCGGCGTCTGCTACAGCCTCTAACAGCTGCGCCTTGTCTGTATATTTCTCCAACAGTGCCAACTCGTATCCGGCACCTTCTACCACTTCACGAATACCGTCCACGGCTACTTTCGCAAAGGGTTTCTCTGTTGCTACTAAAACTTTCATTGTTTCAAATAATGAGGTTAATTCCAATGTTTTGCCTTTGATATGTGTCACAGGCATGATATAGGAGAAACCCATAATTAATGGAGTTTCTCGTATTCATGGATGCAATCTACCAGTGCCTGCACACCTTCGATATCCATTGCGTTGTAGCAGGAAGCACGGAATCCGCCTACCAGACGGTGACCCTTGAGACCTACCATACCACGCTCGGTAGCAAACTTGAAGAAGTCATCCTGCAACTCCGCATACTCCGGCTTGAAGACGAAGCAGATGTTCATGCAGCTGCGATCCTCTTTCTTGGAGATCGTCGGCATGAAGAGTTTGGACTCATCGAGGCACTTGTACAGCAAGTCGGCTTTGGCTTTGTTACGTGCCTGAATCCATTTCACACCACCGTTTGCTTTGAGCCAACGAAGGGTCAGCACAGCGGTATAAACCGGCAGTACAGGAGGCGTGTTGAACATCGATCCGTTGTCGATATGCGTCTGGTAGTTCAGCATCGTCGGGATATAACGGCTCACTTTACCGAGGCAACTCTCTTTGATGATCACGAAGGTCACACCGGCCGGCGCTAAGTTCTTCTGCGCACCGCCGTAGATGATGTCGTACTGGCTCACGTCGATCGGACGACTCAGGATATCCGAACTCATATCCGCTACCAAAGCTACTTTCCCTTTCTTGCGGTAGATCTCAGCGAGTTTCTCATCGTTGATCTCGGTACCGAAGATGGTGTTGTTGGTGGTGATATGGAAGTAATCGGCATCCTGCGGAATCTCATAGTCCGTCGGAATCGAATCCGTGCTGGCAGCAACTTCGACTGCTTCACCGAAACCCTTTGCTTCCTTGAGCGCCTTCTTGCTCCATACACCGGTATTCAGGTACGCTGCTTTGTGCTCTAACAGGTTAAACGGCACCATGCAGAACTGCAGGCTGGCACCACCACCTAAGAACAGCACACGGTATCCCTCCGGGATATTGAGCAGTTCTTTCATCAGTGCTTCCGCCTCGTCCATGACGGGTTGGAAATATTTCGCACGGTGGGAGATCTCCAGTACGGAAAGTCCTTCACCTTGAAAATCGATGACCGCTTCTGCAGTCTGTTTGATCACTTCTTGCGGCAGGATACTCGGTCCTGCATTAAAGTTATACTTTTTCATATGGTAATAAATCTTAAATTTTAAATCTTAAATCTTAAATCACTTCAGTACATAGTATTTATGATTCCATGCAGATGGGTGAATTTCCGGCAGCGTGATAATACCCTCTTTGGGTTTCTTGCCTGCCAAGTACAGCGCATATGCCACAGCGGCTGCATCGTCATTGGACTTTGGCTGTTGGCTGTTGGCTGTTGGCTGAGGAGTCGGTGCAGCGGCATGTCCTGCTTTCGCACGACGCTCTTCGAGGTCTTTCAAGAACTGCTCCTTCGCCAAGCCGCTCTTGTACTCACGGTACTGCTTGTCGTGCATAGCGAACTCGAACAGTTCCTCGTCATCCTGACCGCGGTCCCAACCGAGTTCTTCCATCTCCTTGATATACTGCGGCAGCACGTTCGGATAGAGTTTCTGAGGATCGTCGGTGTAGAACTCAAAGCCTTTCTCTTTGGCGAGTTCGATGATCTCGGGTGCCAGTTCTCCCGGTAACTTACCGGACTTACCAAGGATCATACCCCACATCGCCGGATCCATGCGCGTGAAGTCTTTCTCGCCCATCGAACGGCTGAAGAGGTTCATGAGTGCTGCGTTCTTCACGTACTGACTGAACGGTGTCACGAGACACGGTGTTCCCAACATCGGCCATATACGCTGTACCTCGTCGAAGAGTTGAACCAACAACTCGTCTTCGCTCAGTTCTTTCTCCCCTTTCTTCTTGAGGTTCGCATTGATCGCCGCATGCATGCCTTTGAGATCCGCCATGAGCGAACCCATCATACCGCCCGGCAGGCCGCAGCCTACGAGCAACGAGGTCATGAGCGCATTCTTCGGATCGATCCAATAACCGAGGAAATCATCGATGAACTCCTGCGTGAGCGAACGTGCCTCCATGTAGGCTTTCATGTTGATATCTTTTACCAGGAATCCGGCATCTTTGAGCATCGCCTGAATGGTGATCACGTCCGGATGCACCTTACCCCAGCTGAGCGGCTCCATCGCTACGTCCAGCACGTCACCGCCGGCTTTGGCTACTTCCAGCATAGATGCTACACTAAAGCCCGGACCTGTATGTCCGTGGTACTGGATGATGATATCCGGATGTTTCTCTTTGATAGCCGCCACGATCACGCCCAGCATATGAGGACGACCGATACCGGCCATATCCTTCAGACAGATCTCCTGCGCACCGCCTTCGATCAACTGCTCGGCAAGGTTGATATAATACTCAGCCGTGTGCACTTTCGAATAGGTGATACACATCGTTGCCTGTGCGGTCATACCGGCCTCTTTCGCCCATTTGATAGACGGGATGATGTTACGCGGATCATTGAGACCGCAGAAAATACGGGTGATATCCGTACCCTGCGCGTGCTTTACTTTGTACATGAGTTGGCGCACATCTGCCGGCACAGGGTTCATGCGCAATGCGTTCAGACCACGATCCAACATATGGGTCTTGATACCTGCCTCGTTGAACGGCTTACAGAACGTACGAACGGCTTGGTTCGGGTTCTCGCCGTACAAGAGGTTCACTTGCTCACTCGCACCGCCGTTGGTCTCCACACGGTCAAAGCAACCCATGTCGATGATGACGGGCGCAATCTTCGCCAACTGATCTTTACGCGGCACATACTTGCCACTACTCTGCCACATGTCCCGATAGACAAGGGAGAATTGAATTTCTTTTTTCATTATATTAGTTTTTTGTCGTTATTACGTTATTACGTCATGACGGTTTAAAATCCGAAGGATAGTCCGCAACTAAATGTATAATTCATACCTTGCAGATAAACGGGGGTATATTTATTGAGGTAATAGTTCGCCAACTCGTCGCCTGCTAACTCCTTGGACGTACCGTCGGCATTCCATCCCCGGTCTTCACCCAGGATCCGTTCCGAAGTCGGTGCGTACGCACGGGCGTTATTCCATGTAAAATCCACATGCGCATAGCAGTTATTAAACACCTCATACGTCGCCCGGAACTGCACCTGGTCATTGCGCCAGATGGGTTCGTCAAAGGGTTTCTGCGCGATGATCGGTGTGGTCGTATTCCGTTGTCCGGCGATGTAAGCACGGATATAATCATACGCACGGTACTTGGTGTCCTGCGTATAATCGAGCGTCAGACGCAGACCACGTACCGGACGGTAACTCAGTTGCACAAAGATCGACTGCGCGTTGTCGCCCATGTAATGGCCCATGTTGTAACTGTTGGACGTAAAGTCCAGCACCTTGATTGAATGGGTGTAACAAGCGATATACGAACGCATGAACTCTCCGCGTACCGACAGACCCTTCACCGGCCAGCCGGACCAGTTAAAGCCCACTAAGTACGACACGAGGTTATGCTCCGGATTATCTTTCTTCAGACGCGCTAACTTAAACTCATCCAGGAAGAACGAACCGTACAGCCGCAGATGATCCGTAGGCCGAACGGTGATGGTGGCAAAAGCCTGACTGTTCTGGTTCTCCGAACCCAAGCCTTTCGTCAGCAGGTGATCCAGCGACTTATAGAACGCGATAGGAATGAAATACGCCGCTTGCACGTTCCGTTCCGCATACACGATCGAGTTACCGAAACTGAACTGCACGTACTTACAGGGCATGAAAGTGAACATATTCGCCGCCATGAACTTATTGGCCGGACGGTATTCCCTACCCGTCACGCCTTCTTTCTCGCGTTCCGTATAGTAATAGGTGGAATCGATCACGTTCGACGGCAGCCATGCATGGAAATAATCGAATTGGAACCATTTGCACGGCGTCAGTTGGATGGTGAACATCGGTACCGCCGGGTTATGACCGGACAGGATGTTCGAACAATGCTGTGCGTCACCCCAGGTGATCCGTTCCCGTTGTACACCGATGGAGCCCCACCAGGTGTAGAGCGATATACCTCCTCTCGAATCGGAGAAGTCACCGCCGTAGTTTGCTTCCTTGTACTGCACACCCGCCAGGTTGTTCAGATATCCCGGCTTGGTCAGTTTCGAACCGTCCACACCTAAACCGGACCAGCTGTTATCACGTATCGATCCCCAGATACTGAGGTGATGCGCAATATCCATCTGCAGTTCGGCGCCATAGACGCGGTGCTGCCATAGACCCTTCTTGTTGTAACTCAGGTCCATGCCCAATATCGGACGCACACGCATCTTGAAGATCTTGTCTTTGGTTAAGATATGCAGACTCGGGTCTGCGAGGTTCAGATTCGACACCTCCGTCTTCCATTGCGTCACATGCCGGTGACCGTAACTGTAATACGTCGGCAGCGTGTCGCATTCCAAGGCATAGTCCTGCAGGTAGAACTGCAAGTCCTCTTTCTGCCGTTGGTTAAGCAACGAGTCCCTACTCTGCGCCTCCATGAGCCGTGCCGCGATATAATCACGCGTGTACGGTTTGATGGCGGCATTCGTGCGTATCACGCCGTCCGTCGTCAGCTCCTCCAGAAAATCATACACCTCCGTGTACTCGATCATCTCCGGAATCCGTTGAGCACTTAGGCTTAACGAGAGACTCGCCGCAAAAATAAACCCTATCTGTCGTAATGTCGTCATAACGTTAGAACGTTATTACTTCTGGTACCGTGCATTGAGCGCCTCAATAACCTCCTCGGTGATATCGTAGCCGGCTACTTTATTCAGCAGCACTGCGTCGTTGACGATCAGGTGCAGATGACCGTCTGCATTGAACTCGCTCAGATACGCCTGTACGGAATCTTGCAGCTGTTGGGTCAGCGCCGCTTGGTTGGTCATCAGGTCGTTGCTCAGTTTCTGACGCAGGTTCTCCAGATCCTGCTGCTTGGCCATCAGCTGCTGCTCCTTGTCCTGCAATTTTTTCTGCTCACTCTCTGCACGCTCACGGCTCAGGAACGCACCGGCCTCCACTTTCTTCTGGAAATCCATCACGTCCTTCTCGAAGGTCGCATACTCTTTCTGGAAGGTTTTCACCTTCGTGTCCAGCTGCACCATCGACGCCTCATATTGCGACATCAGCTTCTCCGATGCCTCCACCGCCAAGGTGTAATGCAGCAGGATCGAATCCGTGTTCACGATAGCGATCGGCATCAACTCACCCGATGCCTCGACTTGAGCACGCTCTGCCGGAGCAGAACACGACTTGCTGCCGCAAGTGAAATGAAGTACAAACAAGACAACGACTGCCGTTGCCAAAACCGAATTAACTACATTTTGAATTGTTTCTTTTTTCATATCTTAAAATCTAAAATTTAAAATCTGCAATCTTAAATCTACAAATCGGAAACATCCATCCGGGATGTTCTCCGTGCCTCCCGATCTTGCGAGGTAGCGCAATGGATCTTATCCTGCTTCATACGCGCATTTTCAGCGATATGTTGCGACCGAAAACGATGATCCTTCCTCAGTATCACCCCTACGCTCAGCAGCACCATCGCCACCAAAACCGCTCCTATTGCAATCAGTATTTCCATCTTATTCGCAAATCGGGCACAAAGGTACAAAAAAAAAATGACATATGCAAGCATATGCCATTCTTTTTGCAGATTTTTCTGCATTTTCGGTACGATTAACCGTTAGCGAGGTCCTGGTCGTACTGGTCACCGCAGATCTTCCAGTAGTAGGCCTTGAGGGTCTTCTTACCGCCTGCCGTGTCCTTTTGCTCCAGGAAAGCAGCTTGGTCCGCTGCGATCTTGGTGAGGTCGCCTTTACGCTGCTTCACCATCGCCGCTACGGTCGAGAAACGCAGACGTGCTGCTGCCTCATCTGCCGTGATCGGAGTCGTGCGTTTCACTTTCTTGCGGAGATACAAGCGGTTGCATTGGTTGTTCTCCGTCGGTGCTACGCGGTGGGTACCAAGCAGCATTTTGTTACAACTGTGTTGGGGATTGTTCCCCGGTTTGCTCAATGCGCCGGAAACGGAATCAATACCGGCGCTCCATTCTACATGTGCCATTCGTGTGTGGCTATCCTCGTACATGTACCAAAATTTATTTTGGTAGGGAGTACTCGGATGCACCCACTCTTCGATCCACAAACATTGCATTGGTTTGTGTCTCGAGGGGATGCCCTCTAAGCCACTTGAGAGGGGTTAAGGATTAATTAAAATTTGGTTTAACGTACTTTTGTGCTACGGTGAACGCGAAGAGAGAGGTGTACTTCGATTGGGCTTTGAAGGCAGCCTCCAGACTGGCGCGTTCGGTAGGATCTGCAAGTGCCGTCTTGGCTGCTTGCGAGGCAGTTTTGAGTGCGTTCTGGGCTTGGATGTTCTTAGGGTCGTTAGCCTTGGAAGGGTTCAAAAGGTCGACACCCAACTGCTCTTTGCCACAGGGGCAACGCTTGAAGTAGAGCGTTTCCGACTTGTTGAATTTTCCTCTCACCCGGGCAAACATGCCGTGTAATGTGATTTTTGCCATTGGTTAGTTTGTTAAAGGTTAATACTTGTCGACTGGTCAACTGGTCTACTGGTCGACTGGATTTATTTCGAAGGGCAGTTGGAGTTGCCCTTTCATGGTGCGTTCGAGGAACGCGAGGTGTTTTTCATGTCCGTACTTTTGTGCAAAGATGATTCGCGTGTGCGCTTCGGCAGCAGAGGGAATATGATCCGATCGGTTCGGTCGTGCTTGAACGATATGCATCACGCCTTCTCTTCCCGGGTAGCGGCGGATATAGAAAGGATCTGTTCCCATCAGAATGCCACGCACCGAATCGATTCCCGGATCAAACTCTACCTTAGCCATTCTTCAATCTCCAATTTCCAATTTCCAATGCGTCATTTCTTTTTGACGCCACTGTATTCTTCGACGGTTTTCATCTGAATCGTCGTGGCGGTTTTTGCCGAGTCTTGTGCGGTTGTGTACGTGGCGGTCGTGTTTACGGTCCGCCATACCTTGCAGCTGGTCATACCCAGTCCCACTGCGCAGCAGGTCAGGAGGGCGAGGACGATGGTCTCGATGATTTTGTAAATCTGATTGTGGGTCATAAGGATGTTAATTAAATTTTTTAATCGGAACTGACGTTCCTCAAAGGGGACGTACTACGTTCGGGTTAGTTTTTCGAAATCCGGTGCAAAGATAATATAAAAAAAGGAAAGTGGTCGACTCACTCTCCTTTATCTTAAAAAAACTGTTAATGCGTCAGATCATAACCTGCATAGCGCGAAAACAACACTAACTCATCTACGAACATAAATCGTTCATAATCTGGCGGTAAGCCGCGCGTTTCTCGCCATTCGTTCTCGTCTTTGATGCGTTGTGCAAAATTGATTCGGCTCAAACCTCTTCGCTCACGACGGTTGTTCCATCCGCAAACAAGGATGTTCACTTGATCTATACTCGTCTCCATGTGTATCTTTGCCCCCAATCGGTTGGCAATTGTTGAAAAATATACTCTTTCTAATTTTACTGTCTTCATATTGTGTTTGTTGTTTAGTTGTCGGGAGATGGTCCCGTGATGGTCTAGTTTAATTCTGCTGCGAAGGTGCTTGCGACCTCTTTCCAGATAACGGAACGTGGACGGGTGTCACCCTCTCTTAACCTGCGAGCAACTTCAGAAGCAATGGCACCAAAGTTGGAGCGGGCTTTGAGTTCGGACTTGGTGGGTTTGGAGCGTCGACGACGCGGGTCTACTACGTAGAAACAGGTCTTACCGGTTCTTTTGTACGTGCGAGCGACGAGTTTACGTCCATCGCGATAACGGCTAACTGTGCCAGATACGGAGGCTATGCCTTTCATTAATTCAACGTTCATAATTATTTGTAATTTAGTGGTTTAACATCTTTTAGTTGGAACGCTTGGGCGGCTTTGAGGGTGTAGACTCCGTAGCGGTCGAAGTACTTGGCAGAGACCATTTTGAAGGACTTCATCATGGAGTTGATATGGTCGGTGCCGTTCCAGTTGAAGGGTATAGGAACACAATCTTTGATGGCGTAGTACGGGTGATCTTTGATCTTTGCACCGCGCATTTTTTGTTCCCAGAGTGTGACCCATATCTGCCGCTGGCGTTGAAGCGGGATGGCGTTCCATTGCTCTTTAGCGGGTCCTATCATGTGCAAGTTTTGCGGCGCGATGTAGGGTTTTAGCAATTCGAGCATGGAAGTCCAACTGTCCCGCTTGATGATAATGTCGTCTAAGGATTCCATAAAAATTTTGAAAAAAAGTAGAGAGAGACTACAGAGAGAGTATATACTATGCAGAGAGTCTCTCTACTACGAAATTTTTCTTTAATCTTTTTGGTTCTTTTTCTGTTTTCTTTTAGTCAAGACCGACGCATTTGAGGTTGAATGTGAACTCTTTGGCTTTCTTGGCGTACTTCTTCTTGAAGGCTTTGAGGAGACCACTCATCTTGGTGGTGAGTTCAGATGCGAGACGACGATATCCGTCGCGTTCTTTCTCTTTCTTGCGGTACTCGATGGCTTCCTCAGACGTGGATTTCTCAATGTTGAGGATAGGATCTTTGTCGAGAACGAAGTCGCCGATTCCGTCGATGGTGAACTTGCCGCCGTCGGGTTGGATGAGTTTGGCTTCATCTTCTGCAAGGGGTTTAACACGGGTGATTTCAGCCTTGATGGCTTTTTCTTGGGTGCGCAGGGAGCGCAAGAGTTTTAAATTTTCAGTTTTGAATTCTTGATTTTCCATAATGATAATGTTGTTTTAATGATAAAACAAAAATGCAAATTGATTTGTCGGATGGTATCCGACGATAATTAACAATGTTAATTTTGCGGTATCCCGGAATAGCGGTATAGCGGTATCACGACGGGGTACCAAGTAAAAAGGACCAAGCTAAAGTTAGTCATCGCGTTCGACAAAGATATCGAAGTCCCTACTCGGTTCTTCGGCAGCAGCGGCGAGGGGGTCTTGACAGGCGTACTTGGCGAGCATGGCGGCGAATGAGGCGTCGGACATACGGGCAAAGCGGATGAAGTCCTTACGTGCAAAGAGGAAGGCCCCTTGACCGAGGATTTCTTTGAGTGCTCTGAGGCGATTGTCATAGAGGCGATGCCGGGTTTTGGAGAGCCAGATGAGGTTCATCGGCCGGTTGTCAAACTTGTTACCGTTGAGATGATGGCACTCCTGTCCTTTACGCGGTAGTCCCCAACGTGCTGCACAGATGAGCCTATGAGCGTTAAGTTCTTTCCCTCCGATTGACAGATGCGGGTGGTAACTTCCGCGTAAACCTATGGCATCATAAGGACTGAACTTGAATGTCATGACATGGTTGTTGGCATTGAGAATATGTCCGTCATCATTTGAAAAATAGTTTTTGCCCCCAATCAAGGAAGGCGGGATACGATACTTAGAGCACATAGCTGTCAGGGATTTGGGTGCCGAAGAGGACGGCAGCGATGAGACTTAGTGCGGCGATGACGGCCAGCACGATGACATGTTGGTAACAGGTCCAGCCGAGCGGGAACTTGGCCTGCATGAGTTCAAGGAAGCCGTAAAGAGAAAGGGCTCCCAGAACGAGGAAGAGGGTGATAAACACCGAAGATAAAATTATATAAATCATAGTACCGGATCTTTAGTGCAGCGACGTTGCTACAACTCAAATCCGATGCAAAGGTACAGGTTTTTGATGACGTAATCAGCAGATTTTCAGGCACATTCTTGCGGATTCTTAAGAACTACCCGAAATGTCTTATAATATCCCGAAAAATCTTAAAGGGCATAAAAAAAAGCACCTCAAAATCGAGGTGCCAAAAGCGACTAATTGCCGTTAATCGCTTATGTTAAAATAGTTCTGAAAATTCTTCTGTGAAAAGCCTTGGTTGGTCTCATCAGGCATGCCCATGCGGTGCAGTTCATCGAACATCGCTTCCGTACGGACGTTGAGATAGACGCGTTTGTCTTTATACATCTGCCGGAGATATCTGCATATCTCTGATAGCGGCAGGGCGCGTACGAGGTTTTGCACCTCTTTGCTTATCTGCTGTTTCTCTTCGAGGGATGTAACAGACGGATGGATATATTTAAAGAGTTCCCCTTCTTCTACTACCGGTTCTACATCTTCGGCTAATGCGGCACGGAGAAGATCTACAGGATTAGCACCATTCACATTGATGGTGATATCTTTGTGGTTATCGTAATAGTTAGCGCCTGGGGCGAAATAATTCTTATTCATGTGTAAGTAATAAAAAATGCACGAATAGATGGAGTATATCAGTAAGGCTGGCACCCGCAATAATGCCCCACCTACCCATGCACAAGTATAATGGGACATATTCAATTTATTGCTTTAAGTTTGCCAGCTTACTGATAAAGGAATATGCCTAAAAGATATCTATGTCCTCCTGTTTATCGTCGGTGAGCGACGAATGCGAGTGCAAAATTACAACAAATTTGCGATATATGCAAATAAAAATGTTATTTTAGTGTAATATGCCGGCTATTATCGTAGTAATTGGAGCCTTTTTCGTAGATATTAACGGTTAGACCGGCTGTTTTATGTCCCAAGGGTTTGTACAGTTGCCGTTGGAAATCGAGGTACTTACCGCGTATCTGATCCACGTTCATATTCAGCTTACGAGTAGCATCCATTAGCGTACCATACTGAATATTGAGCAAAGTAGGCAGGCTTTCGAAAGATAGTTCCTTATAGCCGTTCAAAACATAGTACTGCATAAGGAAATCGAGGAAGGCTTTCTGTTGCTCATTCTGCTTCTGGTAGTAGTCAGCACGTACCAATTCCACCCGTTTTGCACGCTCCAAAGGAGTGGTAGCGAACGCGAGGTATTCGAGCACATCGAACATATCGCACTCTTCCATGCCCAACAAGCGGCGCACCATTTCGAGTTTTTCTTCCGGAAATCCTTCTCGTGTCAGTTGGTCCAAAAGCGCTTTACGCGTATCAGGGTTTTCCCATTGTGCACGAAGACTTTCCGGACTATCAAAGAAGGTAGGCAGTTTACCAAAGAGCCTAATGATAAAGTCCTCTATCGATATCAATTCTTCGCCGAACCAGATATAATCCGTCCATTCTGTAGATAGACTTAATTCTCGAGTGGATGAAAGTTTGACACGTATCGGTTTTTTCTGCTGTCCACCCTCACAAGTGCACGGCAGATGACCGCAAACCGGACAGGGTTTGGGTGGTTCTTTGGGTTCGGGTTCAGACCCATCCGGATCACCGGGAGTATGCGGATGTTTATTACAGGTACAGGGATAGTTACCGCAAATCGGGCAGAACGGATCTCCGTCCCATTCCTCATCTTTGAAGTTCTTGTTAGCACCTACAAAATCATAGATCGTGAAATAGTACTTATCATCAAAAAGGCGCGTACCACGACCGATGATCTGCTTGAACTCGACCATGTTATTAACCGGACGCAAGAGCACAATATTCCGCACGTTCTTGGCATCCACACCGGTGGATAGTTTCTGCGACGTGGTGAGGATGGTAGGCAACAGACGCTCGTTGTTTTGGAACAAACTAAGCATTGCTTCACCCTCTTTCCCATCATCGGAAGTGACGCGTTTGCAGTAGAAAGGCGAGGGGTTGGATTTAAACTGGTTGATCATCTGGCAGATGATAGCGGCGTGGAGCTGAGTCGCACAGAAGACAATAGTCTTGTCATCGGGGTTGATCTGCGATAAAAGCTCTTTGACGCGGTGTTCATCGCGTTGCCGGATGTAGATATCTCCGTTGTAGAAATCCTTCTCGGTATAAATCTTTGAATGGTCAATATCGCCTTCTATCTCATCATCCGGGTTATAGACGTAGGTATCGATATTACTCTCCGAGATACATACACGGAAGGGGGTAAGATAACCGTCTGCGATACCTTGTTTGAGGGAATAAGAATAGACCGGATCACCGAAATACTTGTATGTATTTGCGTTCTCTGAACGGCGCGGTGTAGCGGTCATACCGAGTTGGTAGGCCTCGGAGAAATACTCCATCAATTCCCGCCATTGACTTTCATCGTTCGCACCACCACGGTGGCACTCATCAATGATGATGAAATCAAAGAAGTTAGAGGGATATTGCTTGTAATACGGCTGACCGGTGTAGTCTTCAGACATAAATGTCTGGAAGATGGTAAAGTATATACTACGGGAGTACGGTACTTTCTTGCCTTTCTTCTTAAGACTATCGGGCGTAATACGCACCATGGCATCTTCCGGAAATTGCTCAAAGTCGTTCGAGGCTTGATTGGCCAGGATATTCCGGTCGGTGATGAAGAGGATGCGGGGTTTCTGTCCGTTCTCGTGCAAGTTCCAGTTGTTTTGGAAGAGTTTCCAGCATATTTGGAAGGCGACGTATGTTTTACCGGTACCGGTAGCCATAGTGAGCAGAATGCGGTTTTGCTTTTGTG
>Ga0256405_10001398_pt1 | contig 66049 bp, 56 predicted proteins | sample RumenRJG_02DNA_FD_189096 | JGI IMG/M metagenome (GOLD analysis project Ga0256405, IMG submission 189096) | Bovine rumen microbial communities from Lethbridge, Alberta, Canada - RJG_02 | ecosystem: Host-associated > Mammals > Digestive system > Stomach > Rumen | place: Canada: Alberta... | reverse complement strand
CCTAGGTTTTCCTATCACTTCACTTACTCCCTCCCTGACGGGAGGGTCGGGATGGGTCTTCTACCCATATCTTTCCTTTGTAATCTGTTCCAGCGATTTGCCGCGGGTGTTGGGGGCTCCGAAGAAACCGACGACGAGAGAGATAACGAGGAGACCAATCATGCAGTAGGCTGCGATGGTGAAGCCTTCGCCGTTCTCTCCGTAGATAAGCGTGAAGATCAGTCCCCACAGCGCTGAGAGACCACGGACGATGAAAAACATCAGTCCCTGTGCACCGGCACGGAATTTCGCAGGGAAAAGCTCACTGCCCCAAAGTGCATAGAATATCTGTACGCTGCTGCCGTTGTTGATACCCCACAGGATGGTGAACACCCAGATACCCGCGATATTGGTGATACTTCCGCCAATGACGAGAATCCATGCTGTCAGTGCAGCTGCCAGACCGAAGACGTAGAAAACACGGTGTGCAACCTTGTCAACTAAGAACGAGATGATGAGGGTGGTAACTACAACGAATACCCAGCTTATGCAACTCAGCATATTGGCAGTTTCGTTGCTCAGTCCTCCAGCTGTTTCATAAACGTGAGGCATGAAGAAACCCATCACAGAGGCAACGAGATTCCAAGTGAGGTAGATAGTAGCGAGGAACACCACAGCCTTGACTGCCACACGGTTGGTGAACAGCATCTTGATATTCTCTATCATGCCGCTCTTATCCTTCTGCTTGTTGGCTTCGAACTCAGCGCTTTCCTGCAACTGACATTGGAGGTTCCAGGCAATGAAGGCAACAACGAAGAGGGTGAAGAACACTACTCTCGATGAGAATACCTCAACCGCAGCCTGGGAAGCATCGGCACCAATGATGGCATGAGCCAGCGATTCTACAGGACCGTAGCAGTAGCCGCCTGGTGCAAAGAGCATACCGAAGAAGAGGATGAGCATAGGTCCGATGCCCCACGACATCTGTGAGATGCAGATGTTGCGGCCGCGGTTGTGAACCTCACTGCTTTCAGAGATATATGTCCACGATGCAGGAACTCCCACTCCTACTGAAATACCTGTTACGAGGAATCCGCACAAAAGCATAGGGTAGCTCACAGAGAGCATGATAATGAGCACACCGAGCATATACACCAGCAGGTTGTATGTGAAGATGAATTTACGTCCGAACTTATCTGCGAGGAAACCACCAATGATTGCTCCGATAGCTGCACCCAGCGCATTTGCACTGAGAGCGTTAAGCCAACCCAGATGCATCTCCGACAGCTCCAGATAATTCTGCCACAAGGTAATTCCGCTTGAACCTGCTACGATTGCTCCCGCATCAAGGTAATTATTCAGAGAGACCGCAAGGGTACTCTTCAAAGAAGAAGACCCTCCCCCTTGCCCCTCCCTGTGAGGGCGGGGAGTAGATTGATTATTAGAATTTGTTTGCTTATTCATATAAATAATCTTCAATTTGTTTTAAAACCTCTTCGGTATTATACATAACTTCTTCATTTGAAAAACGAAGAAAGTGAAAACCCATTTGTTCCAAATTTTTTTGTCGAATAGCATCATCTTCTTCTTGTTGGCGTTCCGCATGGTAGCCACCATCGATCTCGATAATAAGACCGTCATGCCGTGATGCAAAATCCACAATGTAATCGCCGACGATGTGTTGACGTAGGAATTCTACGCCTAGTTCTCCACCCCTAAGATGTTCCCACAAAACCTGTTCAGCTAATGTTGCATTTTTTCTGTTTTTACGAGCATAGGCACGCAGAATGTCATACCTGTCGGGTGATGCAGTTTTATATGTAGCAACTCTGTTCATTAGCAATGTTTTCTTTTTGTTTTGAAAAGGTAACTACTCCCCTCCTTACAAGGGAGGGGTAAGGGGGTGGGTCTTCCCTTTGAGGGTCGGGGTGGGTCTTCAGGTGGGTCTTTTATCTACAAACGACGTCACACTCAATATTCAGGATCTTTGCTACTTTCAGTATGGTGTCGATGTGGTGACCTACGGCAGCAGCCATGTGGTGTGTAGGACCGGCTTCGCTCCATTTGTTCACAAATTCGCGACAAGGAAGCGAGAACTTGGTGCGCATGTTGGTATCACCGAAGGTGAAGATAGGGCCTTCTTCGTTGACTCCCTCTGCTGCAACAAACTTGAACACTCCGTTCTTGTCCTGAGTGATAGCGAGATAAGTCACAGGACCTGTTGGAGGATAGAACTGGGTTAGGTAACCACCACCGGTCTTTCCGTGGAATACAGGCACAATCTTCATCGTTGGTTTCTTTGCCTGAGAGATGTCGAAGTCGCCAGAACCGCTATGACCGATGATGCAGATATCCTTCGGAAAGTCTATGCTGTACATCTCAGCCAATGTGCCTGTGCCGGAAATGGTTTTCAGAATCGACATTGCCATAGCTACCTTCATGTCACCTTCCACTGCGCAAGCGGTGTGTTGCTTGATCAGCATGGAGAACGCGGGAATAAGCATTGAATCGAGCTTGCCGGCAACGCCTTGGGCAAAACCTGCATAGTGTGAGGCAATCATTCCCAATTTCTCATCCTTTACCCATTGCTCGAAAGCTACAACGTACTTTGCCATATCCCAAACTTTCTCAATGGTTCCTCCGCCTTCAATGTCAAATGTGGCGAGGATATCTTCTGCCTTAGCCTTGATAGCAGCTTCATCGGTGATATTATCTGCGATAGCCCACATCTGTTCCCAGTCAAATTGCTTGGTATATACAAACATACGGTGATAGAGGTTTGTCTCATCGATATAGAGGTCCATCATGCCTGGGTAAGGACGTCCAATCTGAGCTATGTTGGTGTCGCGGAAACGGCGGCGAACCTGTGCAGCACGGCACCAATCCTCAATTTCTGCTTGAACTTCAGGATCACCACCTTCAACTACGCCTGTAATTACTGCTGAACGTTTGCCTGCACGGTTCAGGTCGGCAACCATCTCACCTATAGCTCCGCAGGCATAGAGTTCACCGAGCCAGGTAGGGATATCTGTCTTGTCGTATTCTGGAGCCAGTTTCTTCTGAACGTTCACGATGACTACAGGTACATCCAAGTCGCGAACTGCTGGCAACATATTATATGATGTGCAGTAAGTCAGCATCTGAAGGATAACAAGGTCTACGTCGGCTGAGCGGAACTTATCGCCGGCAGCCATAGACTGTTCCTTGGTCGTGACCATTCCTCCGTCAATTATTTCTATTGTTTCTGGCAGCGTCTTCTTAAATGTCGCATACTGAGCCTCGAACTCGGGAACGAGTTGAGGAAACTGTGGTAGGTAAGCTTGCAAAGCAATGCTGAACACACCCACTCTCGCTTTGGTTTCTACTAATGGTTTACTCATTGTTGTATTTTTTTTAGTTCTTGGGGTTTTCTGGATTTTTCTAGGCTTTTCTAGGCTCTTCTAGGCTTTTCTAGGCTTTTCTAGGTTCTCCTAGGCTTTCCTAGGCTTTTCTAGGCTTTCCTAGGATTGCCTAGGACCGCCTAGGATTTCCTAGGTCTGCCTAGGTCTGCCTAGGCCTGCCTAGGATAGCTTAGGATTTCCTAGCTTTTCCTAGCTTTTCCTATTTCTCCTTAGGGCAGCTTAGCCTCTATTTCTTTTATTCTCTCTCTTAAAGCTTGAATTTCGGCTTTGAGTTGTCGGTTTTCTGTTTCTAAATCTGCCATGTGGGAGTCTTGAGCTTTCCGGTATCCTGTTCGAGCAGCGTGCATACGCTCTTTAATGCCTCCCTCAGTTACAAATTTCTTTTCTAATTGCTCAATATAAGTGCACATCATCTTGTCAGTTTGGTGACAGAGAGTGATTAACAAATTCGCATATTCTTCGTCATTCATTTTCTCAACCAACGGAGCGTAATCGCTATAGTCATTGTGTGCTTTGCAATAATTCCTAAGTTGTATCTGTCGCTCGTTGTCACGAGACCAAAGGGATATGTGGCGAGTGTTAATGTAGTCATTATAGTCTGAGCACAATTCCTGCAAACTTCCTCGTGCTACGTTAAGTAGCTTTATCTCCATTTCAGAGCTTGTCTGACCGTCCTCGCTGCCTTCAACGATGTTTTGTTTGCAGCTGCGGGCAGCCTGCACCATCTGATCAACTGTACGGTCGCCATATTGAGGGAGATATCGATGACAGAATTCTACCGTCAGCTGATAGATGGTATCGCTCTTTTTATAAATATAGAGATCCTTCCAAACTACAGCCTTTTTCAAGACTTTCCCTTTGGTTTCGTATTCCATATTATTGGTTTTTTTATTAGTTAATAATGAGTTGATTATTATTATTGTTTTAGGTTTTTCTAGGCTCTTATAGGAGTGCCTAGGTCTGCCTAGAAGTGCCTAGGTTCTCCTAGGTTCTCCTAGGCTTTCCTAGGATTGCCTAGTATAGCCTAGGACCGCCTAGGATTTCTTAGGATTTCTTAGGATTCCCTGGTTTTCCTTGTTCTTCTCAGCTTTTCGGCAGGTAGGTCTTCAGTTCGATGCTGTTGGCGATGATGTGGCGCATGGCGAAGATGTCGCTGACAAGACCGGCGGCTTTTGCCTGAATCATCATATTACCGATGGCGGTGCCTTCTACAGGACCAGTAACTACTGGCAGTCCAATGCTGTTGGCAGTCATCTGCATCAAATACTGGTTGTAGGTACCTCCACCGATGACATGCAGTTTCTCGATGGGGAAGGGTGCCAGTTCTTTCAGGTAATCCAGCACTTCCTTGTATCTCTGTGCGAGACTCTCGAAGATACAGCGTGCAATCTCCTTGTAGTTCTCAGGCACATGCTGACCTGTCTCGCGGCAATAGCCCTGAATTGCCTCAATCATCGAAGGTGGATTTGCAAACCTCGGATCATCAGGGTTGATAATCGACTGGAACGGCTTTGCCTCCATCGCATCTCGATTAATCTGATTAATGTCCGATGGCCAAGCTTGGAGGAGGGTCTCCTTCCTTGCCCTTTCCAACAGCCACATTCCGCAGATATTCTTCAGGAAACGGGTTGTTCCCTCTATTCCACCTTCGTTAGTGAAGTTATACTCAAAACTCTTCTTGTTGATGATAGCATCCTTGCTTTCTATACCTAACAGCGACCATGTGCCGCAACTGAGATAGGCAAACCGCTCGTTCTCAGCAGGCACAGCTGCCACAGCACTGCCAGTGTCATGACCTGCTACTGCTACTACAGGCACTGCTCCAAGACCTGTTTGCTTCTGTACCTCTTCGCTGAGACTTCCAATCACTTCACCTGGCTGCACATATCTGCCAAACTGCTCCTCTTTCAGACCTATCGCATTGATAAGTTCATTGTCTATCTTTTTGGTACGTGGATCCAGCATCTGACTGGTACTGAGAACGGTGTATTCACATACCGCCTTGCCCGTAAGCATGTAAGTTAGAGCATCAGGAATGAAAAGGATTTTCTCTGCTGCTTCCAGAGCCGAGTCGTGGTTACGGCGCAGCGTGGCGAGTTGGAAAAGCGAGTTGAACTGCATGAACTGAATGCCGGTCTTCTCATACACCTTTTCCTTCGGAATCAGCTTGAAGTATTCCTCCATAGCACCGTCGGTGTGAGGATCGCGGTAGCAGTAGGGATTGCGGAGAATGCCGCCGTCCTTACCAATCACCACGAAGTCGCAGCCCCAGGTATCGATACCGATTGAGGTAATCTCGATGCCTTCGCTGGCAACCAACTTTAGTCCCTTGATAATCTCGTTATAGAGAGCATAGATATCCCAGAAGAAATGTCCTCCGGTCTGTATGATATTATTGGGGAAACGAGTTAGTTCGCGTTGTTGTAACTTGTCGTTCACGATGCTGCCGAGAATCGTTCGTCCGCTGGTAGCACCGAGGTCAACACAGAAAAAATACTTGGATGTCATTAGTTAGTTTGATTTCTATTGTTTGTATCCTGCAAATTTACATTTTTTTTAACAATAGCTATGCTATTCCCGTTTTTTTGTGCTCAAAGCTAATAATTATCTTGGATAATCTTCAATTATTTCCTTGTTAATCGTTATACAACAGACGTTTTTTAGTTTCTTCGCACTGGAACAAAAGTTTCAGTGGGAGTGAAACAAAAGTTTCACCGCAGAGAAACTTTTGTTTCAGCACAGTGAAAATAAAGTTTCAGCACAGTGAAACTTTTTTCCCACAACGCTTTGGGACTTTTTAATTGTAGTTTAACGATTTTGGTTGACTACTTTCAGCCTTATTTGTAATATGGGTTGACTTTGGTTAATACTTATTTTTAATATAGGTTGTCAACTATTGTTGCTTATTTATGATATAAGTGGTTCTTCGTCAAATTAGTTGAAAGTAGTTGAAAGCTTCTGTAATTCAAGTTTCGGTTGTTAACAAAAACCGTCAAAACACTTTCGTAATGTTCTTGTGCTGCGCAACTTTGTTTTATGTATTTTCGGAACTTTTGGTAAGCAAGCTTCCCATAATTTCTAAAAATCCATCCAACACGCCTGTCGGCTAAAGAACATTCCAAAAGAAAAACCAGCGCGCTTTGCGCTAAAAACCCCATCCGGATGGTTGTTTTTTTCGAGAGTGTAACGAACGGGGTTTTTCTTTTTTCAGGTTTGTTATTTCGAAGAATTTGATGGTGGGTGTGCGAGCTTTTACTGTAATTATATTTACAAGGAAAAGCATGCAGACACAACATCAAGGACGGAGTCCTAACCTGCAAAAAGGGTTTTTATTGTTTTTTTCTCATAAAAGAACTTCCGAAAGTCGTATTCTGTAATTTAACAAAAAACTAGAAAACCCTTGCCGATGGTGTAAGTCTTATAAGGCTTTTTGCAGTACTTTTAATTATATGTCCTATGTAAACAAGTTTTCAAGTCCATATACTAAATATTTCAGATCCTTACAGCGTCAGGTTATCACATCGTCAGGAAAATACCAGTGACCCATTTTTCCGCACACTTTGCCTCACACAACGTTTAATGTCTAATTTTTAATGGGTCATAAATGGCAATTACATGTTTTTTCGATAATTCTTTTGAAATCATTGATTTATGGTGTATGTTATATTTTTAAAAGCATTTTAGGGCATTTAGACAGTATTTACCCCGATTTTTATGCTGTACAACATAAAAATGTGAAAAAGTTTTAAAATTGAAACATGATTGGCGAGAAAAAGAAATTTTTGTCGTTATCAAATTTGATAGTGATTGGTTAAATACTATAATTTTAGCTACGATAATATCCATACATTTGCACCCGAAACAAAAATTACATCATAGTTTTTACCAACTTTATTAATCAAGACCGTACAGATGAATACTTTCCCACTTTTCAGCAAGATTCCCTGTAACCTAATAGGGGGGGGTAATTCTCTGTGTTTCAACGAGTTGTGTAATTCTTGCGTTTCAACAAGTTTTAAGTTTTTTTTATATAATACCGTTTAAGGGTTTTGATGGCATCCGCCATCAAAACCCTTTTCTCGTTTGTATTCAATTATTTATTAACTAATTAAATAAACTTCAAATTACAATGAAAAAAATTTTACTATTAAGTGCTTTGTTGTTTGTTGTTGGAATAAACAGTACATATGCACGTGAGGTTAAAAAGCTCGGAACAAAGATTTCTTTTGAAGATGCTTTAACTACTACTGAACCTTTTGTTATAGTACAGGATGGAATGGTGCTATGCGGACCTCTAACCCCAACAGATCTTTCTTTAACATATCATGCTCCTGCTGAAATAGATGATTATGCCTATTCTTTTGTTTTTGAAGAAGACGCTGATCATCCAGGTAGTTATTATATGCATCTTTATAATCAGGAATCTACCCCTGAAAGTAAAGGTTATATGAATGCAAGTGTATGGTCACATACTTGGTTGTCTGGTGTTGACAAAACAACAACAAAAGGAGAGTTGCAAGATGGTGCTCTTTGGACTATAGCATTAGTTGGTGAGAAACAATACACAATCCGCAATTTAGGTGTCGCTGAAGGCAATTATAATAATAAGCCTGGAGGTTCTGAAGGTGATAGAGCGGCACAAGGACAAGGTTATTTGGGACTTACAAAAGATGGATATTGGGCAAATCATGTAACTCATTATAACACTTCTGGAATATGGGAATTCTATTTACTTGAGACGGAAGTTTATCCAGATGTGGATCCATTATATTTTGGCTGGGATGATTTAATCATTGATGGAAACGAACAAGTTACATCCGATGAAAATCTTAAACTTGTAAGAGATGCTCGTGATTGGGCACCATATTGGGCGGAAACAGCTAAATGGGAGTTATCTACGCCTTTTGATGCAACAGGCTATAAATATTTGGTCTTCTATCCTAAACGTAATGTTGTTCGATTTGGAAATGGGGACAATGATACCGGTGGAACTGTATTTATCAGAGACGCTAATGGTACATCATTCCGAGGAGATGATTATGCTAAATATGGTGAAACAGATTATCCTTCTCATACAGGCAAGATGTGGATGAATATATGGAACGAACAACGTATTGCCGTTATAGATTTGGAGTGGCTTGCTAACTCAGATAAATATGGTAATGGTTCTGAGTGCAAAGTTTTGGATATTACTCAGATTAAGGCCTTTGGTTTTTCAGGTGATTTTACTATAGGAGGTGCATTCTTTACTACAGTTTTGCCTTTGACGTCTGGTGATTACAAACGTGATTTTACAAATGAAGAGACTCCTGTTTATGAAAACTTTGGAACTATTTGTCTACCTTATTCAGCTGTTTGCTGTGGCGCTCAGTTGTATGAAATTGTAGGTAAGACATCCAATAGTATTACTATCGCAGAATATGAAGGTGTGATGGAAGCAGGAAAGGCATATATGTATAAGACTTTGGAAGCAAAACAACAATATTGGGGAGTAGTTCGTCCTGAGACTTCTGTTTATTTCTTCAAGGCAGGTTTTGCTACGGAGACTAATCCAGTGGCGAACAATGGCCTTATCGGTACATTCTCATCAATTAAAGCACCTGTAGGTGCAAACTATTACATCTTAAGTAATAATACTCTTTATGATACAGTGGGTGCTACTGGAGAAGATGCTATTGAGGTAAGTGCAAACAGGGCTTATATTGATGTAGATCAGATAGATCAGATTACAAACAGTTCTTCAACCAAGGCTCGTGTGAACCTCTTCTTCGATGGAGCTGACGAGACTACAGGAATCAAGAACCTGGATGCTATCGAAACTCTTACCAGCGGTAAGGTATATGACCTCTCTGGACGAGTTGTAACCGCTCCTACTAAGGGACTCTATATCGTTAACGGTAAGAAAGTATTTGTGAAGTGATAATAAGGTCTCGAATGAGAGAATTATTGATTATTAATTTAACTGAAGATTTGAAAACATGAAAAAGATATATATTGTACCGGAATGTACAACTACGATAATTATTGCTAATAAAATGGTTTGCACAAGTTTAAATACGGGTGGAAATGCTGTTGCTAATGGTATTAAGAGTGCAGATGTTAAAGGCCGTGATGACTTCGACTTTGATGGAGGTTCTGGTTCTGACTGGGGCGACGAACTCTGGTAATCCACACATATTTATATAACACAAACAGCCGACTCAATGAGCCGGCTGTTTGTTTATAGATATGTGTGGAATGAAACAATTATTCCATTTCTGAGAGATAACGCTTAATCTGAGTTTTTAATATAGGAATGTCTTTGTTGACAACATCCCAAAGCACATCAATATTGATTCTGAAATAGTCGTGGACTAAGATATGTCTCATCTTCTCAATTACAGCCCAAGGTGTTTCTGTATGAGCATTTTTGAAATCATGGGTTATCTTGTAAACGGCTTCTCCAATAATTTGAACATTATAAATGGTGGCATGAAGGTGTAGTTTGTCATTTTCAAGTTCTTTTTCACTAATACCACATGTATATTCCTCAACGCTTTCAATAGCTTTGAGTATGTGCTCTAAGCGTGACTTATCTCTTTCAGGCTCTCGCATATACTAATACTTTATCGTGATTAACAGTTTGTTCAGCAAAAGGTAGAATATCTCCCTCAATAACAAGATCTACAGGACGGTTGAGCAATTGCTCTAATTCCATATTCATGGCAAAAAACTTCAGGCCCAATCGTGTCCCAGGAATTAAAGTGATGAGAATATCGATATCACTATCTGCACGTTCTTCGTTACGAGAGAATGAACCAAAGACCCAAGCTTTTTCTACAGGTTGAGTCTTAAAATACTCTTTAATAGTATTTGAGATGTGAATATCCATACTTTAATTTTTGCAAAGATAATTATTATTTACAAATAATCAAAAAAAACATTGTAATCTTAGTACGTAGTACGATGTTTATTCCGCTGTGAAGTTGAGGAGGGTGCGGCGGTAGGAGTTGAAGAGGCCGGAGCGGGAGATGAAGCCGATGAAGCGACCTGATTCATCGACTACGGGGAGGTTCCATGCCTGAGTTTCGTCGAATTTCTCTGCTGCGACCTTGAGTGTGTCTGCAGTAGTGAGGATTGCAGGTGGATCTTGCATGAAGTTCGCAACTGTATATTGGTGATATAACTCGCTGCGGAACATATATTTGCGAACTGAGTCAAGATACATGATACCAATCAACTTCCCATCGTCGTCGACAACGGGGAAGATGTTGCGCCGTGACTTTTCTATCGCCAGGACAATCTTCTCCAAATCCCAGTTGTTGTTGACACGGACGAAGTTCTTCTCAAGGAGTGATCCGAGATGCAGCACGGTGAGGATGGCTGCATCCTTGTTGTGGGTAAGGAGTTCTCCGCGTCGTGCCAGTCGCATGGCATAAATGCTGTGAGGCTCAAAGACAATAATGGTGAGGTAGCTGACAGCTGCAACAATCATCAAAGGAACGAGTAGCTGATAACCGCCTGTAAGCTCGGCTATGAGGAAAATGCCTGTGAGAGGAGCATGCATCACTCCCGACATAACTCCAGCCATGCCGTAGAGTACACAGTTGGCCGGAAGAACATATCCTGCCAAACCCATGTGGAGCGACAGAGATTGGTTCCAGATGGTTGCAAAGACGAATCCAGACAAAGCACCGACGAAAAGGCTTGGTGCGAATACTCCACCGCAACCGCCACCTCCGTTAGTGGCTGTAGATGCAAAGACCTTGGCGAAAAGCACCAGAGTGAGGTAGAGAATCAGCATCTGCATTCCTCCACCGGAGAAGAAGGTGTTGCCTAAGATATCATCGGGTGATACGTTCCCGAGCAGTTGTCCGATTACGTCGTAACCTTCACCGTAGAGGGCAGGGAAGAAGTAGATGAGGATGCCGAGCACTCCTGCGCCGAGGAGGAATCTGCGCCATGGACGCCTCAGCCACACGAACAGGCGTTCGAACCAGTTCATGGTGCGGGTAAAGTAGAGCGAGACAAGTCCGCAGGCAACTCCGAGGAGTATGCAGACAGGAACGATGTCGATGGTGAAGGATTTCTCAACGGTGAAGTTGAACATCGACTGGGTTCCGTAGAGGGCATAGCTTACACAAACGGAAGTAATGCTGGTGATAAGCAACGGCAGGAGCGAAGCCATGTTGAGGTCGAGCATCAGCACTTCTATCACGAACATAAGTCCGGCTATAGGTGCCTTGAAGATGCCTGCCACTGCTCCCGCTGCACCGCATCCTACCAGCAGCATGATGGTCTTAGGCGGCAAATGGAACCGCTTGCCGAAGTACGATCCGAAAGCACTACCGGTAAGCACAATAGGTGCCTCGGCTCCGACACTACCACCGAATCCGATGGTAATGGCACTGGCCACGATGCTTGACCAACGGTTGTGGGACTTGATACGGGCGCGCTTGCGGCTGATGGCATAGAGGATTTTTGTTACTCCGTGGCTTATGTCGTCACGAACTACACGACGGACAAAGATGGAGGTGAGCAGGATGCCGACGGCAGGTAAGACAAGGAAAAGCCATTTCATGTCGTTGGCATCGATTCCTCCAACAAAGATGGTCTTGATCTCCTCTACGAGAAACTTAAGGACGAAGGCAGCCAAACCTGTGCAGACACCAACTACAAGGCTCAGGACAAGAACAACATGACGTGTCGGTCTGTCGCCCTTGAGCCAATTTGTGATTCTGTTGTAAAATATGACTTTCTTGCGTCTTATTTCCTGTCGCATCTTTACCTTATTATTTCGAATTCTCCGTTTCCCTTAACCTTGATTATTTTTGAGGGCTGATGGCGTTCCTTGCTACGCTGGTTGTAACGGACAACGTAGTCAACAGAAGCCTTCAGCTCTTCTGTGATTTCGCTAAACGTGCGGGGAGTGGGTTCTCCGCTGATGTTTGCACTCGTGGAAACGATGGGTTTCTGGAAACGGTAGCAGAGTTCATGAGAAAACTCCTCGGCTGTGATGCGAATGCCCACGCTACCGTCCTCAGCAATGAGGTTGGGAGCCAAACCGATGGCATGCTCGTAGATGACCGTAAGGGGCGTGGTGGTGAGTTCCACCATGTCCCAAACGACATTGGGTACGTTACGAACGTAACGTGCCAGACGGTCGGCACTGTCAACGAGACAGATGAGTGCCTTGGAATCGTCGCGCTGCTTCAGCTCATATACTCGTTTCACAGCTTCGGGATTCGTGGCATCGCAACCGATTCCCCACACTGTGTCGGTAGGGTAGAGAATTACCCCTCCCTGCTTCATCACTTCAATAGCTTTCTTAACTTCGTCTGCTAACATATATGAAGACCCTCCTCCTCTCCCTCCCAAGGGCTGGGAGTAGTTAGGTGGCTTATATTATTTAATTAATAATGTATAATTCTTTACTCTTCTGTAGCTGTAACTTCGATGGTTGGTTCTGTAGTCTTTTTCTTTGCAAGATATTCTGGAAGACTAAGTCCTGCCATGTCGAAGAGTTCGTTGAGAGGAGGAACAGACTTCATGAGTCCGCTAAGGAAGTTGGCTGTTGAACCTTTGCCGTCGGCACTGTTGCCACCGTCCCAGACAGTAACGTGGTCGATGTTGATGCCCTTCACTGCCTCTACCTGAGTCTTGACGAGTTCTGGCAACTTCTCGAGCAAGAGGAGCATATATGCCTTGTTGGCGTCGCCACCGGCAGCCTGAACCATCTTGTCGTAACCTTGTGCCTGCTTGGTGAGTACTTCGTAGAGACCTTTTGCCTCTGCTTCCATACGTGCGAAGATTGCGTCGGCTTCACCTTTCGCATTTACACGTACCTTTTCTGCCTCTGCCTCTGCCTCAATGATACGACGTTGCTTTTCGATTTCCTGTGGCACGAGGATGTTGGCTTTCTGAGTAGCCTGCTCACGTTCTGCACGTGCATTTTCTGCCTCACATTCAGCAGCGTATGCTTCCTGCTGAGCCTTAGCCTGTTGTACACGCTCTGCAGCTGTTGCCTTGCGCTGAGCTTCAGCCTCTTTCTCACGGCGGTCGGCATCACTGACTGCGATTTCAACCTTAGCCTGGTTCTCACCCTTAACGGCTGTAGCGTTGGCTTCAGCTGTACGGATACGGGTTTCACGGACTGCCTCAGCCTTACCGATCTCACCGACTTTGTCCTGCTCAGCTACACGAACCTTTGCTTCGTTGATAGCCTTCGCAGCTGCTTCACGACCGAGGGCTTCGATATAACCGCTCTCGTCCTTGATGTCGGTTACGTTCACGTTGATAAGACGGAGACCGATTTTCTTGAGTTCCACTTCTACGTTGGCAGAAATGCTCTCAAGGAATTTGTCACGGTCGTTGTTGAGTTCCTCAATGCTCATGGTTGCGATAACAAGACGCAACTGACCGAAGAGGATATCGCGTGCGAGTTCCTGAATCTGTCCTGGAGTCAGTCCGAGCAGTCGTTCTGCTGCAGCGTTCATGGACTCAGGATCGGTAGAGATACCTACGGTGAAACGTGAAGGCACGTCCACGCGGATGTTCTGACGGGAAAGTGCATTGGTGAGGTTGGCATCGATGCTGATAGGAGTAAGTGACAGATATGCATAGTCCTCGATGATAGGCCAAACGAAGGCACCACCACCATGCACGCATCTAGCACTGGATTTGTTGCTCTTACTTCCGTAGATGACAAGAATCTTGTCGGAAGGGCAGCGACGATAACGATTGATTATTGAAACAAACAGGAAAATTGCCACTACTACTATGGCAATAATCAGATACATGTGCTCCATCATAAGACTTTAGTGTTATTAGGGGGTTAATAGTTATTTACATTTTCTCTACGCGGAGGGTCTCTCCGTCGATAACCTCTGTGATGCGTACTTTCTGACCTGTGGCAATGGCTTCGCCGTCGGTGATGGCATCGAGTTCGTGGAAAGCACCGTTGACGGAAATCTGAACCTTTCCCTTGCCTTCACCTTTCTCAGGAATACGCAGGTATACATTGGCAGTGCGTCCCATACAGTTCTTGATGTTGAAGGCTCCATTGGCTTCGAGCTTGCGTGTCTGCTTGCGGATGTAGAAGAACATCCATACGAAGAAGCAGCCTACTGCGATGCTTGCAATCAGCAGAAGTATGTTGTTGCCGATGGTTTTGTGCAGACTTACTCCTGCCCAACCGAAACCGAGGAGGAAATTGATGAGATTGCGTATGCTGAAAAGCGAAAGTCCACCGCCTGCATCCATAGTGTCGGCATCGGTGTCACCAAAATCGGCAACGTCAAAACTTGTGTCAACATCGTGACCGTCCATACCTATCATGGTAAGGACCATCTGAATAACGAATACCAGGGATGCTACGAGAGCGCAGCCCCAAAATACCTGTTGCATGGAATCCATGCCTGTGTACCAATTTGCAAATGATTCGAACATAATAATAAAATTCTTAAACCGGCTTACGCCTACTAAGTAGGGCAAAGTTATGGAAAATTCTTTTTACTTATATAGATAAGGTGCATTTTTTTTACGCTGTGCTCGAAAAAAATTTAAGATAACATTTTTTCCCCTTGTTATTTTGTACGTCTCAATGATTGTTGTAAATTTGCAAAAAGACTCAAATACTTACTAACTAAAAACCTATGAATAATGAAGTGAAACCTTACGTTATCGGTGTAGACCTGGGTGGTACTAACACCGTATTTGGAATTGTAAATCAGCGAGGCGAGGTAATGTGCTTCGACTCAATACGTACACAGGAATATCTTACAGCTGAAGCTTTTGTTGAAGCAGGCGTTGCTTGCCTGCAACCGCTTTTGCAGCAAGTCGGAGGTATAGAAAACGTGAAGGCAATGGGAATAGGCGCTCCTAATGCCAATTTCTATTCCGGAGCCATAGAACACGCACCAAACCTGCCTTGGAAAGGTATCGTGCCTCTTGCAGATATGTTCAGCAAGGCTCTGGGAATTCCCGTTGCAATGACTAATGATGCAAATGCAGCAGCGATGGGTGAGATGATATACGGTGTGGCACGAGGAATGAAGAACTTCATCGTAATCACGCTCGGTACTGGAGTTGGCAGCGGTATCGTTATCAATGGACAGATGGTATATGGCCACGACGGATTTGCAGGCGAACTCGGCCACGTGACAATGGTTCGCGGAAAGGAAGGACGCACCTGCGGTTGTGGACGAACCGGCTGTCTTGAAGCATACTGCTCGGCAACAGGTGTGGCACGTACAGCTCGCGAAATACTTGCAAACACTGACCGCCCAAGCTTGCTGCGAGAGATGGAAGCAGATAAAATCACTTCCTTCGATGTGTCTATCGCTGCAGGAAAAGGCGATGCGGTTGCGAAAGAGATATTTGATTTCACAGGAAAGATGCTGGGAGAGGCTTGTGCAGACTTTGCAGCATTCTCGTCACCTGAAGCATTTATCTTCTTCGGCGGACTTACGAAGGCCGGTGATCTGATTATGAAACCTATTGAAGAAGCATACAACGCACACGTGATGCCGATATTCAAGGGTAAGGCTAAATTCCTGGTATCTGGACTTATGAACAGCAATGCTGCAGTTCTCGGTGCCAGCGCACTCGGATGGGATGTGGAATAGAAGAAGAGTAATGGTGATTTATACGGGAGGTACGATAGGAATGATTCGTAATCCCGAAACTGGAGGTCTCGAAGCATATAACTTCGAGCACCTTCAGAAACATGTGCCTGAATTGAAGGAGTTTGACTACGACATACATAGTTATCAGTTCAAACCGCCTATTGATTCGAGCGACATGCGACCTGAACTCTGGGCACGTCTCGTGGAGCTTATTGCAGGGAACTATGACGACAACGACGGATTCGTGATTCTTCACGGAACGGATACGATGGCATACACAGCCTCTGCGCTTAGCTTTATGCTTGAAAACCTCGCCAAACCGGTCGTCCTCACAGGCAGTCAGTTGCCTATTGGCCACTTGCGTACCGACGGAAAGGAAAACCTGATAAACGCCATTGAACTCGCTGCCGCCTGCGATGAGAAAGGACGACCGAGAGTACCTGAGGTGACTGTGTGCTTCGGTCAGAAACTCTATCGTGGAAACCGCGTGACCAAGTGCAATGCGGAGAATTTCAATGCCTTCACTTCTTACAACTGCCCTCCGCTTGCAGAGACTGGAATCAATATCCATTTTGATGACAAAATCATCAGAAAACCACAGAACTGTGCTCCACTGATTACACATACTGTCACGGATGAGTCTGTGATAGCGATTACTCTTTTCCCTGGAATCAGACCGGATATCATAGAACATGTGCTGAACTTCCCCGATATTCACGCCGTAGTTCTCCGCACATTCGGAAGCGGCAATGCTCCTCGTGTGTCCTGGCTCTGCGATGCGATAAGCAAGGCGACCGCAAAAGGGAAAGTGGTAGTGAACATTACCCAATGCCAGCGCGGAACCGTGGAAATGAATATCTATGAAACCGGTCAACAACTGTTACTGGCAGGTGTGGTGAGTGGAAGCGATATGACTGTTGAGTGCGCCATCACCAAACTCATGGTGCTGCTCGGACAAGATTTGTCTCCTGAACAGATACGCCTTAATATGGCAAAATCGTTGGCAGGGGAACTGACAGAATGAGTTTTTCGTGCATTTATAACGGGAATATGAGTTTTTTTGCCTAACTTTGCAGACAGTTTGTAAAACTGACAGACAAAATGATTAAAAAATCAACATTTAGCACCATTGCCATTCTGATGTTGACAATGACTTTATTATTTTCATGTAAATCAGAGCTTAAGCGCAAGCATCTCGTTGGAACATGGAAACTGACGGCAATCGACAGCCGTATTGACGGTGTACAAGATGAGGATGCAAGTCAGAACGTAGGCGAATCATGCTATACCTTTAGCAACGACTCCACCTATAAACTTGTTGAAGATGAAGACGCTGAACAAGGCCGCTGGGTCTACTCCGACAGCACTCTTGGCAAAATGCCTTCAGACTCTACAGAGTATCTGTATTTCAGCATAGAAAAGTGTGAAGAAGATACATTGATTATCTCTTTGCCTGACGACTCAACAGAATACGGTGTCATTTCCGAACGCCGCATATTCGTGAAGCAGAAAGATAAATAGCAAGATTTTTCATAGTTTTACTAAAACCATAGATATACCGAAGAATCCTTAGACAGAATCGCCCATGAATCTACTCGATATCCTATCAGGTTTAAGCGACATGGAATGGCTGCATAATATCAGTTTCCTTGACATGATGGTAAAAGGTACCATCATCGGAATTGTGGTATCTGCACCAATGGGTCCTGTTGGTATTCTTTGTGTTCAACGTACCCTGAATCGTGGACGATGGATTGGTTTTGCAACAGGAGTGGGAGCTGCATTGAGCGATATAATCTATGCTCTCATCACGGGCTATGGTATGTCGATGGTGGTTAGTATTATAGAAAATCCTGTGTGGTCGTTCTGGATTCGTGTGGCTGGTTGCGTACTGCTTTTTATGTTCGGATTCTTCACATTCCGCACTAATCCAAACACAAAAAAGACTCATGCTAAGATGGCGCAAGATGTGGAACGACAGGCTATCAAAGCTGGTAAGAAATACAAGAATGCCAAACGTCAAGTACCTGAGTCTCAGTTCGAGAAGATAACTCGTGAACAGATCGATAAACTTACTCCTGAAAAGCATAAGAAATCTGCCAAGAGCCGTATCGCTATAATGAATAACTTTATGACAGGTTTCCTGGTGACTTTCTCCAATCCACTTATAATATTCCTTTTTGTCGCATTGTTCGGACAGTTTACGTTTATTCGTCCTGCCAACCCAGGACCACAATTTATTGGCTACCTGTTTATCATCGTAGGTGCATTGGCATGGTGGTTCCTGTTGACATGGTGCGTAAGCAAGGTGCGCAATAAGTTCGACGAAAAGGGTATTCTTATCATCAACCGAATAATCGGTGGAGTAGTGATGGCTGTTTCTGCCATCATCGCAATTTGTACTTTCTTCTGACGGGGAAGAGTATTTCCTTTTATTATGTCGTTATATCGGTATAACGTTATAACGTCATAACGTAATGCCGTTAATCTGAAATTCCATAATATGATTATTGCTCAAAAACTCAAACAGCAGAATATCGCTGAATATCTATTATATATGTGGCAGGTAGAGGATATTATCCGTGCCAACAAACTGGATATAGACCAGCTGGAGACTACATATCTTTCGAAATTCCAACTCGACGGTGAGGCTAAGGCACAAATGCGCGAATGGTATGAGAATCTTATAGAGATGATGCGTGGCGAAGGTGTGGCAGAAAAAGGACATCTGCAAATCAACCGCAATATCATCATTCTGCTCACAGACCTTCATACCCAGCTGCTACATTCCACCAAGCATCCTTTCTATTCTGCTGCATACTACAAGGCTCTGCCTTTCATTGTGGAACTGCGCCAACGTTCACAGACTACTGATAAAAACGAGCTGGAGAACTGCTTCGACGCACTCTACGGACTTATGCTGCTGAGGCTGAAAGGTCAACCCGTGAGTGAGGATACAAAGAAGGCTATGGACAGCATTACTCAGTTTCTTGCCTTGCTCTCTGACTACTACAAGAAAGAACGCGAAGGGGAACTGGAGTTTTAAGAAAATACCGGAAACAAGATGAATATACTTATCACAGGATGCAACGGCCAGCTCGGCAATGAACTGCAACTGGTGGCAAAACAGAATCCGCAACACACCTATTTCTTTACAGACGTAGAAGAACTTGACATAACCGATGCTTCAGCTACAGAAAAGTTCGTGCAGGACAATGCCGTTGACTGCATTGTGAACTGTGCGGCATATACTGCGGTAGACAAGGCTGAGGAAAATGCTGAACTTTGCAATCTGCTCAACTCTGTCGCACCTGGTTATCTTGCTGCCGCAGTGGAGCGCAGAGGCGGGTATATGGTTCAGATAAGCACGGACTACGTGTTCGACGGGACCAACCATATTCCTTATACTGAGGACCAGCCAACTTGTCCGCAGTCAGTGTATGGAAGAACAAAACTCGGCGGTGAACAGCTGGTGACTGCCAACTGCTCAAAGGCAATGATTATCCGCACTGCATGGCTCTATTCCTCTTTCGGCAACAACTTTGTGAAGACCATGATTCGTCTTGGAAAGGAAAGAGACAGTCTTGGAGTAATTTTCGACCAGATAGGAACTCCAACCTATGCCCGTGATTTGGCAAACGTAATCATGAATGCCATCAATCAAGGCATAGTTCCAGGCATTTATCATTTCAGCAATGAAGGTGTGTGCTCATGGTACGACTTCACTCTTGCCATTCACCGCATTGCAGGAATAACCAACTGCAACGTACGTCCGCTGCATACCAGCGAATATCCAACTCCTGCAGCCCGTCCTCACTACTCAGTTCTTGACAAATCCAAAATCAAACAGACTTACAATCTCGACATTCCTCACTGGGAATCATCACTCGAAGAATGTATCATTAAGACCCTCCCCCTTACCCCTCCCGTAAAGGGCGGGGAGTAGTTAGAACTCTGTGCAGATATAAAAAATTAATTAAATAACAATGAATCAACAAAATACAGTTAATGATAATCTATCCACTCCCTCCCTTGCAGGGAGGGGAAGGGGTGGGTCTGAAATAGACCGCCGTCGCACGTTTGCGATTATCAGTCACCCGGATGCGGGTAAGACAACACTTACTGAGAAACTGCTGCTCTTTGGAGGACAGATCCAAGTGGCAGGAGCTGTGAAATCGAATAAAATCAAGAAGACTGCTACATCCGACTGGATGGAGATAGAGAAGCAGCGTGGTATCTCTGTCAGCACATCTGTGATGGAGTTTGACTACCTGCCTCCTATGGCAGATCCTGGACAGCAGCCTTATAAAGTTAATATCCTCGATACTCCAGGTCACCAGGACTTTGCAGAAGACACTTTCCGTACCCTCACAGCTGTTGACAGCGCAATCATCGTGATTGACGGAGCAAAGGGTGTGGAGGCACAGACACGTAAACTCATGACTGTGTGCCGTATGCGTAAGACTCCAGTCATAGTGTTTATCAACAAGATGGACCGTGAAGGTCGCGACCCGTTTGATTTGCTCGATGAGGTGGAAGAAGAACTACAAATCAGTGTCCGTCCGCTTTCATGGCCTATTAACCAGGGCGCTCGTTTCAAAGGCGTATATAATATTTATGAGAATAACCTCAACCTCTTTACTCCCGACAAACAGAAAGTGACAGAGAAAGTGGAGGTGGATGTCAATAGCAGCGAACTCGACGCTCATGTCGGAGCTGAAGATGCACAGAAACTGCGTGACGACCTCGAACTAATTGAAGGCGTTTACCCGGAATTCAATGTTGAGGATTATCTCGATGCTTCTGTTGCCCCAGTATTCTTCGGTTCTGCACTTAATAACTTCGGTGTGCAGGAACTGCTCGACTGTTTCGTGGAGATTGCACCGCGTCCACGTCCTACTACAGCGGAAGAGCGCTTGGTACAGCCCGATGAACCGAAATTCACAGGATTCATCTTCAAGATAACCGCGAACATCGACCCTAACCACCGTTCATGTACTGCCTTTTGCAAGGTCTGCTCAGGAAAGTTCGTCCGCAACGCTCCTTATCTCCATGTACGTCAGGGCAAAACTGTGCGTTTCTCTTCTCCAACTCAATTCATGGCACAGCGCAAGAGTACCATTGAGGAAGCATATCCTGGAGACATCGTAGGTTTGCCGGATAACGGAATCTTCAAAATCGGTGACACTCTGACTGAAGGTGAACAACTGCATTTCAAGGGATTGCCATCGTTCTCTCCTGAAATGTTCAAATATATCGAAAATGCCGACCCGATGAAGACCAAGCAGCTGGAAAAAGGTATTAACCAGCTTATGGACGAGGGTGTTGCGCAGCTGTTCATCAATCAGTTTAACGGTCGCAAACTCATCGGAACCGTAGGTCAGTTGCAGTTTGAAGTTATCCAGTATCGTCTTGAAAATGAGTATAATGCGCTCTGTAAATGGGAACCTGCCAGCCTTTACAAAGCGTGCTGGATTGAAAGCGACGATGAAGCAGAGTACGAAAACTTCAAGAAGCGCAAGTATCAGTATATGGCTCGTGACCGTGAAGGACGCGATGTGTTCCTTGCCGACTCCAGCTATGTGCTCATGATGGCTCAGCAGGACTTCAAGAATATCAAGTTCCACTTCACCAGTGAGTTCTAAGGAACCGGTTGATTTTAAAACAAAAAAACCACAACGACGCTTATCGCATCGCTGTGGTTTTTTATTGTTTTATTAAAAAAGTAATTGCTTAACGTACTTATCCTGCCAGACTGATGTTGTTGCGGCGTGCCAGGCGACGCATGTTGATGAGGGCATAGCGCATGCGGCCTAAGGCTGTATTGATGCTGACATTGGTTTTTGCTGCAATCTCCTTGAAGCTGAGATCTTCGTAGAAGCGCAACAGAACCACTTCACGCTGAGATTCTGGAAGCATGGCAATAAGCTGTTTCACTTCGTTGAGAGTCTGAGCGTCAATCATCTCACGTTCGCGGTTCTCATCCACAGCCATTGATGCATCGTTGAACAGATCGTACTCCGATTCGTCGTTTGACAGGAGTTTGTCGGATTTGTTCTGACGATGATAGTCAATAACCTGGTTATGGGTGATACGCATGAGCCATGAAGCAAATTTGTTCATGTTATTGTAACGACCAGACTTAATGGTTGAGACAATACGCATAAACACTTCCTGGAAAAGGTCCTGAGCCTCTTCCTCGTTCTTCAACGCGTAATAAATATATGAGTAAACCTTGCTTTCGTATCTTTGTAACAATACATCGAAAGCAACATCATTACCATCTTGAAATGACTGTACCAACTCTTCGTCGGTCAATCGTTTAAGTTCTTTCATTATGCTTTTTAATTTAGTTTAGCGTAATGTTTTATCGATAGGCAATGATGTTTTAGTTGATAATTGAGTATTAAAAAAATGAATAAATATGCGGATTCAGCAGTCTGCGAGTATTACACTTTAACACATTTTTGCTAAAAACCGTGGGCAAAGTAACGCAAAAGATTTAATATTTCCAAATCTTTGCATTTTTTTTTGCCTTTTCGTGCAATTTTTAACAAACTCGGGCGTTGCAGACGTCGTTCCCACGCAGGAAATCGGCAATACCCATGCGTTTCTTGCCTGCAAGTTGCAGAGTCTTTATATTCAGAGTCCCGTCTGTGCAAACAACATGCAGATATGTCTTACCGTCGGAGAGTATTGTACCGACTGGAGCGGAGTGTTTGTCAGCCAGTTTCTCTGTTTCGTAGATTTTTAGTTGCAGACATTCTTTGTTGCCATCCTTGTTGGGCTTTTCCAGTTCTGTCCATGCGGCAGGGTAGGGACTGAGACCGCGAATGAAGTCGTAGATGCGTTTCATCGGCAAACTCCAGTCTATCCGGCAGGTTTCGCGGAAAATTTTCGGAGCTGGTTTCAGTTCAATTCCTTCCGACATTTCATCCTGTTCCAATGGATGTATGGTTCCTGCGATGATGTTGTCAACCGTTTCCGTTACGAGTTTCCCTCCAAGCATCATCAGTTTGTCGTGCACATCTCCCACACAGTCGGTGTCGCTGATAGGAATCCGTACTTGCTGAATCACCTTGCCTGTGTCAATTTCGTGTTTCAGGAAGAAAGTTGTGATGCCTGTCTCTGTCTCTCCGTTTATCACAGCCCAGTTGATAGGGGCTGCACCTCGGTACTGTGGCAGGAGCGATGCGTGCAGGTTGAATGTACCCATAGGTGGCATTGCCCAGACTATTTCCGGCAACATACGGAAGGCAACGACGATTTGCAGATCTGCCTTGAGGCTACGCAGTTCTTCAACAAACGCCTCATCTTTCAGTTTTTCGGGCTGAAGTACACGCAGTCCTTGCTCCACGGCATATTGCTTCACAGGACTTGGTTGCAGCACGCTGCCGTGACGGCCAATCGGCTTGTCAGGCATTGTGATAACTCCAACTACATTATAACCACCTTCAACCAAAGCTCGCAGGCTTTCCACAGCGAACTCTGGTGTTCCCATATATACTATTCTTAAATCTTCCTTTGTCATAATTCAGTCTTACTTCAGATTCTGCAAGCGTTTGTATTCTTTCTTTGTCAGTCGCATGAATGATCCGTGTTGAGGTGAACGCACACCCTTGATGTCAACCGGATCACGGAAATTGCGGAGGTTCTTATCTGCGCGACAGATGCGGTAGTGCTTAGGATTGGAAGAGTATTCTATGTATGCCACACACCAGTTGTCGTCACCAACGAGTTGGAATGCACTGCTTCCCTCGCATTTCTTGTTGCCTTCAAAACTGACGTAGTCGTCTTCCACAGGTTCACTCCAAGGACCTGTAAGGGATTTAGCCGTTGCTGTGAATATACCTGGATGTCCGCCTTCTTTCTTTATGAGCATGTGGTAAAGCCCATCGCTCTTTAAGTAGTTGATGTCCGCATCGATGGTTGCATAGCCCCAGTCGAAAAGCAGACGTGGTTTAGTGAGTTTCGTAAAAGACTCATCGGCATAACTGTAGTACATTCGGTCGTACTTCTCTTCGGCACTGTTCCAGAGTGAGTAATAGATGAAATAACCTCCGCGTTTGCCGTCAGCCCAGGTGTAGTAAGGATCCCAGAATATCTGTGGCGCCCACACTCGGTTGACAGTTGACCAGTCTTTATAGATATCCGGACTTTCGGGGTCGCAGAATATCGATGGACCTTTGCGGAAGTCAAACGTAACGGATTCCCAGTTGATGAGGTCGTCGCTGCGAAGGAGATCCATTCCGTAATTGTCCCACTTATGTGATTTTGCCACACACATGTCGGTAGTTACCATCAGATAGCCTTTGCCTTTGTGGCGGCGGCAGATATATGCGTCACGTGTGCCGCCCTCAATTCGGGCATGCTCCTTCACGTCGAAAATAGGACGTCCTCCGGCTACGTCTTCGTAGTGGAAACCGTCGCGGCTTATAGCGTAGGCTGTATATTCTCCGTCTCCACCCATGTGGCAGTAAAGATAGCCATAGGTGCCTTTCTGCTTGTTCTGGGCATTTGCACTGGTAGAGATTGAAATAGCACACAATAAAAATATTAATATCTTCTTCATTTTGTGTATTTTGATAATTGTAGTTTTAGGGGTGAGGAGGCTTAGAATACATATCCGAGGTTAACGAATACGTAAGGCTTCTTGGTGTGGTTGCTGTATCCGATGGAGGCTCCTAACGGACCGAACAAAGTATTGTAGTAATACGCTCCCTGGATTCCGAGTATGGTACGGTTGTCGAAAAGGTTCTTAAGCTTGTCAGCCTGTTGGGCGGCAGCGGCGCGAATCAGAACGTAGCTGTTATTGCCTATATGCTGCTGTGCTTGCAGTTGGACGGCTGCGAAATGGCGGTCGATGTATTCCATGTTGCTTATTCCGGCGAATGGCATCTGCTGCTCAATATAATGACCGAACCATTCACCTCCGATGGTGTTGCCGTATATGGTAGGAACACTCTTCCCAAAGAGCATACGTCCGTAGAGCATGGGCTGGAGTACGAATCTGCTGCCTATGGGGAATGACTTGCGCCAGTCCACACTGACATCGCTCATACCAGTTGTCTTGCCTACTATGCTTCCGTCGTCCGCACGTATGTTAAGCTTGGCGAAGTTGTTGGTCAAGTAGGCATATTCAGCTTTGAATCTCGCACCGCGAGTGGGGAATATCCAGTTGTCCTCACTGTTGTAGTTCAGACGTGCACGATAGCTGAAGAAGTGTTCGTTTTTAAGAGTAAACTGTATGGAGTTGTCTGAGCCTAGTTTGCTGCGGTAGTGCATGAAGTCCCAGCGCAAACCCATTTGCAGGTTGAAGTGGCGAAGGTCCAGGTTGATTGGAAGGAATTCTGCCTGCATCTGATTGTATAGTATATTGTAGTCGCGGTCACCGTTCATATATACATCCACATCGTTGCGACGGAATGTGTAGCTTAGCATAGGACGTGTGTAGCTTCGTGGATGTACGGTGATTTCGCCACGTGCCATGAAGCGTTTGCCAAGTCGGAGCGTGATGTCGGTGTTGACAGGTGTCGCAGTGTTAAACGGCAATTCCAGACCGAGCTGAACGGCTGCATATTCCTCAGAGTCGTAACGGGCACCGGCATGGAAACGCATGGACTTACGGTTACCTGCCGAGAGTGTGACGTTAACTCCGTCGCCATCTGGTATTAGCCTACATTCAGCAGTCTGGTAGAAAAGATCAATGCGCATGGATGTGGTGAGTGACTGTTCAAGTTTCGCATCTATGCTGTCGGTCTTGTTCAGGTGAAACTTCTGCCGTAGGAAACGCTCTGCATGGGGAGTCATGTTTTCGAATGTGAATCCCGTGATGCGTTGCTTCTCTGTCAGCACCTGTGGACGGCGTGGCTGCAGTATTACTGGACGGAACGAATCGTCGATTCCAATCTTGCTCTTAAGAGCGATAATTTCGTCCCAGTGCCGCATGGCCTCTTCCTCTCCGTAGCGAATTAGTGAGTCTATGGCGGTAGGTGTGAAACTGGCAGTGGAGAAATTGCGTGGGTCAACGTTCATGTAGAGGTCGGTCAGCGCTTTGTTCTCTTCATACTTGTTCACACAGTTCATGTCTATGATCTGTCCCACGATGTCCATGGTACCGTGTATCTCCTCCGCTGTCTTTGACTTTTCGGAGAGAGTGATGCCAATGACGATATCGGCTCCCATGTCACGGGCTACGTCAACAGGGAAGTTGTTGCGCAGACCTCCGTCAACGAGCACTTTGTCTCCGATTCTCACGGGTGCGAACGCAGCTGGTATGGACATTGATGCCCTCATAGCCTGGGGTAGTCTTCCGCTATGGAATACCTCCTCGGTATTGGTCATTATGTCGGTGGCGACACAGGCAAACTCAATGGGCAGGTCACGTGAGAAGTTGAGAGAGTCTGTGTATCCGTTGCATAGTCTCTGGAACAGTTCTGCCAAGTTCTTTCCTCTTATGAGTCCGCCTCCGCTTCTGTCGTGCTTGCCGATAGCCTTGCCGGTTGAGAATATGTAGGTGTACTGCTTCTTGCGGTCATTGAGACTCTGGTTGGCTAGGTTCTCCTTGTCGGTGATGACATATCCCCAGTCTTGTGCCCTTACGATTGAGTCGAGGGCGTTGGCGTTGTAACCGATGGAGTATAGTCCTCCTACGATGCTGCCAATTGACGTTCCGGTAATGATGTCAATGGGGATGCCGGCTCGTTCAAGCACTTTCAGCACACCGATATGAGCCATACCCTTGGCTCCGCCACCGCTCAGCACCACAGCAACTTTCTTTCTACCTGTCGCTGTGCTGTCAGCCTGTGTCTCGGCCGGTGTCTCAGCCATTATAGTGCTGCTAAGCAGCGCAAAAAGTATAAATAGTATCTTCTTCATATTCTCTTAAGTCTGTAGCTTTGACATTATCAGAGTTTATAGGTCAGTCCAGCACGGAGTTCGAATGTCCTTGCATCGACGTCCTTGAAGTCACGGTAATGTGCATGGCGCCAGAAATAGCTGCCTCGCAGATTTACTGAGAGGTTCTTAGTGAGGTAAAGGCCGAAGTCGGCGTTGAAGGCAAGCATACGAGTGTTGCCCGGGTCTCCTTGAGCGTTGGTGTAGTCAAGTTCGAAGCCTTCCTTGCCAACCCATTCCGAACGGTCGTAGCCTTTCCATGTGAAGATGTGGAAGTAGTTGGCATCGATGTTCATATAGCCCACCTTCTTGATGTCCATGTTCGTTTGTATCTTAGCCGAGAATCCGCTACCCATGTTGTAGTCGCGCTCTTGGATATAGAGGTAGTCGCTGAGAGAGCCGCCAAGCAGGATTCCGCTCAGGTAGATGCGCTGTTCCAGGTTCATACGCTCCTCTAACTGTGGGAATCTGTAGATGAGACCTGGACCCACAGAGGCTGCTTCGCTGATGCGGTATGGGATGAGGTCTGTGCCATCCTTCACTGCCTCGGAGTTGTAGAAGTTGAAGTGCTGGAAGAGACCGAAGTCAGCTTCGAATTTCTTTGTGTCTGCAATCGAAGTGCCCCAAAGACGTCCCAGCAAATTCAATCGGTTGACGGCAGGCTGGTTGCTGGAGAATCCGAATGTAGCATTGGCGTGGAAGAAGTCGAATGGCTTGTTCTCGTCGTTATTGTATGGGTCGCCGTACTCCAAACCCAGTTCCAGGTATGGGTTATGCTCGCCTCGGAACAGGGCGCGATCGTCAGCTAAGTAGCGGTCACCGAACGATACGCTGTAGCTCACAGGTATGCGGCTGTAGTCGTGGTATAGATAATGACTGCTCCTCCGTTTCCATGCCTCACCGGTGAGTACACGCTTCAGTCCTTTCATAGGAGAGATGAGGGCACCGCCAAGCTCACGGAGGAAACGGCTGAAACCAACCTCACGGTCATCGTAGAAGAGGTCGCTCACACGGAAGGCGATTTCACCGATGCAGGTACCACCAATGGAAGTAGCCATCAGGTCGTTGATAGCTGGCGGTGTGATTTCACCGAAGAACTCCCACATCAGAGAGCCGCCCAAGGCACATGGATATGACTCCCAGAAGTTATAGCCGTTGGCACGGGCTGAGTTGAAGTAAAGGTTTCCGTGATATGGGTGTGCAAACAGGTTGGTGTTGAAGTTGTCGTTGTCCCACACGAAGGCGTGCTCGAAGTTGTGGCCGATGCTGTGGAAACTGATGCGAGAGAACTCCTCACCCAGCACCCAAGTGTCCCAGCGGTTTACAAACACGTTCAGCGCTGTGATCATTCCGGCTGTACGCCACATATTCTTCTTTGGCGACAGGGCAAAGCGGTCTTCGTCGCCACCAAGCATATCCTCTTCGGAGTGCAGGCGGATTGACCGGCTCCTGTTACTGTTAAAACCGTTATAATGGTAGGTCAGACCCAATTCACCAATCATGCGGTGGCGGTAACTCTTGTTGTGGTCGTAGTAGCGTGTGTCGCCGTAGCCCACAGTACCGAAAACGCCCCAGCTTTTGCTTAACTGATAGTCGAGGTTCAGACGGCCTTCTAATGAGTATAGGCGCTCAGGAGCTTGGGGGGAGTTCTCCTGGAATGTCTCAATGTGGGAGAATCCCAAGTCTCCGCTGACAGATAACCTCGGTGTCAGTTCGAAATACTGACCGATGCGGTAGAAGAGCGCTCCCGAGAACTTTTCGCTAAGTCCCATGTAGTGAGTGCCCACACCGATGATGTTATATGTGGAGCGGTTGCGGAAACGAAATGCCAAGTTGGTTTTCGAGTGGTTGCCTCCATAGACCATCAAATCGATGCGCGTCTTCGGGTTCACGTTGATGAGTCCGTACCGTTTAGCGATTGTGTCGCGTGAATAGTTTATAAGGCCTATCTGCACACCTTTCTGGTAGTCATGGGTGACGTAGTTGAGCAGACCGATCTGTACGCCGCGTAAAGTGTCCGTCTCATTGCGGAAGGCAATCTGCACACCCTTCTGTATTCCCACATTCTGGTTAGTGAAACCAGACAGCTGCAGACCGTTGGCTTCGCCGATGACAATGTTGTTGAGACCTGAGATCTGCACACCTTTCATTCCGTCGTATGCCACGTTGCTGAAGCCCGATAGCTGCAGACCGCTGGCATGTTCGGCAATATTCGATATAGGCGACAGCTGCACTCCCTTGATAGAGTCGGCAATGTTTACAAAACCCAAACCTACGCTGGCTTTGCTCTCCTGCTTTTCTTCTTGTGCCTGAGCACTCAGGGCTACCATTGTGACAAGTGTAATTAACGTAATAATCTTCTTCATATAACTATATTATTTTATCTTAATTAGTTAGTATGGAGCTATGTCTTAGATTGTATAGTGCTATGTCTTTTTGCAAATATACGACATTTTTCTTATTCTTCAGTTTTTCCTTTAAAAAAATACGCATAGCCAAATGCTGGTTATGCGTATTTTCTACTTAGTCATTTGTACTTTGTACTTGATATTGTTTCCTTGTGTAAAGTCGGGCAACCAATGCACCGCTGATGTTGTGCCATACGCTGAAGATGGCACCCGGGATAGTTGCCAGAGGGTAGGCGGCAAAATGGAGAGTGGCTAATGACGAAGCCAGACCGGAGTTCTGCATGCCTACCTCGATGGAGATAGCTCGCTTCTTCGGTTCTGCAAGCCCTAACAGCCGCCCGATAAGATATCCAAGACTCAGTCCACAGAGGTTGTGAAGCACGACCACAATGACGATAATCAGACCGCCTGCCAACAACTTGGAAGCATTTGCGGCAATGATTATGGCAACAATGAGGGCAATCGCAACAGACGAGAAAGCAGGAAGATAGTCTGTTGTGCGCTCCGTGAACTTCGGCCAAAGTCCCTTGACAATCAATCCTACGACGATGGGCAGTATAACTATCCAGAGAATGCTCAGCAGCATACCCGCCACATCAACATTGACGCTCTTCCCTGCCAAAGCCCATGTCAGTAATGGCGTAAGCAGCGGAGCGAGTAGGGTAGAGACACCAGTCATTCCTACGGACAAAGCCAGGTCGCCTTTCGCCAGATAGGTAATCACATTCGATGCTGTACCGCCAGGACAACAGCCTACCAGCACCACACCCAGCGCCAGCGCTTCGTCGAGCTGAAAGGCTCTTGCCAGTCCCCATGCCAGCAGAGGCATGATGGTGAACTGTGCCAGACAACCGATGATGACATCCTTCGGACGGCTGAACACTATCTTGAAGTCCTTAAGGTTCAGTGTCAGTCCCATACCAAACATCACCACTCCCAGCAGATAGTTTATAACCGTTGCCGGCACCTGTTGCAGCACACTTGGAAATGCCAGTGCCAGCAATGCGGCTGCAAGCACCAGCACACCCATATATTCCGATATGTAATGACAAATGGTTTTCATCTTAATTAGTTATTCAGAATGGCTAAAAATAGGTTGGTATTGTCTGGTTTCTAATATCCATACACTAAGCCATATTTCTCGTGAAGATGGCGGAGGCTACCGTCAGCTTTCATCTGGGCAATGACAGCGTTGACAAGGGCGAGAAGATCGTCCTGACCTTTGCGCATCAGCACGCCGATTTCTCCGTGGGTGAAAGGTGAGTTTATGAGGGGTGCAGCAAGGCGCGGGTCATTCTGCACGTACCAGGGAGCCTCAGTGATTTCGGTAATCATCACGTCGGCTTCACCTTCAGCTATAAGAGTCGGGATTTCCTCATTCTTTTGGTGGACGATGATGGTGGCGTGGGTTAGGTTCTCGTTGGCAAACTTCTCGTTCAATCCGCCGGGGTTCACCATCACGCGCACCTCCGGTTTGTCGATGTCAGCCAACGACTGGAAACGGTCGGTCTCAGTAGCACGACAGAGGATGGTCTTGCCATTACATAGATAGCCGTCACTCATCAGCATCGTCTCCTTTCGTGTGTCGGTAATGGTTATGCCACCGATTGCGAGGTCAAAAGTCTGCGGGTCGGCCAGCACATCGGTAGTCAGCGTAGGCCACGAAGTTTGTACGAATTCAATTCCTACACTGATACGAATTCCCGAGCTACGCTCGCCTACCCGTAGCCTTTCGGCTATCTTTTCTACCATCTCAATGCCGAAGCCCCAATAGTTTCCGTCGGCCTCTTTATATGACAGCGGACGATAGTCGCCCGTGGTGCCAACGAGCAACTTGCCACGTTCCTGGATACGTTGTATGGTGGGCTGCACCGCAGAGGGATTGTCATCGTTCGACGTGCATGATGCAAACGATACTGTGCCGCATAGTATCAGGATGGCGGCGAGTACCCATAGTCTGGCCATTTTCATTTCCTAACTACCTTTTGGCTGCCCAGGAATGTCAAGATAATGGCAAATAGCCATAGTGTTCGTTGTCTCATTTACTCAGTTGCTTGACAGGGAAAGTAAAATACGTATCGGGGAAGGGTTCGTCCTTCAGGGTAAAGTGCCACCACTCGGTGTCGAAAGGCTTGAAGCCGTGACGCTGCATAGCCTGACGCAGAATCATGCGGTTCTGGAACTGCTCAGGGGTAATACTACGTTTCGGCTCAGTGGGTGATTTCGAGTTGTCGCCTGTGTATTCACCTGTCTCGGGATTGCCGCAGAAGTCGGGATGACTCTCGGGACCGAACCAGTCGAAGGTGCCGCCCATGTCGATTTCCTTTTCGGTATTCATATCGAAAAGCGTCAGGTCAACGGTAGAACCACGGGTATGACCGCTCTTCAGGCAGATATAGTCCTGAGGAAAGAGCACACTCTTGTCGAGGTCTGGATAGAAGTATGCCTTCATCAGTGTGTCGTTGATGTCCTCAGCCCAGCGCACAAAGTGGTCAACACCTTTCTGCGGACGGTAGGCATCATAGATCTTCAGGCGATAGCCTTGAGCTTTCACGTCATCGCTTACAGCCTTCAGGCTGTCAGCGGCCTGTTTGGTTAAGAGCGCCGTCGGTTCCTCATAGCCATTGATGCGCGTTCCCACAAAGTTGTACGTGCCGAAGTAGCGGATTTCCAGAATCACGTCGGGCACTACGTCGGTAATGGTTACAAACTGGCTGGTATCCTCAGTCTCGTTGACATTCGCTTCCTTATTCTTGTCCGAAGAGCAGGATACAATCGTTGTGCCGCAGATTAGGATGGCGGCTATCATCCAAAGTTTGACCTGTTTCATGATTATTGTCTTCCTCTTTTATCTTTACTCCAACTTTCCTGCCAGACGCATACGGACGGCGGCAGGGGTTACAGGGGCGGTTATGTCGGCGGTGTTCACCTGCTGCTGGTCACCGTCGATGTTAAACTGCAGGGTGGCTCCGTCGTTGCGCACGTCGATGGTGACGTTGGCACCCATCACGAGGGGAAGGTTCACATCACCGTGACCGCCGGGGAAGCCGCAGAGCACGGGGATGTTGTACGCCTTCAGCATCTCGTGGAGCATCGCCTCAACACTCTCGTATGTAAACTCCTTGCCGCAGTCGGTGAACTCACCGAGGATGATGCCCCGGCAGCGGTCAAGCACACCGTTCATCTGGAGTATGCGCATCTGGCGGTCTATGTTATGCATCGACTCCTCCACCTCCTCAATGAAGAGAATAATGTTCTTGCCTTTGGTGGCATCGGCTTGCGAGCCGAGGTTTGGTGCAAAGGTGCAGATGTTACCGCCCACGAGCGTGCCGGTAGCTGTACCAGTGATGTTTTGCTTATGTGCAGGCAGCTCATATCGAGGCACATTGCCCAGGAGCAGGTCGCGCATCAGCGTGCTGGTGACGTCGGTGCCGCCCTTGGCCAGGAACGAGCTCATGGTGCCATGGATGCTCATCACTCCGGCGCGGGTCAGCAGACCGTGTAGCGTCGAGATGTCGCTGAAGCCTACCAGCCATTTAGGTGAAGCTTTCAGCTCAGCCAGTGTCAACTGGTCAATGAGCTGGATGGTGCCATAGCCGCCACGGTTACAGATAATAGCCTTGATGTCGGAATCGCGCAGCGCCCAGCGGATATCGCTCACACGCTCTGCCACGGTGCCGGCATATTTTCCGTCAACCACCTTACCCACGTTTGGTCCGATAACGGGTTCCAATCCCCACGAGCGCAGCACGTTGGCGGTTTTCTCGACGTTCTCCATCGGCGTATAGTACGATGGCGAAATCAGCGCCACCTTGTCGCCCTCCTTCAGATAGTCGGGCTTTGCACAGTTCAGCACCACTGGCTTATCGTGGTTCACTACTTTTGTATCATCATCGTCGCTGCATGAGTTCAGCGTCATGGCAGTCATCATGGCGACTGCGACCATTAATATTATCTTCTTCATTGTTGATATATTATAACTATATGCAAAGGTAAACATAATAATCCTTAATGGCAAATACGTCGATGTATTTATTTCCCTGTTCGCTTCATGGCGGAATACCGCCCTTCTACTCGGATTACAGAAATACTATCAACTAATATCATAAATAAGCAACAATAGTTGACAATCGAGATTAAAAATAAGTATAAAACAAAGTCAACCCATATTACAAATAAGTCTGAAAGTAGTCAACCAAAATCGTTAAACTACAGGTCTTTATCCTCGATAAGCAAAAAGAAAAAAAGTTTCAGCGAAGTGAAACTTTTTTTTCTCTTCGCTTAAACTTTATTTTCACTGCGGTGAAACTTTTGTTTTACTTCGCTGAAATTTTTTTCCCACAATGCTGTGGAACTTTTTACCGTTTAACCAAGTACTATGTACAATTTTAATTAAACTTCTCAAGCCCTTTACCCCTTAATCCTGTTCTCCTGGATCTTCTTTCAGTGAGTAGAAGGAACTGCCGTCGAAGCAGTGGGTGCATACTTGGCATTTCTTCAGTCCTATTGCCTTGATGATGGTCTCAAGTTTGGTGAATTTCAGACTGTCGAGATTGAGACGACGGGCAATCTCCTGCACCATAGCCTTGTATTCTGGAGTGTCGGTAGTGGCATAGGCTTTGATTCGCTCTTCAGGTACATCGACATTCTGTGCTGTCTGTGCGTCGGCAAGGAGAGTGGCTTTTTCAGAGTGTGTCTCCAAATCCTTGATGACACGACGGGCAATAAGCTCCAACTCGGACTTTGACGCTGAAAAGTTGACAAACGGACAGGCATAAATCAGGGGAGGGCAGGCGATTCGCATGTGAACCTCTTTTGCTCCTAATTCCTTCAATGCCTTTGCGTTTTCCCTAAGCTGTGTGCCACGGACGATGGAGTCATCGCAGAATACGCATCGTTTGCCGTCGAGCATGTCGTGGTTGGGAATCAGCTTCATCTTTGCCACGAGGTTGCGCATCTCTTGGTTGGGTGGCATGAACGAACGAGGCCAGGTTGGTGTGTATTTGCTTATTCCTCTCTGATAGGGAACCTTATGGCCTGCGCTGTAGCCAACTGCCATACCTATTCCTGAGTCTGGAATGCCGCCAACGCTGTCTGCTTCCACATCATCCTCTTCTCCCATGATTTTTCCTGTGGTGTAGCGGACATCTTCCACGGTTTTTCCTTCGTATGAGGATGTGGGGAATCCGTAGTAAATCCAGAGGAACGAACAGATTTGCATCTTCTTGTTTGGACGGCGAAGCTGTTCCATGCCGTCTGCTCGCAGGCGGATGATTTCTCCTGGTCCTACAAAATATGTGGTTTCATACCCGAGATTAGGGAATGCGGTGTTCTCGCTGGTCACAGCCATCGCTCCGTCTTTCTTTCCCACAACAATCGGGGTTCTACCCCATGCGTCGCGGGCTGCGATGATGCCGTCTTCAGTCAGAAGGAGCATTGAGCATGAGCCTTTGATGGTGCGGAACACGTTCTCGATGCCGCTCACAAAGTCCTTTCCCTGCACTATCAGCACTCCAACCAACTCTGTCGGATTGATTTTGCCGGAGGAGAACTCAGAAAGATACATGTTTTCCTGTAGCAGTTTGTCCGCCACCTCTTCCAGATTGTTAATCTTGGCAACGGTGACGATGGCAAATCGTCCTAAATGGCTATTGAAAAGCATTGGCTGTGCATCTGTGTCGCTGATGATGCCAATACCTGATTCTCCTTCAAACTTAGACAGTTCCGGTTCAAAGCGAGTGCGGAAATAAGTACTTTCCATGTTGTGGATGGCACGGTAGAATCCTTTCTTACGGCTGTAAGTGGCCATACCTCCACGTCGAGTACCGAGATGTGATTGATAGTCTGTGCCATAAAACAAATCTGCGGCACATTTTTCCATCGATACTGTCCCAAAAAAACCTCCCATAAAAACTAAAAATAAATCGACTGGTTCTTAAAATGAATCAATTCAACTCCACAAATCTCAAATCCGCAACAAAGATACGAATAAATAACGACCGATGAAAATAAAAATGGTTATAAAAGCAACCTAAAGTATTTAAAAAAATAAAACCTGCTGGATTCTCATCCTTGCAGGTTCCAATTCTCTCTTTGGGCTAAGCCCAAAAGTGATTGATTGTTGAGCGTGTTGCGAATTATTCAGCAGCAGCTTCTTCAGTAGCTTCAGTAGCTTCTTCAGCACCTTCTTCAGTAGCTTCAGTAGAATCTTCAGCAACTTCTTCAGTAGCCTCTTCAGCAACTTCTTCTACAGCTTCAGTAGCTTCTTCAGCAGCTTCTTCAGTCTTAGCTTCGTTCTTGCAAGAAACAACAGCCATAGTTGCAACAGCAGCAACCAACATCAAATACTTTTTCATTTTTTTTCTTTTTTAAATTGTTAAACAATAACTTGCTTTCTTAAAACGCTGCAAAGTTACGCACTTTCTCAATACGTTGTTCCTTAAACCTCATTTTTTTTCGGTTTTTAACACTTTTTTATCGATTTTTCTGTAACTTTTTTGTTTTTAGAACAATTTGTCGTACTTTTTTACCAAGTTTTAGTAGTTCTTAACCGACTGTTTTCGCAAACAGCCGTTTTTTCATTTTTTTAAATTATATCCGTTAAACATTCAACGTTAAACGTTCAGCGAAATTCATATCATCATGTCTGACATGATAGAATCAGATGTAAAAATTCCCTTTCTGGTTAGTTTCATGATGTTGTTATCCTTGATTTCCAGGGTGTTGCTATCAAGATGATTCTTGGCCATTTGCAGACAATAGTCGTAGCGCTCTCTGCCAAATATCCTTTCTAACTCGCTAAGATTAAGCCCTTTTGCTGTGCGAAGGCTGGTCATTACGAGTTCGTTGTATCGTGTCCTGTCGTCGAGTTGTTCTACTTCGGGCTTCATCTCGCCTTTCTCCATTCCTATTATATATATATGTATATCTGACGGATTCCAGCTTCGTGTTTTTATGTCGTAGGAATGTGCCGCAGCACCGAATCCAAAGTAGGGTGTACCATCCCAGTAACTGGAATTATGGCGAGAATGAAAGCCTGGCAGTGAGAAATTGGAAATTTCGTATTGCACAAAACCGTTTTCCTGAAGTGAGTCTATCAGTAGATTGTACATTCTCATATAGTTCTCCTCGCTAATCTCTTCCACTTCATGGGCTTGTAGCATCTGTGTGATCCTGGTTCCTTCTTCGTACATCAGGCAATAGGCGCTGATGTGCTGAACATGAAGCGAAAGTGCTGTGTTGATGTCATTTTGACATTCTTCGAGGGTTTCATCGGGAAAACCGAACATAAGGTCGATGCTGATATTGTAAAATCCGCAGTTTTGTGCTGAACGAACTGCATGAATGGCTTGGTCGGCTGTGTGACGACGATGAAGAAACTGCAACCGCTGCGGATTGAACGTCTGTATGCCGAGGCTTAATCTGTTTATCCCGATTTGGTTCAAATCTCTCAGATAATTCTCATTGATGTCGTCGGGATTGGCTTCGAGAGTGATTTCCGCAGCCTGAGCAACAGAGAAATTATGACGGATGCACTCAAGAATTTGCTTTATTTGATGAACATATAGTTGCGAAGGCGTTCCTCCTCCGAAATAAATGGTCTGAATAGTGCTTCCGTCAGCTCGTTGCCCGATTTCCTTGCATACAGCATCGACATAGCGCTGACGCAGATGGAGCAGCGTTGTAGAATAGAAATCGCAGTATATGCACCGCGATTTACAAAAAGGAATATGAATGTAGATGCCGGACAAAAGATAGTGAAGAATGAAGAATTCTTTATTGAAGTGATAGTACCGGAGTGGTTAAATACTGAGGATTATGTGGGTTGTTCGTTGCAGAGTAGGGGACGGTAGGATTCGATAGCTTCCTCGGTGATTTTGATGGCTTCCTCCATTGTGCAGAAGAGGCGACCGCCGGCGGCATTGAAATGTCCGCCGCCATTGAAGAATTTTGCTGCCATCTCGTTCGCAGGGAAATCATCGAAACTGCGTATTGATACACATATCTGCTGCTTTTCAGTGTCCTCACGCAGGGCTATGGAGAGTTTCTGCCCACGTATTTCGAGCGGCATGTTGACGATACCTTCTGCATCACCTTTAAGATAGTTGAATCGTTGCAGCTCGTCACGGGTGATAGAGAAGTATGAAGCGTGCAGGTCGTGCATCACTTTCAACTTTTCATACAGGATATAACCCATGAGGTGGTAACGTCCCTCGGTGTTCTGATTGTAGATATTTCGGATGATGAGGTCTTTGTCAATGCCTTTGCGCATAAGCTCGGCAATGATTTGGAAAATCTCAGGGTTGTTTGAGTTGTAAGTGAAACGACCTGTGTCGGTACACATTCCTGCGTACAGGTCTTCTGCTGCGTGACGGTTCAAACGGTCAATCTCGCCGATTTGGTTGAGCAACCTGAACAGCAGTTCACAGGTGCTGCTCATCTCAGGTCGTGAAATCTGCATGTCACAGAATTTCTCTGGCTCTGTGTGGTGGTCTATCATGAGTTTGGTTGCACGTGAATAGCCGAAAGGTGTAGCTAAGTCGTCAATTCGTGACAGACCGTTGTAGTCAAGAGCCACGCAGAGGTCCGCCATCGCAAAGATAGTCTTTGACTGTGCTCTGTGGTGGTCGTAGATGATGATGTGGTCGGCACCATTCATCCATTTAAGGAAATCCGGGAAATAATTCGGTACTATGACTGTAGCCTGCTTACCTCTGTTGGTGAGATATTCCCAAAGTGCAAGGCTGGCACCGATGGCATCACCGTCGGGAGAAGTGTGACAGGTGATAACCACGTTGCGACTTTGCAATAATATCTGCTTGAGCTGTGTAGCTTCTGATGAAGATAATGCGGATTTTATCATGGTCTATAGCTTTGTTTTTGCAAAATTACTATTTTTTATGTTGATAATAGGAATTTTGACATTCTTTTTCGTTATTGATTGAAATAAAAATCATAAATTTGCGGATAATAATACGTAAAGCGTTTATGCTGAATCGTGAAGAATATACTTAAGAACTTAGTTTTTATGAATCAAGAGCAGAATCAAACGGTTATACCAGGAAAGGGCAATAACGACAAACGTCGCCTGATATATGCAATTATCGCTGGAGTTCTTGCAGCAGTAATTATCTTCCTTGTCTATATGTTGGTTCAAAAGAGCAGTGAGATAGATGAACGCAATGAAACTATCAACGAACTGCAACAACTTGCCGAACTCGATAAGGAGGAAATGCAGAATGAGTACAGGCAGTTTGACATCCAGTATGGCGAATTGCAGAGTTCGCTGCGTAACGACTCTCTTATTGCTGAGATTGAGAAGGAGCGTGAACGTACTCAGAAGTTGCTGCGCGAACTGGAAAACACCAAAGCCACCGATGCTCGCGAGATTACTCGTCTGAAACGTGAAATAACATCCCTTCGTAAGGTATTGCATAGCTATATAGTTCAAGTTGACAGTCTGAACCGCGCAAACGAATCCCTTCGTGCAGAGAATACAGAGATCCGTCACCAGAACGAGCAGGTACGTACTGAAATTAATGTAATCAGTTCTGAACGCAACCAGCTTAGGGAAAGAGTGGATCGTGCTGCACAGCTTGACGCAACTGGGTTCTGGATTTCTCCGAAAAACAAACGTGGAAAAGATACCCAGAAGGTTAAGGATGTAACCAGATTCGCTTTCGGCTTCACGATTGTGAAGAATGTTACTGCTGCTAACGGTCAACGCGTGATTTACGCCAGAATCATGAAACCCGACAACTCGGTGTATCACCGTCAAGGAAACTTTACCTATGAGAATACTCAACTGGAGTACTCAGAAAAGAAATATGTGGAATACGATGGCGAGGAAATGAAAGTAACTATGTATAGCGATGTTGATGAATACTTGGAGGCTGGAACCTACAAGCTGTTCATCTTCGCTGATAATCAAATGATAGGGCAGACCAGCTTTGTGCTGAAGTAAAACTAGCCCCCCGCCCCCCGTAATGGGGATGAGTGGTTACCTGCCATCCGGATGGTTTTATAATTCATAATTTATAATTTTGTAATGATTGTTTCTCCTTCTCTTCTTGCAGCCGATTTTGGAAATCTGGAACGCGAAATCGGAATGATCAACAGCAGTAATGCAGACTGGTTGCATCTTGACGTAATGGATGGCGTGTTTGTGCCTAACATCAGTTTTGGATTCCCAGTCCTTGAAGCTGTGGCACGTCTGTGTAAAAAACCACTTGATGTGCATCTCATGATTGAACGACCTGAGAAGTTTGTTGATGAAGTTGCTGCTCTCGGTGCCATGATGATGAATGTGCATTATGAGGCATGTCTGCATCTGCACCGCACAGTTCACGTTATACACGAGAAAGGAATGAAAGCAGGAGTGACGCTCAATCCGTCCACACCCGTATGTCTTCTCGAGGATATTATCCGTGATGTGGATATGGTGCTGCTGATGACTGTGAATCCAGGATTCGGCGGACAGAAATTCATTGAACATTCATTGGATAAAGTTAAGGAACTGTGCAGGATGATTGAACGCACTGGTTCAAAAGCATTGATTGAGGTTGACGGTGGTGTCAATGCCAAGACTGCTCCTCTGTTGGCTGAGGCTGGCGTGGATGTGATGGTGGCAGGAAGCTATGTGTTTGGTGCAGAGAATCCAGCAGCAGTCATTGACGAACTGCGCATCCTGTAAATGTCCTGGCAGAATTATCCTGTAGTTCGCTTCGCCATTCCTCTGATAGTGGGAATGGCTATGGGATATATAAGCATAGATTATGGTATGGTAAACCTGTTGTGGCTTGCTATACCATTTATTTTATGCTCATGTGCTGCACTATATGTCAATACGTTATGCCCGAAGTTCAGATATATACATCTGTTTGGTGTCCTGAGTAATGTCAGTATCGCTCTCTTCGGAGCACTACTTATGTTGCAGAGATGTCTGTCAATTACTGAAAGCGTTCCGGATAAAGGGGCGTGGATATGTGGGGTTGTGGAATCCGAACCAAAGAAAAAGGCACGTACCTATGCAGTTGAGGTCAGGACAAATGACAGCCGTGTTTTAGCTTATATTGCCTTGGACGAAAGTCATTCGCCAGAGACATTGCATAGTGGTGACAACATTTCCCTTCAAGCATATAAGGTTAATCCGACTTTTATCCGTAATGACGCATACTCTACCGATAACCATATTTTTGATGATTATCACAATTATCTTTTTTGCGAAGGATTTTGCGCCACCTGCTATGTGCTTCCTGGCAGTTGGGATAGCAGAGGGGAAAATCATGGGAAAAGTGACTGGACGAAGCAATTTGCCGATATACGCAGTCAGATACATTTGAAGTATGCCGATGCAGGTATTACAGACGACGTTGGCAGTGTGGTAGAGGCGATGACTACGGGACAAAGAGCCAATCTTAATCAGAAACTGCGTCAAGCCTATGCACATGCAGGAGTGGCTCATGTGCTGGCTTTGTCGGGAATGCATCTCGCCATGTTGTTTGTGATGTTCAATTATCTTGTGAACAACTTCATGACGCGCAGATGGAGACGAGTTGTTGCCTTTACCTTAATTCCCGTTGCATGGCTCTTCTGTATGATAGCAGGTATGCCTCCGTCACTGCTTCGGGCAACAATAATGCTTTCCTTAGTGCAACTGGCCTTAGTAATAGATGCAGAGCAAAGTCTTCTCAATTCCTGTGCCATCGCTGCAGTGCTGATGCTATTCTTCAATCCGCTGCTGCTGATGAATATCGGTTTCCAGCTGTCGTTTGCGAGTATTGTTGCTATAGCATTGACTCATGTGGACACGCTGCATATTGATTCAACCGGAAGACGCAGAAATATACTTACAAGGATAATCCAAGAATACCTGTGGCCACCATTAAGGATGTCGCTCGTCTGTACTCTTGCTACATTTCCTCTAGTAGCATACTATTTTGGCTACATTCCTCTGTTAGGGCTGTTAAGCAGCGTTGTGATTTCGACCTTAGTATCTATATTGCTGATTATGCTGTTGCTCTGGTGGATGTTTACATTGTGTGGATTGACTACCACATTGCTTACATCTGCTATCATTGCAATAGTTTCATGGAACAACACAATCGTAGATGCAGTTGCCTCAATAAAAATAGCAACGGTGGACTATAGACCATCCACCGTTGCCGTAGTGCTGCTATATGTCTTTATTATTTCAGTATGGAACTTCTTCGTACATCGCACTTCCCGTTCCTTGCGATTGTCAATGCTCTCTCTTACAGCTCTTTTACTGGAGCAGATAATAGTTTCTTAATGTGAGCGGAATTTCCACTTGGAATTGTCGGTACTGAAATCCCATGGGGCGAGGGTAGGAGTGCTGTCGCCTGCACTGTAGAGGCAGTAGCGAGTATTGAATTCCTTTTCTCCGGGAATTTCGAATGGCATTATACGGTAAGTACCGTCTGTGGCTTGCTCAATCCACCATAGTTGCTCATCCAGACCTTCAAAGTCCTTTGCTATAACTCCGTATTCTGCAGTTGCAGTCAGTGCACGATTAGTGCCAGCGATTTTTATCTCATAAAGAGGACCTGTGAGACGTCCTCCTGCTTCCGGAACAGGAGTGATGGTCCAGCGTTGCCATGGACGGAACATATAGTCTCCGCAGCGTAGTGGAACCTCTCCATCCGGCCAAGTGGACTGTACATCTTCCAAAGTCTGGTCGGGGATGGGTTTGACAGGTGTTTCCATTTGCTTGCGGTCAAACCATGCCATACGTTCCTGTGGCAAGCGGACGAAGTCAACTGCGAGTTCAAGGCTGTAACCACGCCGCTGTGATTCTATTTCGAATGTACCGCCCTTGATGCGTTCTCCTGCTACTGGCCAGTCGTTTTCCCAAACCAGAGGGACTATGCCAAGTACAGAACGTCCGCCTTGTTCGAAGTCTGCTTCGAAATGGCAGGACATAACTTCAATGCCATCATCGATTACAGTTCGTCCGAAGTGACCTGGTCCTACACGGCGGTCGCCTGCGGCAATCACCATTCTGCCTCCACCGTGGAACATGTCACGGCCGACATTGTCGATATAAGGACCGGTAACCTTGCGTGAGCGTCCAACTACAATATTATATGTGGAGTTAACGCCGTCGCAGCATGTACCATGAGTACCAAGCAGATAGTACCAACCGTTGCGGTAAAGTAGATCTGTAGCTTCGCAGTCGATGGCAATGTCGCGTTCTTTGTTCCCTTTCACACGCTCACCTGTCTTTGGATTAAGCTCGATGAGACGAATAGTACCGAAATATGTACCGTAGCTTACCCACAGACGTCCTGTAGTGGGGTCGAGCAGCAAACTTGGGTCTATGGCGTCGTTGTCTTCCATTCCGTCAGATGACGCAACTTCAACAGGCTCTGTGTATTTGAAATCAGGAGATTTAGGGTCAAGCGTTTTGTTCCACATGGTCAGTATGCGTCCGTTGTGGCCTCCTCCCAGTCCACCGCCTGTAGCTCCATAGATAACAAGGTAGCGATCTCCGATTTTCATAACGTCTGGAGCTGCTCCACCACCAGGGCGAACGGCACCGTCGTGCCATGTCCATCCGTCTTCACTGATAAGACCGCCTCCACCTGTTCCGAATGTATAGTATTTGCCGTCACATTCAGCTATGGTTGACGGGTCGTGGATGTATGGAGCACCAATCTGGGCGCTAGTCTTGTTAATGAAGAATGAAAACTGAAAAAGGAAGAATGATATAATATACAGATTTCGTTTCATGATTATTTTGTGGTTATTGTGTAGTTTGTTACTGGTTTTCCATTCTCGTCAATAAATCGTACGCAGAAGTCGCTCAGACCTGGTCCGTTGATAACAGAACAACGTATGACGTTGCGACCTTTATGCAAAGTCAGTAAACCTGACATTCCATCATCTTCCACCATGCGGCGGTCACCGGAGAGAAGCAACACTTCCTTGCCGTTAACCCACCAGATAGAAGCACCGTTGGAACCAGCGGCAAGACGTACATTCTTAATGTCCTCCGGGCAGTCGATGTAGGTTACACCCCAGAACAGAGAACCATAGGTCTGTTGCCCCCATTTCTCAGCAAAGCGGAACAGTTTGACATTGAAGTTCTCGCTGTCAAGTGCACGCCAAGTCAATGTTTGCTTGCCTGCCTTTACTTTCTGCCCGTCTTTGGGAAGAGTGGTCATCTGATCCTTGAAATACGACATATAGAAATGCTCACGCAGATAGGTGTCGGTGAACACGTTATTGGAACGGTTGGGTTTGCTTATTGGTTCAAGCAACAGCCAACGGCGGATGAAACCTGCGGAATCTGGTTTTGATGCAGATGCGATGCTGCCTGCTGGCGAGAAATAGCGCGGATGATTCTTGAACTGAACCCAGTCGATGTCTACACTGTCGCCTTCGCTGGTTGCGCAAAGTGTTGAAATACCTTTTGGTACATAAGATAATGGTGCTGTGAGCGTGAGCCATTGTCCGCTCAGATTACGACGGAAAGGCCCGTTTTCACCAGTCACAGTGATGGTGATGCTGGCAATTTCTTTACCACGATTATTCTTTTCGCGTAAGCTAAGCTTTGTGTTTTTGTTAGCACGTACCTTTGCTATTACGTATGCATCATTGAGCATGGAGAAATCTATGTCAGAGACTTCAACCGATGACTTTGCCTTTGGCAGGGTTACGCTGTTTCCCTTGAAATTGTAAACTGTGTCGAGCAGAGCTGTTGAGACTCCTTTGCTACAATTGGAATAGCCTTCGACTTCGATGCGGTTGGTGGCAGGGATGATGCCCACTCCGCGTTTGGTTGGATAAACCTGCTGGATGGTGCCGTCGGAGTTGAACTTTACTCGATCTACACACACGCTGCGGCGTTTGTCATCGCTGGGCGAGAAATCATTATGATGATAAAAGAGATACCATTGGCCTTGGTATTCTACAAGGCTGTGATGATTTGTCCAGCAATGGTTTGAATGTTCAGCCATGATGATGCCCTTGAAGACCCATGGACCAAGTGGTGACTTCGACATGGAATAGGCAAGTGTTTCAGTCGGGTTTTTGCCATCGCTTGTATCACCGCGTACCCAAGGGAATGTCAGGTAGTACCAGTCACCGCGTTTGAATGCGAAGGGGCCTTCCTTGAAACCTTCAGGAAGACCTTCCATAACCTGACCACCGACCTTTATCGGAGGCATTTCAGCCATGCCTTCACGATGAGGCATTTTCACTTCCTGCAACTCTCCATCCAATTCCACCATATTGTCTTTCAGCTTGGCACCGCGAATACCCATGCCACTCCAGTAGATGTAGGCAGAGCCATCGTTGTCGACGAGTACGCAAGGGTCAATGCCGGATACTCCCTTGATAGGCCCCGGTTCACAGGTAAATGGACCAGCGGGATTGTCAGAAGTGGCTACGCCGATGGCAAATCCTCGTCCGCTTTGTGGTGCGTTCGGGAAATAGAAATAATATTTGCCGTTCTTATACACGCAGTCGGGCGCCCACATGGAGTAAGCGTCAACTTTACCCCAAGGCACATTGTTCTGTGAGATGATACATCCATGGTCAGTCCAGTCTACGAGGTTGTCACTGGAAAAGACATGGTAATCCTCCATGCAGAACCAATCCTTGCGTTGTCCTTCTGGTGCCTTGATGTCGTGCGAAGGATAGAGATATACCTTATTATTAAATACACGCGCAGTAGGGTCTGCCGAGAACTGATCCCGGATAATTGGGTTCTGCGCCATTGTTACCATTGGCAGCAATGTTAATGAGAGTGTTAGTGTTAGAAAGCGTTTCATATAAGTGTTTGTAGATAATTATCTTATGTAAATCTTCCTGCCATCCATGATATACAAACCTGGAGATAGTTTGCCCGTACCTACAGCTCTACCTGAAAGGTCAAATATCTTTGATGGCTTGTCCTTGGCATGTGTGGTTATTGATTCAATTTCTGTTTGTTCATTGGTTATTAAATGATGGCGTAAAGCCGAACGTACGGAATAATATGCCTTTTTCTTGTTAAGGCCTGAATCGTAGAGCAGTGGCTGTGATGCCTGACGCCAACTGTCATTGTCCTTGAGTCCCCAGATTACCATATTCGGACAGTTGTCGTTGCTGAGTACGATATCTGTAATCATACGGTAGTTTCGTGCTTGTTCTTCCAAATTACTTGCTGAGTTAGAAGATATACCCATGTCAAGTTCGGTGATGATGCATTTTAGTCCTGCATCAGCAAAACGCTTGATGGTTTTCCCAAGTTTTACGGAGTCTGCATCACCAATGGAGAAATGGCATTGAAGTCCTACTCCATGGATGGGAATTCCGCTGTTCTTCAAGCGCATGGCGAGATTGTAGAAAGCAGTGGACTTGGCTTTACCCTGAAGTTCCACGCCATAGTCGTTGAGATAGAGTTCTGCGTTAGGGTCTGCTCTGTGGGCAAAAACAAATGCTGAGTCTATGAAGTCTTCACCGATGGCAAGTGTCCAAACACTGCTTCGAAGATCGTAAGCATTAGGATTTGAACGGACTGTAGTCTGATCATCATTCAGACATTCATTCACTACATCCCATTCCTTTATCTTTCCACGATAGCGACCAACAACTTGTGTGATATGGTTTCTTAGAATTTCCATAGCTTCGGTCTTACTCCATTTTTGGTCGTTCTTTTTGCCATCGCTGCTCACCCATGTCGGAAGCTGCGAATGCCAAGCCAGACAGTGACCACGAACAGACATATTATTCTTCTGGGCAAAGTTCACAAGGTTGTCGGCAGCCCAAAAATTAAACTGACCACGTGATGGCTCAAGAACGTCGAACTTCATTTCGTTTTCGGCAACCAGCATGTTAAACTGTGAGCCTATTTCGCAAGTCTCACTAAGTGATTCATTAGTAATGTCGTTCTTCCACGTAGATATCGCAGTGCCAATGAATTTGTTATTCTTCTGAGCCAAATCACGGAGTGTGGTGTTGTCCTTGTATTCGTCTATACCGTCATTGTACAAGGATTCTGCCCAAGGTATATAATCTGGATCATCGTCATCTCCTCCTTCGTTATGCTCAGCGTCTTCAAGTGAGACGAGGCAAAGAATCAAAGAGAATTGTCCATTGTCCTCATGTTCTTCCAATGCCCAAGTATAGCGTCCCGGCTGACGAAGATCAAAGTTCCATTCACCTGCCTGTGCTGCAGATTTCTTGCGTGCTGTGAGCAAACAAATTTCGGTTCCGAGTTTTACGTCTGCGTCTTTGGTTAGTTCTATCTGAACTACAGGCATCTTCGTGCTTTCGGTAAAGTCTTCTTTGATGTTGTTGTATTTTACTTCACCGTCAATGTTTAATGCGTCGTGTTTTGTGGCAGAAGCTACACGAAAACGCAGAATTGATGAAGGACGAACATATAAATGAGCACGTTTTGAAGTAGTTGTATAGTTCTGTAGAGTAAGAGTTCCATAACCTTCCTCATCATCAGTACCTGGAGCAATAGTACCATAGTTATCTACGGTTCCTCCAATACTTCCTTGTCCGCCTAACACTCCTTTTCCAAAGACAAAGGCGATGGCATCAGTGGCATTTGGCTTAGCACCAAGTGCACCACGTCGCTTTTTGGAAGCAGCTTCGGCAGCATCGTTGGAGATATTCACACGACCTTCCAAGACTCGGAGTGAAGCACTGAGGTAATTATCGTTACCCGTAATGTCCAGAGTACCTAAACCTTCCTTAATGATTCCAACGGGATGTGTGTCAACATAATCGGGTGGGGCAATACATCCTGCAAGTGTAGCGTCTGTATTGAGGTGACCTAATAAGAAATATGCGGCACGAGTGTTCTTTTTCATGTATCCGATGATACTGGAACCAGGTTCTGTTGTCAGTTCTCCGATTCTGAAACCTGCACCTGCAGTATTTGCCTCGCAAGCGATAGTGGCACCTTCATGAAGAGTCACCTTGTTGTCCTCCATGGAGTTGTTGACTTTTCCTGAAGTCAAGGCATCCTCAATGCTCTCAGGAGAGAAGGACTTGCCACCATGAGCTAAAACTACACCATAAAAACCTGCACTAGACGAGTTTTCAGGGAAAGGATAAATGTGCACGTCTCCCTTGAATTTTGTCCAGTCAGGCCATGCCGCACCTTTATCTGTTCCCAAATAACAACGGTCACCGCCAGCATAAAGGTTAAGCGTACCTTTACCTACGATGGTGGAACTGAAATGGCAATAACGTGCCATCTTGACATCTACACTCTTATTTGCAGCGATTGATATCTGGTCTGTGTAATCTACGTATGAAGACGACGTATTATCACCGCTGATATCAATTGTTTTCTGCGCAAAAGCAGAAACGGACATCAGCAAGCAGAGTATAGATGTAATCTTACGCATATATACTATTTCTTAAACTGCCACCAGTCAAGATGAATATCACCTTGGGTCTTATCGAAGCAGATATAAAGGTCATGAACACCACTGGCGTTCTGCACCTTAGCAGTGAATGACTTGTACTTTTCTAAAGAACCGGTTGATTTTACTGTAGTCTTGCCGATAACTGGTCCTTCGACATTGTCTAATTTGAGTGATATTTCAACAGAGCCAGACGCAGCTGCACTGATAAGGAACTGCTTAGCTGATTTTGCACCGAAATCCACGCTGCGAAGACGTATGTACTCCCCGTCGTTAATGTCAAAGACATACATATTGCGTTTTCCTGTAGATGCAGGCATATCTGCTACAACTCCAGTGTTTGCAATACCCATTTTTGCTGTTTTCAGTCCATATCCCCATGCCATTGTCTCTGCTTCCACTCTGTTGTATGGATTCAGATTGCTCAATGGTTTCACTGGTTCCTGATCGAGCCAATATGGAATTTCCTTGATAGTGCCATCTGCATTGTAACTGATCTCTTGTACAGAAACCGAACGACGTTCATGGTGCTTAAATGTCTCAAGATGCATGATGTCGTAACTCTGTCCGAAGATGTAACTGTGTCCCTTGTAATCAATTACTCCAGGGTGGTTGCCTCGGTCGCGCTGGGTTGGACGCATTACATATCCCTTTGATTTCCAAGGACCGATAGGACTGTCACTCATGGCATATCCCAAAGCTTCGGGACAACATGTAGATGCGTAGTGAAGGTAATAGTGCCCGTTACGCTTGTAGAACCAAGGACCCTCCTGATAATGATCTATGTGGTAGTCGAGTTTAACGATGTCACTCTTCAGAGAAATCATGTCTTCGTTAAGCAGAGCATAATAGGTGTTTGGGTTACCCCAATACATATATGCCTGACCATCGTCGTCAATGAATACGGTTGGGTCGATGTCGTCCCAGTTCTCTTTCTGCCATACAAGAGGTTTGCCGAGAGGATCTTTGAATGGCCCGTATGGGGAATCGGCTACGAGAACACCGATGCCATGACCATGAAGTGGTGCATAGAGGTAGAATTTGCCGTTGCGCTCAACTGTCTGAATTGCCCATGCGCCATTATCGCGGCTACGCCATTCGAAATCCTTCAATGATGCTACTGCACCATGTTCTGTCCAGTTCACCATATCCGTAGTGGAATAGAGAAGCCAGTCGTACATGAAGAAACCTGCACTGTTTTTCTCGTTTGGGTCAGGAATATCCTCTGGTGAAGCATCGTGTGAAGTGAAAAGGAATAGAGTGTCACCCACAATAATTGGAGATGGGTCGGCTGTGAATTTCGTCTGCATGATAGGCATGTTGCACTGTTCGATACCTCTGAACTGCCACCAGTCAAAATTCATGAGTTTAGGTCCTTGTCTTCCCTTGAAGAGGAAATACAAGTCGTGTACGCCTTTTACATTATTAATAATATCTGAAGTAAGGGTTGTCCATTGTTCCCAACCGCCAGTTCCAGCAACTTCAAGAGTGGTGAGCAACTGTCCCTTAATGCTGTCGATATGTACTTCAATCTTTCCACCACGAAGACCGCTTGCAACACGGGCTGTGAAAGTGCGTGGCATCATGCGACCGAAGTTCACATTCTGCAGTTTGATGAAATCATCATTGTGAATGTCGGTAATGTAAACACCTACATGATCGTTTTGTTCCGACTTGATTCCTTTTGAGAAAGCCATTGTCTCAGCTTCAACTTTCTCGTATGGATTGAAGGTCTCGATAGGCTTAACACCTTCGTTTGTCGGCATGATAGTAGGGAATGAACCGTCTTTGTTGTATTCGAATTCCTCAACGGCTACGCTACGTCCGAATCCGCCTCCTCCAGGAAGCTTGCCTGTGTGGTAGAAGAAATATGAGTGTCCCTTGAAGTCTGCAACACCACAGTGGTTTGTGAATGAGCCGGTTTCTGACAAAGGCATGATTTCGCCTGCGTATGTCCAAGGGCCTTCAAATGATGGAGCTGTACTGTAGCTTATGTGCTCTGGTACACCTCCTGCAGCATAGAGTAACTGGTAGGTCTTGCCGCGTTTGCTGAGCCAAGGACCTTCAACATAGCTGTCCTTGTATTTCTTGCCACGTTCTCTTTTGTTCATGGCAGGTGAACCAAAGGCTTCCTCTGTCATAGGTACAGTCTTGACCTCTCCTGCAAAGGATATCATGTCCTCGTTCAACTTGGCATAGTAAACTTGTGGGTTTCCCCATGCTATCCATGCCTGACCATCATCATCAATGAATACAGTAGGGTCGATGTGATCCCACTTCCCATCCTCATAGAGAGGTTTGCCTATGGCGTCGTGGAATGGACCAGTAGGTGAGTCTGCAACCGCAACACCAATTGCCATACCTTTTGATATACTTGAATGTGCGCAGATATACCAGTAGAATTTTCCATTGCGCTCGATACATTGGCTAGCCCATGCACGGTCATCTGCCCAGCTGAAACTCTCCAAGGCCAGCGGACTTCCGTGGTCTGTCCAGTTCACCATATCGGCAGAACTGTATACACGCCATTCTTGCATCCAGAAGAAGGTGGCATTGTCTTCATCATGTCCTGTGTATACATATATGCGGTCGCCATGCACCATTGGCGCAGGGTCAGATGTATACCAAGTCTGAACAAAGGGGTTCTGCGCGTTCAGATTATTAATGAAGAATGAAGAATGAAGAATGAATAATAATAAAGTGATATAAGCAAGCCTTTTGGCGATTCTTAAATGTTGCATTTATAATAGTTCTATTTAGTTTTTAAGTTTTTTAGTTTTTAAGTTTGCATCCGGATAGCCAACGTCCTCCACTATTTGGGTGAGTTAATGGGGGCTTTTTTCCAAAGTCTGCTCATGTCTTCAAGAGTCTTGCCCTTTGTCTCAGGAACAAGCTTCCAGACGAAGATTGCTGCAACAACACAGATGACACCGTACAGACCGTATGTGAACCAATGGCCAAAGTCATCACCCTCTGTGAGGTGCATGTCAAACATAGGAACGAATGTAGAGCTTACAATGAAGTTGAATATCCACTGGAAGGCAACTGCGATAGCTACTGCTGCACCACGGATTGTATTTGGGAAGATTTCGGCAATTAGTACCCAACAGATAGGTCCCCATGAGAACATGAACGAAGCAGAGTAAACCATAATGCTGATGGCAGTAATCATTGCCATTCCCTCGTGTCCGAATGAAGTAGCAACACCCAAAGCTCCGATTGCCATGCCGATGCTTCCCCAAATAAGGAGAGGCTTGCGTCCCCACTTCTCCACAGTGAAGATGGCAACAAGGGTAAAGAGAATGTTGATTACTCCCATGACAACAGTAAATACCATCTCGTTGTCCATGCCCATATCCTTAAAGATTCGTGGTGCATAATAAAGAACGGCATTGATACCTACAGCCTGCTGGAATACGCTGAGCATGATACCTACAAAGATACACATAACACCATAGGTGAAAAGACGCTCTGTTTTTACAGTGATGGTGTCCTTGATGTCACGAAGAATCTGTTGTGCACGGCTCTGTCCGTTGATGTGAGTAAGAATGCTAAGAGCTTTATTATCCTTGCCAATCATTACGAGGTAGCGAGGAGTCTCAGGAACAAGACAGATTAGTAATGCAAATAATCCAGCTGGAGCCATTTCGGAGCCGAACATATAACGCCATCCAGTCTTAATAGTCCACTGTGAATCAGTGAAGTTCGCAACGATACCCTCAATAATTTCAGGGTTTTTGTGACCACCAAGAATCATGAAGTTCACGAAGTAAACAACAAGCTGACCGAAGATGATGGCAAATTGGTTCCAACTTACAAGCATACCGCGAATGTTTGACGGAGCAACTTCACCGATATACATAGGACAGATTGCCGATGCCAAACCGACACCGATACCTCCTATTACACGATAGATGTTAAATGCAATGAAAAGAGAATAGGTTGGTTCTCCATATTCGAAGAACAAGAATTCCGGAGTCATGCTTCCAAATGCGGAAACGAAGAATAGAAGTCCTGCCATGATGAGAGACTTCTTACGCCCAAGTTTAGATGCAAGCAGTCCGCTTAGTGCGGATCCGATAACGCAACCTATAAGTGCACTTGAACTGGTGAATCCGTGAAGAACCTTTGTGTATTCAAAATCTTGTGCACCCATGAAAAAGGCCTGAAGACCTTTTTCTGCACCTGAAATTACGGCTGTGTCATAGCCGAAAAGCAATCCGCCTAACACTGCTACCATCACAATCGAGATGAGGTACGTGCGGCTTCCTTTGTCAGTAGTATTCATTTTTGTATTTAGTTGATTGATAATTTTTCAGTAAAATATTCCAAACTATGGCAAAGGTAAAAGTTTCTCCTCGCACGTCTTTTAATTAATGGTACTATTTCTTTAAAAAATGAAAAAAATACACATTAAATAGCTTATAAACAAGAAAGGCACCCCTAAGGATGCCTTTATTTGCTATAAAGCAATAGTGTTGTATTAATAATTCCAAAGTCTGTCAGCCTTACGTTGTACAGCACTCGTATTGATACCATTTGCCTTACCGTATTCAATAGCCTTGCCGTATGCTGTAGCTGCCTTAGTACGCAGTGAGGTCTGATCTGACATCGATGATGCATTGTTTGCCTGACGAGCGAAATTGTCACCTTGAGCTACGTAAGAGTTGAATGTGTTCTGGATTTCACGCTGTTTACGTTCTTTCTCGGCTCTTTCTCTGTCAGCCTTTTCTTTGGCAATGCGTTCGGCTTCAGCTTTACGTGCTGCTTCTTCTGCACGGGCAATCGAGTCTGCACGGGCAATTGAATCTGCTTCAGCCTTAGCCTTAAGCTCACGTTTGCGCTCAGCTTCTTCGGCAGCCGATGTGGAAATGTCGCCACGTCCAGAACCTGCACCGATAATTGCTTCTTCATCATCTTCAACAGCTTCAATACTGTCTGTTGCTAATTCGGTAGAACCATCAGATTTGAATAGGTCGCCAATGCTTGGTCCGAGTTTTACCAATAAGAAGACTAACAGGATAGCTACTAAGGCTATGAGTATGTATTTGAGGTTCTTGGAGAAGAATCCACCTACGTTCTTGAAGGATTCGCTCATGGCCCCAGGTACACGCCATCCTTGACGACGGAGGAAATATACAGTTCCGTTTGTGGCAAAGCAATCGAAATTGACTAAATCTCCCATTCGTTCATGTAGGCCAACCTGATCCACACCAATCTCTTTCTTTGCAAAGGCGAGGAAAGCTGATACTTCCTCATTGTTCATTCCCATTACAGATTCATCCTTCATTCGTTGTGATGAATTGCGACGGAAACATTCAAACAGATCGTAGCTTACTACTGATGTGTGGTGTTCATCACCTGCAAGAGAATACCCTGTGTCTACAGTTACAACATAGTGAAGATAGTTGTCAGTTTCATCCTTGATACCGACAATACGGTAATTAGCTACATTACCGTGAATGACGTGGTTGATAGGCAGCGAATAGCGCTCCTTGAAATTGTTTGCAAAAGCACGTGGGGTAGGAGTGCGCTCGTAGTATTTCTCAGCCATAGCTTTGATGATGGCTTCACGAGTACGATCACTCAGGTCTTTTGGCAGTTTCTCGGCTATCATGCCAGGCTTTATGCTGAACGCTCCGTCTGGGTCACTGCCTGTAAGCATGTAATATGCTGTTGCGGCAAGAGCATATACGTCCATCTCTGGGCGGAATGTACGTACGTCACTGTATTGCTCCTGTGGTGAATAGCCTTCAGTCTTGCCGAAGAGAGTATGCGTAGTGGTAAGTTCTCCTTTTTTGTTGAAGTGAAGCGAAATACCGAAGTCAATCAATACAGGAATGTCAGGCTGACCATCCAAACCTTTTCGCATCACAATATTATCTGGCTTGATGTCAAGGTGAAGCAAAAGATGTGAATGGATGTATTCAACAGCCATAGCAATAGGAGTAATTATGCTTATGGTTTCAGCTTCAGAAAGACCGTGTCCGCGGCTCTTGACCAGAGAACGTACGTCTCCTCCGTCTAGATACTCCATTACAAAGTAAACGGTGTTGTTTTCTTCGAATACCTCGTTAACAGTAACGATGTTGGGATTACCAACGCAAATTCTGGCAAGTCGTTCTCCTTCTGTCTTGAAGTCGGCACGGCTCTCTTGAATGTCTTTTGCAGCTTCGATACTGTATTCCACTGTTTTATTGTCTGCCGCACGGTGGCAGCGACCTTTAACGAAGTGCTCCTTGATGGCAAACTGTGCATCAATGGCAATTCTACCACTTACAATGCGTGTAGACACCCTGTAAGTAATACCGAATCCACCTTGCCCTAAGGCTTCTTCGATTTTGTATTGGTGCTCTCCGCCTGTTAGTATGGTACCGACAGGTAACCCAAATTCTACTTGCTTCATAATGGTCTTTTATGTTTGATGTTCTTTAACTCGTGATGGTATCAATGTCGCAAAGGTACAAAGATTTTCCTTATTAACAAATATTTGCACAAAAAAGCAGTTTTTTTATCTGTTTTTTTGTGATTTACCGAAGGATTAGTGTTTTAAGGTAGTCTTTTAACACTCCTGCATATCTGTTTTGGCTGTCGCAGATAAGAAATAGAACGATGCTTCCGTCAGCGAGGCGGGGACCAAGACACATTCCTTCGTAATTTGCAAAGTTGTGCTGGAATAGATTCATTTGTGTGGTGTGTTCCCACAAGAGTGTCTTCCTGCCAGATGTTGGATCGTCTGGTCGCTTTTCTGGATAAAATGCAAATAACTTGATTTTTGTCCATGCACCAATTTTGCTTTTTGGGATATAAGCTTCACGTTCAAGCACAAGAAGCGTGCCACACGAATCGCCAATAGCACATAGTGCACTCACTCCGTGAATGTGATTCCCGTTATATTGTTGTTTTGATGGTGAAGAAAGTTGGTAGAGTCTTTGTGACAGTATGTTAAGTTTTGTGTCAAGTCCAATAAGGCGTAATTGGCCGTTTACCGAACTTTCCTCCATTGTCCAGATATGTTTAGTGTTGCGGTCATAGGTTAGTGATTCAAGACCGGCATTTGATGATGCCCCGGGTAATAGATTTCTGGTTCTTCTTCCAGTGGTAGTACCGTCTGTGTTGTATTCAACCAGGCAGTTGTCCTTTTCCCCACTGATTAAAATTGTGTTGTATTCAGGTATAAAAGCACAGCCTTCGCAGTCGCGATTGGGTTGTGATGAGTGGCGAAATCCTTTGTTCTTAATGTCTTTCACTTTTCCGCTTTCGCTGTCAACCATTATCTCCCAAACATGAAAACCGTCGTATGATGCCTTGTCGTCAACTACAGCATAGAGGTTATTGCCTAAATGAGTTATACCGCTGTAGTTGCCTGCGGGGACGTGCTGATTCAGGTTGTAGGCAGGGGACTCGTCTATAGTGTACTGTGCGAAAATGGATTCTACACTCAGAAGGGCAGAGATTATGAATAAATGAAACCTTAACATAAGGATATGCAGGACTTGTTACTGGTTTGATGGAAATTGAAGATGGGAGAATAGTCTTCGACGGAGTACGTGGTATTGCCAGATTATTGAGAAATTACAACGGTCTGGCATACTGTTCGAGGTTCGTCCCTGTTGTATCTTCTCTCTGTCAGAACTGAATTCCTTTTTCATGTTCTGGAAAGCCTTTCGTGCTCGTATAACTGCCCGGAAATGATTCCATTGGAATTTTAGAAGCATCTGGAGAGCGGCCAGATAGTCAAGCCACATCCTTCTGCGCATAACATCCTTCAGTTCCTCCTCCGGAAGGTTCTTGTAAAGCATTAACAGATTGTTGCGGAAGTTTAGGAAAGTCTTTTGTGGATTACCCTGTTGCAAGGTTGCCCCTCCAAGATGAAATACTTCTGTGTCGCTGATACATACCAGTCTATGTCCTGCAAGACGCAGTCGCCAGCAAAGGTCTATTTCTTCGCTATGTGCAAAAAAACGTTCGTCTAATCCTCCTACAGACCAATAGTCTTTGGAACGGACAAGCAGTGAACAGCCTGCACACCACTGAACGTCAGTGACTCCGTCATACTGGCCATGGTCGTTTTCAATTGTGTTGAAAATGCGTCCCCGGCAAAAAGGAAAACCGTCACGGTCAATCATTCCTCCTGCAGCACCGGCATATTCAAACATGTCAGGCTGGAGAAGATATCTTATTTTGGGTTGGCATGCTGCTACTTCTTTGTGCTGGTCCATGTAATTCAGCAAAGGTTCTACCCATCTCTGCTTTTTTATTTCCACATCGCTGTTAAGCAATAAGTAGTATTCAGCTTCTATCTGACGAAGAGCTTTGTTGTATCCTCCCGCAAATCCATAATTCTCATCAAGAGAAATAACTGGAATCTGAGAAAAATTGTGCTTAAGCATTGCTACAGAATTGTCTGAAGATGCGTTGTCTGCAACAATAATCTGAACACCTTCCATTTGAGAACTACTCATTACTGATGGCAGGTATTTCTGAAGCATTTCTGCTCCGTTCCAGTTTAATATGACAATGGCAAGTTTAAGCATAATAAATGATTTGTCAGAGTGAACCGGTGATAGCGTCTCCTTTGCCGTTGAAAGCGTTTAGACGGATGTTTTGTATGGTGTTGTCAAGCGAGGGAGTGTTGGAAATCTCCACTCGGATGTAATTGTCTGTAAAGCCGTGCATGGGTCGCCCTTTCGGTGCATGTTCCAGTAAAACAGGACGTTCTGTGCCGATGAATGAAGCGTAGAAATCGCGTGTCTTTTTGTCTGAAAGTGCAAGCAGACGCTGACTCCTCTCATGCTTTATTTCCGGAGTGACGATATATGGTATGTCAAGTGCTTTAGTGCCAGGACGCTCGGAATAGCTGAACACATGGAGCTGTGATATCGGCAGACTTTCTATAAATGTGTATGCTTTCTCAAAGAACTCTGGTGTTTCTCCACGCGTGCCCACTATGACATCTACTCCTATGAATGCATGAGGCATTAGTTCCTTGATTCGTAGAATCTTGTGTCGGAAAAGAGCTGTGTCGTATCTGCGGTGCATAAGCTTGAGGACTTCATCGCAGCCACTTTGAAGGGGGATGTGGAAATGGGGCATAAACCTTCGTGAGCTTGCAACAAAATCAATAATCTCATCAGTGAGCAAATTTGGCTCGATAGATGATATGCGGTAACGTTCAATACCATCCACATCGTCAAGAGCTTTGACGAGGTCGAAGAATGTCTCGCCTGTGGAGCGACCGAAGTCTCCTATGTTTACTCCGGTAATCACTATTTCCTTGCCACCCTCTTTGGCAACTTGTTCAGCTTGATTGACAATAGATTCAATGCTACCGTTGCGGCTTCGTCCGCGTGCCATGGGGATAGTGCAATAGGTACAGAAATAATTGCATCCATCCTGCACCTTGAGGAAATAACGTGTGCGGTCTCCATGAGAGCAAGCCCCCATCCAGTTATTACCATCTTCTTTTTCTGTGTAGCTCTCTGTGGTCGATAGTTTGTGCAGAATCTGTGGAATAACCTGATTTTTGTTTTGTGCGCCAATCACGAGATCCACACCTTCAATAACTTGAATTATTTGCGGCTGAAGTTGAGCATAACAGCCTGTCACAACAACCAGGGCGCCAGGATGCTTCTTTACCATCTTGTGGATTGCCTGCCTGCATTTATGGTCGGCAACCTCAGTGACGGAACATGTGTTTACTACACAGATGTCTGCTGCTTCGTCTTTCGAGGCAGTTCGTACACCGTAGCGACGCAATTCTTCGCCTATGCTTGATGTTTCGGCGAAGTTGAGTTTGCATCCAAGTGTGAAATATGCAGCTTTTTTACCTTGTAGTAAGCTTGAGTCAATCATGTATTATTATAAATATGTATACAAAAGTGCAAAGTTAAGCTTTTTTGTGTTTAATACCAATTGTATCAAACTTATTAAGTTGAAAATTCTTTAAAACAAATAAAGTAACTCCGAAAAATCAGAGTTACTTTATCTATGAGCTTGTATTTCAGCAATAGCTGAAAGTAAACATATTATTCTGCTACTTCTTCTTCAGTTGCAGGTTCTTCAGCAGGCTTTTCTTCCTTTGCTGGTGCTTCAGCCTTAGGAGCTTCAACTGGAGCGTTCTCAGCGATTACTTCGAATGGAACTTCTACAGCAACTTCCTTGTGGAGCTGAATTACTGCTGTGTAGCTTCCAAGTTCTTTGACTGCCTTGAGAACAACCATCTTCTGGTTAGTTTCGATACCCTTAGCACCGAGAGCTTCTGCAATCTGTGCAGCACCTACGCTACCATAGATGTTCTTTCCTTCAGAAACTTTAGCTGTGATAACCAAAGAAACACCTTCGTACTTCTTTGCAGCAGCTTCTGCGTCAGCCTTGATTTTAGCGAGTTTGTGTGCACGCTGCTTCAGTTCCTCAGCAAGTACCTTGAGAGCCTTGTCGGTTGCAAGTACTGCATAACCTTGAGGAAGAAGATAGTTGCGACCATAACCGTCCTTCACTGTGAGGACATCGTCCTTATAGCCTAAGCCGTGGACATCTTTCTTCAATATAATTTTCATAACTGTCTTTCCTCCTATTTTTTATTTCATCAAGTCTGTTACAAATGGGAGAAGTGCAATCTGACGTGCACGTTTCACTGCCTGAGCTACACGACGCTGATACTTCAGAGATGTACCTGTGATGCGACGAGGAAGAATCTTACCTTGCTCGTTGAGGAACTTCTTGAGAAATTCAGGATCTTTGTAGTCAATATACTTAATACCGCTCTTCTTGAAACGGCAGTATTTCTTCTTCTTAACGTCGACTGCGTTAGGAGTTAAATAGCGGATTTCGCTTGTTGCTTGTGGTGTTGCCATGTTTATGCCTCCTTCTTTTTGTTGTTACGACGCTTCTCAGCATATTGAGCAGCATACTTCTCGTTCTTAACTGTGATGTAGCGGAGCACACGTTCGTCACGGCGCAACTGCAACTCGAAATTCTTGATCACTGTTGGTTCAGCCTTGTACTCAAGCATAAAGTAGAAGCCTGTAGACTTCTTCTGGATTGAGTATGCCAGCTTCTTAAGACCCCAGCTCTCCTCGCTGAATACTTCTGCACCAGCTTTTGTGAGAAGACCTTTGATCTTTTCTACCGCTTCCTTTGTCTGTTCGTCAGACAAAACGGGAGTAAGAATGAAAACGGTTTCGTACTGATTCATACTTTTGTTTGAAATTAATAAATACTTAAATTATAAAGATTTACTTCGCTTTTTACGCAAAGCGACTGCAAAGGTACGACTTTTTTCTCAAATATAAGCAAAATCCCTGTGTTTTTTTTACTTAAGTGATACTTGCGGCAAAAAATCGCTTCATAAATAAAAAAAACTCTCAAAAGTTTCTCTCTTTGCATAAAATTTAGTTATTTTGCAACACAAAGCCGATTATAGGCATTTTTTTCATGATATTTTGAATTAACTAAAAATTTACGATACATAATGAAAACAAGTTTTTTGAAAAATTTAGGCATCATTCTTGTAGTGCTTGGTGCGTTGCTCGCTATTCTTGGAACTATTATTCCTGCAATGAGCGATTTGTTAGATCAGAACTGGTATACAGTTGGTAGTGCTGTGTTGGTAGTAATTGGCTTGCTCTGCCATATTTTCTTGAACAAGTATCTGCCACTTGATGATGAATGTGAAAATTGTTGCAGTGCAAAAGCGTCAGAAGGTGAGACAGAAATACTTAAGAAATAAATAAGTATTTACTTAAATCATAAAAAAGATGTGCAGAAAACTTCTGCACATCTTTTTTTGTAATATGTTCTTTGGTTATTGTTCTGGAACTACGAGCTTGTAGCCTTTACCGTGAACGTTGAGAATCTCTACTTTCGGATCATCTTTCAGATGCTTGCGAAGTTTGGTGATGTAAACATCCATTGAGCGGGCATTGAAATAATTGTCGTCAATCCAGATTGTTTTCAATGCGTAGTCGCGTGGAAGGAGTTCGTTGGATTTGTTGCTGAGCAGTGTAAGCAATTCAGCCTCCTTAGTGGTGAGTTTGCGTTGTTCTTCACCGAAAATCAGCATTTGCTTCTGAGTGTCGAAGATGTATTCGCCAATGTGACGAATTACTTCGTTGGAGTTTTTCTTACCGCGTACACGGCGCAAGATTGCTTCGATGCGCAGAACTACCACATCCATGCGGAATGGTTTTGTGATATAGTCGTCTGCTCCGATTTCAAATCCTTCACGTACATCTTCAATGAGTGTTTTCGCTGTGAGGAAAATAAATGGAACTTCGGCATTCATCTCGCGAATCTTTGACGCAAGTGTGAAACCGTCCATCTTAGGCATCATCACGTCCAGAATACACAGGTCGTAGTTGTTCTCGCAGAATGCATTGTAGCCTTCTTCACCGTCTATGCAGAGATCTGCCTTGAAACCTTTTGCTTCGAGGTATTCACGCAAGAGCATACCTAAGTTCTCGTCGTCTTCGCATAACAAAATGCTAACGTTTTCAAAATTTTCTTCCATAGTGTTGACTTTTATCGGGGTTAATAATAGTTTTTATTCTTGTTGATGATAGTATCTGATAATTATCTTTAGGTGTATGGCTTATTCCATTGACGGCAGTTTGATAATGAATTTGGTGCCTATGCCAAGTTCGCTCTCAGCATTTACCGTTCCTTTGTGTTCGGTAATAATCTTCTTTACGTATGCTAGACCTAGTCCAAAGCCTTTGACATCATGCCTGTTTCCAGTGTGAACTCGGTAGAATTTGTCAAAAATCTTCTTTACATCTTCTTTCTTTATTCCGATGCCGTTGTCTTGTATACTGATACAGAGATTATGGCTGTCGTTCCATGTGCTTATCGTAAGTTCGAGCTGAGCATCGTTGCGACGGTATTTTACCGCATTGTCCATGAGGTTGAACACTACATTTGTCAAGTGCATTTCGTCTGCAAGTACAGTAGGCTTGTTTGCATCGAGATGGGTAACGATTTTCCCTCCATTCTTTTCAACCTTGAGTGCAAATGTATGAACGACACCGCTTATAAGTTCGTTTACATTTAATTCTACAAGATTGAATTTAGCGCTTTTGTTCTCATACATAGACAACTGCAATACTTTCTCTACCTGAAAACGCAACCTCTTTGTCTCATCATTTATAGTGTTGCTCAAACGGCTCATCATCTGCGGAGATTTTGTTACAGCATCGTCACTGAGCATTTGTGCAGCCAAAGATATAGTGGAGATTGGCGTTTTGAACTCATGAGTCATGTTGTTGATGAAGTCGTTCTTTACTTCTGAGAGTTTCTTCTGTCGGAACACCAGAATCATCGTAATGATGAATGTGATGAGCAGAATTATAGTGAAGACGATAGATGGTATGAGGAAAGTAATACTTCGGTAAACATAGGTACCAAACTGTGGAAAATGGATGCGCAGTTCACCCATCTTCTGTACAGGATCGTTGCGGAAAAGAGTCTGACGGAATGTCCATTGCTCACCTTCTATGCTGTAATCGGCGCATTGGTAAACGCATTGTCCGTTTACTGTGTACACTCCAAAGTGATAGTCCAAGTCGATGTCGTTGTCTGCCAACTCGAATTTGAGATTCTGGTCAAGTTCGTTGAAATCTATACGGTCTTGCAGAGGCCGGTCGCTTGCTGTGTAGAGAATGGAATAGACGATTTCGTCTATCAGGTCTTTTTCGTATTTATATCTTTGCTTAAGTACTTCTTTGTAGGAGTTGCGTGTCCGGTTGGCACCGTTGCGCTTTGTGTAATACTCGCTAGTATAGGCTCCGCTGGTTGTAGTCGTATGTAATATCTGTTGTGTTGAGTCTGACGTTACCGCTTCGTCATTGTTCTTTTCGGAATCATCACTGCGGTCTTCTGTTTCCTCAACAAGATAATGGGCAGTTTCTGCCAGTTCGATGTTCCTTGCCACTTTCTTCAGGGCACGGTTTACCGATTCCTCAAAATGTTTACGACGCATGTTCAATACTTCGTCCACATAGTTCATCTGCATCACCAGCAAACTGATGAAGCTGATGCCCATTATGGTGGCAAGTATTATGATGGTGCGTCGTTTCATAATTATTTGTTTTGGTTTTTTGCAAAGTAATAGGTTTGATTCCGAAGTGTCAAAAAGACGGTAGATTTTTTTATAATTTAAGCAAAAAAGTCGGGAAAATTAACATTTCCCGACTTTTTAGTGTTTGAATTATTAAATAATGGTTTATTCTTCGTCTTTGCTTTGCTCCTCGAATTCCTTAACCAACTTCTGCTGAACATCTGTTGGAACGAGTTCGTAGTTGCTGAACTTCATAGTGAATGAAGCCCTACCACCAGTAATAGAAGACAATGAAGTAGAGTAGTTTGAAAGTTCTTTGAGTGGAACTTTGGCGTTGAGCTTATCATAGCCGTTAGCACTTTCAGAACCTACAATCATACCGCGGCGTCCCTGAAGGTCGCTCATTACGTCTCCCATGCGGTCGCTTGGAACGAGAACTTCTACGTCGTAGATAGGCTCAAGCAGTTTTGGACCTGCATTCTTGAATGCATCGCTGAACGCATGACGACCTGCAAGCATGAATGAGAGTTCGTTTGAATCTACCGGGTGCATCTTACCGTCATATACGATTACGCGGACGTCGCGTGCGTAGCTGCCGGTAAGAGGACCTTGTTCCATGCGGCTCATAACACCCTTGAGGATTGCTGGCAGGAAGCGAGCATCAATGCTACCACCGACGATAGAGTTCACGAATACGAGTTTGCCGCCCCATTCGAGGTTTACAACTTCCTCACTCTTAGCGGTAATCTTGAATTCCTGGCCACCAAACTTATAGACTGGTGACATTGGGATGTTCTCATCGTATGGCTCAACAATGAGGTGAACTTCACCGAACTGTCCTGCACCTCCTGACTGCTTTTTGTGACGATAGTCGGCACGTGCGCTCTTAGTGATTGTCTCGCGATACGGAATCTTTGGTTCGTCGAACTTAACCTTGATTTTTGCATTGTTTTCCAAACGCCACTTGAGAGTACGGAGGTGGAATTCACCCTGACCCTTGATAAGTGTCTGCTTGAGTTCCTTGCTCTGTTCAAGAATCCAAGTAGGATCTTCCTGGCTCATCTTCTGGATTGCAGCCATCATCTTTTCAGACTCAGACTCATTCTCAGCCTTGATGCTACGGATGTATTTTGGATCTGGATATTCTACAAAGTCGAACTTCCAGTCAATATCTTTGTCAGTAAGTGTGTTGCCGGTGCGAACATCTTTGAGTTTTACAGTACAACCGATGTCGCCTGCAACCATTTCCTCAACCTTGATACGGTTTGCTCCTGCACATGCGAAGATCTGTGCGAGACGCTCCTTGGAACCGCGGTCGTTGTTGGTGAGGTCGTCACCTTCGTGGATTTTTCCGCTCATCACCTTGAAGTATTGAACGTCACCGATGTGTGGTTCGCTTGCAGTCTTGAAGAAATAGAGAGCAGCAGGACCGTTTGCGTCTGGAGCAATTTCCTCACCGGCTGTGTTCATTACTTTTGGCATATCGCTTACGAATGGAACTACGTTCCCGAGGAATTCCATCAGTCGGCGAACACCCATGTCTTTCACTGCGCATACGCAGAATACTGGGAACATGCTGCGTGCGGCGAGACCCTTGCGGATACCTTCACGCATTTCGTCTTCAGTGAGGCTCTCGGATTCGAAGAATTTCTCCATAAGTGCTTCGTCGTTTTCAGCAGCTGCTTCCACGAGAGCGCGATGAAGTTCCTTAGCCTTGTCCATTTCCTCTGCAGGAATTTCTTCAATAATAGGTGCGCCACCTTCTGGCTTCCATGAATATTTCTTCATGAGGAGCACATCGATGAGTGCGTTGAAGTTAGGACCTTCGTTGAGAGGATACTGAATCTGAACTATCTTCTGACCATAGAGTTCACGGAGTTGCTCAACGGTATTGTTGTAGTCACACTTCTCTGCGTCGAGTTGGTTTACAAGGAAGATAACAGGCTTGCCCAACTTCTCTGTGTAGCGGAAGTGGTTCTGAGTCTGAACTTCTGGTCCGTACTGTCCGTTCAGCAGAAGGATAGCAGTGTCTGTAACATTGAGTGCGGTAACAGCGGCACCTACGAAGTCGTCTGCCCCCGGGCAGTCAATGATGTTCAGTTTCTTACCATTCCATTCTGTGTGGAATACAGTAGAAAAAACGCTGTAGCCGTATTCCTGTTCTACTGGGAAATAGTCGCTTACAGTGTTCTTCTGAGTGATTCGACCACGGCGCTGGATAATACCAGCTTCATAGAGCAAGGCTTCGGTCAGTGTAGTCTTGCCCGCACCGTCATTGCCAAGCAATGCGATGTTCTTGATTTCGTTAGATTGATAAACTTTCATACGTGTTTAATATTTAAGGTTATTATTAAATCTGTATTGGTGTTATTTGCTCGGCAAATATAATAATTTTGTTTTAGTGCAACAACAAATTAAGCCATTATTATGGTTATATTAATAAAAAAAGTGTACCTCCGCAATTGGAGGCACACTATATATAATATTAATGTGTAAGGGAAACGTTATTTGATAATAACTTTCTTGCCATTAATAATGTTGATACCTGGCTGCAGACGGTTGAGACGCTGACCTGCGAGGTTGTAGATGCGAACAACACCGTTGTTGGTGAGGGATGCATCTGTATTTACGTCTTCAATTGCGTCTGGTGCAGTCTGACCGATAGCACTGAGCTTGAAGTTGTCGACAACAATCCATGAAGCGTTAGTGCTTTCGAGACGAAGTCCTACGCTTGTGAGAGAAGTGCCGTTAGAGTAGAAGTCGACTGTGAAGTGCTGTGGAACACCGCTTGTCACGTCAATACCTACGTTAGTCTTATATACGTCATTACCGGCTTTTGCCATGAGGTAAGCCCCCTGGATTCCTTCCTCCGGAATTTCTTTCTGGTTGGTTGCAAACGCATCAGCTTCGAGTCTGTAGTAACCTGCAGGCAGAGCTACTCTGATTTCCTGCTTGATGTCACCGTCTTTGAGAACTTCTCCATTAGGACGCCATGATTCTATGAACTTGCTAACAACAACACTAGTTTCAGTGTTCTGGTATTCGCTGCCGTTATAACCATTGTTCTGACCAATAGTTGTTTCGGTATCTTTTGCTGCGAATGTCCAGTAGCTGGAATTTTCGTAAGAGAAGTCAGCGTTAAGAATAGCAAGAGTAAGGTCTACAGGAGATTCCTCTGTTGCTGTAGCAATTGCATCCTGACCAAGAACGTAATTAGTCCATGCTATAGGAAGCTGGTCTGTGAATTCCTTAACTTGCTCGTTGCTTTCGTATCCGCTCTGTGAAGCATCATCGATTGCGCCAAGGAGGCCAGTGAATGTTGCGTCAGATGAAACGATTTCATTATCAATGTAAAGATCTTGGAACTCTTTTACAACTGCGTCCAATTTAGCAACAAGGGTTTCGCTTTCTGAAGCGTATGCAATCGCAGCCTTGAGAGCGATAATTGCGTCTATCTTAACCTGCTGGTTGTCTTTGTCAAGTGCGTTTTCACCACTAGTGATTGCTCCTTCAAGGTTGTCGAGGGATTTCAGTACTACTGTAGATGTAGTGGTTAATTCTGTTGCCTCTTCTATCAATCCGCTGATTTCAGTGTCGAGGTCAGAATTTTCGAATGCATTGTATGAAAGTTCAAATGAATACCATACTACCCAACTGTTGTCTGACATCTGATCTGAAGTAACTCCGAATGTGAGTTCTCCACCATCAGTTACGACTGCTGTAGAAGCAGATACGGCAACTAATTCGTCATAGTCACTGTTTGTGAAGATGGCGTATGCTGTCTGCTGGTTGTTTGGAACGTAAACTTCTGTATCGGTTATTAGCGCCTTACCTGCATAAGTCTCTGCATTGGTCGTTGCCAGTTCCGCAACGTTTGTAATACCGGTTTTACCTTGTCCTGCGAAAACAAATGCCAAAGGTTTTGATTCTGGTGAGTAGTTGTTGTAGTTGTCGTCGTTACCAGCTGTACGGTAGAATGCACGTGTGGTTACAGTGTATTTACCCTTAGGCATGTCAGTGAGAGTCTGGCTAACAGTGAATGGACTCTGGTTCCACACTTCAGCTGTGCCGTACTGAGTCTTGAAGTTGCTTGCAGAGCCGTATGACCACTGCTTGTCAGGAACATTGCTTCCTTTCTGTTCGGATGTACTGTAAGTATATCCAAGCCCGTCGAAGAGGATAGTAATGTCGAGGTCTCTTGCAAGTGGCTGTCCTGATGCTATTGCTTCGTTCCATGCAGTCTTAATACCTGCTTTTTCCTTAACTGCAAGTGAAGCAATAAGTTCTTCTACTTCTGCAGTAGTAAGGTTGT